>Ga0310832_101439_pt1 | contig 10464 bp, 7 predicted proteins | sample WT_ome_7_FD_201303 | JGI IMG/M metagenome (GOLD analysis project Ga0310832, IMG submission 201303) | Sorghum-adapted microbial communities enriched on wild type (WT) sorghum from Joint BioEnergy Institute, Emeryville, California, United... ...
ATCTGGTCTCGCTTCGCTGGGACATTACCCTTTTTCTTACAGCTCATGTGCCGCTCGGTTCAAAACCGATCCTTGATATCATGGGCTTTCGAAATTCAGGGTGAGTTCAAGAGTGGGAACGATAGTTGAAGCAAGACAATGAAGCCGCCGATTCCTTCGGCGGTTTTTTACATATACCCCCAATTTATTCATGCTACGTTCAAATAAGCTGCGTAGTATCGGTTGTGAAGCCGGAACACGAGATAAACCGCTGGGAGGTGAAGCTGCATATGCGGTGAGGATACCAGCTTGATCCATAGTCTTTAACGATAAGAGCATTGGAAGGAGCGACACCAAATGAAGAAACAAGTTGCGAGTTTGTTTGCGGCATCTGCCTTACTTCTTGGTTCGGTGCCGAGTGCTTCGGCTGAAGCGGCAGAATCCGAGAAGAGTGCTCTAGCCGCTCAGCCTGCGCCGTGCAACGATCCGATCAGCAATAGTTACGATGTAACGAAGCTGCCGACCGTTGTCGATCCGGATAAAATGCTTTGGAATTTTGTTCATATGGATCAATTCCTCCCTCATTCGATCATTCAGAAGGGGACGAAGGTTCGTCCGTTCAAGCGGGGTAAACTGGTCGATCTTAGCACGCTTACCTATAAGTTCAACGATGAAACCCGCAAGCTCGCGGATTTGATGAACCGCAGCAGAACGAACGGTCTTCTCGTCATCCAGGACGGCAAGATCGTAAACGAACAGTACTTCAACGGCAACCATTCCTGTACGCGCTTCACATCCTGGTCCATAGCGAAAACCTACGTTTCCACCCTTGTAGGCATCGCGATAGATGAAGGCAAAGTGAAGAGTATCGATGACGACATCACCGATTATGTTCCCGAACTTAAAGGTTCGGGCTACGAAAAGGCGACGATTCGCGATATCCTTCAAATGTCTTCGGGGGTAGTTTGGAACGAGAATTACAGCGACACCGAATCGGATATATGGCGGATGATGCAGGATGTAGTGTTCCATAAGATGCCGGTCAAAGACTTTCTTAAAACGCTGCACGGCGGCCAACCGCATACGTTCAACTATAAGAGCACGGATACGGAGGTTCTTGCTTTCCTAATAGAAAATGTTTACAAGAAGCCGCTGCACAAGGTGCTATCCGATAAGCTCTGGAAACCGCTTGGCATGACAAGCGATGCTTATTTGAACCAGGATTTAAACCAACGCGATTTTGCCTTCAGTTTCATTAATGCGCCGCTTCAAGACCTGGCTAAACTCGGTCAGCTGTATTTGCAGGACGGCGAGTGGAGAGGAAAGCAAATCGTTTCAGCAAAATGGGTAAAGGAAGCGACTACACCCGTTGATGCGGATTTGCAGCCCAATGCGGCTGCCCCGCACTTCGGCTTCCAGTATCAGTGGTGGGTTCCGGAAGGAGCAACATTCGGCCGCGAGTTTTCGGCTATGGGATCCTATGGCCAGTATGTATACGTAGACAAAGACGCAAAGGTAGTCATCGCTAAAGTTTCCGCTTATCCGGAAAATTCGATCTTTCAAGATTACGAAGAAATAACCGCTTTTAGAGAAATTGTAAAAGCGATATCGAAAAAGCATTAATCGTTGCGGAGCTGTCCCAATGTCGCGAACTGACGGAGGGGCGCTCCTTCTTTATTTCGTTCCCCTTCGCCTTGAATGGGGGGATGACGGTGTGCCGCGTCCTGATGGAGGAGGGGACTCGCAAAACTGTAATGCGGTTCAAATCTGTTAGTTGAAATCGGAAAGACGGCTGGATAGGATAGGGAGACAGGCGAGGGCGGAGCCCGCCGCGATCGATGGACGCGGCATCGAATTCGATGATATAGTGGCAATATATGGGTGTTCGGGAGGGGAGACGCGGGGCGTGCACAAATACTGGTTCAGGAAGCTTCTGCTTTCCTATCTGCCTATATTTCTTACCATTACCGTCATTTTGAATTGCATCTTCGTACTCGCCGTGGCGGAAATCACCAGGAAGGATACGGCGAGAGCGAACCGCCTCTTTGCCGAGCAGGTTGCGCAAACCGTCGATTATTCCTTGAAGAGCATCGATCAGATGATGCTGAACGAGCTCGGGATGAATGAAATGTGGAGCCAGTTTTTCGAGATCAAGCCCGGAGTCAACAAATATATTCTGGAGGGCGAGATGTCGCAGAAGCTGAATTTCGTCATAAAGGCTTATCCGTTGATCGATTCCATCTCGCTCATTCGGTTTACGGATGGCAAAGTGTTGACGAATCAGGGCATGACCGACTTGAACGCCATGCCCGACCGGGATTTCCTGCTCGGCATGAAGGAGACGCAGCCGGGCGAAGCCCGATTCTGGATCAATCCCGGGGTGGCGGGCGGCGTGGCGGATCCGAAGCCCGTCTTCTCCTTGATGCTCCGGTACCCGCTGCTTTCGGGGGAGCTGGGGCTGGCGGCGGTCCATATCCGGCACGACGAAATCCGCAATCTGATCGCCGGCATGTCCCGCAGCTCGATGAGCTTCGTCCGCGTGTACGACCGGGAAGGGCATCTGATGGCCGACCTCGGCTCGTCCGTTCCCGCCGGGGACGCCGGCCGGGAAGGCGTCGTATTGTCCAGCATCCGGTCCGGCTATACGGGCTGGGAGTTCCAAAGCGGCCTCAAGAGCGGTACGTCCGCCAACGCCTACTCCTCCTTGTCGTACGTATGGATCGTTCTGATTCTCGTTGTCGTTACCGCGGGGACCGGTTTCATCGTCTACGTTACGGGACGAAACTACAAGCCGATCGAATCGTTGGTCGGCACGGTCGATCTGTACGCGACGAGCAAACGGCAGCTTCTCAAGACCGGGGGCAAGCGGGACGAGTTCACCTTCATCGCCTCCGCCCTGGATAATTTGATTCGCCAGACCAACGAGGATTTGATGTACAAGCGCCGCCATTTCTTCCAGGAGCTGTTCGAGGGAGGGCGGACGCTGACGGTTGCGGAATGGGAAAGCGAAACCTCGAGTCTGGGCTGGAGCGGGGATTGCGTCCTGCTTCATGCCGGCGTCGCGGAGATTGACCGGTATGCCCGGTTTGCCGAAGAGTACTCCGAGAGGGACCGCAGTCTGCTGCGCTTCGCCTTGTCCAACGTGGCCGGCGAATTGGGCCAGCAGCACGGCATCGACGTATGGCCGGAGTGGATCTCCAACCGGCGGATGGCGCTCTTGTTCCGGTACGGCAGCGACGATCCCGCCGCTTTCGATGCGGGGCTCCTGCAGACCGCGGCCAAGCTGGTCGAGTGGGTGCGGGACCATCTGAAGATGACGGTAACCGTGGCGCTCGGTTCGACGGTACGGATGCCTTCCGAAATTCCGCAATCGTATCAATGCGCCAACGACGGCTTGCGGAGCAAACCGGCATTGGGGGAATGCCGCGTCATCACGGCGTTCGACCTGGCCGACCGGTCCGAAACGGACGTATTCTTCCACCTGCAAACCGTCCGTTCCATGGCCAAGTCGTACCGTCTCGGGGAGGAGCAGTGGGAAGAGCATCTGGAACTGCTCATGGAAGGGATGCAGCAAGGAGTGTTGTACAAGGAAAACCTGTATAACATGGCCAACTACATCCAGTATCAGCTGAACCGCGAGATGACGGAGCTGTCCGACGAAATCCGCGGCATTTGGGAGAACGAGGCGGCGCCGGAGCTGCAAGCGATTCTGGACAGCTTCGAGACGCTGCAGGACTTGTACGGGTCGTTGAAGCGGCTGCTGTTGAGCTATGAGGAGAAGATTCGCCATTACCGGCACATCCGCGCCAATTATTCCACGATTCTCGAAGTCCGCAGCTTCATCGATGCCCATTATGCCAACCCGGACATGTCGTTAACTTATATCGGGGAGCATTTCCACATGAAATCGGGATACCTGAGCCGGTTGTTCAAGGAGGAGACGGGCGAGAACTTCGTCGATTATTTGGCCCGGATCCGCATCGAGAAGGCGATGGCGCTCCTGAGAGAGACGCAGCTGCCCGTGCAGGATATCGCCAATCAAGTGGGCTACACCCATTACGTGTCGTTCAACCGCGTATTCAAGAAAGTAGCGGGCACCACGCCGGGGGATTACCGGAGCCATAACGCCGTCTGAGTCCGAGAGGACCCGGCGGCGTTTTCCTTTGGTCAGCGGGACATCCGGCAGTTGCAGGGGCTTCGGGCTTCACGATTCGAATGCGGGAAAAAATGCAACAGGCGAAAAATGTTAGTCGAACCGCGGCTGCCAGTTCTGTAACACGGGTATAAACATGTAAGTTGCCCGACTTTGCCGGCGGTCTCTATAATGCGGGTGAGCGGAATACCGCAAGGCCGTAGAGTTGGAGCAACGGAAAGGTGGAGCCGGGAGATGAACCGACTGTACGATCAGAATGAGAGGCCGAAAGCAAGCAGCCGGGCAAGTCCCGTCCTCGGGGGGCGGGGGATCGCGGCGCTTCGGCGCAGCCGTACCTGGAACTTGAATAAGCCGCTGCTGCTCATGTTTGCCCCGGTCGTCCTGTTTTTTCTGCTGTTCAGGTACGTTCCGATGCTGGGGATCGTCATCGCCTTCAAAGAATACAACTTTGGCGACGGCATCTGGGGCAGCCCTTGGGTGGGGCTGGACAATTACCGGTATTTGTTCGGCAACCCGCAGATGATCGGCATAATCCGCAATACGTTTATGCTCAGCGCATTGAACGTGTTCGTGGGCTTCCCGTTCCCGATCGTGCTGGCGCTGCTGCTGAACGAAGTCAGGCGGCTCTGGTTCAAGAAATGGGTGCAGACGCTCGTATACTTGCCGTACTTCCTGAACTGGGTCATAGTAGGCGGTCTCGTAGTCATGGTATTTGCCCAGGAAACGGGGTTCGTCAACTATATTCTGAAGCTGCTGACCGGGAAGCCGTACCCGTTTCTCTACGAGAAGCATTCCTGGCTGACGATCTTCGTGGGGACGACGATCTGGAAGGGGGCGGGGTGGACGGCGATCATTTACCTTGCGGCGCTGACGACGATCGACCCTCATCTGTACGAAGCATCAGCGATCGACGGCGCGGGCAAAGGCAGGCAAATCTGGCATATCACCCTGCCCGGCATCCGCAGCACCATCGCGTTGATGTTCATCCTGAACATCGGCCATGTCATGGACGTCGGCTTCGATCAGGTGTACACCCTGCAAAATTCCATGGTGTCCGACATCTCCGAGGTCATCAGCACCTGGAACTACAAGTACGGATTGGGCACGGGCGAGTTCAGCTACGGGACGGCGCTCGGACTGCTGGAGTCGCTGGTCGGGCTGATCCTCGTGCTGACGGCCAATGCGGCCGCCAAAAAATTCGATCAAGGCCTGTGGTAGAAGGGGGAGAGAAGGATGGGCACATCGCTCGGAGAACGAATGTTCTATGCGGTCAACTACGCGCTGCTCGGCATCATAGGCCTGATCTGCATCGTCCCCCTGTTCCACATCGTCGCGCTTTCCCTTAGCGGGCCCGACGCCATCGCGACCGGACGGGTGAGCTTCTGGCCGGTGGAGCCGACGCTGCTCGCTTACAAGCATATGATCGACGGAACGGATATTTTGAACGCGTTCAAGAACAGCGTGATCATCACCGCGGCCGGAACGGCGATGAATCTGGTCTTCACCATCCTCGCCGCCTATCCGCTCGCGAAGAAGCATTTTTACTTCAGACGGTTTTTCACGCTGGCCATCGTCTTTACGATGCTGTTCAAGGCCGGGATGATTCCCGACTACTTGCTCGTGAAGTCGCTGGGACTGGTGAACACGTATTGGTCCTTATGGTTGATGGGCTTGATCAGCGTCTACAACTTGCTGATCCTCCGCTCCTTCTTCGCCGGCATGCCGGAGGAGCTCGAGGACGCGGCGCGGATCGACGGCTCCGGCGAATGGAGGCTGCTCGGGCAGATCATATTGCCGCTGTCGCTGCCCGTGATCGCGACGGTGACGCTATTCTATGCGGTCGGTCACTGGAATGCGTTCTTCAACGTCATGATCTACATTCACGACGCCGAGAAATACAATCTGTCCGTTCTGGTCCAGAACATGATCCGAAGCTCGTCGATTTTGGCGGAAATGAGCAATTTGAACCCGGAGGATTACGTCCAGTTGACGCCCGAGGCCGTCAAGTCGGCCAGCGTGGTGGTCATGACGGTGCCGATGCTGCTCGTGTATCCGTTCCTGCAGAAATATTTCGTCAAAGGCGCGCTCATCGGGGCGGTGAAGGGGTGACAACGCCGGGACCCGGAAAGGGGGGATGCGCCGAGAGGATGGGCATGAGCGTCGGTTAAGAAGGATGAATGCAAGCCGGTCGTGTTACAATCGAGAATAATGATGGAGGGGTTCGCATGAAACGTAAAGGAACGATCCGCACGGCGCTGATCGGTGCGGCGGGCGTCCTGGCCGTCGGGACCTTGCTTGCGGCGTGCAGCAAGAACGAGCCGGAAGCTCCGTCCGGCTCCCCTGCAGGGACGAAGAGCGCGGGTGATTCGACGGCCGATGCCAAGCGCGGCAGCATGAGCGTCACGATCTATGACCGGGGGGCAATCCCGCCGGAAGAGGGAACGTACGACAACAACCGCTGGACCAGGTGGATCAACGAGAAAGGACCGGTCGACGTCAAGTTCGTGCCGATTCCGAGAATCGGCAGCGAGCAGAAAATACCGGTGCTGTTCGCGTCCGGCGAAGCGCCGGATCTGGTGCTGGAGTACGACCAGACGATGCGCAACCAGCTGTGGGCGCAGAAGCAGCTGATGCCGCTCGACGATGTCATCGACAAGTACAGCACGGAGTACAAGAAGCTGCTGGAGAAATACCCTCAACTGAAAAAAGTGACCGCGATGCCGGACGGCAAAATTTATCAGATCGCCAAGGTGGCGAAGCCGATCACGCAGAACGCCATGGTGATCCGCAAGGACTGGCTCGACAAGCTGAACCTGAAGGTGCCGGAGACGATCGAGGATTTCTACCAGGCGGCATACGCATTCGCGCATCAAGATCCGGACGGCAACGGCAAGAAGGATACGTACGGATTCAACATGAACGCGCATCCGATTATCGACAAGGCGTACGGCAGCGAGCTGTTCATTATCGAGAACGGGGAATTGGTGCGGCAGTTCGACCGGATCAAGCCGGCCGCGGAGTACAAGAAGAAGCTGTTCGAGAACGACGTCGTGGACAAAGACTTCCTGACCGACAAGACGGGACAGAAGGCGGAGCAAGACTTCGCGAACGGCAAAACCGGCATTTTCGTCGCATCGACCGCCGTAATCAAGAAGAACTACGAAATATTGAAGAAAAACGATCCGAACGCCGTCATCATTCCGATCGCGCTGCCCAAGACGCCGTTCGGCCAGTACAGCCCGGACTTCAGCCCGCCAATCGACATTCTCGGCGTCGTGAACGCGAAGACGAAAGATCCCAAAGCGGTGATGCAGTACATCGACTTCATCCTGCAGCCTTCCACCGTAGAGATGCTGGACTACGGTCCGGATGGCGTCTACTACAAAAAATCGCCCGACGGCTGCCCGGAACCGATCGATGCGGAGAAGATCAAGAAAGAAGTAAGCTATAACGGCGACTACAAGATGTTCATGACCCGTCCGAACGAGAAAATGTGCATGCGCGACGGCGTATCCGTCAAGTCGACCAGCGCCTTCGACCAGGAATGGATCAAGATCGTGACCGAGATGGATAAACTGTACGTCGATCCGAGCCGTCCCACGCCGGGATACACGCACTTCAAGCTCCGGCCGAACGTGGAGAAGGACGTGAATACGACGCTGAACGACGGCTGGAACAAGTGGCATGATATCGTCATGAAGGCGGTCGTCAGCTCGGGCGATCTGGACAAAGCCGTGAAGGAAGTCAAGGACGCCTGGTATAACTCCGGCGGCCAGAAGGCGGAGGATTGGCACAAGAAGTGGTACCAGGAAAACAAGGACAAGTGGGTGTTCATGGAGGACCTGTACAAGATGAAGGTGGAATAGCCTCTTGACGGCGTGCAGGCGCCGCGAAGAAGGAGCGTTTGGCCGGGAAAGCGTGTCCGGCTAAACGCTCCTTTGGGTTTGCAGAACGTTATTGAACCCAAATAGCGTTTCATCCAAATTCCGAATAAGTTCGTTCAAGAGAACCGGCAAGGCCGTGCGTTAGTATTGGATCAAGAACACAACAATCGTTGCGGGAGGCTGAAGAAATGAAATATGTGCAACTGGGTCAATCCGGACTGATCGTATCGAAGCTGGCGTTCGGGGCGATGACGTTCGGTTCGGGAAACAATCCGAGCGTGTACAAGGTAGGGGAAGACCAGGCGCGGGAGCTGGTGGAGCGGGCGCTCGAAGCCGGCATCAATTTCTTCGACACGGCGGACGGGTACGCGGATGGGCAAAGCGAGGAGATACTCGGTCGGGTTCTCCGGTCACGGCGGAAGGAAGTGGTCATCGCCACGAAGGCGGGCTTCCGCAACGGCGAAGCGCTCGTTCAGGCCGGGCTGTCCCGCAAGCATTTGTTCGATGCGTGCGAAGCGAGCCTGGCCCGGCTGAATACCGATTACATCGACTTGTACATCGTTCACAAAACGGATCCGTTCACCCCGCTCGAGGAAACGCTCGAGGCGCTGAACGATCTGGTCCGGCAAGGCAAAGTGCGCTATATCGGCTATTCCAACTGGCCGGCATGGATGGCCGCTCAAGCGGTTCAGATGCAGCGCGAGCGCGGGTGGGCCCTCTTCGTCAGCGGACAAATGTATTACTCGTTGATCGGCCGCGACATCGAGCACGACACGATTCCTTTCATGAAGACCAGCGGCGTCGGGCTGACCGTGTGGAGTCCGCTGGCCGGCGGCTTCTTGAGCGGCAAGTACACCCGCGACAATCTGAACGATCCGGACAACCGGCTGAGCGGCTTCGATTTTCTCCCGCACGACAAGGAGTGGGGTTTCGGCGTACTGGAATCCGTTCGGGCCATCGCCGAGGAGCTGGGCGCGTCGCCGGCGCAAACATCGCTGGCTTGGCTGCTGGCCCAACCTCACGTCGGCAGCGTGCTGGTAGGCTCGAGCAAATTGTCCCAGCTGGAGGACAATTTGCGCGCCGTCGAGCTGAATTTGTCGGCGGAGCAGCTCGCGACGCTGGACCGGTTGACGCGTCCGACGCCGCTGTATCCGAACTGGTTTACCGCGGCGACTCTGGATGCCCGCGTGGCGGAAGCATTGAAGTAAAGCCGATTCGAAGCATCGGTCGTACGATTCAGCGTCCATGCCATGGGTCATGGGTGCTTTTTCTTATGCTCCAAGCCGCTCCATCCGGGATTGACGACGATCTAGTAACCACTTACAATTTGATTAATGCAATCAATCTTACGCCTGGCGTATGAACGAAGATGGGAGGGGAGCCGTTGTGCGGACATCGTCTGACGGGGCGGAACCGAAACCGATTCGAAACGGCCCTCTGCTAAGCAGCGACACGCTGGGCTGGGACCATCTGTCCCTCTCCAAGTGGCAAGGGGTTGCCCCCCAGGAAGCGTTGGAGCCCTCGTTGACCAGGCACCTGATCGTCATTCACTCCACGCCCGGTCCGGTCAAAGTCTACGAGCGGGGCGACGGGCTGAACGAAGAGGGGATCGCACGCCCTGGAGACATCAACTTGTTTTCCGCGGGAGAGATGAGTTACTGCAGATGGGAGAACGACCTGTCGTTTCTCCGCCTGGAGCTGGACCCCGCATTTGTGAAGAGAGTAGCCGAGCATGCCGAGATTGCGGCCTCCGGCGGAACCGTCGAGCTGAATCACAAGCTGCGATTCAACGACCCGAAGCTGTTTCATCTAAGCCAGTGGCTGGTGGATGAGCTTCAGAGCGACGGATCGAACGGCAAGCTGTATATCGACTCTCTGGCCAACCTCCTGACGGTCCATCTGTTGCAAAATTACGTTTCGTCCACCAAGAAACAAACGGCTGCGCCCCTTAAAATGACCGAGCGGCAGGTCACGCGCGTAATCGAATATATGCACGCCAACCTCGATCGGGAAATCCCGTTGGAGGAACTGGCGAACGTGGCGAATATGAGCCAATCGTATCTAAGCCGTCTGTTCAAGCAGGCTACCGGACTCAGTCCGCACCAATACTTCATCAATATCCGCATCGACAAGGCCAAGTCCCTGATCCAAAGCCGCGACTATACGATGGCGGAAATCTCCGCCGTTCTCGGGTTTTCGGACCAAAGCCATATGAACCGGCATTTCAAGCGGATCACCGGCTTGTCTCCCCGAGAGTTTCTCCTTACGCGTTAGTCGGACGGCCGTACAAGTCTTCAACCACAGCACTCAAGTGTTGTGGTTTTTTTGGTGCGCCTTGCAGTCGCACATTCTAGGTGGTTCAAATCCACCCGGTAACTTTACCCTTTTGAAGTGCCGTAGCCGAAGCAGAGGTCCTACCTCCGACAGGAGAAGGACTGGCAGGGTGTC
>Ga0310832_101440_pt1 | contig 10463 bp, 8 predicted proteins | sample WT_ome_7_FD_201303 | JGI IMG/M metagenome (GOLD analysis project Ga0310832, IMG submission 201303) | Sorghum-adapted microbial communities enriched on wild type (WT) sorghum from Joint BioEnergy Institute, Emeryville, California, United... ...
CCGGGTCGATCGAAAAATGAATCGGATCGTCGTGCTCCGGCAGCGTATCGAGCAATACCCGGTACCCTTGCCGGGAACATTCGCGGATGACGCCGTCGATCAGTTGCACTTCAAAGCCTGACATCGCATGTTCCCGGGAAATCGGAATTCTTAGTCCGATCACCATCGTTTTTTTGATCGCCAAACTTCTCGCCACATGATGCGGAAAATATCCGATCTCCCGGGCGGCCTCCAGTACCCGCTCCGTCACCTCGGGGCTGATCGGCCTTTTTTTGCTGAACACACTGGAAACGGTCCCCTTGGAAACACCTGCACGTTTTGCGACATCGTTAATCGTAGCCATATGAATCCTCATTCCGTATTCGTTAAACCGGTTTAATTAAAGCAAATGAAAGCGGTTGAATTTGACCCTAAAAAAGCGCTTGGATTTCTGTCATTAAACCGGTTTAATGATGGGCTTGACCCCTCTCTTAGCACCACCCTTTAGACCGAATGCTGCAACATTGGTTGCAAACCAAGCGCTATGTAAGCGCTTAACTTAAGCCTACCACAACATGTCCTTAGAATGCAATTGGTCTTTTTGCAATTTCGAAAATTTTGAATATTTTGACTTAACTTAGAAGAAAGGGATGCTTGTCCGAAGCTTAAGGGCCGGAAGCTTGCGATGCACAACATCGCAAGCCGCGCATTCCGAAGCCCGGCGCCGAGCCCGATCGCGCCGAGCCCGTCTTGAACATGCGGCCGCCCGGCTTCTGGCGCCTTCACGTTCCCGGAACGGATTATGGCGGCGAAGATGTCGTGGTCGTTCGAATTCTTCTCCGCCAGCCGTTCCTATGCCCGGCTATCCGCGGCGGGAGGCGGCGCCGTCGACTCGCGGACGATCAACTCCGGCGCCATGACGACGCGCCGCAGCTCCGCCGCGCCTTCTTCCGGCTCGGCGAGCAACAGTTCCAGCGCCTGGCCGACGATCCCGGCCAGCGGCTGGGCGATCGTTGTCAACGCCGGATCGGTCACCTCCGCCAATACCGTATTGTCGAAGCCGACGACCGACAGCTCGCCGGGCACGCGAATGCCGCTGCGCTTTGCCGCCCGCAGCGCTCCGGCCGCCAGCATGTCGTTGCAGCAGAACAGCGCGGTCGGCCGCTCGGCACGGCGCAGCAGCTCGCCGGCCGCCCGTTCGCCCGCCGCCACGCTCGTCTCGCAGATGATGACGTCGTCCTCGGCGAGCTCCACCCCGGCCTCGGACAGGGCGGCGCGGAAGCCGCGCACCCGGTCGGCGCTGCTCGTCACCTGCGCGCCCTCGGCCAGCACCGCCAACCGGCGATGCCCGAGCCCGAGCAGATGCCGCGCCGCCGCCGCGCCGCCCGCCCGGTCGTCCGTCAGGACGCTGTGCGCGGACAGCGCGTCGGACCCGCGCGCGATAAGGACGACCGGCACCGCCTTCTCCGCCTGCAACGCTTGCGAGCCGGCCTCGCCCAACCCGGTCCCGATGATCAGACCGTCGACGCGCTTGCGCTTCAGCAGCCGAATATACCGCTCGATGCGCTCCTCCTTGTTGTCGGTGCTGCAGGCGATGACGCTGTAGCCCGACTGGTGGGCGCGGTCCTCGACCGTACGCGCGATTTCGGCGAAAAACGGGTTGGCCACGTCAGGCACGAGCAGCCCGAGCGTGTACGTCCTCTTGCCCATCAGCGCGGAAGCGATGACGTTCGGCCGGTAGTTGAGCCGCTCCATCACCTTGCGAATTTCTTCCCGCTTCTTCGCGCTGACCTTGCCTTTGCCATTGATGACGTTCGACACGGAAGCGATGGATACCCCCGCCTCCTTGGCGACGTCGTATATCGTCGTCTCTTTCATGTGTTCCCCCGCCGTCGTTCGGATCGGCAGGCCGGTGTCCGGCCTGTCTCTTTTCAGTATTATCCGACGATTCGGCAATCGTTGCAACCGTATGCGGCATCCGTTGGGACGCGCGCCGGCAGGCGGCAGCCGGCGATCGTGCCGGGCGGGTGCGCAGACTGAAGCCCCGGTTCGCCGCGGGCGGCGGATTCGTCCGGCCGCAACGGATGGCGGTCAACGCTTCGTCGGCTTCACGATCCATTCGTGGTCCGGGTCGTTGCGGAACTTCCAGCTTCGGGTCGGGCCGGCCATGACGTTCAAATAGTAGACGTCGTAGCCCGGAGGCGCGGACACCGGATGGTAGCCGCGCGGCACGAGCACGGCCTCGCCGTCGCGCGGCGCCAGCGTCTCGTCCAGCGAGCGGTCGTCGGTGTACACCCGCTGCACCGCGAAGCCTTGGCCGGGCCGGATGCGGTAGTAGTACGTCTCTTCGAGCAACGACTCCTCCGGCAGCGCGTCCCGGTCGTGCTTGTGCGGCGGGTAGCTGGACCAATGCCCGTTCGGCGTGAACACCTCGACGACGAGCAGGCTGTCCGCGGGCTCCTGCTCCGGCAAGATGTTGTGCACGTACCGAAGGGTGTTTCCTTCGCCCCGCGCCTCGACGCCGACCGCCTCCGGCCCGATCAGCCGGGACGGGTAAGTGCCCCGGCCCGGCGCCCAGCAGACCGCCAGCTCGAGCTCGGTCAGCGCCTCCAGCTCGAAGCGGTTGCCGCTCGGCACGTAGACCGTGTACGGGGGCGTCTGCTCGAACACGTCCATGCGGCGTCCGATGCCGTCCCACCGTCCATCGGCCGTGACGGCGTTCGCCCGGCCGCTCAGCAGCACGACGGCCGCTTCGCGTTCCCCCGTCTCCCGCTGCAGCCGCTGCCCGGTCTGCAGCCGATACACCTCAAACCCGACATACGTCCACCCCGCCGACTCCGGCGTAATCGCCAGCACGCGCCCGTCCGCGTCCGGCGCGGACGGCGGCACGATCAGTTCAGACGCCATGACCGAGTCCCTCCTTCAGCTTCTCGATCTCGGACAGCTTCACGGGCCGCCCGCTCTCCAGCGACAGCTTGGCGGCCAGCGCGATTCGCTCCGCCTGCAAAGCGTCGCGTCCGTCCACCGGCACCGGCCGGCCTTCTCTTAAGCAGGCCACGAACTGCGTCGCTTCGTCGACGTAGGCGCCCTGGTACCGCTCCAGGAAGAAGTGCAGCGGCTTGTCGCGGCGAATGCCGTCCGCCGAGCTGACGACCGCCGTGTTCGGATAATCGTTCGACACCGCGACCGAGCCTCCGGAGCCGAACACCTCGACCCGCTGGTCGTAGCCGTACACCGCCCGCCGGCTGCAGTCGATGACGCCGAGCGCGCCGCCGGCGAACTTCAGCGTGACGACGGCCGTGTCTACGTCGCCGTGTGCCGCGAACACCGGGTCGACGAGGACGCCGCCCTGGGCGTACACTTCCTCGACCTCGCGGCCGGACAAATAGCGGGCCATGTCGAAGTCGTGGATCATCATGTCCATGAAGATGCCGCCCGACACCTTGATGTACGCCTCCGGCGGCGGACTCGGGTCCCGCGACGTGATCTTGACCAGGTGCGGGACGCCGATCGAGCCGGCCGCCACATGCTCGCGGACCCGCTTGAAGTTGTGGTCGAAGCGGCGGTTGAAGCCGACCTGCAGCTGCACGCCGGCGGCTCGCACCGCCTTAATCGCTTCCTCCGTCTGGGCGAGGTCCATGCTGACCGGCTTCTCGCAAAAGATATGCTTGCCCGCGGCGGCCGCCCGCTTGATCAGCGGGACGTGGGTATCCGTCGACGAGCAGATGAACACGGCGTCGATGTCCGGATCGGCGAGCAGTTCCTCGCTGTCCGTCGTCACCTTGCCGATGCCGCGGAGCGCGGCCCACTGCCGCAGCTCCTCCCCCGCACACAGATCGCTTACGCCGGCAACGGCGGCTCCCGGCACGGCGCGCAAGTTGTCGGCGTGAATTTTGCCGATGCGCCCGGCCCCGATAATGCCGATTCGGATCAATCCCGTATCCGTCATGTCCATTTCTCCTCCGCTTTTCCCGAACTGCCGAACAGCCGCATTTTGGCGCGGACCGCCTCCTGCACCGCCTCGCGCGCCGGAATCAGATAGTGCCGGGGATCGTACGTCTCCGGGTGCTCGCCCAGATAAGCACGGATCGCGGCGGTGAACGCGGCCTGATTGTCCGTGTTCACGTTGATTTTGGCGGTACCCGACCGGATCGCCTCCACGATCTCGTCGTCCGGCAAGCCGCTGCCGCCGTGCAGCACGAGCGGCAGGCCCGTGAGCTCGCGGATCAGCCGCATCCGCTCGAAGCCGAGCTTCGGCTGGCCGCGGTACGGCCCGTGCACCGAACCGAGCGCCGGTGCCAGGCAGTCGATGCCGGTCTCGCGGGCCAACTCGACGCACTCCTCCGGCACCGCGTACGACGCTTCCGCCTCGTCGACGTTCAGATCGTCCTCGCGGCCGACGATCCGCCCGAGCTCGGCCTCGACGGAGGCGCCGAGCGCGTGCGCCGCTTCCGTGACGCGCGCGGTCAACGCGATGTTTTCCCGAAGCGGATGATGGGAGGCGTCGATCATGACCGACGTGAAGCCGGCCTTGAGCGCCCGGACGCACACCTCGAAGGAGGTGCCGTGATCCAGATGCAGGGCGACGGGGACGGTCACCTTCTCTTCCGCAAGAAGCGCGTTCACCATGCCGGCGATGCAGGCCAGGCCGCCCATATACGGAATGTAAGCCTCGCTGACGCCCAGAATGACGGGGGAGCGCTCGGCCTCGGCCGCCCGCAAAATCGCCTGCGTGAACTCCAGGTTGTTCAGATTGAATTGGCCGACGGCGTAACCGCCTTCGTTCGCCGCGCGCAGCATGGCCGTCATCGCAACGAGAGCCATCGCGATCCCTCCTCACCGCAACCGTTGTTGCCGGCCGATGGCCGGCGGGCCGGTTGTCGGGCTCTCTAAAGGAAACCGGCTGCTTACCAGCGCGCGGTCACCATTTTTTTGCGGGTGTAAAACTCGATGCCGTCCGGCCCGTTCGCGTGGAGATCGCCATAGAACGACTTTTTCCAACCGGAAAACGGGAAGAACGCCATCGGCGCCGGGACGCCGAGGTTGATGCCGAGCATGCCCGCGTCAATCGTCTCCCTAAACTGCCGCACGCTGCTGCCGCTCCTCGTGAACAGGCACGCCCCGTTGGCAAATTCCGAGCGGTTGGCCAGCGCGATCGCTTCCTCCAGCGTATCGACCCGGGCGACGGACAGCACGGGCGCGAAAATTTCGTCCCGCCAAATTTTCATCTCGCCGGTCACCTGGTCGAAGATCGTCGGGCCGACGAAGTAACCTTGCCCGTAAGCGGCCTCATCCTTGCGGCCGTCGCGCACGAGCACCGCGCCTTCGGCCTCGCCGGCTTCGATGTACCCGATCGTCCGCTCCTTGTGCGGCGCGCGGATGACCGGCCCCAGGAACGTGCCTTCCGCCAGGCCGTTACCGATTACGATGCGGTCCGCAGCCTCGACCAGGCGGCGCACCAGCTCGTCTCCGATGCCGCCGACGGCGACGACGACGGCGCAAGCCATGCAGCGCTCGCCGGCCGAGCCGAAGGCGGCGCTGATGATCTCCTTGACGGCCAGGTCCAGGTCGGCGTCAGGCAGGACGATCGTGTGATTTTTGGCGCCGGCCAGCGCCTGCACCCGCTTGCCGTTGGCGGCGCCGGTCTTGTACACGTACTCCGCGACCGGCTGCGAGCCGACGAAGGAGACCGCCTGCACGCCCGGATGCTCCAGCATGCCGTTCACCACGTCATGCGCCCCGTGCACGACGTTCAGCACGCCGGCCGGCAGACCGGCTTCGTGGAACAGCTCCGCCAGCCGGTTCGCAAGCAGCGGCGTCCGTTCCGACGGCTTCAGCACGAACGTGTTGCCGCAGGCGATCGCCAGCGGGAACATCCAGCACGGCACCATCATCGGAAAATTGAACGGCGTAATGCCGCCGACGACGCCGACCGGATAGCGGTACATGCCGGATTCGAGGCTCGTGGCGATGTCCGGCAGCTGCCGGCCCATCATCAGCGTCGGCGCGCCCGCGGCGAACTCGACGCATTCGATGCCGCGCTGCACCTCGCCGCGGGCTTCGCCGAGGCTCTTGCCGTTCTCCGTCGTAATGAGCCGCGCCAGCTCTTCCCAATGGTCGACGAGCAGCTGCTGATACTTGAACAGGATTCGCGCCCGCCGCGGCACCGGCGTCCGGCTCCAGCTTGCGAACGCCTCGCGGGCGGCCGCGACCGCACGGTCCAGATCCTCCCGCGTCGACAGCGGCACCTTGGCGATGACCTCCCCTGTCGCGGGATTGAACACGTCTTCCGTCCGGCCGGCCGACGCGTCGGTCCACCGGCCTCCGATCCAGTTTTTCAACGTTTCCGCCATGTTTCGGATTCCGCTCCTTCCGGCCGCATCAGCCGGCCGTGATTTCGCCGCGTTCGCAGCGTTCGATATATTCCCGCACCTGGGCTTCGGTCGGCATCGCGTCCGAGCAGCTGTGGCTGGAGATGACGATGCACGCCGCGGCGCTGCCGAACTCCATGCTCCGCTCGATCGTCCACCCGGACATAAGCCCGTGCAGGAAGCCGGCGGCATAGGAGTCCCCCGCCCCAAACGTCTTCACGACCCGGGCCGGGAACGAGCGCGCCCGATGCTGTCCGCCGTCCTTCGTGTACGCGATCGAGCCGTCCTTGCCGTGCTTGATGACGACGATGCCGGCTCGCGCGCCGAACCATTTCTCGGCCGTATAGGAATCGCTTCGGTCGACGTTCCGGTCGAACCGCTCCATCCGGTCGAACTCCTCGCGCGTGCCGATGACGATGTCGCTTTTTTCCGCCGCCAGATTGCAGTACACCGCCGTCTCCTCGGGAGAAGTCCACGTATAAGGCCGGTAATCGACGTCAAGTGCGACGACGGTTCCATGCTTGCGCGCATAGTCCAGCGCGACCAGCACCGCTTCACGGGAAGGGCTGGCAGCCAGCGCCGTGCCCGAGACGAGCAGCATGCGGCTTGCGGCGATCAGCTCCTCGCTCACTTCGGCCGGCGCGAGCTTCAGATCGGCGACGTTGTCGCGGTACATGAGAATGCTGCAATCGGTCGGGCTCTTGATCTCGGTAAAAGCAAGCCCGGTCACCGCGCCCGTCCGGTCGGTCAGCACGTTGCGGTCGTCGATGCCCTCGCGCGTCAGGTAGGCGCGGATGAAGCGGCCCATCTGGTCGTCCGCGATCTTGCCGATAAACGCCGTCTTGCGGCCGAGCCGGCTCATGCCGATCGCAATGTTGGCCGGGGAGCCGCCGACGTACTTCGTGAAAGTCATCGTCTGCTCCATCGGCCGGTTGATCTCGTTCGCGTTAAGGTCGATGCACAGCCGGCCGATGGCGGTAAAATCAAACGTTCTTCCTTCCGGAAACGTAACGCTCACGCTTCTTCCGCCCCTTTCGCCGGAGCGAGCGACGCCAGGTAGTCGATCGCCCGCTCCGCATATTCACGCGCCGGATGGAGCGCCGGGTCTTGCTCGCCCTCCAGCATCGCCCATCCGTCGTATCCGCGGCGGACGAGCTCGCCAATGATCGGCGCAAAGTCGATGCAGCCGTCGCCCGGAACGGTGAACACGCCGTCGCGGATGCAGGAGATGAAGTCCGCTCCCGTCTCGCGGGCTTTGCGCAGCTGCTCCGCCCGCACGTCCTTGAGATGGACGTAGGCGATCCGATCGTAATGCTTGCGCAAGAGCTCCAGCGGGTCGGCTCCGCCATAGAGCGCGTGGCCGGAGTCGAACAGCAGGAACACCGCCTCCGGGTCGGTCAGCTCCAGGAGCCGGTCGATCTCCTCGGGCCGTTCCACAACGGTGCCGCCGTGATGGTGGTACGTCAGCTTCAGGCCGTGCTCGCGCGCGATCCGGCCGGCTTCGTTCAAGCCCTCGGCCAGACTGCGCCAACCCGCCTCGTCCAGCCGCAGCACTTCCTTCTCGTGCGGCGTGCGGCGCGGGTCGAAATGAAGCGAGCCGCCGACCTCGCACGTGCTGATCACGGTGCTGCCCATCTCCTTCAGGAACAGCACGTGCCGCCGGTAAGCTTCCAGCTCCCGCTCGCGGTAGGCCGGATCGGAAAAGAGCACCGACTTCCATTGAGAGACCAGCGCCAGGCCCCGCTTTGCCAGCTCTTCCTTCAGCCGTCCGACGTCGGTCGGAAATTTGCGGCCCATCTCGGTGCCGCGCAGTCCGAGCGATTGCATGTCGTCGAGAATTTGTTCGTACGTCGTATCTTCCCCGTGCTCCTTGACGTCTTCCCCGACCCAGTTGATCGGGTGCGCGCCCAGGCGGAACGGAAAAGGCAGCGCCGCCGCGTTCGCCATCGGTTTTCCCCTCCCGCTTTAATAAGGCTTGGCCTGGCTGATCTTTTGCTTCATCGAGGCGTGGGCGCGGACGACCTTGTCGCTCGCCGACACTTCCGGCACGCCGACGTTCCACCACGATTCGTAGCCGCCGGTGTTCGTGCCGGGCAGCACCGGAATCGCAATCAGCGTCGTCCGCGTCTCTTTGCGGGCGTCGTTCAGCGCCGCGCGCAACTCCTCGGCCGTGCGGGCGGTGTAGGCCGCCGCGCCCAGGCCGCGGGCGTGAGCGGCGAAGTCGATCGGCACGTAGTCGCCGGTGTACCGCCCCGTCCCCGCTTCGCGGTAGCGGAACTCGTTGCCGAAGCCGTCGCTGCCGTGCTCGCGCTGCAAATTGTGAATGCATTGATAGCCGTGGTTGTCGAACAGCAGGATCGTCATCTTGCGCCCCTCCTGCAAGCTGGTCACGAGCTCGGAGTGGAGCATCAGGTAGCTGCCGTCGCCGACGAGCGCGTACACGTCGCGGTCCGGCTCGGCCAGCGCGGCGCCGAACGCGCCGGCCACCTCGTAGCCCATGCAGGAGAAGCCGTACTCCATATGGTAGTTCGCCGGCTCCTCGGCGCGCCACAGCCGCTGCAGGTCGCCCGGCAGGCTGCCGGCGGCACAGACGATGACCGCCTTCTCGCCAATCGTCTCGTTGATCACGCCGAGCGCGCGCGTCTGAGCCAGGCCGTCCTCCCGTTCAAGCGCGTACAGCCGGTCGACTTCCGCCTCCCATTCGGCGCGGACGGCCGCCACCTCCCCGTCACCGTAGCCGGCCCGGTAGCCTTCCGCGAGCAGCGCGTCCTTCAACGCGGCGAGCGCCGCCTTGGCGTCCGCCGCCAGCGCCGCGCCCTCCAGCTTGGCGGCGTCCATGGCGTTCACGTTGATGTTCAGGAACTGCGCCTTTGGATGAGCGAACGCCGACTTGGACGCGGTCGTGAAGTCGGTATAACGCGTGCCGACGCCGATGATCAGGTCGGCGCTCTTCGCCAGCCTGTTGGCGGCGAGCCCGCCCGTCACGCCGATGCCGCCGACGGCGAGCGGATGCCGCCAGGACAACGAACCTTTGCCGGCCTGCGTCTCGGCGACCGGGATGCCGAACGCTTCGGCGAACGCCATAAGCTCGGCCGTCGCCCCCGAGTAGCGGACGCCTCCGCCGGCGATGATGAGCGGCCGCTTCTTGGAGCGGATCAGGCGAACCGCCCGCTCCAGGGCGGCGGCGGTCGGAACGCGGCGCTCCACGTAGTGGACGCGCTTCTCGAAGAACGACGCCGGATAGTCGTACGCCTCGGCCTGCACGTCCTGCGGCAGCGCCAGCGTAACGGCGCCCGTCTCCGCCGGGTCGGTCAGCACCCGCATCGCGTTCAGCGCCGCGCTCATCAGCTGCTCGGGGCGGACGATTCGGTCCCAGTAGCGGCTGACCGGCTTGAAGCAGTCGGCGGCCGACACCGTGTAATCGCTGCCGACTTCCATCTGCTGCAGCACCGGATCCGGCTGGCGGGAGGCGAAGTTGTCGCCCGGCAGCAGCAGCAGCGGGATGCGGTTGACCGTCGCTGTGGCGGCCGCCGTCACCATGTTGAGGGCGCCCGGCCCGATCGACGACGTGCAGGCGAAGATGCGCAGCCGGTTCGACTGCTTCGCGTAAGCGGTTGCAGCGTGGGCCATACCCTGCTCGTTTTTCCCTTGCACGTAGACGAGATCGCCTGGGCTGCGCTCAAGCGCCTCGCCGATGCCCGTCACATTGCCGTGTCCGAAGATGCCCATGACCCCGGTCACGAACTTGGTTTCGACGCCGTCAACCGAAACGTACTGCCGATCCAAAAAGCGGATGAGCGCCTGCGCCATGGTCAAACGAACGGTCGTCATTGCACACTCTCCTTCCAAAAGGGGGATTAAGCGCTTCACTTCTGTGCGGATATGTCTAATATAGCTCCATTTCGAGAAAAGGTAAAGCGCTTAATGCGAAGTTTAAAAAAATTTTTTTCTGCTGTTCCTCCCGGTGCGATTGCAGGAGCCGCCGGAAGCGGGAACGGCCGTCTTCTCCGAGTGAATCCCGCCGTCCAGCGGAGCGAACGTGTTACCGTTCTCCAACCTGAACGGAGTTTTCCGCAACGATCGCTTCCGGACATGACGTTAGACGAACGGCGT
>Ga0310832_101441_pt1 | contig 10459 bp, 6 predicted proteins | sample WT_ome_7_FD_201303 | JGI IMG/M metagenome (GOLD analysis project Ga0310832, IMG submission 201303) | Sorghum-adapted microbial communities enriched on wild type (WT) sorghum from Joint BioEnergy Institute, Emeryville, California, United... ...
GTGGCGACGTGGAGCAGATTACGACAGACCTGCGCACCGACGAGGTGGCCGAGGAGCGCGACCTGGTCGGTGTGTACCTGCACGAGATCTCCAAGACGCCCCTGCTCGATGCGGCGCAGGAGGTGGAGCTGGCCAAGGCCATCGAGGCGGGTCTCTACGCTGAGCGCCTGCTGGACAAGGAGGACCCGCTCGAGGGCGCCAAGATTCCGGAGGGCGTCACCGAGGACGAACTGCGCCGTCTTGTGGTCGAGGGTGAGCACGCCAAGGACCTGTTCATCCGGGCCAACCTGCGGCTCGTGGTGTCGATCGCGCGCCGCTACGTGCGGTCCGGAATGCCCATGCTGGATCTGATCCAGGAGGGCAACACCGGTCTGGTGCGTGCCGTGGAGAAGTTTGACTACGTGCGTGGGTACAAGTTTTCGACCTACGCGACCTGGTGGATTCGCCAGGCGATCAGCCGGGCGATCGCGCAGCAGGAGCGGACCGTCCGCCTGCCGGTTCACCTCGTCGAGGACGTGAACCGGATGCGCAATGTGGCGCGCCAGCTGACCCGCGAGAGCGGGACCGAGCCCGAGCCGGAGCAGATCGCCGAGGCGATGGACGTCCCCGCGGAGCGCGTGCGCGAGCTCATGCGCTGGTCGCAGGACACCGTGTCGCTGGACACGCCCGTCGGCGACGACGGCGACACGAACCTGGGCGACCTGGTGGCCGACTCGGACGTGCCGTCGCCGGAGGACGTGGTGCTCGCGGCGATGGAGCGCACCCGTATCGAGGGCCTGCTCAACCACCTCGACGACCGGTCGGCCGGCATCATGCGGGCGCGGTACGGCCTCGAGGACGGGCGGGAGCACTCGCTCACCGAGGTGGCGACCCGGTTCTCGCTGTCGCGGGAGCGCATCCGCCAGCTGGAGATCCAGGCGCTCGGCCGGCTCCGGGAGCTGGCGCGGTCCGAGGGCCTGCGGGCGGCCTGAGCCGGCGGACCATGCTCCGCGCCGCCGCTGGCTGCGGTCGCCTCACCAACAGACGTGCCCCGGGTGGGACATTCCCGCCCGGGGCATTCGTCTTTTTACCGAGGTTTCGGTTCGCTCGAGCCCGGTCGGCTCGCGTTCAGTTGTCGACCGGGTCGGCTCGCGTTCGGTTGTCGATGGCCGGATTTGGTGATCTGACAGGTGAAGCCCGCGATGTGGGGGGTTCGTCGGCCCTGATCACGGTTCCGGCGGCGGTGGCTGGCCCATGAGCGGGCGCGGCGGTGCGGGTGGCGCGGCATCGGGCGGTGGCTGGCCCATGAACGGATGCGGTGATGCGGGCGGCCCCTCCGGCGGCGGGGCCACCGTGGTGGACGCCGTGGCGGTGCCCACCGCCTTGCCCGAGGCCGTCGCGGCCGCCGGACGCCGCCGGCCCCGGCCGGTGAAGACGATGGTGGCCAGGCTCAGGACGGCCGCCGCGCTGATTCCCGCGGCGAGGATGAGCGCGGGCCCGGCCCCGCCGGACGACGGGTCGACGACGACCGGTGGCGGGGGCGCGGCCTGTCGGGTCGATTTCAGTTGATCCGCCTCGCCCGGCTCGACCAGGCGCCCCACCGCGGTCCCGCGGGGCTGGGCGAACCCCCAGTCCAGCAGCACGGCGGTCTGCTGCCAGCCGCGCGCCGGCATGACCTCCGCCCCGAGCACGGCGGCCACGAGGCGCCGGCCGTCGCGTTCGGCGGCCCCGACGAAGCTGTGCCGGGCGATGTCGGTGTAGCCCGACTTCCCGCCCAGCGACCCCGGCAGCTCGAGGTACTCCCAGTTGTCGTGCTGGATCAGCAGCCCCGAGGACATCTGGTGGCTCCGGGTCCGGACCCACCGGCGGAACGGTTCATGGGCGTAGGCGGCGCGAAAGATGAGCAGCTGGTCGTACGCGCTGCTCACCTGGCCCGGGCCGTCCAGCCCGGACGGGGTGGCGGCGTACGTGTCCCAGGCACCCAGCTGCCGGGCGAGCGCGTTCATGTCGGCCACGGTGCCGGCGACGCCCCGCTCGCGGCCGGCGATGCGGGCCAGGGCGTTGGCCGCGTCGTTGCCGGAGCGCATCAGCAGCCCGAGGAACAGGTCCTCCACCGTGTAGACCTGGCCCGCCTGCAGCGGCACGGTCTTGCTGTCCCACTCAGCCCCGAAGTCCAGGTCCTCGGGCGTGACCACCACCGGGTCGGTGGGCTTGAGCTTCGGCAGGACGGTCGCCGCGAGCAGGATCTTCTGCACGCTCGCCGGAGCGATCATGCGGTGAGCGCCGCAGGCCCCGACCACCTCGCCCGTGTCGAGGTCGGCCACGACCCAGGAGTTCGCGGTGAGGGTCTCGGGCAGCGGCGGCGCCCCCGGGGCCACGGCCAGTCCCGTGCCGGCCAGAGCGTCCCCGCCGAGCGTGATCGGGGCGGGCTTGCGCTCGGGCGGCGGGGGCAGCGGAGGCGGGGGGACTCCGCGCAGGTCACTGACCGCGCAGGGTTCTCCGGAGGCGATCACGCTCGCCACGGCCGGGCCGGCGAGCAGCGAACCGGTGAGCAGGCACACCGCGAGCGTTCCCAGTCCCCGTACGCCCCACGTGCGCCAGCTCACAGCGTTGAGACTAGTGGTTTTTCGCATCGTCTTCGCCCCGACCCCGGAAACGTCAGGCGTCGGCGCCCTCGGTGAGCGCGGCGTCCGTAGGCCCGTGCTTCCCGGCAGACGATGGCGCCTCGGGCGTGCGGCGGGCGCCCTCCGCGGGTGGTGGGGCGGCCTGGGGTGGCACCGCGGGAGCGGCCTGGGGTGGCGCGGCTGGCGTTGGTTCGGCGGGCGTTGGTTCGGCGGGCGTTGGTTCGGCGGCTGCCGGGGCGGGCGCTGGTTCGGCGGGCGTCGGGGCGGCGGGGTCGGCTGGTGGCGGGGTGGCGGGTGACGGGGAGCCCGGGGGCGGGGTGGGCGCGGCTGGGGGCGCCGCTACGGGCGCGGGCCCGGCCGGCGCCGGATGGGACAGCCACCCGATCACCTCGGCGCTGGTGAGCGGGGTGGAGTACAGGTACCCCTGACCGTACGGGCAGCCCATCTGGACGAGCAGGTCGCGGGCGGCCGGACTCTCCACCCCCTCCGCGACCACCTGGAGGTCCAGCTTCTGGGCCATCGAGACGATGCCCTCGACCACGGTGCGCTGGCGCTCCGAGAGCACGAGCGAGTCGACGAAGGACTTGTCCATCTTGATGGCGCCGATCGGCGTCTGCTCCAGGTACGACAGCGACGAGAAGCCGGTGCCGAAGTCGTCGATGGCCAGCCGGACGCCCCGGTCACGCAGCTCCGCGAGCTCGCCCCAGGCGTCGTCGGCTCCGCGGTCCAGCGCGCTCTCGGTGAGCTCGAGCATCAGCCGCTCGGCCGGCAGCCCGGCCGCGGCGAGCGCCTCGTCGACCCGCTGGGCGAAGCCGGACCGGTGCAACTGGCGGGGGGAGACGTTGACGCTGATGTACACGTCCGAGCGCGGCCACCCCGCCGCCTCGGCCACGGCGGTGCGCAGCACGAGACCACCGATCGCCTCGATCAGGCCGGTCTCCTCGGCCACGGCGATGAACTCGGCCGGGGACACCAGCCCGCGGCTCGGATGCTCCCACCGCACCAGCGCCTCGAAACCCACGGTCTGCCCGGTCCGCAGCTCGACGATGGGTTGGTAGGCGAGCCGGAACGCGCCCTCGTCGATGGCGCGGACCAGGGCCTCCCGCAGCCGCAGGCGCTCGATCAGCAACGCGTGCCGATCCGAGTCGTACCGGCACCACTCGCCCGGCCCGGCCTCCTTGGCCGCCCGGAGCGCCAGCCCGGCGCGACGCACCATCTCCTCGCCACCGTCGTTCGGGTCGCCGCTCGCGGGCGGCTCGGGGGGCACGGCCACGCCGACACAGGCGCTGAGCCGGACTGTGCGCTCGCCGACCGGCACGGGCTCGGTCGTCGCCGCCACCACCTCCCTGGTCAGCGCGGTGAGGTCCCGGGGCCCGGCGACCAGGATGGCGAACTCGTCACCGCCGAACCGGGCCACGACGTCGTCCGGCCCGGCCAGCCGACGCAGCCGCTCGGCCAAGGTGACCAGCACGATGTCCCCGAACGACGGTCCGGCGTCCTCGTTGACTCGCCGAAAATCGTCGATATCGACGAGAAGGACGGCCGACCAGGGTGGTTGCCCCCGCTCGGTGAGCCGCCACATGAGGTGGGAGCGGCTGGCCAGGCCGGTCAGCGTGTCCAGCGACGACTGGTACACCACGGTGCGGCTGTGGGTGTGACCGGCCGCGGCGACCCGGGCCAGCGCCACGAGCGTCAGCGCGGCCCCCGTGGCCGCCAGCACCACCCCGTCGCGCACCCCACCGGTGAGCGCCTGCCCGAGCATGACGAGCGGCGCCACCAGCGCGGAGGCGGCGGTGACCCAGAACCCGCGCAGGGACGGGGCCACCGTGCGCGGCCTCGGTACGTTCAGGCAGGCCATCGAGGGGTGCAGCGTCGCCCAGCCCAGCGACGCGACCGCGACGACGGCGGCCACCGCCTGACCACCGGCGAAGGGCTCGACCACGTTCGTCGCGGCCAGGGCGGCGAGCGTGTCCGCCACCAGGGCGGCCGCGGTGCCGACGACCAGCGACCGGGCCGACGGGTTCGCCCGGCCGACGATCGTGAGCCGTACGGCGGCGAGGAGCAGGAGGGCGTCGCCGATCGGGGCACTCGCGGGCGCCGACCACCACCAGGGCAGGTCAGGGGGGCGGAGCAGCGCGGAGCTGAGCACCAGGAGCAGGATCGCGGTGAGGGTATCGAGCAGGATCACCTCGCCGTGACCCTCGCCCGGTGGTCGGCGCAGGCGCAGCAGCCCGGCCGCGAGCGCCACGAAGCCGGCCAGCCGGATCAGCCCGCCGGCCGTGGGCGGAACCCGCTCCGCGAGGGTCCAGGCGCCGAGGGCGATCGCCACCGTCACCCAGGGCCAGCGCTGGGCCGGCCCGTGGAGCGTGATCCCGGTGGCGACGGCTCCGGCCGCGACCAGGACGAGCGCCAGCCGGGCCGCGCCCGACCACGCCGCTTGCGCCAGGGCGGGCAGGCCCGCCAGCGCCATCGCCGCCCAGTAGCCGAACACCAGGCCGCGCATGTCGGCGAGCGTGGTGGGTCGCCGACCGGCGGCAGAGGCATCGGTGCGGATCCGTGCCTTGCTGGGTCGTAGCCACGGCGGGATGATCGATCTCATGAGCGCGCCGACCGCCACCGAACTCGCGCGGCGGTTACGCGCGCAGCTGGGCGCGAGCGCGGTCGTGACGGACGAGGCGGAGCGCCGAACTTACGAGTGCGACGGGCTGGCACACTACCGGACCGTACCGGCCCTGGTCGTGCTGCCGGAATCGGCGGAGCAGGTACGAACCGTCGTACGCGCGTGTCACGAGGCGGGCGTGCCGTGGGTCGCCCGCGGCTCGGGGACGGGTCTCTCCGGCGGGGCGCTGCCGCACCCCGATGGCGTGCTCATCGTGACCAGCCGGATGCGGCGGATTCTCTCGATCGATCTGGTCAACGGCCGCGCCGTGGTCGAACCCGGAGTGATCAATCTAGCGATCAGTCGCGCCGTCGCCGACCACGGCTGGTTCTACGCGCCTGACCCGTCGAGCCAGTCGGTCTGCTCGATCGGCGGCAACGTCGCCGAGAACTCCGGCGGGGCGAAGTGCGTGAAATACGGATTCACGGTGTACCACGTGACCGGGCTGGAGCTGTGCACCTCCGAGGGCGAGCTGATCCGGGTCGGCTCCTGGCTGGCCGCCGACGCGCCCGGCTACGACCTGACCGGCCTGGTGGTCGGCTCGGAGGGCACGCTCGGCATCGTGACGAAGGTGGCGGTCCGGCTGCTGCGTCGTCCCGAGCAGGTGACCACGCTGCTCGCCGGATTCCCCTCGACCACCGAGGCCGGTGCCGCGACCAGCGCCCTGGTCGCCGCGGGTCTCGTGCCGGCCGCGGTGGAGATGATGGACGCCCTGGCGATCAGCGCGGCCGAGCAGGCCGTCGCCTGCCGGTATCCGGCCGGGGCGGGGGCGGTCCTCATCGTCGAGCTGGACGGGCCGGCGGCGGAGGTGGCCGAGGAGGAGCGGATCGTCCGGCAGGTCTTCGCCGACTGCGGAGCCATCGAGGTGCGCCGGGCTGTCGATGAGGCCGAGCGAGCGGAGATCTGGAAGGGCCGCAAGTCCGCGTTCGCGGCGGTCGGCCGCATCAGCCGCAACTACATCGTGCAGGACGGGGTGATCCCCCGGACCTCGCTCGCCTCGGTGCTCGCGTCGATCGACGAGCTGGCCCGGTCGGCCGGCATCCAGGTGGCCAACGTCTTCCACGCCGGCGACGGCAACCTGCACCCGCTCGTGCTCTACGACGAGACGGTGCCGGGAGAGCTCGACGCGGCGCTGTCCGTCTCGGGCGCGATCCTCGATCTGTGCCTGGAGCACGGCGGATCGATCACCGGGGAGCACGGGGTCGGCGTCGACAAGATGGCGAAGATGCCGCGGATGTTCTCCGCCGACGACCTCGAGACCATGCAGTGGCTGCGGTGTGCCTTCGACCCGCCCGGCCTGGCCAACCCGGGCAAGATCTTCCCGACGCCGCGCCTGTGCGGTGAGCCGCCGCGGCCGAGGTCGGCCGCGACGACGCCGGGTATCGATCAAGGTATCGAGATATGGTGACCGGTGCCGCGTCGATCGTGCGACCCGCCGACGTGGCGGGTGTGGTCGACGCGGTGCGCGCCGCCGCCACCGACAGCCGTACGGTCGCCATCCAGGGCGCGGGGACCAAGGCCGCCTGGGGCGGTCGGCTGGCCGCCGTCGACGTCGTCCTGGCGACCACGGCGCTGACCGGGGTCGTGGCGCACGAGCCGGGGGACCGCGTGGTGACGGTGCGGTCGGGCACCCCGCTGCGCGAGCTGCAGGAGACGTTGGCCGCGTCGGGCCAGCGACTGTGCGTCGAGTCTGGATATGCCGATGCCACCATCGGCGGGGTGCTCGCGTCGGGCGAGGCCGGTCCCCTGCGGCTGCGGTACGGCTCGGGCCGCGACCTGCTGATCGGGGTGGAGTTCGTCCGGGCCGACGGTGTGGTCGCCCGCTCGGGCGGCCGGGTGGTGAAGAACGTCGCCGGCTACGACCTGGGCCGGCTGCTGTGCGGTTCCTACGGCACGGTCGGCGTCATCACGACCGCGACGTTTCGCCTGCATCCACTCCCGGCCGCCTCGGCCTGGGTGGTGGCGACCGGCGTCAGGAAGGACGCCTTCCTGTCCCCGGTTGGCGCTTCAGCGGGTGGCCCGTCCCCGGGCGGCGCGTCGTGGCCTGGCCCGTCGCCGGGCGGCGAGTGGCGGCCTGGCCAGCCGGGCGCGCTGACGGACGGGAGCGACGCGAGTCGGCGCGCGGCGATCGCGGTGCTGGCCGACATCGCGACGGTCGCGCCGTCGGCCGTGGAGAGCAACCTGGGCGGCCCCGAGGACACGGGGGAGCTGGCCGTGCTGGTCGAGGGATCGCCGGCGGGCGTGACGGCGCGGGCCCGCGCGGTGCAGACGCTGCTGGCGCGCCGGCTCCCCGGCGCCGACGTCGCCGTCGTGACGCGGCCGCCGACGTGGTGGGGGCGGTACCCCTTCGCGGGCGGCGAGGTCGGGCTGAAGCTCGCCCTTCCGGTCTCGGCCGTGCCGGCCGTGCTCGGCACGCTGCACGAGCGGTTCGGCCCGCGGCTGGCGGTCCGGGGCTCGCTCGGGTCGGGCGTCCTGTACGCCGGACTCCCGGCCGACGTGGATGCCGGTGTCCTGGCCGCTGCGCTGGCCGGGGTGCGCGCGGGGTTGGCCGGGACCGGCGGGAGCTGCGTCGTGGTGACCGCGCCACCGTCCATCCGGGACGGTCTGGACCTGTGGGGTGAGGTGGCCGGGCTGTCCCTCATGCGTCGGCTCAAGGCGCAGTTCGACCCGGCCGGTCGGTTCGCCGCTGGTCGATTCGTGGGGGGCCTGTGATGAGCGATGTGCGGCCGGTGGTGAGCGAGCTCCGCGCCCTCACCGATGCCTGCGTCCACTGCGGGTTCTGCCTGCCCGCCTGCCCCACCTACCAGCTCGACGACCGCGACGCCGCCCACGGCACCGCCCGCCCGAACGAGATGGACTCGCCCCGCGGACGCATCCACCTCATCCGGCAACTGCTGGACGACGGGGCAGCGGAGGGCGGGACGCCGGCCACGCCCGAGCCGCCGAGGCGGCCGGATCTCCTCGCGTCGGTGCGGCGACACCTCGACACCTGCCTGGGTTGCCTGGCCTGCGTCCCGGCCTGTCCGTCCGGGGTCGCCTACGACCGGATCATCGCCGAGGCCCGGGTCCTGGTCGAGCCCGCCCGGGGACCGGTCGACCGCCTGCGGCGCGCCGCGATCTTCGCCCTCTTTCCGTATCCGCGCCGGCTGGCCGCACTGCGCGGGCCGCTACGCCTGGCGCAGTGGCTGCGGCTGGACCGCCTGGCCGCGCGGCTCGCACCGTCCACTGAGGACGTTCATGACGCGACCCCGGGGGCGGCCGGGCGGCTGGCCCGCACCCTTCGCCAGGTCACGGGCACGGTGGGCACCATGGCCCGGCTGGCGCCGCCCGTACGGCCCCGCACCCGCCTGCCCGCGCGCGTGCCGGCCACACCCCCGCGACGCGGGGTGGTGGGGCTGCTCACCGGCTGCGTGCAGTCGGTGTTCTTCTCCGAGGTGAGCGCGGCGACGGCGCGGGTGCTGGCCGCGGAGGGCTACGACGTGGTGGTGCCGCGGGGGCAGTCCTGCTGCGGCGCGCTGGCCGCGCACACCGGCCGGGCCGAGCAGGCCCGGCGACAGGCGCGGGCAACGGTCGCCGTGTTCGCTGCGGCGGGCGTGGACTTCGTCGTCACCGACGTGGCCGGCTGCGGGTCGGCGATGAAGGAGTACGGCCACCTGCTGCGCGACGACCCGGTCTGGGGCCCGCGGGCGGCGGCCCTGGCCGAACGGGTGCGGGACGTGACCGAGGTGCTCGCCGCGGCCGAACCCGTGGCGCCGCGGCATCCCCTGCCGCTGACGGTGGCCTACCACGACGCCTGCCACCTGTCACACGGCCAGGGCGTACGGGCCCAGCCGCGCGCCCTGCTGCAGGGCATCCCCGGCCTGCGGCTCGTGCCGATCCCACCGACCGAGGCCGACGTCTGCTGTGGCTCGGCCGGCGTCTACAACCTGCTCTCGCCCGGTGCGGCGGCCCGGCTGGGCGCCCGCAAGGCGGCCGCGATCCGCTCGACCGGCGCCGAGGTCGTGGTCGCGGGAAACCCCGGCTGCCTGCTGCAGATCCGGGCCGCGCTCGCCGCCGACGGCGATCCCCCGCTGCCCATCCGACACACCGTTGAACTCCTCGATGCGTCGTTGGCCGGCCGTTCGTTGACGTAACGCTCTTGTTGATCTAGGGCTAGGAGTGGTGGTCGGAGATCAACGAACCACCGCAAGCCCTAGATCAACGGGATTCCGGGGTGTCGCCGGGGCGGGTCTGCTCGGCGAGGAACCGCTCCAGCTCGGCCCCGAGCTCCTCCGCGGTCGGCAGCCGGCTGCCGTCGGCGAGCAGGCTGTTGGCCTGCTGGCCCCGCACGAAGGCGTCGTACTGCGCCTCCAGGGACCGCACCACCGAGGCCGCCTCCTCGGCCTGGGCGATCTGCTGGTCGATCTCGGCCCGGGTCAGTTCGGCCGCGCGGCGCAGCTCCTCCGTGGGCAGCAGCAGCCCGGTCGCCTTGGACACGGCGGTGAGCAGCTTCTCGGCCGCCGCCGGGTACTCGCTCTGGGCGAGGTAGTGGGGCACGTGAACGGCGAAGCCGATGGCGTCGCGCCCCGCCTGGCCGAGGCGGTACTCGAGCAGGTGCCCCGCCCCGCCCGGCACCTGCACCCGGCGCAGCCACGGCTCGTACCCGGCGATCAGCTCCCGCCGGGTCGCGTGCGCGGTGACGCCGGTCGGTCGCGTGTGCGGCACGGCCATGGGGATCGCGTTGAAGCCGATCACCATCCGGACCCCGAGCTGCTCGACCAGGCCGATCACGGCCTTGGTGAACCGCTCCCAGTACAGGTCCGGCTCCGGCCCGGCGAGCAGCAGGAAGGGCGTGTTCGCGCTGTCGTACAGCAGGTGCAGGTTGAGCGCCGGCTCCTCGTAGCTCTCCCAGTGATCCTCGAAGAAGATCATGACCGGCCGGCGTGACCGGTAGTCGAGCAGGGCATCGACGTCGAACGTCGCGATCACCCGGTTGGGCAGCGAGGAGAGCAGGTGCTCACGCGCCAGGCGGCTCGCCGCGCCGGCGTCCACGAACCCGGTGAGCGCCTGGATCAGCACGGGGCGCCCCAGGTCGGGTACGTCATCGACGAGTCGGTACAGGTCCTTGGGCTCCGGCACCATGAGGTCCTCGCTCACTCCCTGACGGTCACTGCTTACATCGGGGACACCGTGTCGGCAGTCGGGCCACCGCGTCCCG
>Ga0310832_101442_pt1 | contig 10455 bp, 7 predicted proteins | sample WT_ome_7_FD_201303 | JGI IMG/M metagenome (GOLD analysis project Ga0310832, IMG submission 201303) | Sorghum-adapted microbial communities enriched on wild type (WT) sorghum from Joint BioEnergy Institute, Emeryville, California, United... ...
TGACGGTTGTGCAGCACGAGGTCGAGGTGCGGTGCCTGCCGCAGCATTTGCCAAGCGTCATTCACGCCGATATTAGCGGATTGGGGCTGGGCGACAGTCTGATGGCCGGCGACCTGAAGCTGCCGCCGGAGATCGAGCTGAAGACCGACGACAACGCCGTGCTCGCCACGATTTTGGTGCCGCAGAAAGGGACGGAGACGGCCGAAGCGGATGAGGCCAAGCCGGCGGAAGCAAGCGATGCGAAGTCGGCCGAGGAGACTGTCTAGGGGTCTAGCGGGAGTAGCCGACCAATTGCGCTATACATGACGACAGGGTTAACGCTTCCGAAGTTCGGATACGTTAACCCTGTTTTTTTTGCGTGGATGGTGCGGGATGAAATCAGCAGCCGGTCAGTAGCCGGGTCTGGAAACGAACGTATATAAATGACGGTTGTAGTACGTGCTGTTCACCTTGATGAAGGATGGCGTAATCCGCTCGACGAATCCGATATCCCGGTGTTGCGCCTCCAAGTAAATTTGGACGGGAACTTCGTGCTCGATATGGTCTAAAAAATGGCGGTCTTCCGAAATCATCTGGCCGTTCGAATACATACACTCACCCTCGCTTTATTTTCGATTTTGTCAGCTTAGACAACCGGCTGCGCGCAGTGGTTGCATATTGGGGATTGAATTATCGTCAAAGGAAACGGGTGATCTTGCATGAAATGGATAGTCGGGCTGGGCAACCCCGGCGCGGCATACCGCAACAACCGCCACAATATCGGCTTCATGGTCGTCGACCGGGCCGCCGAACGGTGGGGCATCGCGGTGACGCAAAACAAGTTCAAGGCCATGGTGGGCGAAGGCTTCGTGGGCGGGGTCAAGGTCCATTTGATCAAGCCGCTCACCTACATGAATTTATCGGGCGAATCGATGCGCGCGTTTATGGACTTTTACAAGGTGCCGCTGGACGATTGCATCGTCGTCTACGACGATCTGGATACGCCGTTCGGCCAAATCCGGCTTCGCATGCAAGGAAGCGCCGGCGGGCACAACGGGATCAAATCGGTTATCCAGCATACGGGGACGCAACAGTTCAACCGGATTCGCGTCGGCATCTCGCGTCCGGCCCCGGGCTATCCTATCGTCGATTACGTGCTTGCCGATTTTACAAAGGAAGAGCAAAAGGCGCTGCCCGATATCGTGCAAACATGCGTCGATGCGCTCGAGTATGCGCTTGAGCACAGCTTCGACAAGACGATGGCCAAATTCAACGGACAAGCGACTTGAAAATCGTTTTTCCGCCCACCGCTTAAGTTTACGCGATTCGGTTCATACTAGAACTGGAACGTGGACGTTACGGGATCCAAACGGTGGGGAGGCTTAGCGATGGCTGTAAAGTACGTATGCCGGCATTGTTCGGCGCCGCTCGGACAGATCGACAATCCGCAAGTGAACGAGTTTCAGCTCGGGTTCCATTTCTTGACCCCCGAAGAGCGCAGCGATATAATTACGTATAACCAGAGCGGCGATGTTGTGGTCAGACTGACATGCGATTACTGCCGCAAGGCGCTCGACGAACATCCCGAATTGAATTTGGTCGCCAATCCGCTCCAGTGAAGCTTGAAGCGGCGGAAGCGGCGAATACGCCATGCTCATAGGAAGTCCAGTTAAGAATCGGATGCGAAACAAGGCCTCGGCATCTTCGCCAAGGCCTTCTTTTTGGTTGGTGTCGGAAGGAGTGGTACAGGGTTGCAATCATTGATTGACGCATTTTCCGAAGACCGTGATTTTCAGTCGATCGCAAGCGGCATCGAAGCCGGGTTGCGGGAGCAGCTCGTGTCGGGGCTGGCGGGATCGTCTCGCCAAGTGTTTGTGGCGGCGCTGGCCAAGCGGCTGAACCGTCCCGTTTTCCTCGTTACGCATAACATGTTCTCGGCGCAAAAAATAACCGAGGATCTGCTTGAATGTTTGCCGGAAGAGGAGGTGCTGCTCTATCCGGCCAACGAGCTGATGGTCACCGAGGCGGCGATCGCTTCGCCCGAGACGCTCGCCCAGCGCATCGACGCGCTGACGAAGCTGGCCGGCGGCTTCCGCGGCGTCGTCGTCGCGCCCTTCGCCGGTGTGCGCAGGCTGCTTCCGCCCGGCTCGGTGTTCCGCGAGGCGCAATTTGAGCTGCGCGTCGGCGACACGGTCGAGTTCGAAGCGCTGTTGCAGCGGCTTGTCGATCTCGGCTACGAGCGGGTGGAACGGGTCGAATCCAAAGGGGAAATGAGCGTGCGCGGCGGCATCCTCGACTTTTTCCCGCTGACGTCGGAAACCCCGTACCGGATCGAGCTGTTCGACGTGGAGATCGATTCGATCCGCAGCTTCGACCCGGTGGATCAACGTTCGATCGAATCGATTCCGTCCATTGTGGTGACGCCATGCAAGGAGCTCATTGCCGATAGCAAACGCTTTCAAAACGCCGCGCAGCACGCGTACGACCTTTTGCAGGAGCAGCTGGCCAAAATGTCGGACCGGCAGACGAAGGAACGATTGAAGGAAGAAATCGGGCACGACATTGAGCAGTTGCGTAATCACCAATTTTTCCCTGGTCTATACAAATATGTAAGCTTACTTTTTCCGGAGCGTCATACGCTGATCGATTACATGCCGTCGGACGCGATTCTCGTCATCGACGAGCCGAGCCGGCTGATCGAGACGTCGAAGCAATTGGAGCGCGATGAGGCCGAATGGATGACGAGCCTGCTGTCCGAAGGCAAATCGCTGTCCAGCTTCACGCTGTCCAAATCGTACGAATCGACGCTGCACCGTACGGCGTTCCCGACGCTTTACGTGTCGCTGTTTTTGCGCCAGGTGCCGCAAACGCAGCCGCAAAACATCGTCAACTTCATGTGCCGCGCCATGCAAAACTTCCACGGCCAAATGAACGTGCTCAAGTCGGAAATGGAGCGGTGGAAGAAGACCGGGGCACGGGTCATCGTGCTCGCCAACGGGGACGAGCGGGTCGATCGGGTGCGGCGCGTCATGCACGATTACGACATCGAGGAGCCGACCATCGTCAACGGCAATTTGCAAAGCGGGTTCGAGCTGCCGTCGATCCGGCTCGTCGTCATCACCGAAGGCGAGATGTTCACGCAGAAAAACCGCAAAGTCCGCAAAATCGACAAGAAGATCGACAACGCGGAGCGGATCAAGAGCTACACCGAGCTGAAGGTGGGCGATTACGTCGTTCACGTCAACCACGGCATCGGCAAATATATCGGCATCGGCACGCTTGAGGTCGGCGGCATCCACAAGGACTACATGCACATTTTGTACGCCGGCGGCGACAAGCTGTCCGTGCCGATCGACCAGATCGACCTGATTCAGAAATACGTCGGCTCGGAGGACAAGGAGCCGAAAATTTACAAGCTCGGCGGCTCGGAATGGAATCGGGTCAAAAACAAGGTGCGCAGCTCGGTCAAGGACATCGCCGACGATCTGGTCAAGCTGTACGCCGAGCGACAAATGGCGCCGGGCTATTCGTTCTCGCCGGACACGGCCTACCAGCAGGAGTTCGAAGCGCTGTTCCCGTACGAGGAGACGCCGGACCAGCTGCGCGCGATCGAGGAGATCAAGCGCGACATGGAGAAGCCGCGGCCGATGGACCGGCTGCTGTGCGGCGACGTCGGCTACGGCAAAACGGAGGTGGCGATCCGCGCGGCGTTCAAGGCGGCGATGGACAACAAGCAGGTGGCGGTGCTCGTCCCGACGACGATATTGGCGCAGCAGCATTATGAGACGTTCCGCGAACGGTTCGCCGATTACCCGATCAACATCCGGGTATTGAGCCGGTTCCGCTCGCCGAAGGAGCAGCGCGAGACGATCAAGGGCATCCGGCAAGGGACGGTCGACATCGTCATCGGGACGCACCGGCTGCTGTCGTCCGACCTCGTGTTCAAAGATTTGGGGCTGCTCATCGTCGACGAGGAGCAGCGCTTCGGTGTGTCGCACAAGGAGAAGCTGAAGCGGCTCAAAACGAATGTGGACGTCCTGACGCTGACCGCGACGCCGATTCCGCGGACGCTGCACATGTCGATGCTCGGCGTCAGGGATTTGTCCGTTATCGAAACGCCGCCGGAGAACCGGTTTCCGGTTCAGACGTATGTCGTCGAGCACAGCAACGCCCTTGTCCGCGAGGCGATCGAGCGCGAGCTGGCGCGGGGCGGACAGGTTTACTATTTGTTCAACCGGGTGCAAGGGATCAACCAGATGGCCGAGCAAATCTCGCTGCTCGTTCCCGACGCCAAAGTCGTCGTCGCCCACGGCCAAATGTCGGAGCAGGAGCTGGAGCGGACGATTCTGGACTTTCTCGACGGAGAGTACGACGTGCTGGTCAGCACGAGCATTATCGAGACCGGCGTGGATATTCCCAACGTCAATACGCTCATCGTGCACGATGCCGACAAGATGGGGCTGTCCCAGCTGTACCAGCTGCGCGGCCGCGTCGGGCGCTCGAACCGGATCGCCTATGCCTATTTTACGTACCAGCGGGACAAAGTGTTGACCGAGGTGGCGGAGAAGCGGCTGCAGGCGATCAAGGAGTTCACCGAGCTCGGCTCGGGGTTCAAAATCGCGATGCGCGACCTGGCCATCCGCGGCGCGGGCAATTTGCTCGGCGCCGAGCAGCACGGCTTCATCGCGTCGGTCGGCTTCGACCTGTATTCGCAGATGCTTGCCGAAGAGATCGCTTCGCGCAAGGCGGAGCTGCAAGGCGAGCAGCCGAAAGAGACGGCAGCCGTCGGCACGCAAATCGATCTGGCGCTGGACGCTTATTTGCCGTCCGACTATATCTATGATAGTATGCAGAAGATCGAGATTTACAAGAAAGTGGCCAACATCAAGACGATCGAGGAAGCGCGCGATGTGGAAGAGGAGATCGAGGACCGCTTCGGCACGCTGCCGCAGGCGGTGCTGAACTTGCTGGCCGTCGCCCGCCTGAAAGTGTACGGCTCCGAGTACGCCATCGAATCGGTGACGCAAAAGGGAGACGACATTCTCGTCACGGTCAACGCGCGGGAAAACGGCAACCTCGACGGGCAGCGGCTTCATGCCGTCGCGTCTCAGTTCGAGGGACGCATCAAGCTGATTCCGGGTCCGCAGATCGTCATCCAGTTGAAATGCGGCGGCCTGAAGCCGGAAGCGGCTGTCGAAATGCTGGAGCGGTTTCTGGTACAATACAAAGAGGCTTTGAAATCGAAAGGAGAGCTGCGTCATGTGGCCAATTAACCGCAGCAGCAAGCTTGCGCGCCGGGCTGCCGTCGCCTTGGCGGCGGTAGTCGCGGCGTCGCTGGCGCTGACCGGGTGCGGCAATAAAAAAAATGCGGCGAAATCGGAAATCGTCGCGACCTACAAGGACGGAGGGACGGTGACGCTCGGCGAATACGATTCCTTCGTCGGGTCGATCAAATTTTTCAACCCGCTGTACGCCCAGTTCGAAACCGATCCTTCGTTCCAGGAGTATATGGTGAAGCAGCTCGTCGCCTTCAAGGTGATCAACTCCAAAGTGGACGAGCAGTCCCGCAAGGACGCCGAGTCGAAGGCGAACGATCAGATCAACCAGATCAAGCAATATTTTGAGCAGAACGGGGACAAAAACGCGCTTTCCAAACAGCTGAAGGAAGCGAACATTACGCAGGACGATCTGAAAGCTTATATCGAACAAAGCCTCATCGTGCTCGGCGACGCTGAGAAGAAGGTGACCGAGGAGCAGATGAAGGCGAAGTATGACGAGTACGCGGCCGCCAACGCCTATACGACCGCCACGGTCAGCCATATTCTCATTTCGCTGAAGGATGCAAACCAGGAGAAGGAAATCCGCACGAAGGAAGAAGCGCTGCAGCGCGCTCTCGAAGTGAAGCAGAAGCTGGACGCGGGAGGGGACTTTGCCGCGCTGGCCAAAGAATATTCCGACGACGGCGGATCGAAGGACAACGGCGGCAAATACGAAAACGCCGAAGTCAACCAATGGGTGGAAGGGTTCAAGAAGGCCGCCCTTGAGCTGCCGATCGGCAAGATCAGCGATCCCGTCGAGACGGAATACGGCTACCACATCATGCGCGTCGATGCCCGCAACACGAAGACGTTCGACGAGGTGAAGGACCAGCTGAAGTCCGAGCTCGCCGAGACGCAAGTGATGGATTTTATCGACAATGAAATCGCTCCGCTGATCGAGAAGATCAACAACGACAAACTGCCGCAGCCCGAGCAGCCGCCCGCTTCGGGATCGAACAATTCGGGTTCGACCGATTCGGGTTCGACTGATTCGGGGTCGGGCGATTCGGGGTCGGGCGATTCGGGATCGGCAGGTTCGGGATCGACCGGTTCGAGTGGGTCGGGGCAAGCTCCGTCGAGCGGCGAACAAGCGCCGGCCGGAGATACGTCCTCGCAGCAGCCGTCCGGGAACTGAACGGATCCGTACAATCATGCAACAGACGCCCTGTTAGCGGCGTCTTTTTTTTGCACGATTACCCGCTTGCGGAAGATCGTTGCCGCATTACCACCCTCTGCATAAGAAGCTGGGAGCAGAAACATACTATGGTCAGAATCAGCTAACGAAGCAAGTATCAGGTCGTACCTTCGGCTGACTGACGGCCTCACGATGTTGTCCGAGCGTCCCGGCCGGGCCAAGCGACCGCCGTTTCACCGATACGAACAAAGGCTACCAGACGATCAAAACTTCATTGCGAAAGTGAGGCAATCAAACGTTATGAAAGCAACCGGAATCGTTCGTCGGATCGATGATCTGGGCAGGGTGGTCATACCGAAGGAAATTCGCCGCACGCTGCGCATTCGCGAAGGCGACCCACTGGAAATTTTCGTCGACCGCGACGGAGAAGTGATCCTGAAAAAATATTCGCCCATCGGCGAGCTCGGCGATTTCGCCAAAGAATACGCGGAATCGCTGTATGAAAGCACCAATCACATTACGATGATCTCCGACCGCGACACCGTCATCGCCGTAGCCGGCGGGTCGAAGAAGGAATATTTGGACAAACAGATCGGCGCTCTCGTCGAAACGTGCATGGAAAACCGCAAATCGGCGCTGGAGACGAACGCGGGCAAATACGAAATTTGCAAAGATGTAAGCGAAACGTACGGCTCCTTCGTCATCGCCCCGATTATCGCCGGCGGCGACCCGATCGGATCGGTTATGCTCGTCACCAAGGACGAGTCGGTCAAGATGGGGCAAATGGAGCTGAAGATGGCGGAGACGGCGGCGGCGTTTCTCGCCAAGCAGATGGAGCAATAAGACAGGCAGACGATTGCGGAGGCGGCTTTCCGCCCGGAGCGAGAAGATAAGTTCCGGGCCGGAAAGCTTTTTGTTGTTTCGGGGCATTTTTCGGGGCATTTTTCGGGGCATTCCTGGTTCCGGGGCTTTGTTTCGGGGCTTTGATTCCGGGCTTTTCGAACCGGCCTCGAAGCTTGTCTTTCCTTCAAGGGGATCGTTTAGGTTATAATAAGGGCGACGTTTCATGAACAGGAAGGGGAATGGAAACGACGATGGCGGCCCATCCGAACCCGCGGCCCGCAACCGGACAGACGATCGCCAAGGGCGCCCTTGTGCTCGGCGCGGCGGCCGTCGTCTCCAAGCTGCTCGGCACGATTCAAAAAATTCCGCTGCAGAACATGGCCGGCGATGCGGTGTTCGGCATTTACAACGCGGTTTATCCGCTCTACATTTTGATTTTGACGCTGGCGACCGCCGGCTTCCCGATCGCGGTATCCCGGTTCGTCGCCGAGGAGAGGGCCGTCGGCAATCCGGACGGGGCGCGGGCCGTCCTGCGCATGGCGCTGATCGTATCGACCGCCGCCGGTGTGGCCGGCTTCGCCGTGCTTTATTTCGGCGCCCCCGTCTTTTCCGCCCTGATCGGCGTTCGCCATACCGAGGCGGCGCTGCGCAGCGTCTCCTTCGCCTTGTTTTTCGTTCCGGCGTTGGCTGCGCTGCGGGGATACTTTCAAGGACTAAGCGACATGGTGCCGACCGCCGTCTCGCAGGTGGCGGAGCAATTCGTGCGCGTCGCCGTCATGCTCGCCCTGCTCATCGTCTTGTTGCAGGCGGGCGCGGGCGAAGAGACGGTCGCCGCCGGGGCGACGTTCGGATCGGCGGCGGGCGCGTTCGCCGGCTTGCTGGCCGTGCTGCTCTTCTGGCGGAGGCGGCGGGCCGGGGAGCAGGTTGCGGCGAAGACAAGGAAACCGCCGCTTCGAGCCGCTTCGGTTGGGTATCGGAGGTTCGTCGGCTACGCGATTTCCGTATGCGCCGGCTCAATCGTCCTGCCCGCGCTGACGCTCGCGGACACGTTCACGATGCCGCGGCTGCTTAAGCAAACCGTTGGCGAAACCGCCGCCATGGCGCAGTACGGCGTCTACAATCACGGCGTGCCGCTCGTGCAGCTCGTGGCCATGATCGCCTCCTCGATGTCGGTGGCGCTCGTGCCCGCCATGTCCGAGGCGAAGCGGCTCGGAAGCGCCGATGTCGCCAGGGGGCGGGCGGAACTGTCGCTGCGCCTGACCTGGCTCATCGGCCTGGCGGCTTCGGCCGGGATGGCGGTTGCGGCCGCACCGCTCAGCGTCATGCTGTACGGCTCCCCGGAGGGGGATGAGGTCATGGCGCTGCTCGCCTTCAGCGCTGTGTTCAGCGTCCTGCAGATCGTCTCGGCGGCGCTGCTGCAAGGCGTCGGGGAGGCGAAGCGGCCCGCTTATTATTTGCTGGCCGCGGCGGGCGTCAAGGTCGGCCTCAACGCGGCGCTCATGCCGATGTGGGGCATCAAGGGCGCGGCCGCGGCCGCTGTCGCGGCGTATGCGACGGCGGCGGGCCTCAATCTGATGCGGCTTTACCGGATCGGCCTGATTCGGCTGTCCTGGCGCGGCTTCGTCGTCAAATCGTTCGCGTCCGCCGCGGTGATGAGCGCCGCCGTCTTCGCCGTCATCTGGGCGTCCGAGCACGTGTTTGCAACCGTTCTGCCGCTTTCCGTCCGGTGGAGAGAGACGATGGCCGCCCTGCTCGCCGTCGGAACCGGCGTGGCCGTTTTCGCCGTAATGATACTGAGAACCCGGCTGGTCGGCGCGGCCGAGCTGGAGGCGATGCCCGGGCTCGGTTCGCGGCTGCTGCCGCTTTTGCGCCGCTGGCGTTTCATTCCCATTGAAGGAGGCTTCCCATGCCCGCATCCATCACCGTCATCGGACTCGGCTCCGGGGACGAAAACCAACTGACGCTCGGCATCTGGAACAAAATTCAGGCGGTCTCGACGCTGTACGTGCGCACCGAGCGGCATCCGGTCGTCGATTTTATCAAGAAAAGCGGCGTATCCGTCCGTTCGTTCGATGCTCTGTACGAATCGGAAAGTTCGTTTGCCGGCGTATACGAAGCGATCGCGAACGAGCTGCTGCGGCTCGCCCGGGAATCCGGCGGCGAGCTCGTGTACGCCGTGCCGGGCCACCCGATGGTGGCGGAGACGACGACCCGGCTGCTGCGCGAGCGTTGCCCGGCGGAAGGCGTCGAACTGGCCGTGCTGGGCGGGGAAAGCTTCCTCGACCAGGCGTTCACGCGCTTCGGCTTCGACCCGATTGAGGGCTTCGTTTTGCTCGATGCCACCGACTTGCCGGCAGCGGGCATCGATCCCGAACGGCATACGCTGATCGCGCAAGTGTACGATACGCATACCGCTTCCGATGCCAAGCTGTATTTGATGCGCATGCTGCCGGACGACTATGAGGTGGTCGTAGGACGCGAGCTCGGTGTGACGGGGCGCGAGCGCATCGTGCGCGTGCCGCTGTACGAGCTGGATCGGCTGGACGAGTACGGCAATTTGACGCTCGTCTGGGTGCCGCGCGCCGCGGACGATACCGCCCGGATGCGTTCCTTCGACCGGCTTCGGGAGATTGTGGAAATTTTGCGCAGCCCGAACGGATGCCCGTGGGACCGCGAGCAGACGCATGCCAGCATTCGCAAAAATTTGATCGAAGAGACGTACGAGGTGCTGGAGACGATCGACGACGACGATCCCGCCGCCATGTGCGAGGAGCTCGGCGATCTGCTGCTGCAAATTATGCTGCATAGCCAGATGGAAGCCGAGACCGGGGCGTTCGACATTTACGATGTGATCGCCGAGCTGAACGAGAAGCTGATCCGCCGCCACCCTCACGTATTCGGCGAACGGGACGCCTCGGATGCCGAGGATGCGCTGCGCAACTGGAACGCGGTCAAGGCCGAGGAGAAACGCAGCAAGGGTATCGACGTGGAGCGGCTGTCCGCGCTCGCCGGTGTGCCCCGTGATTTGCCGGGGCTGATGAAGGCGTACAAGCTGCAAAAGAAAGCCGCCCAGGTCGGCTTCGACTGGGACCGCGTGGAAGACGTGTACGCCAAAATCGAGGAGGAGCTTTCCGAGCTGAAGTCGGCCGCGGAGGACGAGCGTTCGGAAGAGCTGGGCGA
>Ga0310832_101446_pt1 | contig 10449 bp, 6 predicted proteins | sample WT_ome_7_FD_201303 | JGI IMG/M metagenome (GOLD analysis project Ga0310832, IMG submission 201303) | Sorghum-adapted microbial communities enriched on wild type (WT) sorghum from Joint BioEnergy Institute, Emeryville, California, United... ...
ATGTCCAACCACGATTTCCACAAAACACCGCCAAAGTCGGAGATTATTGATCGCCTTTCCAAAATGCAGGCACTTGGTGCGGATGTGCCGAAAATAGCGGTGATGGCAAATAGCATGACGGATGTTTTAACGCTGTGGGATGCCGCTAATACCATGAAAGAAAAGCTTGCTGACCGCCCTTTTATTGCCTTGGCGATGGGGGATTTCGGCATCATTACGCGGCTTGCTGGTGGACTTTTCGGTTCAGCGGCGACATTCGGCGCCGGTCTAAACGCTTCCGCACCCGGGCAATTGCCGGTATCAGAGGTTAGAACGGTTCTAGAAATTCTTCATAAATATGAGGCATCAAAGTAAAACCCCGCGAGGACCCTTCCCGCGGGGTAAATATTTCAATGAAAATGGGGCATGTAGGACTCGAACCTACGACCTGATGATTAAGAGTCACCTGCTCTACCAACTAAGCTAATGCCCCGTGCAAATTAATTATAGGACGGCGGATTGAAGGCTACAAGGAAAATGCTTGCCTAGTATAAATCACAATTTGGCGGTATCCTCTATCAATTTTTGGCACTCTGCATTGTTCACCTACATCCTATCGCGTTTCACTTGGTGGCCAGTACACATTGAATGTTTTTGTAACCTTTGCCTCACACGATCTATAGCCAACTCGGCCTTTTTAACCCGCATGTTTTCATAAAATTCGCGAGAACTTAATAAAAACAAAATAAAAGTAACAGAAGCAGGTGGATGATAGTTAACACCCAATCACAGACAGTGCTACCTATACCATACATATACCCTTTTGATGAAAAACTTGGGGTAAGACAAACATTCACAGGATATACTGTCTGTGAGGTGATATAATGAACACTATTGACACTTTTGACAGTAAGGAAGATAATGAAGATAAAGGAAAGGGCGGCGATCAAGACATGGAAGCAGTTAAACCTTTAGAGAAAGTGAGTCAGACCGAATGGTTGACGACGGGGCAAGCAAAAGAAATCCTGGGCGTGAGTTCTGTAAATACCGTTAAACGGTGGGTAGCCGAAGGTAAGTTAGAAGCCCGGAAGATAGGACAGAACAACTGGATGAGAATCTCATCAGATTCAATCCGTCGATTATTGCAATCTGGTGACAAAAACGTCCAGGCATTTAGAAGGCTCAAAAAACAATTTGATTCAATGTCTGATCTTGATTTTGAGTTAACTGAAGAGGATTTATCCCAAATGTCGGATCGAAATATGGGAAAATTACCTTGGGAGAATCTGAAAGATAAATGACGATCTTGGCTGTCATTGATACATCTTGCCTGGTTTCTAATAGTCACAGAGAGCACTTAGTGACTGCTGCACAAGAGGGCCTTTATGTACCCATTTGGTCTCCATGGATTATCGCTGAATTAAATCGGGTTATGACCTGGAATTGGATCAAAAACAAAGGTGTCAGTGAGAAGGAGAAGTTTTCAAGAAGATACAAAGAAATGATGTCCATTCTTACAGGCTCTTTTCGTTGTGTTGACCCAAAACCACCATGGATTAAAGCGTGGCCATCATTAACCGATAAAGATGATTTACCAATCTGGTCGACAGCCAAATACGCAGAGGCGCAATACATTGTGTCGCTAAACACGAACGATTTCCCTCCGCCTAACAAGTATGGAATTCATATATGGGAGGGAATCGAGTACATAGTTGTTTTAGAGTTTTTTAGGAGAATTCAATATGAGTTTTAACAAGTTTATGGCCGCCGGAGACAATTGGGCGGTTTGTTTTGTTTAGGGGAAAAAAACGGTGCAAAAACTAGATGTAATAAATACAATCGATAAAATCTTAAGTGCAAATGAGCAATTTCCAAGCAAATGATGTCATTGATGATGAGGATTATTATGATCGCATCAAAAAAACGTGTTGTCATCAATGATGAAACGAAATTAAGAGGATGATGATAGGCACAAATTATTACAAAAAAGAAAGCTTTTCATTTATAAAGGAAAACGCGGGAAAACTCCACTAGTGTGCGAGTTTTCATCTTTTTGTTTTTCATTTACAATAGTAGATAAGAAATTTGAACAGGGTGGTGGTTTTTTGGACGCTTCCATGAGGAAAGTGGTTGAAGCAAGTTACTTAACCGCAGAGTCCGCCGAATATTATCGCTCCATACTGAGGTATTTCTTTAAACAACATGAGAGAATGCGAGATTTTATTGCGCCTGAGGAAATTCTGGAGCATATGCGCACCATCCCAGCTTTTTATGATTACCAAGAAGAGCAACTCCACCAACATCTGGCGCAGCTCGTGAAATGGAATAATTTAGTCGCACGTCAAGATATGACCAATGCAAAAACCGTTGAGGAATATAAGAAAAAGCGCTTCCGCTACCAGTGTACGCCATATACCGTAGAAATTGAAAGAATGCTGATTCAGCTTGAGAAGATTGGCGATACTTTCCAAGGGTCGCTGGAACGTTCCCAATTTGACCGGCTTCTTCAAGCTATTGCGACACTTCAGGAGGAAATGGACAAGGGACTGGATAAGCCTTCCGAAGAATACATGCGGCTATGGGAAGATGTCTTTCGTTATTTTCAAACGATCCGGACGAGTACGGCGGACTACATTGCTTATATCAACAGTGAAGAAACGAATCAACGCATGCAGACGGAAGCTTTTCTCGTTTTTAAAAACCAGTTTACCACATACCTTCGTGACTTCATCCTTTCGCTACAAAAAACATCTTTGCAAATCCAAGAACGCCTTCGGGAACTGACCGTCGACCGCCTCTCTCCCTTCTTCCAAAAACTTGTTCAACATCGCCTTTCGATTCCCCGTTTAGAGGATATCTCGACATCCAGTGATGATTGGTTCAAGGAATACGAGGAATACTGGGATTCTCTGCGTTTGTGGTTTTTAGGGGCGCCGAACAGAGAAAGCGAGTTGGAGATGTTGCAATGGCAGACGAACGAAATGATCCGGCGCATCTCCAGATATGTTCAGCGCCTAGGGGAAAGACAGCAGCATTTTCGCAGCCGCAAAAAAGATTATTTGCATCTTGCCCAATGGTTTGCGGAAACCGATGCGCTTGATGAGGCTCATAAAATTTCTTCGGTCGTTTTCGGTGCGATGACGGTTCAACATTTACACATGGAGGATGCGTTATCAGATAATCTTCATGCAGACACTTGGGAATTGGAGCCGGTGGAATGGCCGATTAAACCGAGAACGATCCATTACCGAGAAAAAACGAAGCCGGGTGCCTTTCAATCGAATAAAGAAAAGAAACAAAAGCAAAGGAAGAAATATTTGGAAGAGAGATTGAAGGAGCGGGCGATGATCGCAAAGCATATTTCCCAAGGGGTGATCAAGCTTTCGGAAATTGGAAACATTGATCCGTTTGTCCGCAAAGTGTTCCTTAGCTGGATTGCCAAAAGCGCAGCCGCGAAAAACCATACCATCAGAACCGATGACGGGTTAATCGTTGAAGTCCGGTTAAACCGAGAAAAGATGATCACGCTTACGGCTGAAGACGGGGTTTTAAAAATGCCGGAGACTGTTTTTGTCATAAAGAATGGAGGCGAGCGGTTTGGAACCATCACATCCGTTTGATGAAAAAGCGATGCTCGGGCTCGACTTGTTGTTTCACCATTACTGGATCTTGCGCGATGACAATCCAGAAGCCTACCGGCTCATCCGCGAACGCGAAAAAGTGCTGCGCCGCTACATTAACGAAAAATTTGGCATGCGTCTGATCGTCCATCAACATTTTATAAAGCTGGAAAAAGTGCCAGTGGAGCCGGAAGCATGGATGGGTATTCGCGAATTCCAGGAACCGATGGATTATGCGATCTTCTGCTGCGCACTGTCCTTTTTGGAAGGAAAAGCTGTTGACGAACAGTTTTTACTCTCGGAATTGTGTCAGGAGATCCAGAGCGTCTATCCCGGCCCGTTCCCATTGGATTGGACCGTCTATACCCACCGAAAATCATTGATCCGAGCCGTTAAACAGTTGATGGCCTTTCATCTCATCCGGACGATCGACGGAGAAATCGAGCGATTCGACCGCGATGAAAACGAAGAAGTGCTGTATGAAGCGACGGTCTATAGCCGATATTTTATGCGATCATACCCTGAAGACTTTTCTTCTTACCGCAATTGGCAAGAACTTTTGGCAGATGATTGGAAGCTGAATACAGAAGATGAAAGGCGTAAGCGCGTTTATCGAAAACTTTTCTTTTCACCGGGGATACAAAGAAAAGAGCGAGACGACCCGGACTTTATGTACATCCGTCAATTTCGAAATCGGCTCACTGAAGATATTGAAAGCCATAGCGATTATCGGCTCCACGTCTATAAAAATACCGCTTTTTTGTCGATTGAGAATCCGAAACAATACCATCGCGTTTTTCCTGACCAGAAGGCCTCCACGGACCTTTTGCTGCAGTTATCGCATTTTTTGCATGAACACTCGGAAGTCTACGTTCCGAATGAAAAAGGCGAAATTTTAATGACGGAAGGCGAATTGGAACAAGTCATTGACCGGTTGCGCGCGCTTTATGAAGAAGGATGGGCGAAAACATTCCGGGAAAAAAGCACGCCTATGATTCGTGCGGAGTTGTGCGCCGTCATGAAGGAATGGATGATGGCCGAAGAGGATGATGGGGCATTCATCCGGATCAAATCGTTATTGGGCGTCATGACCGGAAAATATCCCGATGACTTCAGGAAGGAGGAGACCCTATGAGTTTCGACCGTTGGATGATGAACCGAGCTGGGCTATTGAATTTTTGGTATTATGACGATGAAATTTTCACTTTTTCTAATGGAAAACTGCTGCTTCGCGGGACGAACGGGTCGGGGAAATCCGTGACGATGCAAAGCTTTATTCCGGTTTTACTCGACGGCAAGAAAACTCCGGATCGTTTAGACCCCTTCGGATCCAAAGCGCGAAAAATGGAAGATTATTTATTGGGGGAAAAAGATGTCGTCGACCGCGATGAGCGGACAGGGTATCTTTTCTTGGAATATAAAAAGCAAAACACCGAACAATACCTTACCACCGGCATTGGGATGCAGGCGAAGCGGCATAAGGGCATTAAATCTTGGTATTTTTTGATTACCGATAATCGCCGGATCGGTATCGACTTTGAATTAGCCCATACGCATGGCGGGGACAGGGTGCCGCTTTCCGCAAAAGAACTGGAAAATCGCATCAGTACAGGCGGTTATGTCGTCCATAGCCAAAGTGAATACATGGAGCTCGTCAATCGTTATGTCTTTGGTTTTCAGTCGATTGAGGCTTACGAAGATCTTATTAAACTGCTCATTCAACTGCGCAGTCCGAAGCTTTCCAAAGACTTCAAGCCGACGGTTATTTATGAAATTTTGGAATCGGCCTTACCACCATTAACAGATGATGAGCTCAGGCATTTATCGGACACGATCGAAAGCCTAGATCAAGCTAAACAACAACTCGACCAGCTTGAGCGGGAATATGAATCGACAAAGCGGCTCGTCAAACAATATCACGCCTATAACGAACTGATGATGTATGAGAGAGCGAGAGAATGGCAATTTGCCTTGAAAAAACGCGATGACGCAGAAAATGAACGGAATCGGCTCGCAAAAGCAATTGAGCAATTGACTACGGACATCGAAGGCCTTGAAAAAGATAAAATTCGCTACCGCAAGCAGAAGGAGCTGGCGAAGGCTGAGAGCGAACGACTGCAAAATCATGAAGTGTGGCGGTTAGAATCGGAAAAAACGAAAATTCAGGAGCGAGCGCTTGAGCTATCTAAGGAAATTAAGGCGCTTGAAGCCAAATGGGATCAAAAAAAGGCGCAATATAGGGAAACACAAAAAGCGTGCGAACGGGAAGAAGATACCCTTCATCAAGCAGAAAAAAGTCAGCAGGAAATACTGGAAGAATTAGCTTATGACGCCGAGGATACGGCTTTTTCGGCGCATGAGACAAATGCCCAAGATTACGCGCGACTTAAAGAGGATGACTTCGATTTTTCGGTCTGGCATAAAGAAGTCGAGGACCATGATGCGCTTCTAGCAATGCTTAAACAGCTTGCCGAAGATGCCGATCGCCTTAAAGCGGAGCATGAACGCTTGGAACGGCAATCTTCCGAGAAGAAAAGGGAGCTAGATGAATGCCGGCAAGAACTTGACCATTTAAAGCAATGGTTTAATGAACAAAAGCAGGTGCTTGAGGAAAATATTTTTCAATGGATCAAACACCATCCCGAATTAACGATCCCCCAAGACCGCCTCCAAGAGGTGATGCGTGCCATGCAAGGTTTATATGACACGCACCGCTATGACGACGTTCGGGGACCGTTGGTTGATGCGATCAATGATTATACGGCAGAATTAAAAACGAAAATCCGTTTAAAAGAAAACGAAAAGCGGGCAAAAGAAGAAGCCATCCAGGCAGCCGAAGCGGACCTTAACTATTGGAGGACGCTGAAGATTCCTCAGCCTGAACGTCCAGAAGAAACCGAGCGTTTTCGTCAAGAACTCGAAGAAACGGCGACACCATATCTTCCATTTTATGCGGCGGTAGAGTTCCAAGATCATGTCACGGACGAACAAAAAGAACGCCTGGAAGCGGCCCTAAAGAAAACAGGTATCCTGGACAGCTTGATCACAGCAGAGCCTGTCATCCCGCAACATGACAGCGTCATCGGCCGAAAACCACGGCTGCTTGAGCCGACGCTAGCTGATTTTTTACGTCCCGATGTCGATGGCGATAGTCCGGTATCCGCTGATGTGATCGATGAGGTCCTGCGCAGCATTCCACTCACCCCGGATGACGGCCTATTCCACATCGATGCTGACGGCCGCTATACTATTGGTTGCCTCAGCGGACATGCTCCGATTGAAGGGTCATCGAAGTATATCGGGCGCTCGTCGCGCAAGCGCTATCAAAAAGAAAAAATAGAGGAATGCCTCGCCCAACTTGAAGCCTTGCGCGCAGAGTGGGAAGCGCTCCATCAAGAGTTTATTCAGCTTGAAGCTGCTCTGGAAGAAGCAGACGGCTTACGGCAAACGCTGCCATCTGATAAGGATTTAAGTGACTTGTTTTATCAAATCGAAAGTACGACACGACGCATGAAAGATTTACAAGAGACTTTAACGGCTTTAGATCAGGAGTATAAGGCTGTTCACCAACAGTTCCGGCTTGTGCGCTCTGAGCTTCAGGCGAAAGGCGGGCATTTGAATCTGACATTGACCGATGAGGCGCTTGGTTTAGCCCAAAAGGCTTTTAAGCATTACAGAAAAAATATCCATCAATTAGAAACAGCGACGCAAGTTTTTCGATTTGCGAAAAGGCGCTTGGATGATCTCAGACACCGCCTGCGGGAAATTGAAGCCGATCTTGATGAAATCAAAGGAGATTCCAATATTAAATCAGATCAGCTCAATCAAGCTCAATTAGAAATCGCCTCCATTGAGAAACAGCTGAAACTTCAAGGAATTGATGACGTGCGGCGGCGCATACAGGACGTGCAACGCGCGTTGAATGAGGCGGAGCATCAAATGGAAGCAATCAACCGCACGCTTCCGGAAAAGATGACCGAAAAGCGGAATCATGAAGAGAAAAAAGCTCTGGCGGAAGTCAAATGCCAATTTTGGTCAAGAATGGCTGAGGTTTGGGGGAAAATGGTGAAGGCTGAAGCAACACTTGGCTTTATTGAAATAGAGGCCATTGAACCGGAAGCCATTTTAACCCAACTTCGCCATGCGGAAAAATACGATCGCGCCAAAGTGAGTGAACAGCTTTCAAAAGCCTTCATCAATGAACAACAATTTTTAACCGAATACCGCATGTTTGAATATGCCGTTGATACGGAGCGCCCGGATTGGTTTGATGAAGAAGATGGCGGCGAGTTTGACCCGTTTAAAAGAGCATGGGAGCAGATGAAAAGCCGCCGCCTGATCCAAATGGAATACCTCGGTCAACGCGTTAGTCCGTACTTTGTCCAATCGACATTGGCAAAGGAAATCGAAGACCAAAAAATTTGGCTTGATGAACAAGACCGGAGGCTTTACGAAGACATTGTCGTCAATTCTGTCGGTGTCATTTTGAGGCGCCGCATACAACGCGCAGAAAAATGGGTTCAAGAAATGGACAAAATCATGAGGAGCCGTGACAGTTCAAGCGGGTTGACATTTTCCATTGCGTGGAAGCCGCTCACGGCCGAGACGGAAGAGGAACTCGATACGAAAGACCTGGTCAAATTACTGCAACGCAACAGCAAGTTTTTAAGTGAAGAAGATTTAAATAAAATTACAAAACACTTTCAATCGAAAATAGAACGGGCCAAAGAGCTCATTCAATTGCGAAGTGAAGGCGCAACCCTCCACCAAGTTTTAAAAGAAGTGCTCGACTACCGGAAATGGTTTGCGTTCGTCCTATCCTATCAGCGAGTGAACGAGCCGAAACGGGAATTAACGAACACGGCGTTTTTCAAATTCAGCGGCGGGGAAAAAGCGATGGCCATGTACATCCCGCTGTTTACAGCCGCTTATTCCCGTTATGGGGAAGCCGGTAAAATGTCGCCATACATCATCTCACTCGACGAAGCTTTTGCCGGAGTCGATGAAAACAACATCCGTGATATGTTTGAAGTCGTTGAGCAACTCGGCTTTAATTACATCATGAATTCGCAAGCCTTATGGGGCGATTATGATACGATTTCGTCGCTTTCGATCTGTGAGCTCGTCCGTCCCAAAAATGCCGATTATGTCACCGTCATTCGCTATCACTGGAATGGCCGTGAGCGGATGTTGGTCACAGAGGCTACGGAAACGTCTGATTCACAAGTAAAAGAATCGCATGCCGCACAGCCGGAGTTGGTCAGTCATGAATAAAACCGTGGATCTTTTTCGGACAGAGCCGGGATTCTACAAGCTTTTCAATTTATTTAAGGAAAAATACCGCTCGCTCGGGCGCCTCGGCGGGTATGTCAAACTGTCGGGGTTTACCCGCCTGGAACTGGAGTCTGTCGCCGGATTTTTGGCCATATCTCCTGAGGAGCTGGCGGAAAAAGGCAAAGTAGGGCTTATCGCCTTTGAAAAAGCCTTAAAGCAGACCGCATTTGCGCAATATAGCTTACCGGAATTGATCGAAAACGTGCTCGGAGAAAAACTCATCACGAAAGCTGAAGAAATACGGGAAAGCGAAACAAATGAAGCGGCGTTTTGGGCGCAATTGGTCGAGGAATGTCCGGAAGGTCGTTGGTGGTGGGAGCATATTCGCTCGAAAGCACCGGATGCGCGGTGGATTTGGGCTTTATATCACGAAGATGCCGAGGCTTTAAAGGCCAAGCTTTTGACTGTTTTTTCTGCGTATCAAGCACTTCCCGCGGCTGGTGCGTATGAGCGGTTGCCATTATTTAGCCAACGCGTGACGGGTCAACCCCATTTTTTTGACCAAGATCGAACAGAAGGCAAACTGTTTCTACATTGCCTGTATGTCGGTCAATTCCAACAAGATGCCATTGAAACCATGCCAAAGACATCAGAAGAAATCAACGACCTTTTGGCGAAGTATGGTTTGCTTAAAGATGATCTTTGGAGTTTTGTGACTTGTTGCGGTTTGATTGCAGAAACAGCGAGTGGCGCATACCGTGTGTTTCAAGCGGCTCTCGAAGATGGGGCGTCATTAAATGTGCCGATGCGGGAACTGGTTAAGCTTCGAAGAATCTCACCAGCGGTGGGAAATAAAGTTTGGATTCTCGAAAATTCAAGTGTTTGCTCGACCTTAATGGATGAAGTGCCTGGTGTGCCGATCATTTGCACCCACGGTCAGTTTCGCACGGCGGCATGGATCCTTATCGATCGACTCCTTGAATCTGACGTCGAATTGCACTACTCTGGCGACCTTGACCCAGAAGGGCTGCAGATGGCGGCTCGCTTGCATCGGCGGGCAGCGGGGCGCGTCCGTTTTTGGCGGATGGATGTGGCCGCCTACCAACGCTCCCGTTCCGATGAAGACATCTCCGACCGCCTTTCGAAATTGGAAGGCATCCATCTCCCTGAATTGGCCCCTGTGATTGACGAATTGAAAAAAACAAAGAAAGCAGGCTACCAGGAAGGCTTGATTTCGGAATTAATCGCCGATCTGCAAAAAGAGTATGGCGCTTGAACGGTTTTACATCTCCATTTGTTTCAGAAACGAGTAGATATGCTTGCTGTAAAGGACCTTTTAAAGGTGACAGGTTATGTTCGCGGCGGTTGTTCACCGATTGGCATGAAAAAACATTTCAGACTTTTATTGATCTAGAAGCCGAAACATTTGAGACGCTCATAGCAAGCAGCGGAAAAATTAGTTTTCAAATTGAAATGCGGACGGGAGATCTATTATATGCTGCAAGAGATAACGGTATTAAGTTGTTTCCGTTTTACTATTCTTTCAAGGAAATTAATTTTTGTTTTATACGAACCA
>Ga0310832_101451_pt1 | contig 10407 bp, 9 predicted proteins | sample WT_ome_7_FD_201303 | JGI IMG/M metagenome (GOLD analysis project Ga0310832, IMG submission 201303) | Sorghum-adapted microbial communities enriched on wild type (WT) sorghum from Joint BioEnergy Institute, Emeryville, California, United... ...
TACGGATACACCGGCTTTTCCCGCTTCAGCGCCCGGTTGTAAGGTGGGCGGTAATGTTGGATCAGATTCGCCTCAAGCGCCAAGCTTTCGTTCTCGCTGCCTACAATCATAATTTCGATGTCTGCAATTTCGCGGATCATTCGCGCGATTCGAACCCGATCCGGCTTGGAATAAAAGTAGGAGGACAGCCGTCGCCGAAGATTGACCGCCTTGCCGATATATAAAATCGTCCCGTCCGCGCCGAGCATCAAGTAACAACCCGGAAGCTCCGGGAATCGCGCCGGTTCGAACCGATACGGGGTCATCCTCGCAACCCTCCTGACCGTTCACGAATGTCGCTACCATCGTACCAAAACAAGCGGTAGCCGGGTAGTCCGATTGGATCCAAAAAAAGATGGACGAAAAGCTTGCGCTCCCCTCCGATTCGTGGTATAGTATTACTTGCTTATGCGCCCGTAGCTCAGCTGGATAGAGCGACAGTTTCCTAAACTGTGCGTCGCGGGTTCGAATCCCGCCGTGGCGCGCTTCATCGAACATCATCATGACGGAACGTGGCTCAGCTTGGTAGAGCGCTTGGTTCGGGACCAAGAGGTCGCAGGTTCAAATCCTGTCGTTCCGATTCTGAATTCGCGACAGAGAGCCCCTCGGGGCTCTTTTTGCTTTTCCTTTACCTTTTTGGGCAAGATAAGGCCTATACGATTGTGGAGGGATTTCCATGAGCAAGATCGTTTACCGGGAGGAAGGGCAGGGCTTTCCGGTTTTGCTGCTGCACGGCTTCTGCGGAAGCTCGGTGTATTGGGATGCGGTCGTTCCGCTGCTTGCACCGCATGCCCGCTTGATCGTCCCGGATTTGCCCGGACACGGCCAATCCGCCGCTCCCACCGCTCCGTATCCGATCGAAGCGTTTGCAGAATCGCTCGTCGAGCTGCTGGATCGCTTACATATCGAACGAGCTGTTTGGCTCGGCCATTCGATGGGCGGCTACATCACGCTCGCCGCGGCGGAGCGGCATGCCGATCGCATCGCGGCGTTCGGCCTCATTCATTCGACGGCCTATCCGGACGATGAAAAGGGTAAGGAAAATCGGCTCCAATCGATCCGCACCGTGCGGGAAGAGGGCATTGCGGCTCTCGTGGACGGTTTGATCCCGAAGCTGTTCGCCCCGCAACATCTGGTTCCAATGGCAGACCGGGTCGAGCACGCGAAGCAAATCGGCTACGGGACGTCTGCCGAAGGCGCCGTCTTAGCGCTGGAAGCGATGCGCAATCGTCCGGATCGGAACGATGTATTGCGCCGCGCCCGTTGCCCCGTGCTGCTTGTCGCCGGGGAGAACGACCAGCTCATCCCGCCGGCCCGAACGTTTTCCGCGAGCGGCGATTCGATTGTCCAGGCGCAGATCGAACAAGCGGGTCATTTGAGCATGATGGAAGCTCCGGAGCGGCTTGCCAATGTGCTGTCGTCCTTTATTCAAACCGTTAAGGGATAAAAACAATAGCAAAGAAAATAAGGACCCGTTTCGGGTCCTTATTTCGACGGTGATCGTTACAAGATCGCTTTTCCCTTCCGGTTCGCTGCGGTCTTCGGACGGCTTTCAGCCGTCTGCCGCTTCCAACGTGCTAACGAACACGATCACGTGTTTTTCACACATTTTTCGCTTCCTGTCAGGTTCACGGATTCTTGTTCGGTGTTTCCTTTTGTCACCGTCAAGGCTAGTTTGCGCCGCCGGTCACCGGTTTATTTGCTCCTTATGCTGCCATATACGTCTGCCGAAGCCCTCACGATTACCCTTCGCCGTGATTTTGCCGGCTATGGTTGCGCTGCTTGACTTTCTTGGAGCCGGAATGGGCTCTTGCTTAGCGTTGTTGTGCTCATCCCGCCCGTCGAAACCGGCTGGAGGATTGACGGGCTGCGGTATATTTTTGGGCACGAGAAGCTCCCTCCCTTTATTTCACCGTCGTCGTGTCGTGGTTGTGCCGGTCTTGCTTTTGGCGATCGTTCTTTTGTTGCTGCAGCTGGTTGGCTTGATGGGCGTTGACCGGTTTCCGATCCAGCTCGTCGACTACGTTTTGCAAATTTTTGTCGACCGCTCGTTGCTTCGCCATGCCGTTCTCCTCCTGTGTGGTCAGCTTGTCACCCGCTTCAACGCCTGGGCGCACTCGTGGATATGACGCACATAGTCTTCGACCAAGTTTTGAATCACATCGTTGTTTTCGTCGACGGTCGCGCCGTCCTTCTCCACATCGACCAGTTCGACCTTAACCTCGCGGGAATCCATGTATGATACATGAAAATCGAAGGAATACATCGAATGCCCCGCCGAACGAATATGGATGCGAAGCGACTTCGGATCGCGCTCGTCGGCCCGCACCTCGGCTTTGTCCGAGTCGTTCAGCAGCGTCGGCAGCGTCTTTTGCCAGGCCTGAAGCAGCTGTCCGGGGTCGATCGTGAGCGTATCGGTTTGGCTCATAAAAGAAAACACCTCCGCAACGTTTAAGTTGCCGAGGTGTTGTTGTTTTTATGCGGACGACCATCTCTTGCATCAAGATGAGGTCAGTACGGAGAGGGTGGGATTCGAACCCACGGAAGAGTTGCCCCTTCGCTGGTTTTCAAGACCAGAGCCTTAAACCACTCGACCACCTCTCCGCGTTCGGCTCTCGCCCAAGCATTTTATCACACGTGACCGACCGATCGCAACCGTTAATTTCTAGCGGAAAAGGGCAAAGGACCACCCTTTTCCACTCCACAAAGCCGTTATTTTGCCTGAATCACCTTGAGACCGCCCATATAAGGCTGAAGCGCTTCCGGGATGAGCACGCTGCCGTCCGGCTGCTGGTAGTTCTCCAAAATCGCCGCCACCGTGCGGCCTACGGCCAATCCGGAACCATTCAGCGTATGCACAAATTCCGGCTTCGATTTGGCATCTCGCCGAAACCGCAAATTCGCCCGGCGCGCCTGAAAGTCTTCGAAGTTGCTGCACGAAGATATTTCGCGGTACGTGCCGCTGGACGGCATCCACACTTCCAGATCGTACGTCTTCGCCGACGAGAAGCCCAGATCGCCCGTACAAAGCGTCAAAACGCGGTACGGAAGCCCCAGCAGCTGCAACACCGCCTCGGCATGCTGAGTGAGCGACTCGAGCTCGTCATACGAATCTTCCGGCTTGACCAGCTTGACCAGTTCCACCTTATTGAACTGATGCTGGCGGATCAATCCGCGCGTATCGCGTCCCGCCGCACCGGCCTCCGACCGGAAGCAGGCGCTGAAGGCGACGTAATATTTGGGAAGCTGCTCCACGGACAAAATTTCGTCCCGATGATAGTTCGTCACCGGAACTTCGGCCGTCGGAATCAGGAAATAATCCGTATGCTCCAGCTTGAAGACGTCTTCCTCGAACTTCGGCAGTTGGCCGGTTCCGGTCAGGCTGTCGCGGTTTACAATGAAAGGCGGCAGCATTTCTTCGTATCCGTGGCGATCGGTGTGCAGGTCCATCATAAAGTTGATGAGCGCCCGCTCCAGCCGAGCTCCGAGCCCTTTGTAAAACACGAAACGCGAGCCGGTCACTTTCCCGGCCGCCTCGAAATCGAGAATGCCGAGCCGGGCCGCCACGTCCCAATGCGGCATCACTTCGAACGAAAACGACGGAACGTCGCCGACCCGCCGAATTTCCACGTTCTGTTCTTCCGTCAAGCCTACCGGCACGGACGAATGAGGCATGTTCGGAATCGACAGCAGCAATTTGTTCAAGTCTTCCTCAACGACCCGCACTTCTTCGTCCAGCGCCTTGATCCGGTCGTTTACCTCGCGCATTTCCACAATAAGCGGCTCCGCGTCTTCCCCGTTGCGTTTTTTGGCGGCCACTTCCTGGGAAACGGTGTTTCTGCGGTTTTTCAACCGCTCGCTTTCCTGAAGGAGCTCTCTCCGCTTCGCGTCTAGTCCGGTAAACCGGTCAATCTCTTCGGCCGGCTTCCCCCTAGCGGCCATCGCTTCCTTCACTCGCTCGAGCTCGTTGCGCAGCAGCTTGACGTCGAACAACCAAAACCCCTCCCAAAAGGGAACTAGTGTACAAGTTATGGAATATAATGTACTATACTACGGTCAAATATTCAACTTGGCGCGGCGCCGCAAGGGCTTCGCGGCACATACGAAAAGCACCTTGGAAGTCAGGCCACCAAGGTGCTTCGCTTTGTTACGATACCGAAGAAGACTTGGCCTCCGCGACCATCTCGAGAAAGTACCGATGCATCCGGTCGTCATCCGTCAGTTCGGGATGGAACGAAGCCGCCAGCAAATGTCCTTGCCGAGCCGCCACGATTTCCCCGTTGTGAACGGCGAGCACGTCTACGTTGGAGCCTACTTCCTTGATGAGCGGAGCGCGGATGAATACGGCGCGGACCTTCTCATCGATCCCTTTGATCGCAAGCTCCGTCTCGAAGCTTTCCCGCTGGCGGCCGAACGCGTTGCGCTGAACCGTCATGTTCATCAGCTGCAAATGCGCCTTCTCTTCCCCGACGATTCGATCGGCCAGCACGATCAGCCCGGCGCATGTCCCGAAGATCGGCTTGCCCTGCGCCGAGAACGAGCGCAACGCATCAATGAAACCGTAGTCGCGCATCAGCTTGCCGATCGTGGTGCTTTCCCCGCCGGGAATGATGATGCCGTCCAATTCATTCAGCTGCTCGGTCTTCTTGACCACCACGCCTTCGGCACCGGCGGAGCCGATCATCTTGATATGCTCCGCGACCGCGCCCTGCAAAGCGAGAACGCCTATTTTCATCGGTTGTCCCTTCTTTCCGATTACCAGCCGCGGTCCTGCATCCGTTGCGACGCATCAAGCTTGGAAATCTCGATCCCTTTCATCGGCGTGCCCAAATTTTTCGATACTTCGGCGATCAAGCCGTAATCGGTGTAATGCGTAGTCGCTTGAACGATCGCCTTGGCGAATTTCTCCGGATTGTCGGATTTGAAAATGCCCGAGCCGACGAATACGCCGTCTGCACCCAGATGCATCATGAGCGCCGCATCGGACGGAGTGGCGACCCCGCCGGCCGCGAAGTTGACCACCGGCAAACGGCCGTGCTCATGCACGTAAAGCACGAGATCGTACGGTGCACCCAAGTTTTTCGCTTCCGTCATCAGCTCGTCTTTGGACATGCCTTGAATTTTGCGAATTTGCGAGTTGATGATGCGCATATGACGAACCGCTTCGACGATGTTGCCGGTTCCCGGCTCGCCCTTCGTCCGGATCATCGCCGCCCCTTCACCGATCCGGCGCAGCGCTTCCCCGATATCTTTCGCCCCGCACACGAACGGAACGGTAAATGCCTTCTTGTCGATATGATACACTTCATCGGCCGGTGTCAATACTTCGCTCTCGTCGATGTAGTCGGCGCCGAGCGCTTCCAGGACGCGCGCTTCCACATAATGGCCGATCCGGCATTTGGCCATGACCGGAATGCTGACCGCCTTCATTACTTCTTCCAATACCGTAGGATCAGCCATACGGGCTACGCCGCCGGCCGCCCGAATATCCGAAGGAACGCGCTCCAACGCCATGACCGCGCTCGCGCCCGCTGCTTCCGCGATTTTTGCTTGCTCGGCGTTCATGACGTCCATGATGACGCCGCCTTTTTGCATTTCGGCCATTCCTTTTTTGACTGTCCAAGTTCCAGTTTCCATTTTCGTAATTCCTCCCGAATCGGAACAGCTGTCCCTTTTCAACTCGTTTTCAAGAACGCTTCTAACAAGTCATTGTACATCATGGTATCCCAATTCACAACCGGGCCGTTGCCGTTTAGAACAGGTTTTTTAACCCATTGGCGATTCCCGTGAAGATGCCGCCGAAAAAGTTTTTGATCCCCCGCATCATCAGCCGGAACCAACTGCCTTTGCCCACATCTTCGGCGGCGATCAGATCGACCTGCTTCTCGACGTCGCCCAGCTTTACTTTCACGGTGCCGAGCACGTCGCCTTGCGCGATCGGAGCACTCTTCGCGGGCTCCAGAGGCGCGGCTGTAATTTCCGGCTGCGGCGTCTCGCCCTTTTTGACGACGAAATCGACGGATTCCGCGGTCACAACCGGAACATCGACCTTGACCCCTTTCTTGACCGCGACGGTTTTAAGCGCATCGACCGTGCTCTTGGCCGGCACGACGGATTTGATTTCAAAATTGTTGAATCCGTAATCGAGCAGCTTGCGGGTTTCCACGAACCGTTGGGCTTCACTGGAAGTGTTCATCACGACGCTGATGAGGCGCATTCCGTTGCGCTCAGCCGTTCCGGTAAAGCAATAACCCGCCTCGTCGGTATGGCCGGTCTTCAGGCCGTCCAAACCTTCGTAAACGTAAGGCCGGAAGTTCGGATTGTCTTTGTTGCCTTCGAGCATCCAGTTCCAGTTGATCATCGGCGATTTGTCCGTCGGTCGGAACTTCTTCGACGGGGTGCTGGAAAACTCAAGCACCTTCGGATGATCCTTGATTATATAATAAGCCAGCTTGGCGGCGTCCCTTGCCGTGATCAACGTTTCCGGCTCGGTTCCAGGAGGGGCGTACTTGCCCAGGTCGGCACGCGACAATCCCGTCGCGTTGATGAAGAACGAGTTCGGGCTAAACCCCATTTTTTTCGCTGTATCGTTCATCATCTTGACGAAATTTTCTTCCGTGGTCCCTACAAATTCGGCCAAAGCAACCGTGGCGTCGTTCGCCGAATAGATGGACATCGCGCCAAACAAATCTTGTACCGTATATTGTTCGTTCGGACCGATCAATTGTCCCGATCCGATGACATCTACCGCATATTGCGACGGAGAAACTTTATCGTCCCAACTGATCTTGCCCGATTCGATCGCTTCCATGACGAGATATTCGGTCATCATCTTGGACATGCTGGCTGGCGGCAACGGCTCGTCCGCGTTCATTTCATACAGCACTTGGCCGGTCGAAGCCTCGATCAGGATGGCCGCTTTCGCTTGGATATTCAGATTGACCGCATCCGCAGCCTCGACTTGAGGCGGCTGCTTGAACATGAAGAGGGCATTGGCCAAAACGGTCAAACAACAGACCCGCGCGATCCAACGTCCCCATCGGGTTTCCCAGGCTCCCAACACGTTTCTCCCAACTCCTCGTCCTTTTGTGGCGCAACCTAACTCTCGCGCCTATCATGTAGTCTATTGTAGCATACCGGCATCCCCGGAAAAAGAATACGCAGATTTTGCCGATTGAGAGGACAAAATCATAGATTCGCCGGATGCCCACCCATTTTGACGTGAAAAAAAAGCAGGAAGTTCAGATGCTTCCTGCCTTCTTTCGTTTTTAGAGGGAATAGTTCGGCGCTTCCTTCGTAATCTGCACGTCGTGCGGATGGCTTTCGCGAAGGCCGGCTCCCGTAATGCGGATAAACGAAGTATCTTCCTTCAGCTCGCGGATCGTGCGCGTGCCGCAGTAGCCCATGCCTTGAATGAGTCCGCCGATCAGCTGATGGATCGTGTCCTTGATCGGTCCCTTGTAAGGCACGCGGCCTTCGATTCCTTCCGGCACAAGCTTGGATTCGCCTTCCTGGAAGTACCGGTCCTTGCTTCCGTCCTTCATCGCGCCGATGGAGCCCATACCGCGGTATACCTTGAACCGGCGACCCTGGAAGATTTCCGATTCGCCCGGGCTTTCCTCGCAGCCGGCAAACAAGCTGCCGATCATGATGGCGTCCGCTCCCGCGGCGATCGCCTTGGTGATGTCCCCCGAATATTTGATGCCGCCGTCGGCGATGATCGGCACGCCGTATTGCCGCGCTACCGTCGCACAGTCGTAAATGGCGGTAATCTGCGGTACGCCGATACCGGCGATGACGCGTGTCGTACAAATCGATCCCGGCCCCATACCGACCTTGATTACCGACGCGCCGGCTTCGATCAGATCGCGCGTTCCTTCGCCTGTTGCCACATTGCCCGCGATAATGACGAGATCGGGGAATTTGGCCCGCAGCTTGCGGACGGTTTCCAAAATGTTGATATGGTGTCCATGCGCCGAGTCTACGACAATGACGTCGGCCCCGACTTTGACAAGCTCCGCCGCCCGCTCCATCGCATCGCGAGACGCACCGATGGCTGCGCCGACCAGGAGACGGCCTTGAGCGTCTTTGGCCGCGTTCGGGAACTGGATCGCCTTCTCGATATCTTTTATCGTAATAAGCCCCTTGAGCGTGTTCGATTCGTCCACAAGCGGGAGCTTTTCGATTTTATGTTTTTGCAAAATAATTTCCGCTTCCTGCAGCGTCGTGCCTACCGGAGCGGTGACCAAATTCTCCTTGGTCATCACTTCTTTGATTTTGATCGAATAGTCGTGCACGAACCGAAGATCCCGGTTCGTAATGATGCCGACCAGCTTGTTGTTCTCGTCGACGATCGGCACGCCGGATATGCGGTACTTGCCCATCAACTCCTCGGCGTCGTAGACGTGGTGCTCGGGAGTGAGCGAGAACGGGTTCGTAATGACGCCGCTCTCCGACCGTTTGACCCGGTCCACTTCCTCCGCCTGCTGGCTGATCGACATGTTTTTATGAATAATGCCGATGCCGCCCTCACGGGCGATCGCGATCGCCAGAGCCGCCTCGGTCACAGTATCCATCGCCGCACTGATCAGCGGTATGTTCAGTTTGAGCGTCTCGGAGAGCTGGGTGGAGACGTCGACTTCCCTCGGCCCGAACACTTGCGATTTTCTCGGGATGAGCAGAACGTCGTCGAACGTCAAGCCCTCCTTGGCGAATTTAGATTCCCACACGAACAAGTTCCTCCTTCAAGGTTTGGAGCGGTATTCCCCAATCGATTATTGCCATCATACAAAAGCCCATTTTTCATGTCAAGGCTTCTCCCGCTTTGCGCCAATGCCCTGTCGGCATGTTTACCGTTTGTGTCAAATATTTACCGAAAAGTGTAAGTGGAGCCTGCATTCCAAAGCAAATATTCATCCACGCCCAGCGATTTGGCGGCCTCGATTTGCGCCCGCACTTCGTCGTTGCCATATGTCCGGTGCGGCTTGACCCAGGTCGCCGTAAAATCCTGAAGCCATGGCCGTACGGCGGCCGGCTGCTTGTTCGCCTCGAGAAGCCGTCGATTTCGCCCCAGGCTGTCCGAAACGGCCTTTTGCACGATAGCATAAGGCTCAAGGTCCGGGTGCGCGATTCCAAACGTACCGCTTCTGTAGTGGGACGGATAAATCATCGGACTGATCACATCTACCTCTTGGGCGATCTGTTCCCATACTTGGCCGATCCCCATATCGGTCGAAGCCGACGGCGTCAGTCCGAATACATCGGCGGAAATCCATACGCCGAGCGGGGCAAGCTCTTCCTTGGCCTGCTGCAAAAAGCGGCGTATCGCCTCCGGTTTGGACCAGCCGTTCGGGTTTCGGAATGCGACTTCCCGATCCACCTGATCGCCGTTATCGGGAAAGCGCACGTAATCGAATTGGATCTCATCGAAGCCGAGTCCGGCCGCTTCGCGGGCAATATCCAGCGTATACCCCCACACGTCCGAAAGGTAAGGATCGACCCAGGCCGTTCCTTTGCGATCGCGCCAAATCCCGCCGTTCTTCGACCGCATCGCCCATTCCGGCTTGCGGCTGGCCATATACGGATCTTTGAAGACAACGACCCTGCCGATCGTGTAAATTTGTTTTTCCTTTAACTGCGCCAGCAGTTGCTTCAGGTCGGGTATTATCCTTCTCGTATCCGATCCGGATTCGTCCGCGGCGGGCACCTTGGAATCGTATGTAATTTGTCCGGAATCGTTCTTGACGTCGATCACCATCGCATTCAGTTCCGTTCGGTCGACCAAATCGATCAACGATTCGATTTTACGCGTTCCGGCGCTCCAACCGCTTACATAGATGCCTTTGACTTTAGGTCTTGGTTGCGAACGGGGTGTCGTCCCCAAGAACGGTGTATAGTCTGCCGACTGCGAAAGAGTCTTACTGCCCGACCCGGTAGTGGAGCGGGCTTGGTCGGAAAAGAGTATGCCATCGGACGCCTTGCTCGGAGTCGATGCTTCTCCTAACACGCTGGGAGCGTCATTCAAAGCGGCGTTCCCACGGTCGGTCAAGGGCAATTCATCCGCTGACGACTTCGCGCTTGTGCCGGTATGGGAAGATAAGTCCAAAGGGGCTGCACAACCTGAAGACCAAACAAGCAACAACAGAACCCATGCCCATTTCTTTACAGACATGCCGGGCCCACCTCCTATTGGAGGTAGTATGACACGCCGCAAGGAATGCTATGGGAAAAGGGAAAGGATGGGATTCTGGAAAAAGAGGAAAATCATTCATTTCAGCCTGCGATTAGCAATGCAAAAACCCCCGCATAAGCGAGGGTTCGGGGCAATCGCTTGGCAACGTCCTACTCTCCCGGGACCCTTCGGTCCAA
>Ga0310832_101454_pt1 | contig 10402 bp, 14 predicted proteins | sample WT_ome_7_FD_201303 | JGI IMG/M metagenome (GOLD analysis project Ga0310832, IMG submission 201303) | Sorghum-adapted microbial communities enriched on wild type (WT) sorghum from Joint BioEnergy Institute, Emeryville, California, United... ...
TCTGGCTCATGTTTCAAATCTTGGCGCAGGCGATGCAGGAACGGTTTTGGGTAAAACTCTTGTTTTGTGCGCTCATTTGTTAATTGTATTTGCTTTCTTCTGGCTCTATGTTGAACAAGGAGATAACAACGGAATTTTGGGAAATTTAGGCATGATTACAGGCATTATCGGGACCGTTCTTGTCACGGCTATTGTCTATGTAGAGATAGCTGGTGCAGCCGGTACCCAGGTTGATGCGGTCTTTGCCGCAAGTGTTCCAAGCTTTATTCAAGCGTTCGCACCATTGTTGTTTGTATTAGGCATGATTCTGATCGGAATTTCCATAATTCGTGGGAAAGTATTGCATCGAAACGGTGGAATCTTATTCATTGCGGGAACTTTGATTTTTTCAGCCGGTAGCTTCGCAGGAACTGCTGAAGCGATTATTTCAGTCATCGGTTCGGCAGTTACCGGGGGCGGCTTTATTTGGCTAGGCTTATCGCGATTTAAGGAGAGCCCGCAGTGATAATGGCCATCGTCAAGGATGCAAACCTTTTTTTGTTCGGCCTCAGTTGCACTTTATTTTTGTAAGCTCCCAAAGTTGTGTTATATTTTTACAGCCGCCGTAGTAGGCAATATTGTATTGATGAAAGTGTGGGGGCAATAAAAAAGCTTCCTCCGCGGCATTTTGCGATATCGCGCTGATTCCCATGCAGTGTTACTGAATGTTAAGAAAGAAATCGATAGCTGGTCCTGATGTGAAAGCCCTCTATCACGAATTACTGCGGGGGCTTTCGTTGTTTATGGGCAATAATTCGTTAAGGTTGTAAACGCGGTAAGCAATGGTGTCGGTCGGGAGGCCAAATCGGAATGAGATGGGGCGTGGGCATGGATTTTAACGGATATACTGAAACCTGGAGGTGAGCGGATGCAAATCAGCAGATTATTTCAAATGGTTTATATTTTATTGGAAAATGGCACCGTTACGGCAAAAGAGCTGGCCGAGCGGTTCGAAGTGTCTGTCCGAACGGTCTATAGAGACGTCGAAGCTTTAAGCCAGGCCGAAGGTAGCTGGCGCCTGGGGCGCCTGCTACCTTCCGGCAACTTCCAGCTCCCTGGACAGTTCTAGGGGAAAAGAGGAGTCGAAGCCGGCGTTTGCCAGAGCAGACGATGAACAGGAAAGCGGCGCCTGTCCGTTTCAACTCGGCGCCGAGCGGGGGAGCAGCTGCCGGATATGTTTGACCCGGCTTTCCAGATCGATCGTCCGGTTGGAGCCGACTTGCGTCAAGGAAGAAGACGAAATCGAGATGATGTTGACGAGGTTTACGCGGATGAACGGGTCTTCGTTGCGGTAAACAATCGTTTCGGGCTCGTCTACGATCGGCTTCGGAATCGGCCGCGAAAACACGCCGAACTTCTCGAACGAGCCTTCGTCGCCTCTGAAGACGGCTTCCTGGCGTTGGACGGCGAGCGCACGGCTCCGGTTGGTCACATGGACGATGTCGCCGACAAGCAGAGTGGAACTGAGCGTAACTTCATGGACGTTGATGCCGCCAACGAGCGAAACGCGAACCATCGGCGCCGTCTCCTCATCGCCCGGATTCGAGCGGCACGAACGGACCGATGATAAGCGACTCGGGCGGCGTGTCGAAGATCGCCGAGCACGAGATCGACCGGGTATCGCCGATGAGCAGAACGGACGAGCTGGCAACGTCGATGACGCGAATGTTGCCGATCGTGATGTTCTTGTTTTCCACCGTGAAGTTCATCGAATCAGATGTCTCCTTTCGGCTTGCGTTCTTGGAAATGCCGCTCTACGGCAGCGCGGATATCGGCAATCAGCTTCTCCGCGACCCGCTTCTCCCGGGCCGGCCGGTCCGCCGGCCCGGCTTTTTCCTCTGCGTGCCAGTAATGGCGGATGCGTGGATCGAGCTGCGCGCGTATGTCCTCGATCATGAACCGGCGGTAATCGTCCCCAAGCACGAGCCGGTAGCGGCTTTCCAGCTCGCGGATGTGGGCGACGCACTCGCCGGTCAAATAGCGTTCCACCGCCTCCCGTACCCGGGCGCGGGATTCGTCGTCGGCCGGTGTGTCAGCTCTGGGGACCCCCGCATCATCCGGCGGCCTCGGGCCGAATGGCGGGTTGGGTGTAGCCGCCGAACCGAAGCCGTTCGTCGAATTCATATCGGATGCGTCAGAAGCGGACGCATTGGAGTCTTCGCTGACGGCCGCGCCGTTTACAATCGTTTCCTCGTTCGCCGGGCTGCCGGGGACTTCTACCCCGCTTCCGTTTATCGTAAAGTCCTCGATCGATTTCCCCACATCAGGAGAAATGCCGATATGGAGCGTGCCCTCCAACCGCTCAATTTTCAACTGGTCGAACTTGTATTCGATCCGTTCGACGGTCGTCGTCCGCTGCCGTTTGAGCGATTCCAGCTCGACGTGAAGCTCCCCGATTTGCCGCTCCAGCTCCTGCAGCTTCCGGTATTGCCACTGAATATAGGCGTTCAGTTGTTGAAAGTACGGATGGGTAGGCGGCAAATTCATAACGATCCCCCTTATTCGCTCGATGCGAGCTGTCGATCCCGCCCATTAACGCGGGGATGGCAGCGGGACGAGGGGTGCAGGAAACGAAGGGGACGGCGTCGCTGGGGGAGCGGGTCCGATGAATCCGCCGGTATTGTACAAGTTTGCCAAGCTTTTGATCGTTCCGGCGCTGCCGATCTGCAGGACGGACGCGTTGGTCACCGATTCGACCTTCAACTGATGAATGACGATGCTTTGGTGAACGACCAGCTTCATCGGTCAAATGCCACCTGCCTTGTTGGCCGAGATCAGGTTCGAGTCGGCGAAATCGGCATCGAACGTATTCGTCTGGTTCATTCCGGTGAAGGTTCGGACACTGTCCCCCGTGTTGAACGAGCCCGCCCCGGCAAACGTCTTGGAATTGCTTTGGGGAGCCAGTTGGATGGAATCGCCGATATGGACGATGGAGCCTGGACCCACGCTCAATATTTTGATGCTTCCGACGATGGCCGGCATCCGCAAACACCCTTGCGTTTGTGTCGTACTTTTAGTGTATGAGCATCGTTCGCCGGGTATGATCATCCCCGCCAATCATGCCGGGCCGAAGAGCCTCATATACTGTCTGAAGAAGGAGGGGACACCCGGTTTGGACGATCTGAAGAAAGATTTCTTTTCGAATTTCGACTGGAAAACGTTCGAGCAATGGTTCGGCGGCAAGCTCCCCCCGTTTCCCGAGCATCGCAAGGGCGATATGGCCTGGGTGGAACAGTACGTCCAGGACATTTTGAAGAAGGCGTTCCCCCAATCGCTCGATCTGAATTTGTTCCGCACGCCGTATCGCACCGAAGTGTTCGAGACCCACAACAGCGTCGTGGTGAAAATCCATATTCCGGACCGATCGCAGGCGCGCAAGGTGCGGGCTTTCGTCGGGATCAACCGGGTGAAGCTGGAAGGGTTGCCGGACAACAGGCAGCAAACGGTCCCGCTGAACGCCCATGTCATCCCGGACAGCTGCAAAGCCGTTTACAAAGACGGGGTGCTTCAGCTGTATATCCGCAAAACGTCGATCAACGACCGGTTGCAAGAGGTGAATATCCGTTTCCGCGACTGATCATGGTCGGCAGGGCCGAGCGCTAGAGCGCCGCAGGAGAAAAAAAGAAGGCGACGCCGGCGCGTTACGGTTGCCCGCTGCGCAACATCGCCCCATGGCATAGGCCAACATGGGATGCAAACCGGCTTTCAACGATTCAGCGCGGATACCGAATCGGCGAAATCCGTATCGCACGTGATGACGTAACTGAGCAGAGAGATCGTCTGCATGAAATCGCCCACGTTGCCGCCTCCCGAGCCGGAATACGTCTTGGACGTGCTGCTCGGGGAAATCTGGAGGACGTCTCCGAACGTTACGTTTCCGTCGGCGCCGGTAATTTTGATCGGCGCCAGTATGACCGCTGGCATGGCAGTGCCTCCTTATGAAGCCGAAGCGATTCGGCGAGGTCTACCTCCACTATATGACGAGATAGCGGCGATCATACGCGGACGGGGTATGCGGATTGCCGAACTTTTCGAAAGGCAAGGGCGGCTCTATGGCAGAAGCAAATGGATAACGGCCAGCAAAAGGCCGATCAAGAAGCCGCAAATCGCTCCGTTGACGCGGATCCATTGCAGGTCGCCGCCGATTTTGCTCTCCAGCATCGCGATCAACGTTTCGTTGTCGTACTTGTCGATGTTTTCCTCGATCAGCTTCCCGATCCTGTGATGGTTGCTCTCGATCCATCCGGCCAGCTTGTCCTGGACGTACGACTCGATTTGCGCCGTTCGGCCGGCATCGTCCCGCAGAAGGCGAATCGCTTTTTCCAGGACGGGGACAACGATGGTTTCGGCATACCCTTCCGAACGGATCGTCTCCTCGAGCTTGGTCCGAATTCGCGCAACAAGCGCCTCCAGCTCGCCGGACCAATCGAACCGCGACAGTAACGCCTTCTTCCACTCGTCCAGCGCGTTTCGCGTCTCTTCCCGCGCCAAAGCATGCTCCAGCTTTGTCCGAATGGCGGCAAGGAGCGATAGGCGGGTTGGATTGTGCTCGTAGCGCAGCTCGTCGATTTGCCCTTGCAGCCATTGCCGGATCGTCTCGCCGAGCCGCTCCTCGCTCATGAAGCCTGCGAAAGCGTTCAGCGCGAAGCTCATCAGGCCGCTTGTCTTGACGCGGCCGAGCGCCTCCGACGCCATGGCGCCCATCTGCAGCACGGTGGACTCGCGATTGATGAACTCTTCGGCGAAATCGAGCGCAAAATCCAGCGCTTTGCCGTCCCATTGTCTGGAGAAGCCGTACTCGGCGGCTCGCGAAATCCATTCGGCGGCGTCCAGCGCGTCGAGCCGGCTGCGAATTACCCGCTCCAGGGCGGGAACGATACGTTCCCAAGGAACGGATTGCAATGCGAATTCGCTGGCCGCCACGATCAGTCCTGCCGCCTCTTCGCTGCGCAAACCCGCCGCCAGCCCGTCCAGCGCGCGCTCGGTGATGGGGAAGCGCGCCAGCTTGTCGCGGATGCTCTCTTTGCTGAGCAGATCGTTTTCCACGACGGAGACGAGCGCTTTCGTCACCCGACGGCGGTTGGACGGCAAAATCGCCGTATGCGGGATCGGCACGCCGAGCGGATGGCGGAACAGCGCCGTCACCGCGAACCAGTCCGCCAGCCCGCCGACGAGCCCGGCTTCGAAGCCGCTGCGCAGAAAGCGGACCCACGGGACGTTGTCGAAAGGGAGCGTCAGCAGGAAGCCGCCGGCCATAACGGCCAAAGACACGCCTGCGATATAACGGGTCCGCCGCTTGGGTCCGCCGCTTGCGTCCGACCGGTCTTCTAAGCTTGTCCGCAACATTCGTGTTCCCCCTCGTTCGCGAATTTTACCCGAAGTCGTCAACCGTGCGACGCGTTTGGGGCTTGTATTCTTCCTCCATTGTATCCGTCGGACCGGCAAACTTCCAATGGTTTGCAAACGTCCACATGAATATGCAATCGCCGGCGCGCTGGATGGTCAAAGGGTAGCGGTTCCGTCTTTTTTCCGGGATGTCCGCATACATATGTACGAGAAATGGGAGAGGACAGCCAACGGATCGGGGGAATTCGCTGCATGCCAAGACACAGATGGCGGAGCCGGCCGGCCAAAAAAAGGAATCGGAGAGCGCTGTTCATCGCGCTTGTCATCGTGTTCTTGTTCGCGGTGCAGACGTTTCTGTATATCGACCGCAATTTGCGTCCGCCGCTGATGAGCGTGGCCAAAGTACGGGTGAAGCAGATGGCCACCCAAGCGATCAACACGGCGATAACCGACCGGATGTCGCAGGGGACCCATCTCGACAAGCTGATCGATTGGCGGACGGACAAGAACGGCAAAATTACCGGCTTCATGCTCAATTATGTGGAGCATATGAAAATAACGTCGGAAACGATCGAAATGGTTCAGCACGTGCTCGATGAGCTGACGGAAGTGCCCGAGCGCATTCCGGTCGGGCAGGCGTTCGGCAGTCCGATCTTCGCTTCGTTCGGGCCGAAAGTGCCGATCAAGCTGACGCCGGCCGGGGCGGTCAAGGTCGACCTGAGCACGCGCCAGCAGGAAGCAGGCATCAATATGATTTTGGTCGAAGTGTATGTACATATAACGGCGGAAGTCGCGATCATCATCCCGTTCGATTCCGAGCCGGAAGTGGTCGAGACGGAAATTCCGATCTCCTACGTGCTCGTCGTCGGGGACGTCCCGATGTACTACTATGACAGCAAAGGCAATCCGAGCGGCAAAACGTCGGCGGCGCCGCCCAGTATCGCCATCCCGCAAATCAATCCGAGCGCGGGCAAAACGGATGCGGCCCAGGAGGAGAAGGCGGGGGGCAAATGACCGCCCCTCGATTCGCCTTCTTTAACCGCATACGGCAAAGCCGGCCCCGATCAGGCGCCGGCTTTTTTTGCGTTGCGCAGCCGCTCCTCGCGCTCCCACTTTTTCAAATAAGGAAACGGGTCGAACGACCATTCGCGCTTGCCGTTGTCCCGGTAAAGCCCGTAATGGAGATGGGGCGGGAATTTGCCCTGTGTGCCGGGCTTGCCGTAGCCGGAGCTGCCGACCCAGCCGATTACTTGTCCGGGCCGGACGATATCGTTCTTTTTCAATTTCTTGTCGTAGCCGGACAGATGGGCATAGTAATGGTAGACATTGTTCAGATCTCTCAGTCCGATGCGCCAACCGCCGTAAGGGTTCCATCCCTTTTCCTCGACGACGCAATAGCACGTGCTTCGCACCGGCACTCCGTAACTCGCGAACAGATCGCTTCCTTCATGGATGCGCTGGCCGCCCCAGCTCCGGCTCGCGCCCCATGTATCGCGATACGAATAATTGGCACCGAGCGGCAGCGGGAACGCATGCTCGTGCAAATCGAGCCTGCCGAAGGCGGCGTATATGCGGGAGAACTGCTCGATTCGCTCGACGCTTCGCGGATTGCGGTAATATTTCAGCAGCGCCGATTTCAAATCGCCCTCGGCCGCGCCGTTGGTGAGCAAATAGGAAGTCATCGTCGACAGCGCGTCCAGATCGTTGTTCCGGTCGGCCAGACCGTCGCCGGAGCCGTCTTTGCCCATCCCTCCGAAAAAGCTGATGGACAGCGGGTTCGTATCTTCATGATCGGGATTGGTCAGGCCGACCCAGTCCGTTTCGGAAAAATAAATGCCGATGAGCCCTTTGCGCGGCGGCCGTTTTTTCGGATTGGCGATGCTGAGCGACCGCTCGTACTGATCGATGGCGGCCAAGTCGTGCCACGGAATGCCCGTCACCTGGGCGACGTCGTCAAACAGCTGCTTGCGCTCGGCGAAAATCGCCTTCATATCCTGCGCGCCCGCGTTGGCGCCCTCCGCCGCGAATGAGACGTTCGGCGCGCTCCACGCCAGCGCGGCGGTCAGCATGCACAGCATGACGGCGAAGATTTTGCCCCGGTGCCGGTTGGCCCGTATCATAATCGGCTGAGCCTCCTTCCGCATGATGGTCTGTTCCATAGGATGCGCATCCCCGTCGGCGGCTATTCCGCCGGCTGCGCGTTGCGGCCTCTCCCGCCGGTCTGGTACGATTGGAGAAAACGTGCAAGGAAAGGGGCGGAACCCGTCATGTTCGATCATCGAAGCGAGCATATCGACGATCGCATGGTGCTGCTGCAGGCCAATATCGACGACATGAATCCGGAATACAGCTCCTACGTGACCGACCGGCTTTTCGAAGCGGGGGCGAACGACGTTTACTGGATTCCGATCATCATGAAACGGGGGCGCCCCGGCCTGATGCTGAACGTGCTCGCATCGGAGGAGCGGCTTTCGGTGTTGGAGCAAATCGTCTTCGCCGAGACGACGACGCTCGGCGTACGGTATATTCGGGCCGACGTTCATCGGCTGGGCCGGAAAACCGTACCGGTCGACACCCCCTGGGGGCCGATTGCCGTCAAGCTCGGCTACCATCGGGGGGAGCTCGTCCAGATAGCGCCCGAGTTTCGCGAATGCGAGGCGGCCGCCAAGGCGCACGGCGTGCCGCTGAAGCGGGTGTACGAGGAAGTTCGGCGGCGCTTTGCGGAGACGGAGCGAGCCAGGCATGATGGCCCGCCGAATTCTTCGGATTCGGAAGGAAAGGGCAGCGGCTGACAAAACGATTCGCTGAGGCTTCGATTCTGTACCATGCTCTGAAATGAAAAACTCCCCTTGCGGCAGGCACCTGATCGCTGCAAAGGGAGTGCGAATGGACAAGCCGGACCGATCTTACTCGCCGGTCAATGCTTGTGCGTGCTCGGCCCGAGTTTGTCGTCCCCGTCGTGCGTGTGTGGATGTGCATGATTCGGTTCGGGACGAGCGTCATGGTCATGCCCGTGATGGCCGTGCTTGTGATCATGGTCGTGATGATGGTGATCATGATGGTGATCATGATGGTGATCATGATGGTGATCATGATGGTGATCATGATGGTGATCATGATGGTGATCATGATGATGGTCATGGTGGTGGCCATGATGGTGATCATGATGGTGGTCATGATGATGGTCATGGTGGTGCCCATGATGATGGTGATCATGGTCGTGATCATGATCGTGATGATGCCCGTGATCGTGGGCATGGTCATGGCTATGGCCGTGGTGGTGATGATGATGCTCGTGCGCATGCCCATGCTCCGCATGGAGCGGGTGCAGATTCGCCTTCCAATGGTGCACGTACTTGTCGGCCGTCCCCGTCACGACGCGCAGCACGTTCGGCTGGTCGGGCAAATCGCGCGTTCCCGCGCCGTAGCCGATCGATTCGACGATCATCGGCGGCAGCCCTTTGGAAAATTCGTTGACGACGCCGGCCACGATGCCGGCTCCCGTAGGCGTCGTCATTTCCATCGCGTATGGGGTCGGCGCGATCGGCAAGCCGCGCATCATTTCCAGCGTCGCCGGCGCGGGCACCGGGTACAGGCCGTGATCGCAACGCACCGTTCCGGAGCCGAGCGGGACGGGGGAGCAATAAATGAACTCCGCCTGCAGCGAATCGAGCGCGAGCGCCACGCCGATGACGTCGACGATGGAATCGATCGCTCCGACTTCATGGAAATGGACTTTCTCCACCGGAATGCCGTGAATTTTCCCTTCGGCAACGCCGATCTTTTCAAAAATGGCCAGGCTGTAGGCGGTAACCCGCTCGTTGAATCCGGCTTCCCGGATCATGCGGACGATGTCGGAATAATGCCGATGATGCGTAGGCGCATGGTTCGGATCGAGCGCGACGTCCATTTTCAACGCCGAGATGCCTTTTTTGTTCACCCGGCGCCAATTCAGCTCGAACGGCTCGATGCGGATTTTGGCCAGCTCGTTCTCGATATAGCTTTGATCGGCTCCGGCATCGACCAGCGCGGCCAGCGCCATGTCGCCGCTAATGCCGGAGAAGCAATCGAAGTATACGACTCGCACGTGGAATGTCACGACCTTTTCGACATGTTTTTGTTGATCAAGCCGGCGCTGTAGCCGGCGCCGAAGCCGTTATCGATGTTGACGACGGTAACGCCGGTGGCGCACGAATTGAGCATCGTCAGCAGGGCGGAGACGCCGTGGAAGCTTGTCCCGTAGCCGACGCTGGTCGGAACGGCGATGACGGGTTTGGCCACGAGGCCGCCGACAACGCTCGCCAGCGCGCCCTCCATCCCGGCCACGACGACGATGACGTTGGCCTCGCGTATGACAGGCAGCCGCCGGAACAGCCGGTGGATGCCGGCCACCCCGACGTCGTACACCCTTTCCACATGGCTGCCCATGCACTCGATCGTAATCGCCGCTTCCTCGGCTACGGGAAGGTCCGACGTCCCGGCGCAGACGACGGCGACATAGCCGTCATGGACTTTCAATATCGGCTTGCGGAACCAGGTGAGCGCCCGCGCTACGGTGTGATAGGTGGCGCCGGGAACCGCCTGTGTGACCGCTTCCGCCTTGGCGGCGTCGATCCGGGTGGCGAGCACCCGGTCGGAATGCTCCGTCAGTCTGCGGAAGATGGCGACGATCTGCTCCGCCGTTTTGTTCTCGCCGAAAATGACTTCCGGAAACCCGGTCCGCTTCTCGCGGTCGACGTCGATTTGGGCGAAGCCGATATCGTCTACCTCGCCCTCAAGCCCGGACAGCCCGAGCTCCTCGATTTGCCGCTTGGCCTCGTCGATTTCCAGATCGCCGTCCTTGAGCAGCTTCAATATATGATCCAACTGCATCCGCATCATTGCGCAACTTCTTTCGCCGCAACCGGCAATTCCTTTTTCAGCACTTTGTTCATGCTGCCGCTCTTGTATCCGCCCAGATCAAGCGTCACATACGTGAACCCGATCGCCGTCAGCTTCTCGTAAATGCGGTCTTTCA
>Ga0310832_101455_pt1 | contig 10400 bp, 4 predicted proteins | sample WT_ome_7_FD_201303 | JGI IMG/M metagenome (GOLD analysis project Ga0310832, IMG submission 201303) | Sorghum-adapted microbial communities enriched on wild type (WT) sorghum from Joint BioEnergy Institute, Emeryville, California, United... ...
GCCTTCGGTCAGGACTCCAACACCGATCCCGGTCCCCACCGTATAATACACACAGCTGTCCAAGCCCTGAGCAGCCCCCCATTTCGCCTCGCCCAACGCGGCAGCGTTTACGTCCGTATCCCAACCATAGGGAACATCAAAAGCCGCTTTTAACTTGCCAAGCACATCATATCCGTTCCATCCCGGCTTCGGCGTTGTCGTGACATGCCCGTAAGTGGCGCTGTGTGGATTCAAATCCAGCGGACCAAACGAGCCGACGCCAATCGCTTCAACATGTTTATCGCGAAAATAAGCAATCACCCGTTCTAACGTTGGCTCCGGCAGCTCGGTTGGGAAGCTGACCTCGTCCTCGATGGCTCCGTGCTCATTTCCGACACCGCAAACAAACTTCGTTCCTCCGGCCTCAATCGCTCCGATACGCATCAAATCTCCTCCTTTGTTATGATCGGAATATGCTATAATCATAGAAATTCATTCACTAAACAGCTGTATTCTTGGAATCATTTTACTGGTGAAGGAGCATGATCATGTTACCTTTCCTTCAAAACAAATCCATGCACAGCTCTCCTGCAGCACCCAGGAAGTATCTGTGCCGTACAAATCGGAAAATCGGCTTATGTACCCTGACCGTTCTGCTGCTAATCACCTGCGTGAATGGGGCCGGCGCAAAGCCTACCGCTGCGGCATCCCAACCAACCAAGCCTACCGATTCATCGTCGGTTACCTTCCAAACTGCGAACAACACCAAAAATGCGGAAGTCACCAAGAAGTATCAACTCCCGAAGGGGAAAGGCTTCGTGTACCTCGACGAAGTGATTCCAAATGCCGTATACGATCTCCGCTATTATACCGGCGATAACTTTATCGGGGAGCGAATTGACGGGTACAACGGCCCGTTTGCCATTATAACCCTGCGGGCAGCCCGCGCTTTAAAAAAAGTCAACGACGACTTAGAAAGCCAGGGCTACCGTCTGAAAATCATCGATGCCTATCGGCCGCAGAAGGCAGTGAACCACTTCGCCCGTTGGTCCAAGGACCCGCAGGATACCAGGATGAAGGAACATTTCTATCCCGACGTAGATAAGAAAAACCTATTTAAGCAAGGCTACTTGTCCTCCAAATCCGGCCATTCCCGCGGCAGCACCGTGGACCTGACCATGGTCTACAAAAAAACTGGCGAAGAGGTGGATATGGGCAGCCGGGTTGATTTTCTGGGCCCGATTTCCGCGCATGGCGCGAAAGGGTTGACCAAAGCCCAGCGCGCAGCCCGCTATATTCTCAAGACCGCCATGGTGAAGCAAGGCTTCCAGCCCTATTCGAAAGAATGGTGGCACTATACGCTAAAAGATGAACCTTACCCCTCGACCTATTTTGATTTTGACGTGGAATAGACCTTAAGGCGTTTGGTTAGCCTACCACTTCAACCGATAAATCCCCTTGTTCTCCAAGCCCCGGATCAACGGGGTCCACGCTTCGGATTCCGGGGTCGTAGCCAGCGCGTCCTCTACCATCTGCAGCTTGGCATCCAGCGCATCGATATGGTGGAGGGCAACCGCCTCCGGCGTCTGCGGCTGAACCGGGCTGCCCCATTCCCCCAAGTTGTGGTGGGACAACACCAAATGCTGGAGGGCAAGTACCTTCGGCGAATCCAGCGCGATGCCCAGGCGAATGGCCGCTTCGGTCACCCACTGCGACGCCATCGAAATATGTCCCAGCAGCTTGCCCGGTGTACTATACTCGGACACGATCCCGAGTTCAGCTACCATCTCCTCCGGCTTGGCGATATCGTGCAAAATGATCCCCGCCTTCAGCAGATCCGGGTTCAAGAACGCGCGCTGCGCGCATAGGAAATCGCCGATTTCCAACATCCGTACCATATGGTAGGCCAAGCCGCCGAAATACGCGTGATGATGTGTTTTGGCCGCAGGATAATGGGCCAGCTTCTCCTCCACCTTGCCGACACAAAAGCGGACGATCGCCTGAATATCCGGATCGGCAATATCGTGAATGACGGCCTGAATCGTATGAATCAGCGCTTCCGACGAAATTGGCGCAGAGCGGATAAAATCGGTAAGATTCACACCGTCTTCCGGCTTGGCCAATCGCATCTGGATGATTTTCACCTGCAGCTTCTCCCGGTAAGTTTGCACGACTCCCCGTACCTTGACCAGCCCCATTGGGAAAAATGTCTCCTTGTCCGTTGACGAGGCATCCCATAATTTTGCCGGGATTTCCCCGGTCGAATCACACAACACGATATCTAAATAATCTTTGGGCGGATTCGCGTTCGTCTGCTTGATCTCCAGCTCCTTCAGCAAATAAAAGCCAATGAATTCATCTTGGTTTCGTAATTGATTAATTTGCGTCACCCATAATTCCTCCAAACCCATGATAGACCCATTATACTATGGGACAGCCAAAACCTCAGCGCATTTTCATGCTCGCCTGTCCGTCCTTCTATAGATAAAAAAAGAACGCCTCCCCGTGAATCTCACGGAGCCAGCGTCCTTTTTCAATTCAACAAATTATCTTCCGGCGTTCTCCAGCGCGTCCTTGACGGCCTCAATCACTTGTGCCGATACGGCTTTTACGCCTTCGGTTTCACCAAACGCTGCCGGGCGATACCCGTATTTATGCAGGGAACCTGCGGCGGTTGGCGTCTCGATTTCTGCCTTGACGGCTTTCTCGTCAGCGGTTAATTGGTCTTCAGTCTTGATTTTGGCGTTCTCATCCAAATAGAAGACTTCCATTTTGAACGGAATGTTGTTTTGCACCGTCACCATCACGTATACGGATTTGTCCTTATTAATCCCGGCGAAAATCCCGTTGATATAAGCTGTTTTGTAAGTCTCGCTGATTTCCGCTTTCTTATAAGCATTTTCAACGGCTGCTTTCAGTGCGTTACTGCTGCTGGTAGCCCCAGTGACAGCATCCACTTGAGCTACTTGCTCTCTCGTTCCGGCATACAACAGATCGCGAGTCAGGATCGGGATCGCTCTAACGACTTCAGCGTAAGCCGAAGCACCGCGGTCCACCATGTTCACGCCCACACGATACAGCTTCAGGCCAACGATCACGCCATTGCGCAGCGTGACATCGGCACGGTTCGTTCCTTTGTCGTAAGCGTCACCGTAGGTCGTGTATGTTCCGTCTTTGTAGTTGCCTTGCGTTTTCGACGCGTTATTCAACAGGTCAGCGAACGCTGCTCTCGCCGCGAGGGACAAGTTTTCTTCCCCTACGATTGGCGTCATGTTCGCGCCTTTTTGCGTCAAGCCTTCGGTTAACTGAGCGACAACGGTTTGTTGCTCATCCGTCAGCTTATCGGAGGCGATCAATTTACCGTCTTCGCCAAACAGGAACACTTTTACGTTCGAAACTTGATCCGCCTTGATGTCCGCCAGAACCAGCATTCTCGACTGGTTATCCACACCGGCAAACGTTCCTTCAAAATATTTCGCTTTCTCCGGAACCTTCAACGCTTTCTCAAAAGCACGTTCTACAGCAAGGTTCCAGCTATGGCTGCTCTCGGTGGCGCCGGCAATCGCATCAACGTCATCCTTGTAGTTCTCGATGTACGAGCCGTTCGCGAGCAATTTTGCCGTCATCGGTGCATTCGCTTTGACTACTTCAGCATAGGCTGTGTCGCCGCGGTCGATCAGGTTGGAGCCCAATCTGTACAGCTTCACATCCACCAGCTTGCCGTTGCGGATGTAAATGTCCGCTCTCTCCACCCCTTTATCACGGGCAGAACCATAGGCGGAGTAGAAACCATCGATGTATTTCGAATCATTTTTGACTTTGGCATTTTGCTCCGCATCCCAATACGCTTTTACCGCGGCTTTGAAGTCAGCTTCCTGACCTTTTGCACCCACGGCACTGGTCCCTTTCGCCAGCAGTTCCGCTGCGATCGCTTTCACCAATTTCGCTTGTTCGCTGGTCATATTCGCTTCTTCGATGGCATTGCCGCTCGCGTCAAGCGGATACACTTTCACCGCTGTACGTTTCGTTGCGTCGAAGGTTACAAACACCATGTATTTGCCTTCCGGATCGACACCCATATGCTCGCCGGCAAAATAAGTGACATCCTTTGGCTTCTCCTTCAAGGCTCTTTGGAAGGCACGGTCAACGGACAGCTTCCAGCCCTCACTCGAACGGGTCGCTCCGGACACAATGTCCACTTTAGCAGCCTGCTCTTGCGTTTTGCCAAGCAGATCCGCTTTCATCGTTTCGTAAGCGTTCCAGAGACCGCTGTAGTTGTTGCGAACGTCTCGGTCGATCAGCTTAGGGCTGGTTCTGAGCAGCTCAACCGCAGTGATTTTCCCGTCCTTGATCGTGACTTTGGCCCCTTCGGTCCCTTTGGAATAAGCGTTGCCGTAGGCTACATATACGCCGTCAACATACTTACTTTCCGCAGGTTTGACAGACGGAGTTGTTGTTTTGGCCGGAGTTGTCTGTTTCGTTGTTGTCTTTGCAGGAGTTGTTGTCGTTTTTGTAGTTGTTTTCGTGGTTGTTTTGGTTGTCGTCGACTTACTTGGCGTTGTCGATTTGCTTGGCGTTGTTGTCTTGCTTGGTGTTGTCGACTTACTTGGCGTTGTCGTCTTGCTTGGTGTCGTTGTCTTACTTGGTGTTGTGGTTTTGCTAGGTGTTGATTCTTTGGCAGGGGTTTCCGATTCCGATGCAGCAGACACCACGTCAATGCTGGTCAGCTTGAAACCAGAGGTACCAACCATAAGCGACAAAGACGATAACACCAACGTCGCGCTTACTGTAAGGCTAATCAGCTTTTTCAAATGCAATCCTCTCCCTTGTGATTTTCACCGAGTTACGTAATGCTACATAACCTGCTCGCCTTTCATGGCATGTTCGTTTTGAATTTCGACTGTGCTTAGATCACGAACACGATCAACGTGCTCTAAGCAATCGCGCCCCTCCCTCTTGCACGATGTCTATCCTTTGAACCGACCGGCCTTTGAATTAATGTGAAGAAATTCACATAACCTGTGAAAAAAATTTGCTGGAGCGGTTCCCATTAAATACTAGGTAATTTGACGCAAAAACGCTGTACACAAAATCACATAGCCTGAAAGATATGTCACTTTGTTTCGGCTAAACTGATAAAAATAGCCGCCGGGGGATTCCCGACGGCTGCCATACCGCAAGTGTTTGGAAGACGTTACTGCGTGTTGCCAATCGCCATCCACGTCATGATTCCGTAGTTGACGCTGGTGTCCTTCAGCTTGGATATCGTGATGGTTGCCAAGCCCGGCGTTTGCTCTTTCATCGAAGCATAGTACGCAGGGTGATTGGTCATCGCAACGACAACGTAATTCGATGAACCAAACGGCGATTCAAAGTTGATTGTCACCGCTGCCTCTTCCTCTTGAGGCTTCAACAGGAACGGAACCATGCCAAATTGCAGCTCCGCCGGCTGGCCTGCCAGCGACGTTACCGGAGCAAACCCAAGCTGCTTCACTCCAACGGAACCTGGCTGCAAGTGACGAGTCCCCACCACCTCATCCGCTAAGTTGGCGCTGTTGACCGCATTTGCCGCCAAATGGACGTTTTCAACGGACGCTGGCAGCAAATGTTCGGCTCCAACCGCGCCTGCAGCCAAAGCCCCGGCATCCACAGCCCCCGATTGCAGATGTTCACGACCGATGGAAGAGGGCTGGATGTCTTCACCGCTAATCCCTTCCTCAGGCAGCAAACCGTGTTGCTGAATTTCGGTGGACAGATGCCATATATTGACGGATTCGAGCGCGATATGGTGGGCATTTACCGACGCATCACTTAAATGCCGGGACTCCACGCTTTCCGCAGCCAGATTCACACTTTGCACGGCGTCCTCGGTCAGGTGATGGCTTTGGACGGACGCCTCCGCCAGTTGATCGCTCTGCACCGCACCTTTCTGCAGATGGCGTGCCCCGACAACGGCTTCGCCCAGATGGTGCTCCGACACAACCCCACCTGCTAAATGCTCGCCTTGCACTGCGCCATGAGCCAAGTGACGACTTTGAACCGTTCCTTCTGCCAAGTGTACGCTTTGCACCGCACCGGCTTGCAGATGATCGCTGCGCACCGCTTGCACGCCCAACGCACCAGGGCCAACCGCTCCGGGTTGCAAATGAGCGCTGGTAATCGACGACGGTTGCAGGTCCTTCCCGCCGATGCCTTCCGCAGGCAAGAGACCGTGCCGCTGCAGCTCCGTCGATAAATGCGAGATATTTACAGCTTCAGGAGCAAGATGCCTGCTGTCGACCACAGCTTCTCCAAGGTGTCGAGACTCCACGCTGCCTTCAGCCAAATGCCCGCCTTGCACTGCGCCTTCAGCAAGGTTCCGGCTTTGGATGGACCCATCTGCCAGATGATGGTTCAACACGGCACCTGCCTTCAGATGTCCGCTGCCCACCGACTGCTCGCCCAAGGCAATGGCATTCACCGCACCCGCTTGCAGATGTCGGCTCGTAATCGATGCGGCCTGTAAGTCCTCGCCGCTGATTCCCCCTGCCGGCAACAGCCCCTGTTGCTGCAGTTCGGCAGACAAGTGCCCGTAATTCACGGCTTCGGGAGCGATGTGGGAGCCTTCCACCACGGCTTCCCCAAGGTGTTGGGACTCCACGCTGCCTTCAGCCAAATGCTCGCTTTGCACCGCACCTGCAGTCAGATTCCGGCTTTGCACCGACGCCTCTGCCAGATGGCGATTCAACACGGCACTGCTCTGCAAGTGACCGCTGTTCACCGCCTGCTCACCGAGAGCTGTGGCATTCACCGCACCGGCTTGCAGATGACGGCTCGTAATTGCCCCAGCCTGCAAGTCATCCCCGTTAATCCCTTCGGACGGCAACAGACCTTGCAGCTGCAGCTCTGCGGATAAATGCTCGTAATTCACGGCTTCTAGGGCGAGATGAGCGCCTTCCACCACGGCCTCCCCAAGGTGCCGAGACTCCACGCTCCCCTCGGCCAAATGCTCGCCTTGCACCGCGCCTTCAGCCAAATGTTCACTTTGAACGGACGCCTCCGCCAGATGGCTGCTTTGCACCGCTCCCTCCTGAAGATGCGAGCTGCCAACCGCTTGCTCACCCAGCGCATCCGTATCCACCGCACCGGCTTGCAGGTGCAAGCTGGTGATGGATCCTGCCTGCAAATCCTTGCCGCGGATACCCGCCTCGGGAAGCAATCCGCTCTGCCGCAACTCGGCAGACAGATGACCGGCTTCGATGGCTTCGGCGGCAAGATGGCGGGAGCCCACGGCTGCGTCACTTATGTGGCGTCCCGACACACTGTTTTCTGCCAAATGCTTGCTCTGTACCACCCCAGCGGCCAAGTGATCTGTACCTACCGCGCCTGCGGACAGCGCCTCCGATCCGACGGCCCCGGGGGCTAGATGCCCGGCGTCCACGGCTTGCGCCGCCAGTTTTGGGCCGGTAACACTGCCGTTCGCCAGCTTCGCCGCCGTGACTGCCAGATCTCCCAACTTATCTGTGGTCACACTTTCCGGTGAGAGCTTCAGGCTGGTGACCGCATGATCCTGAAGATGCGGTGAGAAAATGACGCCAACCCCCAGGTGCTCTTCCCGAATCGCACCGGGTGCGATCTGACTGCGGGTGATGGAGCCTGTTGCCAAATGCCGGGTCTGCACAATGCCCGATCCCAAATGGTCAGCTGTGATTTGCTGCGCACCGATGGCGGATTCCGTCACCGCGCCCGGAGCGATCACCCGGCTCGTCACACTGTCTTTTGCCAGTTTGTCAGCCGTTACGCTGCCGGATTGCAAGTGATTCGTCGCCACCGCTTCATCCGCCAGATGCTCCGAGGTCACCTCGGCGGATGCCAGCTTCTGCCGCGTGACCGCCGCATCGGCCAAATGCCATTCCTGCACCGCTTCCGAGCCCAGGTGATCGCTTTGCACCGCCCCTTCTGTCAGGTGCTGGCTCGTAACTGCTCCCCGAGCAAGCTGCTGCGATTGCACGGCCCCTTTGGCTAAGTGCCGGGTCAATACGGCTTCGTCCGCGATTTTTCCCGGCAACACACTTTGATCGGCGATCTTGGACGAAGTCACCGCCTGCTCGATGATATGGGAAGTGCCCACAGACTGGTCGGCCAGCTTCGTGGAGGGAATCGACTTATCGGCGAGATGCCGCGCCTCGATCACTTGGTCAGCGAGATGCTCCTGACCGATACTACCCGGCTGTACATGCTCGCTGCCCACCGCTCCTGACGCAAGATGGTGGGATTCAATCACCATTTCACCTAAATGAGCTGAAGTCACGCTCCCTTCCTGGAGCTGCTCCGCGCCGACACTCGACCAAGCCAGCAGTTCCCGATCGATCATCCCGGGAGCCAAATGCCGCGAAGTTATGCTGTGATCAGCCAGATGACGGCTCTCCACCGCCCCTTCCGCCAGCTTCTCCCCCGTTACGGAGTGGTCGCGCAGCTTCGACGTTGTCACAGCGGCCTCTCCCAGTTTAGAGGTGTCGACTGCTCCGTTCGCCAAATGCTGCGCATTTACAGCACCGCTGCGGATTTTATCTCCCGTAACAGATTGGTCCTGCAAAAGTTCGGACGTTACGATCCATTCCGCCAGATGCCGGCTCTCCACTGCCCCTTCGGCCAGCTTCTCTCCGGTGATCACCCGATCCGCCAGCTTCTCTGGGGTGATGCTGCCATCAACCAGCTTCTCCCCGCTGATCGAGTGATCCCGGATCGCTCGGCCTTCGATCGAACCATCCACCAGATGGCTGCCGTTCACAGAAGAAGGAGCGATTTTCGAAGAAGTGACCGCCCGATCCGCCAGCTTAATGGTCTCCACGGCATAATCGGCGATCCAAGCGGTATCGATCGTTCCTCGCATGATCCGTGATGCATCGATCGTATACGGCGCAATTTTCTCCCCAGTAACCGCCTCATCGATGATATCGTCGGTATAAATAATCCCTTGCTCTTGATGCGGGGCTGCTTTTTCACTGAGCAGTTCCTGCAGCGCCTGGTTCCCGCTATCGCTGCTTCCATGTTCCGTAACTGCCGCAGACCCTGCCGCAGACTCTATCGCAGCTGATGCTGGCGTGTTCGCCTCTTTCTCTTGTTCCGGCAGCGCGGGCAGTACGGGAGCTGGGCTTTCATGAAGCTCAACCTTCTTGTCTCGGGATCGCAACGATGCCTTTCGTTCCTCAAGCAGCTTAAGCTCGTTGATATTCGGGTTATCTACGTAATAGAGCGATTTCTTTGATCTGCTTGATTTTGATGATTTATGTCTCTTCAAGAGCCGCCCTCTCCTTTGCCAAAATAATAATCTTTGGTATCATATGCGGGGGTTTAGGCTCTTGTCACAGCTTTTCGGCCTGATGCCGCCGCATGCCGCCTCCTGAAAAAGATGAAATGGTTTCCTCGTTTTCTACCGTTTTTAGCAGAACGGCCGCACGTTACAATATCCTTACGCGACAAACCTCGGAACGCACGTCGAAACACGCCGAAGTTCACTGAAGTTCGCGGAACATCCCTTAAGCCTAAGTCCTGGAGGCAATTAGACATGAAAACCGATCTTGCCATAAACACCGCTCAAAAAGCATCCGTCAACCTCAGCCCGGCTGCCGCAGGCACGTCAAATGAGCCTGACGCCAGCGCCCGATCGACGGATAGTCCCGCGACTGCACCCAATCTCGGGTATCGCCGCTCGTTTGCAATTATTTTGACCAGCGTTGTGCTGTTAAGCTTCGGCGGGAAGCTCTATGAAATCATCCTGCCGCTGATGATGTATGACATCACTCATTCCTCTGTGGCGATGAGCAGTATGAAAACCGCAGAGCTGTTGCCCAACTTCTTCTTTGCCATCTTCATCGGCGTCTTGGTTGACCGCGTCAACAAAAAGCGCTGGGTCCTCTGGATGATTGGACTGCAAGCGATGCTGCTGCTTGCCTTTGCCGTCTTATTCCGCAGCGGGATCCATCTGCTACCGGTCTATTACGCCATCGGCTTCCTGTTGATGACGCTGAACTATGGATATTTTAATGCCGAAGTCAGCCTGATCAAACTGAGTGTCCCGGCTCGGGAACTGACAAGCGCCAATGCCAAGCTGAGCTTCGCCGAAACGTTTGTTGGCATTATGGGGCCGGCGTTGTCCGGTCTGATCCTGATGTTATCCGACATTTCTGATGGCTTGCTTATCACGTCGTTCTGTTACCTGATATGTATGGGGTTATTTACTAGACTGAAATTGGCGGAGCAAAAAGAAACCCCGCGGCAATCCCGATTCACCGCGGAGTTTCTGGAAGGCTGGCGCGCTTTTTGCGCGAACAAGCCGCTTGTCTTGATGACCGTGTTCGTCGTCTTTCTAAACTGTACGCACACCGTGATTAGTACGACATCGATCTACTATGCCAAGGATGATTTGGGGTTATCGTCGT
>Ga0310832_101458_pt1 | contig 10377 bp, 8 predicted proteins | sample WT_ome_7_FD_201303 | JGI IMG/M metagenome (GOLD analysis project Ga0310832, IMG submission 201303) | Sorghum-adapted microbial communities enriched on wild type (WT) sorghum from Joint BioEnergy Institute, Emeryville, California, United... ...
GCCGGGCTCGCCCCGCTGGGGCTCAAGGTCCGACCGCGCGACCTCGCCACGCAGCAGGCCGCCGCGAGCGTCGGCCAGGGGCTGCTGATGCGGGCGTACACGGAGTCCTTCGGCCGCTACGGCCGTACGGTCGGGCAGATCCTGCTCACGGTCGACGACGTGGTGCGGCGCACCCACTACCGCAACGCGTACCGGACGCTGCAGCGCCTGCTCGCGCTGGGCACGATCCCGATCGTCAACGAGAACGACACGGTCGCCACCGAGGAGATCCGGTTCGGCGACAACGACCGCCTCGCCGCGCTGGTGGCCGCGCTGCTGCACGCCGACCTGCTGGTGCTTCTGTCCGATGTGGACGCCCTCTACACCGACCACCCGTCCAAGCCGGGCTCGACCCGGGTCGAGCAGGTGCGCGACGAGTCGGACCTGGCCGGAGTGGCGATCGGCAAGGCCGGCAAGGCGGGCGTCGGCACCGGCGGCATGGTCACGAAGATCGAGGCGGCCCGCATCGCCACCGGCGCCGGAATACCGGTGCTGCTGACGTCGGCGGCGCTGGCCGCCGACGCCCTGTCCGGGGCGGACGTGGGCACCTTCTTCCACCGGGTTCGCGAGCGGCCGCCGGCGCGGCTGTTCTGGCTGGCCCACGCCACCGAGCCTCGGGGGACGCTGCACCTCGACGAGGGCGCGGTCCGGGCGGTGGTGAGCCGCCGCGCCTCGCTGCTCGCGGCGGGCATCACCGGCGTCGACGGCCACTTCACCGCCGGTGACCCGGTCGACCTCGTGGACCCCGCGGGCCGCCGAATCGCGCGTGGTCTGGTGAACTACGACGCCAGCGAGCTGCCCGGCCTGCTGGGACGCTCCACTGTGGAGCTCGGGCCCGACTACAGCAAAGAGGTCGTCCACCGGGACGACATGGTCCTGCTGTAAGCAGCCCGACGAACCCTACGCAGCCTGACGAACCTTACGCAGCGCGACGAACCCTGCGCGGCCTGACGACCACCCGCTCCGGCGACGCCGGGCGACGGCGTACCGCTGAACCAGCCCGGCCCGCACGCCGCCGGCCCACCCGGAGGGCGCGCAGGGCGGTCAGCGTGGTCTGCACGTCGAAGGCGGTGTCGTCGCCGCTGGGCCACGCGCCGTCGGGGCGCTGGGTCTGGGCCAGCCGCTCCCGGGCGGCGGCCACCAGCGACTCCTCCGGGCCGAAGCCGGCCCGGCGCAGGGTCGCGGCCAGCGACGCCGCATCCGCGGCCGACATGGTCGGGACCCGCTCGCCGAGCGCCACGAAGATCCGCGCCGCCTCGTAGAACCAGCCGGTCCGGTGCAGCACGGCGGCCGCGAGCCAGCCGGAGGCGAGGAACCCCGGCCAGTTGCCCGTCGGGGTGATCTGTTCCCGCAGCGCGTCGGCGGCCCGGTCGATCGCGTCGGCCCAGGGCGAGCGGGTGCCGAGATCCCCCTCGCGACCCTCGGCGTCCGCCAGGCAGAGCCAGAAGGCCGCGCTCGCCGTGAGGTAGAACCGCGCCTCGGGGTCGCCGGGAACCGCCCACGGCGGGGCGGAGTGCGCCAGGGACTCGTCCTCCTCCCAGCACCCGTCGGCCCGCTGCCGCCCGATGAGCCACTGCAGCGCCCGCCGGGCGGCCGGCCGGCCGAGCCCGGACAGGTCGTCCAGCTCACCGAGGCGGAAACAGGTGGCATCGACCGAGGCCACGGGGTCGCCGGGCTTCGCCGGCCAACCACCGGACTCGGTCTGACCCCGCTCGAGCTGGTCGTACACCTCGTCGCTGGGGATCGCCCCGGTTCGCAGATGGGACAGCCGCGCCCGGTCCAGCGCATCCCCCCGAGCCACCAAGAAACCAATCGCGGCGTCGATGTCGACCATGGCGATCAGGCTACCGGCCCGGCCGTTCGCACCCAGCCCACGGGCGTCCTAGTCCCAGTGCGGCGGACGCTCCGCGAGCAGGCGTTCGTCGTTGCTGCGTCGCAGCGCATCCCACCCGGTGTCGGTGTCGTCCTCGGTCGACTCGGGCAGCAGTGACTCGTTCCAGCGGTCCCGTTCGTCGGATAGGTCAACCAGGCGGTCGCCATCGTCCACTGTGGTCCTCCCACCCACGCCATCTCGCGACCGCAGAGCCTAACCCATTCGCCCGCGCTCCGGATGGAGAGGCGACCGCGGACGCGCACCGCGTGCCGCGCGGGCGGCCGACCCGGACGTGAGCCGGGGCGACGGCCGATGGTGGAGGGACGCCGGGAGCGCCTCGCAACTCGCCGCGCCGACGTGAGTGCCAAACCGTTACCCCCGCCGGCGCCACCACCGGACGCGCTGTGCGACCGGACCGCTGCTGCCCGTGCATGAATCCCATCCCAATGGGGAACCCAGCGCTAAGGGGGGAACAAGTGGGTGACCTGCAAACGCTGACCACCGGCCCGGTGAGCCCTATCGTGGCGACGATCTTCGCGGCGCTCGGCTGCCTGCTGAGCATCCTGCTCCTCACCCGGGCCCGGCAGCGCACCGGCTGGCGGCGGGTGCGGCTGGTGACGTACGCCATCCCGGGCCTGGCGTTGCCGGCCTTCGTCCTGCCCGCTCTCGTGACCATCCTGGCGCTGCGGGTCGATGGATCGGTGCTGCTGCTCGCCCCGGAGCCGCTGGGCTACAGCCTCGCCGCGGCCGCCGGTGGCACCGCACCCGCCCTGGCGGTGCTCTGCTTCGGTCGGCCCGGATTCCTGCGGCAGGTGCTCGCCGGGATCCTGCTCGTGGCGGCGATCGGCGGCACCGGGCTCTTCCTGGGGGCGTCGCTGACCACGGGCCTCCCGGTCGGCGTCCGGCCGCTCCCGACCGGCCTGGCGTTGGGCCTGGCCTGCGTCACCGGGTTCGGGCTCGCGACCGCGCTCGCCGCCACCCGGACGCTGCGCCGGGCTCTGGGTACGGCGACGCTGCTCGGCCTGTCGCTCGCGGCGGTCTATCACGTGGCCGCGACCGGCCTGACGGTGCGGCCAACCCCGGACGGGCCCATTCCGGCCAGCGACGTCGTGGGCCTGAACCCGCAGCGGGTCGGCCTGCCCGCCGTCGCCGTCATCGCGGTCGTGCTGACCTTCATCTGGTACTTCACGCTCGGCACCGCCACGATGCGGGACCTGCGCCGCACGTTCGAGCCGGACGCGGACGCGGAGGAGATCGAGCCATGGATGGTCGAGCAGGTCCGTCGGCGGGTCGCGCACACCTCCACCGCCTCCGCGCCCGCGGCCGCCTGGCCGGACGACTGGGACCCGGCGGAGCCGGCCATCGCCATCCACGCGGTCGCCATCGTCGGCCGCGAGGTCGCCAGCGCCCTCGCCCACCGAGCCCGGGCCGCGCTGCCCGCCGGCCCCGGCGCGACGCCCCTGCGAGCCGAGCACGGCATCACCGGGGCGCACCCGGTGGTTCCGGCACCGGACCCGGCCGCTGCGCTGACCGACGACCACACCGTCGACCCCGGTCGACCCGAGGGCCACCGCCACGGCCCCGACACCCACGGCCCCGACACCCAGAACACCGGCATCCAGAGCACCGGCATCCAGAGCACCGGCATCCGGAGCATCGACACCCAGAGCGTCGACTCCTGCGCCTGGCCGGCCGGGCGGAACGAGTCGGCCGCGGCCCGGGCCGCCGGGGCGTGGTCGAGCAACAACCGGTTCGGGTCCGGCCTGGCCGGTGAGGCCGACGAGAGTGATCCGTTCGGGGACCTGGACCCGGACGCCTGGGCCGAGCGACTGACGGCGGCCCGGGCCGCCGTGGCCGCCGAACGCGGGGAGACGCCCGCGATCGTGTACGACTTCCGGGCCGGTTCGTCGCTCCCGCGGCGCAACGCCCGGCCCCTGCACCGGCCGTGACCAACCGGCCCCGCCCCGGGGCCCCGCACGTCACCCCGGACGCCGGGCCGGACGGTCAGGCTCCGGGTGCGGCGAGGTCCCGTGAGGCGCGGGCGATGATCCGGATCGCGGCGCGACGCGGCAACCGGGACATCACCGCCGCGGACAGACGCATGGCCAGGCCCGGGACCACCCGGGGACCGCGCCCCAGCGCGCGCAGCGCGGCCTCGGCGACCCGCTCGGGTGGCAGGGTGCCGGGGGCGGGGTGGGCCTTCGCCTGCGCCAGCCCGGGCGTGGCGACGGCCCCGGCGACGCAGGCGACCACGTCGACGCCGGTGCCCCGCAGCTCCGCCCACAGGCCCTCGGCGAGCACCGCCCCGAACGCCTTGGTCGCGGCGTAGACGCTGATCGAAGGCGATCCCTGGAGGCCCGACAGCGAGGACATGATGACCAGCCCGCCCCGCCCCCGCGCCACCATCTCCGGCACGAAGTGGTGCGCGAGCAGCAGCGGGGCCCGGCAGTTCAGGTCCAGGGCACGGAGGGTCTCCTCCGCCGGCATCCGCACGAAGGACCCGATCGGCGAGTAGGCGGCGTTCGCCACGACCAAACCGACCGGCCGCTCGGCGCAGGCCGCGATGACCGCGTCGATACCGGTCCTCGTCGACAGGTCGGCGACGACCGGCACGGTCCGGGTCGGCAGGCTCTGCGCCACCTCGACCAGCGGCTGGCGCCGGCGGGCGACCAGCACCAGGTCGAGCCCGCGCGCGGCCAGCGATCGAGCGAAGGCCGCGCCCAGCCCGGCCGAGGCGCCCGCCACCAGCGCCCACGGGCCGTACCGGTCGGCGAAGGTCATGCGGTCGTCGCGGCGGCCGAGGTCGGCTCGGGCGCGCGGCGCTCGAACGGGCGGTCCCGCCACATGCGGGCGATCATGAGGAGCGGGAACGCGAGCCACGGCAGGTTGAACAGGACCACGGTCCAGAAGTCGGGCGCCGGGGTCAGACCGTACCTCTCCTCCATGAGGATGATCAGCACATTGGCGAGCATCGTGCCCGACCACACCAGCGCCGGCACCCGGATCCAGTTCCGTCCCCGGATGAACGCGTATATCGCGGCCAGGTAGAACGGGCCGAAGAAGACGACGTCGATCCACATCGTCATCTGCCAGAACGGCGGTCGAGCCAACAGGAGCGGGTCGAAGGTCTCGCCGTACCAGTGGATCAGGTCAACCAACGCCGGCGGCGGCCAGACCGGGTAGGTGAAGTTCTCCGGATCGGAGATCACCAACGCCTCGAGGTCGATGACGTACGTGACGAAGGTGACGTTGACCACGAAGAAGACGAGGAAGGCCAGATCGTACGGCCGCTTGCGCAGGGGCACCGGCTCCATCGGCACCGTCCTTGATCAACTGGGCCAGTCCAACCCAGGTCAATACATGGATATGTGCACGTGATTCGTGTGCTCGGTCGCCGGATCGCCGTACGAGTTGTACGCGCGCCACCCGGCACCAGGCATCCATATCTGTCTATACCAGATGACGTACAGCACCCCGAGCGCCTGGGCGTTGTTCACGGCCCAGGCGGCGAGCCGGTCACCGTAGTCCTTGGCGTCACCCGTCGCGGCCTGGGCGGGGAAGCCGGACGGGAAGGCCGAGAAGTCGCAGGCCCGACCGACGGGGTGCTCGCCCCACGTGGCCGACCGCCAGCAGGCGACGTAGCGGGTGAACCCGGCGAGCCGGGCCTCGGTCAGCATGTGGTAGGTCCGCGGGGTGAGGCAGCCGCCGCTGGTCGGGTCGGGGTCGGAGCAGCTCTCCCACGGCAGCGTGCCGTCGGGGTTGCGCGGGGCCGGCTGGGCCGGCACGGCCGGGCCGCTGAACCCGGTAGTCACCATGCCGCCGACCGCGGCGAGCGCCCGCTCCGCCTCCCGCTTCTGCTGGTCGAGCAGCTCGAGCTGCTTGGACTGGATCGCCAGCTCGGCGTCGAGCAGCTCGCGCTGGCGCTGCGACTCCTCGAGCAGCAGCCGGTGCTGCCGGATGTAGGCGTCGTCGCGCATGAGCAGGTACTGCCCCACGGCCGCGCCGCCGAGCAGCTGCTCGGTGGTGCCCTCGCCGCTGATCAGCCCGGCGAACAGGCCCACGGAACTGCCCTTGTAGCGAGCCGCCACGATCTTGCCGATCTGAGTGCTCACCCGGGCCAGCTCGGCCTCGGCCACCTGCAGGTTCTGCTCGATCTCCGCGTACCGCTGCTGCGAGGAGGCCAGCACCGCCTGGGCCTCGTAGTAGCCGCGGGCGGCTTCCTCCAGCTTCGCCACGAGGTCCTGGTCGTGGTTCTCCTCCGGATCGGCGACCGCGACTCCGGAGACGCCGAGCACGCTCGCCAGCGTGGCCACGACCACGACCACGAGCCGCCCGATCCACCGCCGCGACCGACCGCGGACCGGCCCGGCGCACCGCACCGGGCCCGCCGTGGGGTGCCCGTGGGTCTCGTGGTGCCCGTAGGTTCTGCCAGCCATATCGATCCGGACAGTCCTCCCCGCACCGGACCGCCGTCGACGCGCAGGAGCGGCGCCGGTGGGGCGACGGTCCGCCGGACAGAGTACACAACCGAGATCCGCGCCACCGGATACGCGCCAGGCGCCTGGCGGCCGGAACGAAGGGCAGCCGAGACGGCCGGCTGGTGCGCCGAAGCGGCCCGCCGGTCAGCCCAGATGGTCAGCCGAAGGGCCGAATGGTCAGCCGGACGGGCCGGATGGTCAGCCGAAGGGCCGAATGGTCATCGTCGGGGCCTCGCCCATGACCGACGACTGCCCGCCCGCGGTGCCACTGGGGATGCGGTCGGCCCGGGCGACCACGACGCCGCGGTACAGCTCCACCGTGTCCGCCGGCCCGAGCACGTACGGCACGCCGTTGGTCAGGTGGACCTGCTCCCCCAGGCCGTACGAACCGGTCACCCCGGGTGTGCGCACGACCGTGCCGTTGGTGGAGAGGTCGGTGGCCACCAGGCCGTCGTCGCGCAGCTCGAGCCGCACGTGGTTCCGGCTGATCATCTGGGCGATGGAGCCATCGAGGTAGCCACCGATCACGATGCCGGTCGGGTCGTCGGGAGAACGCCCGACCACGACCGGCCGGCCCGCCCGCACCACGAACCGTTCCCGGATGATCCCATCGACGATGAGCACCATCGTCACGGAGGGTGGCCGCGGGCCTACGCTCGTGAGCGGTTCGTCGTGGCGGGGACACACCGGCACGCCGGCCTTCATGCGCGGCACGGCCTGGGTGTACGCGCGCCGGTCGCCGAAGAGCGGGCAGTCCCGGCGTGCACAGCGCCATATCTGGCCCAGCAGGGCGGCCCGGCCCTCCGCCGGCAGCGGGTAGCCACCGATGATCCTGGCCTGGCCCTCACCGGGGACGAGCTGCAGGACCCGCTCGGGCACCCCGCTCAGCCACGGGTACCGCCGCTCAAGGCCTGGAAAACCATCGACGCTCACCACCGGCAGGCCGGTGATGTCGGCCACCTCGGGGACCCGGTCGGCGACCACGGGCACCACCTCGATGACGCCGTCGCCCGACCACCGGCCGAGCACCATCCGCTCCTTGGAGGTGAGATCGGCGTCGGTGAGCAGGTCGCGGCTGGCGACCGCGTAGATCATCACGGCGTCCTCGCCGAGATGCCGGGCCAGCGCGTCCACGAGCAGGCCGACCCGCAGCAGGCTCACCGGCCGGCCCCCGTCCAGCGCGCCGTACCAGGCGACCTGGCCCAGGTCCACCACCGCCTGCGCGAGCGCCGCGTCGGTCGTGAGATGGCGCTCGATCGCGTCGAGCACCTGGGTGACCTCGAAGCGCATGTCCCCTCCCTCCCCGGGGGACACAGTAGCGCCGCGCCCGCGCGTTCGGCCGCCCTGGCCGACGCGCCGCCAGCCGCGTCGCCGGCGGGTCACCGCCGGGCCGGGAGCGGGGCGCGGCGATGTGCCGCCTCGCCACCCTATGAGTGCACGACGAAACCGTCCAGGTACGCCTCGGTCTGCTCGGCCGGCTGCGGCCGGGCGAACAGGTGGCCCTGGCCGATCCGGCACCCCGCGCTGCGCACCACCGTCAGGTGCGCCGGCGCCTCGACCCCCTGCGCGACGACGTCGACGCCGAGCCGTCGACCCACGCCGACCATCAGGTCGATCATCGGGGTCTCGGAGCCCGCGCCGGCGGGCTTCTCGAAGAACGGCTTTCCGATCTTGACCATGTCGATGGGGAGGCGACGCAGGTGGGTGAGCGAGGCGACCCCGGTGCCGAACGCGTCCAGGGCGGTCCGCACGCCGATCGCGCGCAGCGCCCCCACGCCCTCGTCGACCGCCACGCCGGCCTCGATCTCGGCCTCGGCCACCTCGACCACCAACCGGTTGGGCGGCAGGTCGTACGCCCCTAGCGCCACGGCCACCTCGTCGGCGAACGCGGACGTGGCGAGGGTGTGCGGCGACACGTTGATCGCGATGGACAGGTCCCGGTCCTCCTGCCGCCAGATGGCGAGCCGGACCAGCGCGCGCCACAGGGCCCACCGGTCGACATCGACGATGGCGCCGGTCTCCTCGGCGATCGGGATCACGTCGGCCGGCAGCAGCGTGCCGAACCGCGGGTGTCGCCACCGCAGCAGCGCCTCGACCGCCAGCGGCCGCCCGCGCTCCAGGTCGAGGATCGGCTGGTAGATGAGGTCGAGCTCACCACGGCGGATCGCCTCGGGCAGGTCGCGCTCGAGGACCTCCCGCCGGGCCACCACCTCCGCCACCGCCGGGTCGTACCACTCCACCCGGCCCGGGCCGAGCTGTCGGGCGCGCCGCAGCGCGACCTGCGCCCGGCGAACCGCGTCCTCGGTGCTGGTAGCACCGGCCAGGTCGGTCACCCCCACGCACACCGACAGCGGCGACGCCGCGCCGGGGACGGTGACCGGATCGGCCAGCACCGTGAGCACCCGGTGGGCCAGGCCGTACGCCTGGGCCAGGTTCGCCGGGGTGAGCAGCGCGAGCTCGGCCGCCGACCATCGGGCCGGCAGGTCGGCCAGACACGTACGGTCGTGCTCGTCGGCCGCGGCGAACCGACGCAGGCGGGCCGCCACCTCCCGCACGACGTCGTCGTGGCGGTCGTGCGGAACGGCGTCGAGACCGTCGATGCCGATGAGCAGCAGCGCCCCCGGGCTGCGCGGAGCGCTGCGCATGGCCGTGATCGACCAGGCGAGCTGCGTGGGATCGGCCAGGCCGGTGACCGGGTCCGTGTGCACCGGTGGCCGCGTCGCGTGGTCGCCCGCCCGGGGACGGGGGACCGCGGAGACCGCGCCCTCGGTGCCGTCGGCGGTGCCCGACGCGGTCGCCGGCGGGCGGGGCACCGGGGCGAGGCGGACCAGCAGCTGCCGCAGCCCGACCGCCACCACGGCGAGCGTGCCGAGGATCGCCGAGGTCCGGTCGATCCCTGCGCCGACGGCCACCTGGTACACCGCGATGGCCACGGCCAGCGCGCCCGGCCAGGCGATGACGTTCTTGCCGGCCCAGCCCGCCCGGGCGTCGCCCCGACCCGCCACCGCGGCCGTCGACCCCGCCGCCGACGAGTCCTCGGCGAGCAGGACGCCGACGCCGCACCACCCCAGGACGGGCGCCGCCAGCAGCAGCGCGATCACGGCGGCGAGCCACCATCCGGGGACGGGTTCGGCCAGCGCGAACGACAGCCCCAGCAACCCGGCCATCGCCACGCCGACCCCGGCGGCGCACAGCGCCGGCCCGTGCCCCGGCCGCCACGGGTCGGCCGCGGAGACCAGCGCGGTGGCGAGCACGCAGCAGCAGAACACGATCAGCGGAGTCGGCAGGTCGGTGGGCCCGAGGGGCGCCACGAGCAGCGCCCAGCCGGCGAACGTGAGGCACAGCCCGACGACCGCACCGTCCACGACCAGCCGCAGCCGGCCCCAGGCGTCGACCGTGGCCGGCATGGTCACCAGTGCCACCAGGAACGCCGTCCCGGCGGCGACCGCCGTCAGGTCCACGGCCGTCGTCAGCGCTCGTTCGGGCACGCCGGACCATCCGCCGACCGCCACCTCCAGCGCGGCCAGCCCGACCAGGCCGACCGCCAGGGCGTACCAGGTGCGACAGCAGGACGACTCGTCGTCGACCGGGCGGGCGTCGGCGCGCCGGAGTCCGCCTCGGTACAGGCGGTGACCCAGGTAGAACGCCATGACCACCACCGCGGCGGCCAGCCAGGGGACGGCCGGCGCGACCCGGGTCGTGATGATCTCGGCGGTGCCGGCGACGACGGACCCGGCCGCCACCGGGCCCAGGCCCGGACGAACGGGATCGGTGGGCGGGTCGGCATGGGTGAACAGCCAGGGCGGCCCGGTGAGCAGGAAGAGCACCGGCGTCGCCAGCAGGACCAGCCGGCCGAGGGCGGCCGCGGCGAGGCGGGCCGCCGGACCACGACGGGGCAGGCTGGAACCGGCCAGGCTGGACAACGGGGCGTGCACGGTCAGGATCCTTCGAGGGGTCGATGGCCTACGCGGCCATACGGGTTTCCTG
>Ga0310832_101459_pt1 | contig 10358 bp, 18 predicted proteins | sample WT_ome_7_FD_201303 | JGI IMG/M metagenome (GOLD analysis project Ga0310832, IMG submission 201303) | Sorghum-adapted microbial communities enriched on wild type (WT) sorghum from Joint BioEnergy Institute, Emeryville, California, United... ...
ATCCATTGACCGAAGGTCATGCCTCGCTCAACTCCTCTCTCACAATCTCCGCAATCATCGTCCGGCGCTCAACCGGCGACAGCCGCCGCAGGATCGCCGCGATTTCATCCTTCGCCGTTTGGTACCGCGTCGGCCCGGGATCGCCGATCATCGCGCTATAGGCGACCCCAGTTTCGCTGCTCACGCTGGTACTGTGGCGGTAGAGGCGATGCGTCTTCACATCTCACACCGCCCCGTCCGGCAGTCGATGCCGTAGACGGTGGATTCGTCGGTGGTGTTCATCGAAGCATCAACCCAGGTATAGACTTCTCTTTCAAGCGCATATTCGTAGCTGCTATGGATTTCATTTCCGCATTTGCATTGCACGAAATCGCGAAGATCAGTACCGAATCTGATCGGTTCGTTCGGAACATCGCGAAATCCGGGATCAACTTTCATCGACGTTCCGCACCGCAAACATGTAATCTGGAATCCGTTCATCCCTTTTCCCTCCCCTCAATGTCATTCCCGGTCCGTTCGTCTTCCAGCTTTCGGACAGCACAGTCAAAGCAATATTCCCATCCATCCATAAGGATTCCGTCGCACTTCCCTTCCATCTCCCCATATCCGGGGCAGCGTGGCGTATTTTTCGCCCACGTCCGATGCCAGTATTCGATTTCGCGCATGTAGTCGCCCATGGTTCCCCTCCTCAAAATAGTGTCAGTTGCCCTTCCGGAACCACCTCAAACAGCCACGTTTCGAACCGTTTTCGCTGTTCCTCCGTTACCTTCGCCCATCTGTCCAGCCCGTTCAGTTCTCGCCATTCCTGCCACTTCCGGCTGATCCATAGCGTATATTCCGTATTGCTCGCCTGTTCCGGATCGGCTCCGGTATACATCAGAAAGGCTCGGAAATATGGTTGCAGTTCATCAACCCCAGATCGGCGGTTCGCACGATTCGGAACCGGACGAAACGTTCTGTACGCCATATTCTCCGTCCCTCCAGATCAACTTCAAAAACACGTCCAGCGGCATCGCCACCAGCCACGGTTTACGGTCGGCCCGAAACGCCACGATGTCCGGGCGCTCCCTTTCATCCTCCAACCAGCCGTAGAGCATTGTGAACCCGCCTTTCCGTCGCTTCACTTCAGCGCGGAGCGTGCCCTTCGGCGTTTCGATCAGCACGTCGTTTTCAAATCCAGCCTGCGCACCGGAGAGCGGTATGCGTTTGCCGCCTACCAGTTCGGCGAATTCGCGTTCCCCGCGCATTCCCTTATCACGGCTTGCTCGTCCCATATTCCTCGACCACCTTCCGCAGTTCGTTCACAACTTCGGAATATCCCAATATCGCACCATCCACAATCGGGACACCTTTCACGCGCTCCAACTTTTCTTTTCGCGTGCGAAAATCGTCGATCACTCGCTCGATCGCCTCAACCGGAATCATGAGCATGCCCCTCTCGCCTCCAAATTTGGCCGCTGTGGCCAGGAAGCATGTCAGGTAATATAAATCATTACCCGGACCCTAAAAGCGCCACAGAGGCGTTTCCTAGCGCCTAGAAACGCGTTTCATTTTGGCAACGTTTTTATACTCGACGACCAGCATCTGCCTTTTGCATCGCACGAACGGGCAGAACACCAGCTCGTTACGAATCTCGACCTTCGCCCACACACAACCGTCACAATGCCCATTCCTCGCCTTAATCCTCATCCTCGACCCCCATTTTCCCGAACACGCCCGTCGGGCGGCGTTTCAGCGCACCACACCGGGCGCGATCCATAATCAGCAACACAACCTCGTCAATGTTCCGTCTGACCGCTTTCGCAATAAATCGGATGTCATACCCTTCTCGCCACATACGTTCGACTTCGGCCACGTCCTGCTCGCGCCAGATGAAGTCCATGTCCTCACACGCGATATACAACACGGCCCCATCACTCCGCCTTTCGTGCTCCCTCCAGCATCTTGAACCGTTGTGCGGCTCCCTCCGCAAGCGCCTTCACGTCTGGCGGCAGAACACCAAATTCGCGGTCATTCTTGAGCTTGTTCTCCCACGCCATGCGCCATTGAGCACGAAGCACGTCAGGCTGTTCGGACAGGCACAGTTCGCGCCACGAGAATCGCTTCACCATTTCCGCCACTTCGGGCGGCAGGCTCGCCATCGCCTTACCCTCGTTGTAGTAGCCAAACCGCCTGATCGCATCGACCACCATCTGCCACGATTCCATCGCGGAAAGATGATGCTCGGTCAGGCTTCGGGCCGACTCCCGGATGTCAGCGATGGTCGGCGGGAACGGGGATCGGCTGATATGCGCCTTGACCGCCGCCTGTCCGATCTCAAAATGCACATCGCCCAGCATGGTCTCCCACAGCAAAACAGTGTCTTCTTCCTTGCCTTCCTCCGGCCAGCCACGGTAATTCACGGAACAAACCCTAATGAGTTTGATGACTTCTTGCCTGTTCATTCGTTTCCGCCTCCCGATAAAGTCTATCGAGAACGCTCACAGTTCGCTCGTATTTCGACTGAGAACGTCCCTGCGGTTGGTTTCCTTTCCGTCTCATTTGCAACACCAGCGTCGGCATCTTCTCGCGCAGTTTCTTCGTCGAAAGGATGTTTGCCTTCCAAAACTCGTCGTTCTGGCACCAGATGATGACCTGCTTAATCTCGTCATAGCTATAGCCGTCCAGCCGGTGTATGCGTTCCATTTCGGCGATCCACTTTTGCGCGTCCTTCTCCGCTTTCGGTATTCGCGCATTTGGATTGTTCTGGAGCATCAGCTTTGCCAGTAGACGGGTCAGAATGGTCGCTTCGTGATCGTCTCCAAACTTCGGTTTCGGTTCAGTTTCAGATTCGGTTTCAGGCGGAGTGTCAACAATACTAATATCCGTAAGGATATTAGTATAAATATTCTTCTTTATATTCTTATTCTTCTTGTTTATATCCACGAACTGTTCCCGCTCGTGTGTATTTACTGTTACCCCTTCATCTTCCGAACCCTGATAAAGTGCCCAATTTACAATGGTTACAAGTGTGTACATACCGTTACCCCTTCCGGGTGTTTGAGTGTTACCCCTTCCGTGGTCAATTTCAATCATTCCAGCCCGCTCTAGCCAGTCCAAAATCTTCTGGATCGTCTTCGGATTCGGTTCCCGGTAAACCCGGCCTTCATACCAACTTACGCCCCTCGCGATCCCCCGCACAGATGTCATATGCTGGCCGGGTCCAACCTCAACGTAACTGCCGTCCGATAACGGTATTTTGGCAGGCGAATAGTTCGCCATATACTTGAGATACTGCCAGACGCGGTGATAAAGGGGCGGCATCATCCATATGTCGCTTTCCAGTTCCTTACGATAGTCTTTGATCCACCCTGACATACCAGCCGCCCCTTTCACGCAATATAAACTGGCTTTCCGGTCACGGCCTGTATCTCGCGCTTGAACCTCTCCGCATCCGCATTCCGATCCGACAAATGGATGAGCCAGATTTCCTGCACATCGCTCAAGTCGTTCGCCCTGAAGAAGTCTTTGACGTTCTCCAGCGAGAAGTGCGCCCGAAGCACCTTCCGGGCCAGCATCTTCGGAACAACACCAGCCGCCACGTTCTCGTCCAGCATATCCCGGGAATAATTGCACTCGATCATGATGTGTGTCAGCCCCCGGAATCGGTATCGGATATAGTAGGTGTCCGTGGCAAACAGCACCTTCTCGCCAGCCGAATTCGCCATCAGAAACCCGAACGGTTCAGCGGCGTTATGCTCCGTCTCGAACGGCATCACATTCCAAGTGCCGATTCTGACCGCCCTGCGTGCCTCCACAGGCCGCAGACGGTGGTGGGTGATCCCCACAGCCTCAATCGTGCCTTTCGAGGCGTACACGTCGATTCCGGCCCGCAGAACATCGTTCAGCGCCATGCAATGATCCTGATGCTCGTGCGTGACCAGACAGGCGGATATATCCGATGTTCGGAAGTCCAGCCGTCGCCGGATTTCCCGGAACGAGATGCCGCACTCCAAAAGAAGGGAAGTGCTACCATCGGTCAGATGGTAGCAGTTCCCCGCACTTCCCGAAGCCAGCGGCCTGATTTCGACCGACATCAAAAGTCCGGCCCCAGCGTCATTTGTTCATCTTCTGCACTACCACTTGCTCCAGAACCACCAGCAAATGAAGCGGATTCTTCTTTCGACTGTGGCGGCTCCTGCGGCGCTGGTTCTTCCGGCTTCGCGCCAGCCAGATCGACCACAACATCATAATCGACATCGACGATCTCCTTGTTCGCGTTCTGGGCGATTTCTTCCATGACCTCGGCTTCCTCGGCGGCATCGTCTGCCCGGTTGATATGATGGAACAACAAGCTTCCATCGTCCGAACTGTTCAGGTACGCCTTGCACGTCCGATTGATGATCGTGCGTTTGGCCATCTCCTGCGGGAACTCCTTATGCGTGCTTCCCTCTTTGTCCGGGTTCTGGCGCGACTTCCGCCATGCGGCCTGAATCTCGTCCCACGTCATGATCTCGGTAAACTCGCTATCGTCAGGAAAGATAATAGTGCAGTACGCGGCTATAATGTTTCCGCCGGAAATGCTTTTCAGCGTTTGGACGTGCTTCGTGACGCGCTTTTTCCCACGCACAATCTCGAACTCGAACTCGTCGCCTTCGTAGACCACCATCGGAAGGATGTCCTTCGCACCAGTCACGCGCTTCGTAACGGCCATCGTGCCGAAGTACGAGCGCTGGAACACCAGTTGGTTGCCGTACACGATGAAGTAGCCTTGCTTTTTGGCCGGGTTCAGCCCCTGCACGACCATATCCAGCAGGGCATTGGCAATGCTGTCCTTCGTGCAGGCTTGAAGTGCCGGGCGCCCGTTCCTATCAACCGTGGATTGCAGGATCAGCCACGCCGACTTAAGCGCATTCTCCGGGCTGAAGTTGGCGGGGAAGTGGATTTCCCCGCGGGTTTGAAACTCCCGAACCTTCACTGCCACCACGTCCACGACATCGCGCTTCACGAGCGCCAATTGGCTTTGAGCCTGTGCTTGTGCTTGACTCATTGATCGTCAGTCCTCCTTAACCGCGTTTCTCTACGCGAAGTTGTTTGTCAGCCGCAGAGACAATCAGGCGGATTTGTTGGCCCGGTGTCTCCAGCGGGCGGGTAACGGATTCGGCGTTGTCAAGGAAAATCGGCGCCGCGATCCCGAAATATTCGGACAGCGTGGCGATGATGTCCAGCCCGACGTTGTGCCGTGCCGCGTTATTGAGGCTGTTGTACGGCACACCATCGACCATAACCTCACACGTTTCCTCCAGACCGCCATTGATCTGTTCCTTGAACAGCTTAAATCGGGCCAATCGGAACTTTGAATTGATCCGGCTCTCCAGCAAGTCCACCTTCGTCCGGGTAAACTCATCCAGTAGGAACAGTTCGCGTTCGAGCCGTTCAAACTCGGCGGCCAACACTTTTTCCTGCTCTTGCAGTTCTGCGATACGCGCATCCTGCTGGCGAATAACGTCAAAGTACGCCCGGCGATTTTCCAGCATCGCTTGCTCATTTCGCAGTTTGGCGATCTCCAGCCGGATGTTATCCAGCTTCGTCGTCGCCTCGGAGCGGAGAGCGGTGACCTGTGCCTTCGCCTCTTGCAGTTCGCCCATCATCGCAACATAGCGCGGATCGGAGACCGTATCGCCCAGCTTGTTTTGCAGTTCCGCCAGCTTCTGGCTCTCCGCCTCCTTCGCGGCGGCCAATTGCTCCAGCTTCTGGTTCAGTTTTGCGACCTCGACCTCCATTTTTTCGATCTCGGAGCTGATGGTCGCAACCTCGGCCTTCGCCGCTTTGCCGCGCTGGTTGATCTGCTCCAACCGCTCTGACTTGCGGCGGTTGAATTCTTCTTCCGCCTTCTGGCGGGCAGACTCCACTTGATCGGCAGGAAGCGGCTGGCCGCAGGCGGCACAGGTATCCGGCAGTTCCGGCGCGACGAATTGCTCGCTGTTCACCCGATGCCATTCCTCACGCAGTTTCGCGGTTTCCTGCCGGTAGGATTCAGCGTTCCGGCGCGAACGGTTGATGCTCGCGTTCAGGGCGAAGACCTCGGATTCGATAGCACGGTATTCTTCGTCGGCTTTCGCCAGCGCCAACCGTTGCTCGTCGATCTTCGCCAGCCATTCGCCCTGTAATTCGGTCTTGAGCCGCACCAGTTCCGTCTCGATCTCGGCAACGCGACGTTCGGTTTCGGCTATCGCACCGCCATTCTGCACAGCGGCCAGTTCTGCTTGTTTCGCGTCGATCTGCGCTCGGATGGTTTCGATCTCCTTCAGCATCGCCTGCTCGTCCAGACCTTCCGTGTCCGGCTTCGAGCGTTCGGCCTCATCAATCCGAACCGGAATCCGCTCCAGCTCGTCGTTGATCTCCTTTCTCCGCGCCAGCACAACCTTACGATGCTGTTCGATGGTGCGGCCGTTCAGGATTCCGGGCAGTTCGGCCAGTTCCGCGCGCGCCGCGATCACATCCACGTCCGAAATGTCTCCGCAGACCTCCAGCAGGATTTTGCGGCGCTCTCCCCATTTCAGCACTTCGTTGAAGTACCGCGGATCAGTCAGCAATCGGAAAAGTTGCTCGTCCGCGATTTCTGAGACGAACTGCTCGTATTCGCCTTTCTTCACAGGAACCCCGTCGATGAAATACTCGGTCGTGTGACCAGTGAACTCCGCCCGGACGGCCCCGCGCTTCTTCGTCCACTTCTCGCGATAGACCTTATGAAGCGTAACAGTCTGTATAATCGTTCCATCTTCGATAGTCAACGTAGCTTCAACCTCATGATCGAGGTTGTGAATCGGAGTTCCGTCGCTGTTCAGTGTCTTGATCTCGAACTCCTTCTTGTTTTCACTGTCCTTGTCGAACAGCAACCAATTCCACCCGTCAAACAGAGTCGTCTTGCCGGTGGCATTATCCCCGAAGACATCCACATCCGCGCCGTCAGCATTCAGCACGAACGAACGGACGCCCTTGAAATTCCGCAACACCAACTGATCCAACTTTATCTGCTTCACGTCTTTACCTCCCAATGCCCCGCATGATATAATAGGGGCGCATTTTCATTACCTCGTTTGAGCAAGCCGACGGGCTTGCTCTTTTTTTGCAAGCCTCTCGATATGCCGCAAAGCTGTATTGATGACCTTCCAGTTACGACTTTGCACCACCAGCAATTTCCACGCTTCCAGTTGGCTGACAGAACGCACCACCACTCACCCCCTTCGCAAGCTCTCGTTCCTTTCGGGCGATAAATTGCAGGAACGTCTCGCCAGTTTTCGTCCTGATTTTCTCGGCCACATACCAGTCGGCCCAGAAGTTCAGCAAATCATCATCCATCCGCACAACAGCAACAGCGCCATCCATCAGACCGCCTCCCCGGATTTTGCTTGCACCTTCCGCTCGATCCAGCGCAGAAAATCTTCCTTCCGAACTCGCTTCGAGAGCCCGATGTCGAAGTTCGGGATTCCGCCGTACTCCGGTGCCATCTGGAACAGTTCGTACACCCTGCGGCGGGAAATGCCCAGATAATCCGCAATGTTCTGCGCCGTCAGGATGTCCGGCAGTTGATCCGTCTTCATCGTTTCCATCACCCCACGTTCGTTTCCTTTTGGACACGTTCAGGCACAACAATGAACAAGTCATCAAACCGCATCCCGTCGCAGGTATTCAGCAGTTTGGCGATGACCTCGTTCCCCGGCCCTCGTTGGCCGTTCAAAATGCGGTGCAGATTCGAGCGGTTGATCCCAGCCCTGCGGGAAAGTTCCGCGTACGTCAGGCCGTTCTTCCGCAGATACTCTTGAAGCGCATCAATTTTCAGTTCGACCCGAGCGGTCGTTCCATTCACTCTCGTAACCTCCTTTCACTTACTGTGTACAATATAACACAATGTTTATACATATGGCAACACTTTTTTTACTTTTGACAACACTTTTTTGAATCAAAGGCTTAATTTCTACCGTATAATAGTGTAAGATGCCTAATGGCAACATCCGTAACCAAATGTGATAGGAGTGTGATAAACGGTGAATTTCGGGAAGAGCTTGAGACGGTTGCGCGAAAGCAAGGGCTATTCGTTACGCCAGCTATCAATCAAGTCCGGCGTCAGCTTCGGGCAAATATCAAAAATCGAACAAGGAACACGCGGGACGCCAAAACCAGAAACGATTGAAAAGCTGGCGCGTGGCCTCGGCGTCTCTTACGACTATCTGATGGAATTGGCCGGATACGTAGAATCAGAAAAGCCCGATCAACCAGTCGAATTGACTGAATTCCTCCAAAACGCAAATGTTCTTTTCCTCGGACAACCCTTGACCAAACAAGATAAACAACGGGTCGAGGATGTTCTTACGGCTCTATTTTTCGATGCCCTCAAAAAAAAGGAGAGAACACGAAGGTAAATAAGCTGACATGGGAGGGAGGTTAATGCCGACCAGACTAGCTAGAAATCTCATAGAGACGTATGGTACTAACGATCCCTACAATCTTGCAGTATATCTCGGCATTGATGTTAGATTTGAGCGCCTACCCGATCATATCGGCGGCTTTTTTACACGCATTTTCGAAAGCGCGTACATCGTTGTCAATTACGAAAAAACGAGACTATGGAAACGGGCTATTACGGCGCATGAACTAGGCCATGCGCTCCTACATACTAAGGATCACGCTTTTTTAGCCACATCCAATTTTGCCACGCATAGCAAGGTCGAACGCCAAGCTAATCAATTCGCCGCCGCGTTACTCATAGGTGATGAAGTTCCGGCAGAAAACGAAAGCATATACGAATTCGCAAAGAGAATAGGCGTGCCAGTCGAATTCATCCAATCTTTGCAAAGAGATTTTTTTATTTAGGGGGCAATTTACCATGAAAGGTCATTTTTATCGAAAATATTGCAAGTGCCCCAAAAACCGAAAATGCACCTGCGGCGCAAAATGGTACTTCGCCATTGACATCGGGATCGATCCAAAGACCGGGAAGCGAAAACAGAAGCGGAAGGGTGGATTCGCCACACGGAAAGAGGCGGAGCTTGCTGCGGCGAAGCTAATACAGGAATTGAGCGAAGGCACTTACGTTACGGAATCGAACATCACGTTTCGGGAGTTCGCGGATCAATGGCTGGAATTGTACGAGGCATCAGGCATTAAAATCAGCACGGTCCAAATACGAAGGAAGGAAATGAAGTGGCTCCTGAACTACCTGTCGGAACTAAAATTACGTGACATCACGCTCGAACACTACCAGAAAGCCTTACTCGACCTGAAAAAGCTCGGATATGCCGAGCAGACGATCAAAGGCATCCATACCACAGCACGAATGATTTTTAAAAAGGCGGTCGAACTCGGGAAAATCAAAAAAGACCCCACTGAATTTGCGGTGATCCCGAAGGAAAAAATGACCGTCGAAGATGTTGAGTCGAATAAAGCAATACCCAAATATCTCGAACGAGACGATCTCATTCGCTTTCTCGACACGGTAAGGACATACGGGAGCCAGCTCGAATATACGATCTTCCTGACCCTTGCCTACACCGGATTGCGGGGCGGTGAATTACTGGCACTGAAATGGAGCGATATCGACCTCGACGAGCAGACGATCAGTATCACGAAGACCCTTTTTTTCCCGTCGGGCGGCGGGAACGAGTACACATTATTAACCCCGAAAACCGCGTCCTCCATTCGCACCATCGACATCGACAACACCGTGATCGCCGAACTACGGAAGCTTAGATCAGTCCAGAACGAAGTCCGAATGAAATACCGGGATCGTTACCGCGACCAGAACTTTATTTTCGCCAATCTGACAAAACCCAAATGGCTCGGGCACCCGCTGAATATTCGCTCTCTCCCGCGCCAAATGAAGCGATACCTTCGCCTTGCCGGGCTGGATGAATCCCTGACCCCGCACTCGCTCCGCCACACGCACACATCCCTGCTGGCGGAAGCCGGGGCGACACTCGAAGAGATTATGGAACGGCTCGGACACCAAAACGACGAAACTACCAGAAGCGTCTACCTCCACATCACGAAGAAACGAAAAAAGGCGGTCGCCCAGATGTTCGCACACCTCATGAGCAACCGCTAAACATCCCCGTAATTTTACCTGATGTGACCTATTTGTGACCCATACGGCCTACCAGACAACTGGCGGCCTCGTGATTCTAGGCATAGGTGGCACCTTGTCCGGCATACCGCTCATACCCGTCAACGGGCTGGGCGGTGTTTTCTTTTTATAGGAGCTCGGAATTAAGCAGTCGTTCTGAGTCCGAATGAGGGGTGAATGAGGCAGAAATGTCGATGAAGCGGCGCCTATGAAAGCTGTTTTCAAGAATGTGCATGCCAAAGAACCCTCAAAAGGG
>Ga0310832_101462_pt1 | contig 10352 bp, 9 predicted proteins | sample WT_ome_7_FD_201303 | JGI IMG/M metagenome (GOLD analysis project Ga0310832, IMG submission 201303) | Sorghum-adapted microbial communities enriched on wild type (WT) sorghum from Joint BioEnergy Institute, Emeryville, California, United... ...
AGCAAGCATCGTATTTTCGGGATAATAGCCAGATGCGCCGCGATGAGCAAAAATAATGGGTAACGCCAAATTGGTCCCCCCTTACTCAAAAACCAGCTTTCTTAAATTATATACGATTTGTTAGAATACTGGACAAAAAATTGGGAATTTTTGATTAGACCTTGTCCGTAAGGTTGGTAGAATGTTTTTGGTTGCGGAATTTTATAGTCACCACAGGATGACATAAAAAGGATTCCGAATCTTTATGCGTGAATTTCGCACCGTTGGTTGCAATGCCAAAATCCCTTTTAAGCATGGCTTGGTGAGCTTTGATTTAAAAAAACCATGAAACGCCCATCCTGAAAAAGCGGACCTACTTTTTTGACACATAAAAACCCCGTACCTCCTAGGGCACGGGAAGGGAGAGGTTAAAAATAGCCTGGAATACCCGCCGTACCAGGCGCCCCAAAAAGGGTTGGCATAAAACTTGCCAAACCGCTTCCTTGTGGTCCAGTAAACGGCGGTACGAAACCGGTTAGTCCGGGGCCCATTGGATTAAAGGAGAGGCTGCCGCTATTTTGGAAACCACTAAAAGGAAACCCAATCTGTCCAAATCCGAAAGGAAACGGCATGCTTTGAGCGCTTCCTGTACTAGCGGGATTGTTCGGAAAAAGGGATTTAAACTGATTCATGAGGCCGCCGAAAGACCCAATGACATTGGCTAACTGCTTATGACCCATGGAATTGGCCAGGTTGCTTCCCATGCCGAGAAGCGGTGCCAAATTCCCTAAATTTCCTAATCCATATACCCTCGATTCATAACCAGGATAAACCGTAGGCTCGAAAGTGGGCCAATACATCACATCGCCTCCTCATAAAGACCATTGTCCCTCATCCTTATCCTATGGCGGCTATTTGGATCGGGAAATTGTCCTAATAGGGAATTTGTTTAAGGGGCTACATCAAGACGGTTGCAGGCCTTTACTGGTATAAAAAAACAAGGCCAGAGACGGCTTTACAGCCACTCAGGCCCGTCTTCATTATTCTTGGCCAAGCCACTTGTAGATCGCAGACATGTCCATTCTTCCGTATCCATGTTGTTTGGCTTGGGCATACAGTTCTTTTAGGACATTAGCCAGCGGCATGGCATAATTTTTTTCGAAAGCGGTTAAAGCCACGAGATGAAGATCTTTTTGCATATGTTCAAGCGGAAACTCGGGAGTGAAATCCAACTCCATGATTTTCGCTTTTTTCCCCTGAAGGATGGGCGCGCTTACCGGGTGGTTCAATAACATCTCCACTACCATGCTTTTATCCAAACCCATGGCTTCCCCTAAGTGCACGGTTTCCGAAAAAGCCGCCATATTGTGTGCGAGCATAAGGTTAATCAAAATTTTCATGGCGCTTCCGTTGCCGTGCTTCCCAAGGTAATGCACGGCTTTTCCCATAGCTTCGAAATACGGTTTTGCTTCTTCAAAATCCGTTTGTTCGCCGCCAACAAGAAAAATTAATTCGCCTCTTTCGGCAGGGATTTTCGAGCCGGAAACGGGGGCATCGAGAAAGCGGATGTTTTGGGCACTCGATGCTTCCGCCATTTTTTTGCTGAAAGTCGGATGAACCGTGCTCATATCCACCCAGAGCGCACGCGGCTTTATCCCTGAAAATAACCCGTTATCCGCATAAACGACCGCTTCGACGACTTCGGGATGGCTAAGCATGGTAAAGACGATATCGGCGTTTTCCGCCGCTTTTTTCGGTGAATCCGCCCATTGTGCCCCGCTTCTGATTAAATCCTCAGCTTTTTCTTTTGTTCGGTTATGTACTGTTAAGGGGAACCCGGCTTTTAAAAGATTTTTGGCCATCCTGCTTCCCATAATACCGAGCCCAATAAAGGCAATGTTTTGTTCACCCATCGTTTGCCACTCCTTTAGCGAATCCCTTTTTATTGAAAAGGGGATTTTGTGGAATACTTTTAGCTATGAAAAAGATCTTGATCATTCTTATCCCCATTTTACTCGTTATGGGTCATTCTGCAAAAGCAGAAGAAATGGTGACTGTCCGCCTGATAAAAAACATCGGCAGTCCAACGACACTCCATTTTCGGCTAAGGGGGGATTATTTTACGCCGGATTTGGGCATACCGCTTTTTGAACGCCATCAGTACAAACTAAAAGTGCATAAGGGACGACTTGTTTTACAGGACGGTAAAGCGATGTATCGCCTTGGCCGAACGTTTATCATCGCGCCAAAGACGTATGATCGGGCGCACATGATCTTTTTGAATGGCACACCGTATTTAGGTGCGATGGCCTTTCGGCTGGAGATAGATCATATTCGCCCTGTGAATCAGTTACCGATGGAAGATTATTTGAAAGGCGTTGTCCCCTTTGAAGTATTCCCTTCTTGGCATATGGAAGCACTAAAAGCCCAGGCACTCGCGGCGCGAACCTATGCGGCAAGCCATCTTCACAGAGAGATTGTCGATACGATTCAGGACCAAGTTTATGGCGGTTATCTTTGGAACCCGAAGACGACAAAAGCTGTTGAGGAAACGAAAGGTGAGGTGATCACGTATCACGGCCGTTTAATTGACGCCTTTTATTCGGCAAGTAACGGCGGAGTCACCGAAAATAATGCCCACGTTTGGGGAGGGGAAAATAAGCCTTTTTATCCCATTAAAAAAGACCCTTACGATCCCAAACAACCGTGGCAGTTGACGTTTCACCAAAACCAAACAAGAGCGGACCGTCCTATTCAGTGGTCAAGCACTCATGAAAAAGATGCGAAGATCGCTGAAAACATAAAACAATGGCTGAGAAGACAAGGCTATGGCCCCGATATTAAAATTCTTGACATTCCGCGTTTTACCATTGATGAGGCGCGCAATGCTTCTGGCAGAGCTTTAACAGGATCGCTGACCGTAACCTTCTTGCAGCGTTTTCACGGTTTGTTTCGTTACGAAGAAGTCCGCTTGGAACATGTATCCTTGAAGCGAATTCGCCCGATTTTTGGTGGAGACGTTTTCAAAAGCTATCTGATTGATGACGTGACGTGCCGTAAAGGGCTTTGTACCGTCAAAGGTCGCGGGTATGGTCACGGTGTCGGCATGAGTCAATGGGGGGCAAGCCGTATGGGGGAACGCGGAAAAAATTATAAGGAGATTATCCAATTTTATTTCCCGGGAACGGACATCCGCTCCCTAGATGAAAAAAAGGTTGACTCATAACGTCAGCCTTAACTTTTTTTATACAATTAAGAAAGCCTATCATTTCTCAGGCTAGCATAAAGACAACTAAGGCACGGCCAAGCCTTTTGGGCGAAGACCGTGCCAAGTTTTTCTTATAGCCTTCAACGACCTTCCGCGGATTTTGCCATGGGTTTACGATGCAGAAGTCTCTCCTCAAGCCGCAACAGCCATTTTGTCCGCGAAAAGGTAAAGAGGATGAGGGAGAGCCAAATCATGATAAAAGAAAAAAGGTGTTCGCGGTCAAACGGTTCGTGATATATAAGGGTGCCAAGTATGAGCATCAATGTCGGTCCAACATATTGGAAAAATCCCACCATCGTCAGGGAAATGCGGTTCGCACCAGCGGCAAATAAAATGAGTGGAACCGCGGTAACGACACCTGCGCCCATAAGAAGGATTGCTTGCCCCGGATCATTAAAATGAAACGGCGCCTTGGCCGAGTCGATCCATAAAAGATAGATTAAGGAAAGCGGCGTGACAATGGCGGTTTCAATCGTCAGACCGGTCATGGCTTTCAGCTGCACCTTCTTCTTAAGCAGTCCGTATAAACCAAATGTTAAGGCCAGACCAAGAGAGATCCATGGAAAGACGCCGACTTGAACGGTCATGATAAAAACGCCGATAAACGCAATGAAAAAGGAAACGATCTGCCAAAATGATAGTTTTTCTTTAAGAAAAATAAGACCGAGTAAAACGCTGATCAATGGATTGATGTAATAGCCGAGACTTGCTTGCACAACATGGTCATGGGAAACGGCCCATATAAAAATGTACCAGTTTAGCGTTACCAAAAGCGATGCCACGATGATGGTGATAAGTCGCTTAGGATGGCTGTACAGGTTGAGATAATCCTCTTTAAGGGATTGGACGTTTTTGGTTACAAGGATTAAAAGAATCATAAAAACAAACGACCACAGCACGCGATGGGCGATGACTTCTTCAGCGGTCGCCGCCGTGATCCACTTCCAGTAAACGGGCAGGATTCCCCAGAGGAAATAAGCCCCTAGAGCAGCAGCCGCACCGGTTATTTGCTCATTTGATCGCATCGATGTCACTCTCCATTTCCCATTTCCCCAAAATAATACATTCATTTTACGGAGTCCAACACGCCTCTTCAAGCCTTTTGCTCAAAGAGACACATTTAACTGCAAATCTTATATCCGGATGAACGTATAAACTGCCCTTCAATGACAAAGAATACGGGTGATCAAACGAGAGGAGGTGGAGGGTTTGAATAAACAAAGGGCAAAAGAAATTGTTTCATCGCCCAACATGGTGAACGTCACGTATAATGGGCAACCGATTTACATACAAAACGTAGATGATGAAACCGAAACGGCAAGGATCTACCCACTTGATAACCCTGAAAATGAACAAACCGTACCACTGAGCCAGCTAAAAGAAGGTGAATGACGAAACCGGATGCGTTTTTACACCCATCCTTTGCCTTAAATCCAGCGTTAAGCTGGGTTTATATTGTTTACGCGCAGGTCTTTTACCTTGGTTTTCAGGTTTTACCGTTGGCTTTTGAAGATTTACCGCTAAGTTTTCAGGTTTTACCGCCAACTTTTGAGGATTTACCGTCGGGTTTTCATATTTTACCATCTGATTTTAAGGATTTACGGCCACTTTATAATCATTTTCATTTAGCTCGAGAAATTTTTATGATGAACCCTTTTGGGGCGGATTTGTTAAAAAAATGATAAGCCTAGAACCTTCGTTACCTTAAGCTAGCCCGAAAAATGATAGACTTTATAGTTAATACAAAAAGGATGACACAGAGAGCGTGTCACCCTTTAACTCGTTTTGGTATAACGGAAAGGCCGAATGGGCGAATAAGGCGGCGTGCTTCGGGGCGTTTGATTCACAAGATAATCATAAATCAGTTTTTCAATAGGTATCCCCAATTTTTGTAAGCCAACATTCCCAAACAGCACATTAAATTCTAAAAAATATGGCCAGCCATTTTCAACCGCGACATCAAAACCGGCATGATCAATTTCGAGGGCCTGCGCCACGGCTTCGACAAGGTCAATGATTTCCCGGGGAACCGGTTCAAAGGAAATCGTCCCTCCTTGGGCGACATTATTCAGATAGTTCCCCTCGTGCGCCAAGCGCCAATAGGCACCGACCACCTTTTGCCCGACTAATGTGATGCGAATATCGCGGTCGATGTCGAGTTTTTCCTGAACATAGAGGATATCGTGTTTTGCGGCATAGTCTCTGAAATCACGTTCATTTTCGATTAAAAAAACACCGCGCCCCATGGAATTGCGCACCTCTTTGGCGATAAAAGGAAAGGGGAGGCGCTCTAAAATCGTCTGGATATTTCCGGGTGTCGCCGCCATGATTTCCGTATAAGGCACATGCTCAGGACAAATGGTTTGTAAAGCCCGTGTCATTTCAATTTTATCGTGGCCGAGGTGGTAAGACGAAACACTCGGGAAAATCGCTTTCTTCAACCCATAAACAAGACTGTTCACTTGCCAATATTCAGGGAATAAGACCCAATCGGCTCTCAGAATATCCTCTTTATTTTTAAACATGAGCTCCGGTTTTATGTAAAGGGTGTTCGGAATACCAATCGTGCGTAGGGGATTGAAGGTGACAAACTGCATCGCGCATCTTCTTCTATAAAAATACTAATCTAGACGAAATAATTATAAACTTGGCCAAAGAAATTGCAAGATGGTTTTTCCGAACGAGAACTCCCTTTTCTGAAAAAATCTTTTATGAAGTGAAGGCAAGAAATGAACACCCATCATCGTTTACCATGGTGATGGATTTTCAAAGGATATTTGTCCGCAATGTCCAGTCTAATCGGGAAACCCAATTGTTTTGTACAGCCGCATCCGCATGGTGAAGGCGGTTGAGCAGATGCCATATTTTATATAGGACATAGGCTTTGATGAGTGGTTCTGTATAAGCAAGCGGCCGAACCGATTGATAGGCTTTAAGAAATGCTTGATTAAGGCGGTCCGCCATATGCGGATAATGCAGCTTCGTATTCCAAAGCGTCCAAGCGATATCTACAAGCGGATGAAACCACTCCGTCCATTCCCAATCAATGACCGTTATTTTACCATCTGAATCAAAAAGGATGTTATGTGAACCGTAATCCCCGTGCGAAAGGACCCATTCATTCATGTCGGTGGATAACAATGGGAAAAACGTGCGGCTCTTTTCTACAAGCGGCTGAGGGACAAAGTCTAAAGATGCCGGTTCTAAGACTTTCGCTTTGCGGAGCTTTAAACTTCCGTCGGTATATGCATGGGAATGAATAAGGTTGGCAAGGACAAGCCCCATATTTTTAAATACCGCTTCGGCTTTCGCCATATCTCCTGTGTCAAGGATCGACTGGCCGTTTTCCCCTCGTTCATAAGAAGTGACGAGGATAAAAGAGGATTCCAAAGAATGATCATCTATGTATTTAGGAGTTGGGACCTTCCCATGTAAAACTTGCAAGGCATTGGCTTCATTTAAAAGATCTTCATTGGATAAGGAAGCAATTTTCGCGACCAGAGGAGGGTTTGTCTTAATTTTATAGGCTAAATTGGTATAACCCCCAGATAACCGTCCTGCCGCCCCATACTTTTCTTCCAAAAATCGTTCGACCTGTCCCATTGCCACTCCTCCAATCTTTGGTTAAAGTCGGCCTTTCTTTTCTCGTCTTTACTAAAAATAGTGACGCGGGGAAAAAATAAATTTACTTCATTATACGTTTTTCGGGAAAACCAGAAAAGTCAGTTGCTCCAATATAGAAGGAAAGGGGGATCTTGCTTGGGATACTTTACGCAGCTAGGAATATCCGTGGAGTTAGAAAAAACGTTGAAGGAATTAGGAATGGTGCATCCAACGCCCGTCCAACAAAAAGCCATCCCCGCCATCATGAAAGGAAATGATTGCATCGTCCAAGCGCAAACGGGAACGGGGAAAACGCTTGCCTTTTTACTCCCCGTTATCCAAGGCATCGATCAGAGACAATCCGATATCCAAGCTCTCATCATGACACCGACTCGGGAACTCGCCATCCAGATTGCCGCAGAAACAAATAAACTGGTGGACAGCCGACCTGGAATCGGTGTTTTAGCCGTATATGGAGGAAAAGACGTCGAAAGGCAAATGAAAAAACTTGGTGATGCGATCCATCTCGTCATCGGGACGCCGGGACGTCTGATAGACCATTTAGAAAGAGGCAGCCTGCATCTTTCGAGAATATCCACGCTTGTCTTAGATGAGGCTGACCAGATGCTTCAAATCGGGTTCCGGAACGAAGTGGATGACATCATCGAACGGACACCTTCCAAAAAGCAAACGTTGCTCATTTCTGCGACGATGCCGGTTGCGGTTCAATCTCTGGCAAGAAAATATATGCATAAACCCGTAAAGATTCACGTTCCCGGAAAATCGGTGACGGTCGAAGAAGTGAAACAATATGTTGTTGAAACAACGGAACGAAAGAAGCAAGAAACCTTACAGTATATCCTCGATCACTATCGCCCGTACCTAGCCATCATTTTCTGCCGTACAAAAAGAAGGGCGGCTAAACTGAATGAAAGTTTAAAAGCCCAAGGTTACCAGACTGAAGAATTGCACGGTGATTTATCACAGGCAAAACGTGAACAAGTGATGGAACGGTTTCGAAAAGCGGAGATTCAATATTTGGTGGCGACCGATGTTGCCGCACGCGGGTTGGACGTAGAAGGGGTGACCCATGTGATTAACTACGATATCCCGCGTGATGCGGAAAGTTATATTCACCGAATCGGAAGAACAGGCCGGGCTGGTGCAGAAGGCATGTCGATCACCCTTGTCACTCCAAGGGACCGGATGTCACTGCGCCTTATTGAAAAGGGTACGAAAAGCATGATTAAGCGCAAGACCTTTACGGCCCTTGACGAGGGCGAAAATGAGCGGCCTAAAGAGAAAAAGAAAGCGGGATTTAAAAAAGTGCAGAGAGGCTTACAACAGGCACCTAAATCTCGTGTGGCAAAATCCGAAAACCAACTTGGTCCATCGATAAGAAAAAAGAAAAGAATGCAAAGGTCGCACCGTAAAGGGCGTTAGTGTCGTCGAATCTATTACCCGTTCAGCAAACAGGTTTCATAATATTTTGCAAAGTGATATATTAATGACATTAGATAGGCATTGCCTCGCCTAAATTTTTCATGGGGAAAGGACTAAGCCGATGACACAGACAAAAAATGTGCGATTAAAGCGGGAAGAGGTTCCGGCGGCGTTAACATGGGATTTAACAGATTTATTCAGCACGGAAGAAGAGTGGGAAAAAGAGCTCGATGCGATCCAGAATAATGTCACGAGGGTCACGAAATATAAAGGCCGACTCTCGGAAGGCCCGCAGGTGCTCCTTGCTTGTTTAAAAGAAAGGGAAAGCCTTTTGGAGCGGGTGATTCGTGTCGATACCTATGCATGGCTGCGTCAATCTGCGGATGGCACCGATCCGAAAAACCAAGCGAATGCCTCGAAGGCGGATGCTGCCCTTTCATTCATCTCGGCACAGCTGTCTTTTATTAAAACGGAAATCCTGTCGTTAGCGGATGGACTGATCGAGCGCTATATTGCTGAGGAATCCGGTCTTGAAAACTACCAAAAGTTTTTGGCAGATATCTTGGAGGCAAAACCGCATACGCTTTCGGCTGAAACGGAAGAAGCGCTTGCGGCCTTGGGAACGGTTTTGGGTGCCCCGTATATGATTTACGGAAGAAGCAAGTCTTCGGATATGACCTTTGCACCAATCAAAGATGAAGAAGGTCATGAACGCCCGCTTTCTTTTGCCTTATATGAAGATTTATATGAATCACATCCCGATACCGAACTGCGCAGAAAAGCGTTTGATGCTTTCGTAGAAGGCCTTAAGAGATACAAGAATACCTTTGCGGCGACTTATGCGACGGAAATCAATAAGCAAGTCGCGCTCGCTAAGATTAGAAAATACGATTCCGTCACGGAAATGCTGCTTGAGCCTCAGCAAGTCACCCAAGAGATGTACCACAACCAATTAGATGTGATACAGGAAGAACTGGCTCCACATATGCGCCGTTATGCTAGACTAATTAAGCGCGTCCTTGGTTTGGAGACCTTGCGTTTCTGCGACTTGAAGGCGCCGCTTGATCCCGACTTTGTTCCGAAAACGACGTATCAGGAGGCTTCGGAGTTAATTCTTGAAGCCGTCTCTGTGATGGGTCCTGAATATGCCGCTATCATCAAGAAAGGGCTAACGGAACGATGGGTCGACCTGGCTGACAATATTGGCAAATCCACAGGAGCTTTTTGTTCCAGTCCTTATGGTGCACATCCTTACATATTAATGACTTGGACGGACACGATGCGAAGCGCTTTTACATTGGCCCATGAACTCGGTCATGCCGGGCATTTTTATCTAGCAGGAAAACATCAATCATTAACGAATGTGCGTCCATCCATGTATTTTGTGGAAGCTCCCTCGACGATGAATGAAATGCTTTTGGGAGACTATTTGATGAGGGAAACCAATGACCCCAGAATGCGCCGCTGGGTTATTTTGCAACTGCTTGGCACCTATTATCATAATTTTGTCACCCATTTACTTGAAGGGGAGTTGCAACGCCGCGTGTATCAATTGGCTGAAAGCGGGCAAGCGATCACGGCTACCGTTTTATGCGAGCAAAAAGCTGACCTCCTCTCTAAATTCTGGGGAGATGCCGTGGACATCGATGAAGGGGCCAGCCTGACATGGATGCGTCAGCCGCATTATTATATGGGCTTGTATCCTTACACTTATTCGGCGGGGCTTACGGTATCGACAGCGCAAGCCAAAATGATCCGCGAGGAAGGGCAGCCGGCTGTAGACCGTTGGCTGAATGTGCTTAAGGCTGGCGGCACGATGAAACCTTTAGAGCTCATTAAAATGGCCGGCATTGATATGTCCAAACCCGACGCGATCCGCACAGCCGTGGCCTATGTCGGCTCTCTGATCGATGAGTTGGATAAAAGCTTTGATTAAAAAAATAAAAAGTGTCCCGTCTTTTGTCGGGGCGCTTTTTTATTTTTTAGACGGGAAAAAGCCTGTTATTTTTCAGGGCCGTATAAGGGCAACGAATTGCCAACATCTAAAAAGCTTGCACTG
>Ga0310832_101463_pt1 | contig 10346 bp, 7 predicted proteins | sample WT_ome_7_FD_201303 | JGI IMG/M metagenome (GOLD analysis project Ga0310832, IMG submission 201303) | Sorghum-adapted microbial communities enriched on wild type (WT) sorghum from Joint BioEnergy Institute, Emeryville, California, United... ...
CCCAGCGACCGCAGCAGCACCGTGGCGACGTCGACGACCTCGACGTCCTCGCCCACCTCGCCGGCCGAGCGCTTCTGGGTCAGGCCGTCGTTGAGCATCGTCAGGCAGAACGGGCAGGCGGCGGCGATCGTCTTGGCGCCGGTGCCGATCGCCTCCTCGACGCGCTCGATGTTGATGCGCTTGCCGATGCGCTCCTCCATCCACATGCGAGCGCCGCCGGCCCCGCAGCAGAACGACCGCTCCGCGAACCGGCCCATCTCGACGAAGCCGTCCCCCTCGGCCGTCGCGCCGTCCACAGTGAACGATCCGATGAGCTCCCGCGGCGGGCTGAAGATGCGGTTGTGCCGGCCGAGGTAGCACGGGTCGTGATAGGTGACGCCGCCCTCGATCGGGCGCACCGGCGTGAGCTTGCCGTCGGCCACCAGCTTGGCCAGCAGCTGCGTGTGGTGGACGACCTCGAAGTTCCCTCCGAGCTGCGGGTACTCGTTGGCCAGCGTGTTGAAGCAGTGCGCGCAGGTGGCAACGATCTTCTTCGACGTACGCTCGCCGAACGCCTCGCCGAGCGTCTCCACGTTCTGCTTCGCGAGCATCTGGAAGACGAACTCGTTGCCCATGCGGCGAGCCGGGTCGCCCGTGCAGGTCTCGCCCTCCCCGAGGATCGCGAAGCTCACCCCGGCCTCGTGCAGCAGCGTTGCCACGGCCTGGGTGGTCTTCCTCGCCCGGTCGTCGAACGCGCCCGCGCAGCCGACCCAGAACAGGTACTCCCAGTCGTCGGTCTCGCCCACCCGGGGCACCGGGAAGTCCAGGCCCTTGGTCCAGTCCGTCCGGGTGTTCGGCGGGGCGCCCCACGGATTGCCCTTGCTCTCCAGGTTGCGCAGCATCACGCCCGCCTCCGCGGGGAAGTTGGACTCGACCAGGACCTGGTAGCGACGCATGTCGACGATGTGGTCCACGTGCTCGATGTCGACCGGGCACTGCTCGACGCAGGCGCCACAGGTCGTACACGACCAGAGCACGTCGGGGTCGATGACGCCGCCCTCCTCGGCGGTGCCGACCAGCGGCCGCAACGCCTGCGCCGGCCCGGAGCCGACGACCCGCGGGTAGCCCGCCTCCGGCACCCCGTGACCGCGCTCGGCCTCCTTGAGCAGGGCCTTGAGGTCGACCTCCGGTCCCGGCTTCGCCGCGCCGCCGATGATGTACGGGGCCTTCGCGAACAGGTGGTCGCGGAGGTCCATGATCACCAGCTTGGGCGAGAGCGGCTTGCCCGTGTTCCAGGCGGGGCACTGCGACTGACACCGGCCGCACTCGGTGCAGGTCGCGAAGTCCAGCATCCCCTTCCAGGTAAAGTCCTCGATCTTCCCCCGGCCGAACGTCTCGACGTCACCGGGATCCTCGAAGTCGACCGGCTTGCCGTCCGCCTCGATCGGCAGCAGGGCGCCGAGCGCGATCGGCTCCCGCTTGGTCAGCACGTTGATCGGGGCCAGGGCGATGTGCAGGTGCTTGGAGTACACGAGCAGGACCAGGAAGCCCATGATCACCAAGACCTGCGCCAGGATGAAGACCGTCTCGATGACCTCGTTGGCGGTGTGGCCGAGCGGCTCAAGGGCCAGCGCGGTGACGCGGGAGGCGAACGTCCACCAGGAGTCGCCCCACGGGAAGACGCCGGTGTTGACCTGCGCGCCCCGGTAGATCAGCAGGGTCGCGATGACCAGGAAGATCATGCCGAGGATCTGCCAGGCGGCGCCGAGGTGCGACCCGTAGAAGCGCGACGACCGGTCCAGCCGGGCGGGGTCCTGCCGGCGGCGCAGGATCGCGAACGTCACGATGCCGGCGAGCACCGCGACGGCGAACAGGTCCTCGAGGAAGCCGACGATCGCCCACCGGCCGATCACCGGAACGTGGAAGTCCTTGTCGAACAGGGCTCCGTAGGCCTCGATGATCGTCAGGCCGAGGATCAGGAAGCCCCAGAACGTGAAGGCGTGCGCCCAACCCGGCACCGACCAGCGCAGCAACCGCTGCTGGCCGATGACCTCACGCAGCTCGGTGCGCAGCCGCCGCCCGATGTTCTGGATCCGACCCGTCGCGGGCTGGCCGGACGTGATCAGCCGGTACAGCCACCAGACGCGCCGGCCCGCAATGGCGATCGCGACCGCGCTGCCCGCCAGACCGATGATCAGGCGCCACCACATCATGGCCGTCCTCCAGAGGGGGGATATCCGCCGAGCCTATGCGGTCGCGTTACCACGCGGTAACTCCGTGGGCACGTGATCTGTCCGACTCCGGAGCGGTCCGTGATCTTTTCGACTCGCGCGAGACTTGCGGACCGCCATCGGCACAACACGACCAGGGTTGTCCACAGCCTGTGGACAACCCTGGGGAAAATTACACCGATGTGATTTGGCCGCGCCGGATGCGCCGACGGGTCAGCGCCACTTCGACAGGACGACGAGCGCCGCGATCATGGCGCCGAAGCCGATGAGCAGGTTCCCCCACTGCAGCTTGTAGAGGAACATGAACGAGTCGCCGAGGTCCAGCCACGTGTTGGTCAGGTAGTACGCGACCAGCCACACGATGGCGAAGATGATCAACGCCAGGGCGGTCACCGGAACCCAGGTCGGGCTGGGCTTCCGAGCGGCGGCCGCCACTTGCGGGCGCAGCTCCGGAGGCGGCGTGTAGATCTTCTTCTTGCGCACAGATGACTTCGGCACGGCTACTCCTGAAGGGGACAACGACCACATTGCCGCCAGATCGCCCCGCGATCGGCACATAGGGTCCAGGCAAGCGTAGTTCAACCTGCGGCGATCCACAGGAGGGGAGCCGGTGGCAGGGGGTGAGCGGGGGCACGCGGCACCCCGGGAAAACCCGGCAAACAGGACCATCTCGCTCGATTCACCCACGTCAACGCCCGGATCGGCCGGGCGCGGCCGGCGCAGGGTGATGCGCGCCATGCTGCGGGTCGGCGGCGAGTTGCTGACCACCCTCGGGCTGGTGGTCGCGCTCTTCGCCGCTTACGAGATCTGGGGCCGGGCCGCGGTCGTGGCCGACCATCAGACGGCGCTCGACGCCCAGTTGGCGCAGCAATGGGCGCAGGAGGTCGCGCCGAGCGGGACGGACCCGACCGCCCCCGCCGAACCGGACCCGAAACCCCGGTCCGTCTCGCCCGGTGACGCCATCGGTCGGCTGTACCTGCCGCGACTGCACGCCTCCTGGGTGGTCGTCGAGGGCGTCGACCCGGAGTACATCGAGTATGCGCCGGGCCACTATCCGGACACCGCCATGCCCGGCGAGATCGGCAACTTCTCCGTGGCCGGGCACCGCAGTCCCGCCATCTTCTGGGACCTGGATCGCCTGCAGCCGGGGGACGCGGTGATCGTCGAGACCAGCACGACGTGGTACGTCTATCGGGTCACCCAGTCGCGGATCGTGCCACCGACCGCGGTCGAGGTGGTGGCCCCCGTCCCCAACCAGCCGGGCGTGGCGCCGACCGCGGCCCACCTCACGATCACTACCTGCAACCCTAAGTGGGACAACTACGAGCGGCTGGTCGTCCACGCGACGCTGGAGCGCGCCCAGGCCACGTCGGCCGGACGCCCCGCCGAGCTCGAGGGGTTGTGAGGCCCATGTACGGGTGGATCTGGCGTCGACTTCCGTTCGGGCGACCAGGCAAGATCATCGGCTCGGTCCTCCTGGCGGCCGCGGCGGGGGCCATACTGTGGTTCTGGGTTTTCCCCGCCGCCCACTCTCTCCTGCCGTTCGACGACGTGCAGGTCGGCCCACCGTGAGGATGGAACCATCGCGATGCGCGTGCTGGTCATCGACAACTACGACTCGTTCGTCTACAACCTGGTGCAGTACCTGGGCCAGCTCGACGTGACCTGCGAGGTCCACCGCAACGACGAGATCAGCCTGGCCGAGGTGGGCCGCCTCCGGCCGGACGGCATCCTCCTGTCGCCCGGACCCGGCACGCCGTCGCGCGCCGGCATCATGCCCTCGCTGATCAAGGAGTACGGCGACGCCATCCCGATGCTCGGCGTGTGCCTCGGGCACCAGGCGATCGGCGAGGCGTTCGGCGCCACCGTGGCCCGGGCCCCCGAGCTGCTGCACGGCAAGACGTCCCTCGTGACCCACAGCGGAGCCGGTATCCTGCGCGGCCTGCCCGACCCGTTCACCGCGACCCGGTACCACTCGCTCGCCGTGGTGGAGTCCACCCTGCCGACCGAGATCGAGGTCACCGGCCGGACGGTGGACTCGGGGGTCGTCATGGCGATGCGCCACCGCACCCTGCCCCTGGAGGGCGTCCAGTTCCACCCGGAGTCGGTCCTCACCCAGGGCGGGCACCTGATGCTCGCCAACTGGCTGGACTCGCTGGGCCACCCCACCGCGCTCGAGCGGGCCCCCGCGCTGGCCGCCGAAGTCGAGGCACGTCGCGTCGCCGCCTTCGCCTGACCACCCTGGCGGCCGCCGCCCGACCACGCTGGCCAGACCTACCAGCCGGTCAGACACAAGGCCCGGTCGGCGGTGGCCCGGCCAGCGGTGGCCCGGTCAGCCGTCGGGGGCCGGCGACTCCGAGGCCGTCGGGGTCGTCGGGGCGGGGGTGGGCGGGGTCGTGGTCGGCGGCGCCTCGTACTGGCCGACGAAGATGTTGACCTGGAACTCCGGGTTCGCCTCAGCCCCGCCCTCCGGGCTCTGGTCGATGACTAGGCCGTCCTGGTCGGGATCGTCGACTGGCCGCGGAATCGGCTGGACCCGGAGGAACCCACGGTCATGCAAGATCGCCTCCGCCACGGCCTGCGTCCGACCGACGACGTTGGGCACCTCCTTGTAGTTGCCCTTTGACACCTCCAGGGTGACCTCGGTGCCCTCGGCCACGGTCTCGCCCTGGGGTGGCGTGACGGCGATGACCGTACCCTGATCCTTGGAGCTGTCCACGGGCTTGATGACCGGCTTCAGGTTCCGTTCGATCAACTCCTGCTCGGCCAGCTCCTGCGGCAGGCCGATCACCTGCGGGACCTCCGTCGTCCCCGCGCCCGCGCACCAGGTGAGCCGGACGGTCGAATTGGGAGGGACGGACGCTCCCGCCGCCGGCTCCTGCTTGATGATCTCGTTCTCGGTGCAGTTCGGGTCGGTCTGCGGCACGAGGTTGGCCCGGAGCCCGGCACTGATCAACCGGGACTCGGCGACATCCTTGGGCATGCCCATGAGGGACGGCACCTCGACCGTCCGGTCCCGGGACATGAGCAGGCCGATGACCAGCGCGAGCACCGCCACCACGGCGAGTCCGGACAGCCCGGCGATCACCCACGGGTTGGCCCGCCGGCGCCGACGCTCGGCGCGGCTGGGCGTTGGCCGGCCCCACGTGGTCGGGCGCACCGGCCGGGTCGCGCCGGCCGGCGGGTGGTTGACCATGACCGGCTCGGCGTAGACGGGACGGCCCGCCGCCGCGCGCAGCAGGTCGGCCCGCATCTCGGCCGCGCTCTGGTAGCGGTTGAGCGGGTTCTTGGCCAGGGCCTTGAGCACCACCGCGTCGATGGCGGGGGTCACCTCGCGGTTGAGCAGGCTCGGCGGCCGGGCGTCCTCCCGCACGTGCTGGTAGGCCACGCTCACCGGGCTGTCCCCCACGAACGGGGGCTGCCCGCACAGCAGCTCGTAGAGCACACAGCCGGTGGCGTAGACGTCGCTGCGGGCGTCGACCGCCTCACCCCGGGCCTGCTCGGGTGAGAGGTACTGCGCCGTGCCGATGACCGCCGAGGTCTGGGTCATCGTCGAGCCGCTGCTCGCCAGCGCCCGCGCGATGCCGAAGTCCATGACCTTGATCTGGCCGGTCTGGGTCAGCATCACGTTGCCCGGCTTGATGTCCCGGTGGATGATGCCGTGCCGGTGGCTGAACTCCAGCGCGGAGCAGATCTCGGCAACGATCTCCAGGGCCCGGCGGGGCGGCAACGGCCCCTCGACCGCGAGAACCTCCTTGAGCGTGCGGCCGTTCACGTACTCCATGACGATGTACGGCAACGACTCGCCGCTCGATCCCCGCTCCTCACCGGTGTCGTAGATAGCGACGATCGCCGGGTGGTTCAGCGAGGCGGCGTTCTGGGCCTCCCGCCGAAACCGCAGTTGGAACGTGTCATCCCGGGCGAGATCGGTCCGCAACATCTTGATCGCGACGTCGCGCCCGAGGCGAAGGTCACGGCCGCGGTGGACCTCGGCCATGCCGCCGTAGCCCAGCAGCTCGCCGACCTGATACCTCCCCCCGAGGAGGCGGGCCTGTGTCATGGTGTGCCTTGCCCTCCGCTGTCCGTGCCACCGTCGCTAGTGACGACGCCTGGTACGGTAGCCGCCGTTCCCTCCCTCGGGAGTGACTGCGGTGGCGTCCGTTGCTGGATGAGCGCGATGGCCGCGCCGACGCAGACCGCCACGACCACGACCGCCACGATGAGGGCCACCAGCGTGCCCGCGCTCGGCCCGCCGCGACGCGAGACCCGAATGTCACCGGAGTGACCGGCGTAGCCGCCCGGTCCCAGTGGGGACTGCATCATCCGGGTGGCCGGCGCTGACGTCGATGGGGCCGCCGGCCGACCCGCCGCGACGACCGCCACCGGCCGCGGTGCGCTGGTGCCGAGCTCGGCGGCCACCCGGCGCGCCTCCATGGCGAACACGGCCGCGTTGGGGTAGCGGTCCTGGGGACGCTTGTTCATCGCCCGCTCCACCACCGCCCGGGCGTTCGCCGGTACGTCGGGCGGCATCGGTGGAGGCTGCTCCCGGACGTGCCGCATGGCGATCTCGAGCGGGTTGTCGCCCTCGAACGGACGGTAGCCGGACAGGCACTGGTAGGCGACCACGCCCAGCGCGTAGATGTCCGACAGGGGCGTCGCCTTCTCGCCCATCGCCTGCTCGGGCGAGATGTACGACGCCGTGCCGAGGACCGACCCGTCGGCCGTGAGCTGAGCGGCGCCGGCCTGTCGCGCGATCCCGAAGTCGGTCAGCACCAGCGTCCCGTCCGGGCGGACGAGCAGGTTGCCCGGCTTGACGTCCCGGTGCACCACCCCGGCCTGGTGGGCGGCGTGCAGCGCCTCGGCGGCCTGGGCGACGAGCGCCATGGTGCGGCCGGCGGTCAGCCGGCCGACGCGGGCGAGCGTCCGGGACAGCGCCTCACCGTGGATGTACTCCATCACCAGGTACGCCCCGATGGCGCTGTCGCTGCCGTAGTCGTAGACGTCCACCACGCCCGGGTGGCTGATCGTCGCCATGGTGCGGGCCTCGCCGCGGAACCGCTCGGTGAAGCCCGGCTCCTCAAGGAGCGACGGGAGCAGCACCGCGACCGTGCGGCCGAGCACATCGTCGACCCCCCGCCAGACGTCGCCCATCCCGCCGCTGGCGATGCGCTCGTCCAGTCGGTACCGCTGGCCCAGCACTGTTCCAGGGCTGATCATCTCGACCCCATCACACTCGTCCCGCCCACGGCAACGCCCCGTCCGTCAACCTAGTCCCTTGGCCGCGATCGCCGCTCGCATGACCTGGCCCGCGATCGCCGTGGCTTCCGCACTGCCCCGCGGCCCCGCGTTCTGGATCAATACCGCGACCGCCACCACCGGCTGGCCGCTGCTCGTCCGCGCGTATCCGATGAACCACCCGTGGTCCGGCGCATCACCATTCTGCGCCGTCCCGGTCTTACCGCCTACCTCAAACCCGTCGATCCGAGCATTTGTGCCCGTACCGTTGCGGACGACGGCGTTCATCATCTCCCGCAGCTGTCCGGCGACCGCCGACGATACCGGGCGGCGCAGGCTGGAGGGCGTGGCCCGCCAGATCGGGACGAGGTTCGCGTCCTGAATGGTGTCGATCAGGTACGGGCGCATCTGCACGCCGTCGTTGGCGATCGTCGCCGCCACCAGCGCCCCCTGCAGCGGGGTCATGGCCACGTCGCGCTGCCCGATGCAGGACTGGGCGAGCGCCGCCGGGTCGGGCGTGCCGTCCGGCCCGGTCATCGGCCCGGTCTGGCTCGCCACCACCGCCATGCGGTTGTCCTCGTCCCGGTCGAACGTCGGCGTCGTCTCGAACCCGAACTCGCGCGCCACGCGCTTGAGCGTGTCCGTGCCGAGCTGCTCCACGCCGTACCGGGCGAAGGCCGTGTTGCAGGAGACCCGCAGCGCGTCGAGCAGCGTGATCTCGTCCGGGCACACCACGCCCGGCGCGTTCTGGATCGGCACGGTGGTCTGCGGGGCCGTGTAGCTCTCCCCGCCGGGCAGCACGCTGTCGGGGCTGAGGCCCTGCTGCAGCGCGGCCGCGGCCACGATGACCTTGAAGGTCGACCCGGGCGGGAACCGCTCCGAGACCGCCCGGTTGAGCAGCGGGCGGCCGGGGTCGGCCAGCAGCCGGTCGTACTCGTCGGTGGCCGTGTCGAAGTCGTGCGCCACCAGCGGGTTCGGGTCGAAGGTCGGGGTGGAGACCATGGCCAGCACGGCGCCCGTGGTCGGGTCCAGCGCCACCACCGCACCGGTCTGGCTGCCGGTCCGGTTGTTCATCAGCGCGTTGTACGCCGTCTCCTGCACCGGGTGGCTCAGCGTGAGCAGGACGTTGCCACCGTTGGACTTCTTGCCGGTAAGCATCTCCAGCAGCCGGTCGGCCGTGAAGACGCTGGCGCTGCCGTTGAGGATGTCGTTCTCGATCGCCTCGATCCCGGTCACCTCGCCGTAGACGGGGCGGTAGCCCACGGTGTGGGCGTACAGCCCGCCGTACGGGTACCCGCGCTGGTAGCGGAACGTGTCGGCGGTCGCCGCGCTCAGCGCCACGGCCTGGCCATCGACGACGATGTTGCCCCGCTGGCGCTCGTAGTCCTGCTGGAGGAGCCGGAAGCTGTTGTGCCGGGTGTCGTTGCGGTACTCGTCGGCCTTGACGACGGTGATCCAGTTGAGTTGGGCGAAGAGCAACCCGAACAGGAGGATCATCACCAGACCGGCCTTACGCAAAGGCGCGTTCATGGAATCACCTCCGTGGGTGCCTCGTGCAGCCGGCTCGGGGCGGGCGGCGGTACCGAGCCACCGACGGTGAGCGTCGCCGGGCGGCGGGCCGCGTCCGAGATGCGCATGAGCAGGGCCAGCAGCAGCCAGTTCGCCACCAACGAGGATCCCCCGGCCGACATGAACGGCGTGGTCTGCCCGGTGAGCGGAATGAGGCCGGTCACCCCGCCGACGATGACGAAGACCTGCAACCCCAGGGTGAACGACAGGCCGCCCGCGAGCAGCTTGCCGAACGAGTCCCGCACCATGATCCCGACGCGCAGGCCCCGGTTGACGATCAGCAGGTAGCACACCAGCAGCCCGGTCAACCCGAACAGCCCGATCTCCTCGCCGATCCCGGCGAAGACGAAGTCGCTGTGCACCAGCGGAATCACGAACCGGTCCAACTGGGGCACGTAGGGCAGCCCGTTGCCCGGACCCGCGCCGAAGATGCCCGCCGTGCCCAGGCCCAGCAGGGACTGCGTGAGCTGCAGCCCGGCGTCGTCGGCGTCGGCGAACGGCTCCCGCCACACCTCGACCCGGTTGGCGAAGTTGAGGAACGGCCCGCCGATGACCTCGCCGAGGGCCCATGCGATCGTGGCCCCGCCGAAGAAGAGGAGCAGGCCGATGATCAGCCAGCTCGCCCGCTCGGTGGCGATGTAGACGGTGACCACGAACATGCCGAAGAACATCAGCGAGGTGCCGAGGTCCTTCTCGAAGACGAGGATCAGCAGCGACAGGCCCCAGATGACCAGCACCGGACCCAGGTCGCGCGGACGCGGGAAGTCGATGCCGAGGAACCGCCGGCTCGCCAGCGACAGCACCTCGCGTTTGGTCACCAGGTAGTAGGCGAAGAACGACAGCAGCGCCAGCTTGGCGAACTCGCCCGGCTGGATCGAGAACCCCCCGATGAGGATCCACAGCTTCGCGCCGTTGATCTCCGAGAAGCGCCCCGGCAGCAGCGCCGGGAGCGCCACCAGGATGATGCCGACCAACCCGAGCGTGTAGGCGTAGCGGGACAGCAGCCGATGGTCCCGGATCAGTGCCAGCAGCAGCACCGCCCCCACGGCGGCGGCCGCCGTCCACTGGATCTGGCGGATCGCCATCCCGGTGAAGATCGACAACTGCTCGCGCATCTCCGGCGGCGCCGCGGCCAGGTCCAGCCGACGCAGGAACGCCACGCCCAACCCGTTGATGAGGGCGACGGTGGGCAACAGGACCGGATCCGCGTGCGGCGCGAGGAACCGCACCGCGATGTGCACGGCGAGGAAGATGGCGAAGACCACCGCCACCGGCTGCCAGAACGTCGGCGTGATCCGCTCCATCAGCCCGGCCTGCACCGCCGCCGAGTAG
>Ga0310832_101464_pt1 | contig 10345 bp, 12 predicted proteins | sample WT_ome_7_FD_201303 | JGI IMG/M metagenome (GOLD analysis project Ga0310832, IMG submission 201303) | Sorghum-adapted microbial communities enriched on wild type (WT) sorghum from Joint BioEnergy Institute, Emeryville, California, United... ...
GATCCAGGCGGTCGTCGACGGCGCCCGGGAGCAAGGGCACGAAGTCGCCATCGGCGGCGAGCTGTTCTCGGACGCGATGGGGCCGGAGGGTACGCCTGAAGGCACATACGTCGGGATGGTGCGGCATAATGTGGATACGATCGTGCAAGCGTTGAAATGAACGGATGGAAATATACGGATGAGAGGGGAACGGAAACGATGAGCAATAGCGTTGCATGTCCGCTGTCGGTGAGCGGGCTGACAGTGGCTTATCAGAAAAAACCGGTGTTGCGCGACGTGACGTTCGAGGTGCCGGAAGGCAAGCTGATCGGCATCGTCGGGCCGAACGGCGCGGGGAAATCGACTTTGATCAAGGCGGCGCTCGGGCTGATTCCGAAGGTGAAGGGCGACGTGCGGATTTACGGCAAGCCGTACGCCGAGCAGCGGAAGACGATCGGCTACGTGCCCCAGCGCGAATCGGTCGACTGGGACTTTCCGACGAGCGCGCTCGACGTCGTCATGATGGGGCGTTACGGCCATCTCGGCTGGTTCCGGAGGCCGGGGGCGAACGAGCGGCGCATCGCGATGCAATGTTTGGAAAAAGTCGGGATGGCCGACTACGCCGGCCGGCAAATCAGCCAGCTGTCGGGCGGGCAGCAGCAGCGCATCTTTCTGGCGCGGGCGCTGGCCCAGGACGCCAAATTGTACTTCATGGACGAACCGTTCGTCGGCGTCGACGCCGCCACGGAGAAGGCGATCGTGATGCTGCTTAGCGAGCTGAAAAACCAGGGCAAGACGGTGCTCGTCGTGCACCACGACCTGTCGACGGTGAAAGAATATTTCGACTGGGTGCTGCTGCTTAACGAGCGGGTTATCGAGATCGGACCGACGGAGCAGGTGTTCACCGCGGCCAATCTGCAATTGACGTACGGCGGCCGTCTGGCGGTACTGGACCGTTCCGGCGAAGCGCTGGTCGTCACTATGGGGTGAGCGCCATGAACGGACTTGAACTGTTGCAAGATCCGAACGTGAGATGGATCTTGGCCGCCACTGTTCTGCTCGGGCTGAGCTCGGGTGTGCTCGGCAGCTTCGCCTACTTGCGCAAGCAAAGCCTGATGGGCGACGCGCTGGCCCATGCGGCGCTGCCTGGGGTGTGCATCGCATTCATGCTGAGCGGATCGAAATCGATCCTTCTGTTTTTGCTCGGCGCGGCGGCCGCCGGTCTGGTCGCCACGTTCGGCATCGGCTTCGTCACGCGTCATTCGCGGATCAAGCAGGATGCGGCGCTCGGCATCGTGCTGTCCGTCTTTTTCGGCGTGGGTATTGTGCTGCTGACGCAAATTCAGCACAGCGACAGCGGCAACCAGAGCGGGCTGGACAAATTTTTGTTCGGCCAGGCGGCCGGCATGGTCCGGTCCGACGTGCTGACGATGGCGATCGTCTCGTTCGCGTTGGTCGGCGTATGCGCCTTGCTGTACAAAGAGTTCAAGCTGCTCAGCTTCGACCCCGGCTTCGCTCGGGGGATCGGATTGCCGGTGGCGGCGCTCGACCAGCTGCTGATGCTGCTCATCGTCGTCGCCGTCGTCGTCGGCATCCAGGCGGTCGGCGTCGTGCTGATGGCTGCTATGCTGATCACGCCCGCCGTCTCGGCCCGCTACTGGACGGAGCGGCTCGGCGTCATGACGGCGCTGGCCGGCTTGTTCGGCGCCGCCAGCGGCGTGATCGGCACGTTCGCCAGCGCGGCCGACGACCATTTGCCGACCGGCCCGCTCAGCGTGTTGGCCGCTTCGGCGCTGTTCGTCCTGTCGGTGCTGTTCGCGCCGCGCCGCGGCGTCGTTTCCAAGCTGCTGCTGCGTGCGTCGGTGCGGCGCAAAGCGATTGCCGACTATGAAGAGCGGATGAGAGGAGGAAGACCGGCATGAACGCGAACGATTGGTGGATTTTGCTTACGGCCGCGCTTGTGGCCGGCGCCTGCGGCTTGCTCGGAAGCTTCCTCGTGCTGCGGCGGATGGCGATGATCGGGGACGCGATCAGCCACTCCGTGCTTCCCGGCATCGTCGTCGCCTTCCTCATTTCCGGCTCGCGCGATTCGGTCGCCATGCTGTTCGGCGCCGCCGCAGTCGGATTGCTGACCGTCTTCCTCATCCAGTTGTTTCACAGCGGCGGGGTGCAGTCCGACGCCTCGATCGGCGTCGTGTTTACGGCGCTGTTCGCCGTCGGCGTCCTGCTCGTCAGCCTGTATACGAGCCATATCGACCTCGATCTCGACTGCGTCCTATACGGCGAGATCGCCTTTGTCGGCCTCGATACGGTGCCGTGGCTCGGACTCGATTTGCCGAAGGCGGTCTGGATGGTCGGCGGCGCGCTGCTCCTCAGCCTCGTCCTGATCGGGCTGTTTTACAAGCAGTTCAAGCTGTGCGCCTTCGATCCGGCGCTGGCCGCGGCCGTCGGCATCCCGGTGGCGCTGTTCCACTACATGCTGATGGGCCTCGTCTCGGTCACGACGGTCGCCTCCTTCGAAAGCGTCGGCGCGATTCTCGTCGTCGGCCTGCTGGTCGTCCCGGCGGCGACCGCCTATCTGCTCACCGACCGGCTCGGCGCCATGATCGGCTGCAGCGTCCTCGTCGGCGTCGTCAGCGCCGTGCTCGGCTATTTCGCCGCCGAGCTGCTGGACGCTTCCATCGCCGGCTGCATCGTCGCCGCCGCAGGCGTATTGTTCGTGCTCGCCTTCCTGCTGTCGCCGAGCCACGGCGTCGTGCGCAAGCTGCTTCGCCAGCGGCGGGGAGCGGGGGATGCTGTGATAACGAAAGGATAAAACTGGAAAACGCCGAACTGTCGGCAAGAATGCAGCGAGGAAGCCGCGATGTGCCGCTCGGGCCGCTTGGCAATCAGTGTTTCAAGGCATTTTCCGTTAAGTCGTCCTTCGTCTTCGCCTCGTACCAGTTCGGGTACAGCGGCTGCGGACGCGTGAGATCGTCTAGGCGGGCCAGTTCTTCCCGGCTTAGGGAGAGTTCGGCGGCCCGGAGGTTGTCGCCTAGCTGCTCCGGGTTGCTGGCGCCGATCAGGACGCTGTCCACGTGCGGCCGGGCGAGCAGCCACGCAAGCGACACCTGCGCGCACGCGTTGCATCTGACCGCCTTGGCGGCCAGCCAAGCCGGCCAGTTGGAATACCCGACGTAGCGGACCTTGCCTTGCCGGACCAGGTCGTTCAGCGCTTCGAGCGTTTCCTCGAGCGGCGTTTACGGGTCCGTCTTGTGCACGATATAGAGGTCGATATAGTCCGTGCCTAGCCGGGTCAGGCTATCCTCGCACGCCGACAGCAGATGCTTCCGTGTTAGTCCGGCCCGGACAATGCCCGGTCCCGCCCGGAAGCCGGCCTTGGTTGCGATGACGACGTCCCGGCGCCGCTTGCCGATCAACCGGCCGAGCATCTCCTCGCTCTGTCCGTCCGCGTACATGTCCGCCGTGTCAAAGAAGTTGACGCCGGCATCCAGCGCCCGGTCCACCAGTTCCCGCGCCTGATCCAGGTTGACCTTGTAGATCGCCGGCAAATTCCCCGAGCCGAAAGTCATCGCCCCGAGGGCGAGCTTCGACACGATCAGTCCCGATTTGCCCAGAGTTGCGCATTTCATTTGACGACCGCCTTTCGTCTTCGATTGGTTTTTCCATGACCAAAGTATAGGCGGGCTGCTGCTGCCCTTTCTTAAACGATCCGCTCTTCCTTCGGAACGAAACGATCATTCGCCGCCGTTTTCTTTGCGGAAAGCGGCGGTTTTGTCATAGAATGGGGGAAAAGAACGCTCGGTGGCAAGAAGCGGAGCAACGGGAGGGGCGCACATGCCGGTAAATCGGACCGGGCCCGGCTCCTTCGGGGAGTGGCCGGGGCTGCAATTCGCGGAACAGGTAGCTGTTCCGCCGCAGGAAGCTCGCGAGCCTGTGCTTCACGATCACCTCATTGTCATTCATCTGACGCCGCAGCCGGTGAAGGTGTTCGAACGGGCCGACGGCTACCGGGGGGAAGGGGTGGCTCGTCCCGGCGACATCAATGTTTTCTCCGCAGGCGACATGACGACGTGCCGTTGGGAAAGCGATTTGTCGTTTTTCCGGCTGGACTTGTCGGCGTCGATGGCAAAGCGGGTTGCCGAGGAGCTGGAGCTTCCGGGAGGCGGCATCGTCGATTTCGGAAGGCATATTCGCCTGCGCGATGACCGTATCTTGCAGATCGCCCGCTGGCTGTCGGAAGACTTGCGCGCCGGCGCGCCGGGCGGCTCGTTATACGCCGAGTCGCTCATCCGGATGCTGACCGTCCATATGCTTCATCGTTACGGTGCTGCATCCGCACGTCCCGGCAGCGTTCCGGGGAGTCTGGCCCGAAACCGGTTGGACGGGGCGCTGCAGTACATTCACGCTTATCTTGATCGGGAACTTTCGCTCGAGGCGATCGCGGCTGCGGCTCATGTCAGCCCCTCCCATCTCGTCCGGCTTTTCCGGCAGGCGACGGGGCTGGCTCCGCACCAGTACGTCATCCGGGAGAGAATCCGCAGAGCCCGCGTCCTGCTGTATCGGGGGCACGCCGTCGGGAAGTGGCCGCCATGCTCGGCTTCAGCGACCAAAGTCACCTGAACCGCCATTTCAAGCGGATATTCGGGGTCACTCCGCGCGAGTTCGTCCGCTTGTCACGTTAGCGGAATTGGGAATGTTACCGCCCATCAAGCCGAATAACGTCATTTTTGCCGAAAAATGAACTTGTCTACATCTGCTGAAGCGCCGATAATGGGAGAGAAAAGACATTGCGAACGAAAAGGAAGGTGGATTCGATGAAGAAGCTTAGAATCGGCGTTGTCGGGACGGGCAATATTTTTCGTTTCGCTCACTTGCCGGCGTGGCTTGAAAATCCCGAGACCGAAATCGTCGCCGTTTGCGACGCGAACCGGGCCGGGGCTCAGAAAGTCGCGGACGAATACGGCATTCCCGACGTGTATGAGGACTACCGGGAGCTGATCGCGCGCGACGATATCGATGTCGTCAACGTGTGCACGCCGAACGTGTACCATTCGGAAGTGTCCGTAGCCGCCTTGCGGGCGGGCAAGCACGTGATGTGCGAGAAGCCGGACGCGATCAATCCCGACGAAGCGGGCAAGATGGCCGAGGCGGCGAAGGCGAGCGGCAAAGTGCTCATGGTCATGCGAAACAACCGGTACCGCCCGGTGTCCCGCTTCCTGAAGTCGTACGTGGAGAACGGGCATATGGGCGAGGTGTACGCCGGCCGCTGCGGATGGGTGCGCCGCCGCGGCATCCCCGGCAAGGGCGGCTGGTTCACGACGAAAGCGCTGTCAGGCGGAGGTCCGCTGATCGACCTGGGCGTCCATATGATCGATCTGGCGATTTGGATCATGGGCAATCCGAAACCGGTCGCCGTCAGCGGCTCGGTCTATACGAAGTTCGCGCACGACGACAAGTCCGATTCCGAGCATAGCGCATTCGGCAGCAAGCAGGCAAACGGCACGTTCGATGTGGAGGACCTCGCTACCGGCTATATCCGCTTCGAGAACGGGGCGACGCTTCAGGTGGAATGCAGCTGGGCTTCGAACATCGGGGAAGAAAGCCGGTTCGTCGAGCTGCGCGGAACGAAAGCCGGATTCAGCCTGGTCAACGACGATCTGAAGCTGTTCACCGAGATCGAGGGAACGCTTTGCGACGTCATTCCGCATGTGCCTCGCGATTCGGGCGGGCACAAAAACAATATTTATCATTTCGTCGACGTCGTCCGGGGACGCGCCGAGCCGATTTTCGTGCCGCAGCAGGGCGTCGACGTGATCAAAATTTTAAGCGCGATCTACGAATCGGCGCAAACCGGCCGGGAAGTCCGGCTCGATTGAAATATAGAGGCGGTTGTCCCCGCCCTTTGGCGGCGAAGGACGGCCGTCTTTTCTTCGTCATATCGGGCAAGTTATGGTATACTTTATTGTTGTTTCGGATTACACTCAGGAATAGGATATCCGGACGACACGGAAAACACCCGATGTTGCTTTCGCATTGGAGAAAGGACGGCTTATGTGCGGCATTACCGGCATGATGGGCTTCAATGATAGAGACGTTCCCGCATCAACGATTCAGGCGATGATGGACGTCATCCGCCACCGCGGCCCGGACGACGAGGGCATTTGGACGGAACCGGGCATCGGTCTCGGATTTCGGCGGCTGTCGATCATCGATCTGAAGGAAGGGCACCAGCCGCTCGCCAACGAGGACGAGACGGTATGGATCGTTTTCAACGGCGAGATTTACAACTACCAGTCGCTGCGGGAGCGGCTGCTCGCGCTGGGGCATCGATTCCGCACCCATACGGACACCGAAGTCATCGTGCATCTGTACGAGGAATATGGGGAGGATTGCGTCCGCCATCTGCGCGGCATGTTCGGCTTCGTCATTTGGGACCGGAACCGCAAGCGGCTGTTCGGGGCGCGCGACCATTTCGGCATTAAGCCGTTTTATTACATAAACGACGGGGAGCGGTTTTTGTTCGCGTCCGAGATCAAGAGCTTGCTGATGGCGGAAGGCGTCGGCCGCAAGCTTCGCAAGGACAGCCTGCTGCAATATTTGACGTTCCAGTACGTCCCCGAGCCACACACGATGTTCGAGGGCATCTTCAAGCTGCCGCCGGCCCATACGGTAACGGTAACGCCCGACGGCAAAATGAAGCTGAACCGGTACTGGGACCCGATGTTCGAGCCGGCCCACCGGCCGTTCGGCGACGTGGTCGAGGAGCTGCGCGCCAGGCTGAAAGATTCTGTCGTTCATCACATGCACAGCGATGTGGAGCGCGGCTGCTTCCTCTCCAGCGGCATCGACTCGACGGCGATCGCCGCGCATATGCGCGCCATTGAGCCGATCCGGACGTTTTCCGTCGGCTTCGAAGGGGAGAACAACGAGACGGTCATCGCCAAGGAAACGGCGGCCGCCCTCGGCACGCGGCATCATGCGAAGATCATCACCGAGCGCGACTTTTTCGAATCGGTGCCGAAGGCGGTCTGGCATCAGGACGAGCCGGTCGCCGATCCGTCGGCCATCGCGCTGTACCATGTGGCCCAGCTCGCCCGCGAACATGTGACCGTCGTCCTGTCCGGCGAAGGAGCGGACGAGCTATTCGGCGGCTACCGGATTTACCGCGAGCCGCTTTCGTTGCGCCCGCTCGCCTGGCTGCCGGCCCCTCTTCGGCAATTGCTGCACCAGATCGCGCGGTTGCTGCCAAGCGGCCTGACGGGGCGCAATTATTTGCTGCGCGCCACGACTCCGCTGGAGCGCCGCTTTCTCGGCAACGCCAAGCTGTTCGGCGAAGAAGCGAAAGCCGAGCTCGTCCGGTTCGCGCCGGAGCGGCTGCGCGAGTACCGCAATCCGTGGCAGATCGCGGCGGATTACTACGGGAAGACGAAGCATCTCGATCCCGTTACCCGGATGCAGTATATCGACATGAATTTGTGGCTGCCGGGCGATATTTTGATGAAAGCGGACAAAATGACGATGGCCCATTCGCTGGAGCTTCGCGTGCCGTTTCTGGACAAGGAGCTGTTCGAGCTGGCGCGGACGATTCCGACGGCGTACCGGCTGGGCGGCGGAACGACGAAGTACGTGTTCCGCAAGGCGATGGAAGGGATCATTCCGGACTTCATCCTGAACCGGCCGAAGCTCGGCTTCCCGGTGCCGCTCCGCGACTGGCTCAAAGGCCGGCGCGGCGGCGAGCTGCTGGAGCAAATTCGCGACTTCGGCATCGACGGGTCGATCCGGCTATCGGAAGTGGAGCGGATGCTGACGCTGCACCAAAACGGCCAGGGAGACTATTCCCGGCTGTTATGGGCCGTTTACATTTTCGGTCTGTGGCATTCGACCTATTTGAAAGAAGCGCCTGCTTACGCCAGGGCGAACGCCGCGACGGGATCGTGAAGCAACAGGGGAGAGAACTGACAAAGGAGCGGGAGACGGATGGGACGCTACAAACTGATTGCGCTGGACATGGACGGCACGCTGCTTAACAGCGAGCACGCCATCTCCGATGTCAATCGCGAATGGATGTTCAAGGCGCTGGAGGCCGGTGTGACGGTCATGCTGTCGACGGGACGCGGCGTGCAGAACGTATACCCGTACTGCGACGAGCTGAAGCTGAACACGCCTATCGTAGCCGTCAACGGCAGCGAGGTGTGGAAGGCGCCGCGGCAGCTGATGAAGCGCCGGCTGCTTGACGTCGAATCGGTTCGCGCCATGCACGAGTTGGCGGTTCGCTACGATACGTGGTTTTGGGCGTACGCGGTGTCCGGCGTCTTCAACAAGGAAACTTGGACCGGCGACCTCGATTCGGAAGAGTGGCTCAAGTTCGGCTTCCATACGGACGACGACGAAAAGCGCGCGCGCATTATCGAATGGCTGCAGGAACAAGGCCGGTACGAGGTGACGAATTCCCATCCGCATAACCTGGAAATCAATCCGAAGGGCATCAGCAAGGCGAGCGGCATCCGCGAAGTGTGCCAATGGCTCGGCATTCGGATGAGCGAAGTGGTTGCCATGGGCGACAGCCTGAACGATATGGCGATGATTCGCGAAGCCGGGCTCGGCGTCGCGATGGGCAACGCCCAGGACGCGCTCAAGGCGGTGGCCGATCTGGTCACGGTGACAAATGACGAGCATGCCGTAGCGAAGGTGATTCGCGAGCACGTGCTGGTCTGATCGAAGATGCTCGGGGAGCCCGAACCGGCGCGGTGCTCCATGCCGACCGACCGATCACTCCGGCGAAACGTCCATTTCCCTGGCACGTATTGTCAGGTAAAAATCGTGCTTAAGAGTGGAGAGGAGCCGGTTTCGAATGGATATTCTCGGTTGGGTGCTGGTGGTGGCGCTGTTTGCCGTCGGGATGGCGGGCGCAATCTTTCCGATTTTGCCTGGAGTGCTGGCGGTCTATGCGGCTTTATTCGTTTACGGTCTGTTTTTCGGGTTCGGCGAGTTCGGCTTCTGGTTTTGGCTGTTCCAGACATCGATCGTGGCGGCCATCCTGATCGCCGACTATATCGTCAGCGCCTGGGGCGTCAAAAAGTTCGGAGGCACCCGGGCCTCCGTCATCGGCAGCACGATCGGCATCCTCGTCGGGCCGTTTGTCATTCCGGGCGTCGGTCTCATCGCGGGCCCGTTTCTGGGAGCGTGGATCGGCGAACTGATCGCAGGAGCGGATATGAAGCAGGCGACGAAAGCCGGCGTCGGCGCGCTGGTCGGATTTTTGACCAGCACGGTCGTCAAGCTGCTGCTGCAGGCGATCATGATCATCCTGTTTATCGTGTGGATCGTCGTGAACTGATTTGCGGTCGCGGCGGTTTCATTCACCGATCCTAATTAAAATTCAAAAAAATCAAGGAGTTGGACGAGGCATGATTCGCGTTACCATCTGGAACGAATACGAGCACGAGAAAGTCGACGAGCACGTCGCCGCGATTTATCCGAAAGGCATTCACGGCGCGATTGCCGACGGCATCGCCGGGGAGGGCGTGCAAACACGCACCGCCACGCTGGACGAGCCCGAGCACGGACTGACCGAGGACGTGCTGAACGAAACCGACGTCCTCATCTGGTGGGGACACCGGGCGCACGGCAAAGTGTCCGACGAGATCGTGAACCGGGTGCACGACCGCGTTCTGAAAGGAATGGGCCTGATCGTGCTGCATTCCGGCCATTTCTCGAAAATTTTCAAGAAGCTGATGGGGACGAGCTGCGATCTGAAGTGGCGCGAAGCGGGGGACAAGGAGCGCATCTGGGTCGTCGATCCGGCGCATCCGATCGCGGAAGGGCTCGGCCAATATTTTGAGATCGAGCATGAGGAAATGTACGGCGAGCATTTCGACATCCCGGCTCCCGACGAGCTCGTCTTCATCAGCTGGTTCGAGGGCGGGGAAGTGTTCCGCAGCGGCTGCACGTATCATCGCGGCAACGGCAAAATCTTTTACTTCCGTCCCGGACACGAAACGTATCCGACTTACCATAACAAAGACGTGCTGAAAGTGATCTCCAATGCGGTCCGTTGGGCCGCTCCGCGGCATGGCGCTCGCCATGTGTACGGCAAAGCCGCGCCGCTTGAGCCGATCAAAGGGCATGTCTGATCAAGCGGCTTTGCTCCGCCTGCCGTCTGCCGACCGTCGACGATTGCAGGCGGATTTTTCCATGTAATCACCCCTAAAGGAATGAAGCTGCAAAGCGGAAATTCCTTTTGGGGATCATTTCATTCAGGGGAGGAGTCTTCGGGAATGAAGCTGTCTTTTACGACTTTGGGTTGTCCGCGGTGGGATTTGGAGACGATTGTGGCAAAGGCTGTTGAATACGGTTTCAACGG
>Ga0310832_101469_pt1 | contig 10300 bp, 9 predicted proteins | sample WT_ome_7_FD_201303 | JGI IMG/M metagenome (GOLD analysis project Ga0310832, IMG submission 201303) | Sorghum-adapted microbial communities enriched on wild type (WT) sorghum from Joint BioEnergy Institute, Emeryville, California, United... ...
AAAAACCGTTTCGAATAACCGCCGGTTGCCGCTCTCTATGATCGTTCCATGTGAACGGGGCCGGATCAGGCAGCGCAAAGCCAACTTGCGTAAAATCGCTCCCTATACAGAACCGAGCCGCTCAGCGCAACGCTTTAAGACCGATATCGCTGCGATAGTGGGCGCCGGCGAACCGGATCCGCCGGACGTCAGCGTACGCTTTTTCGCGCGCCTCTTCGATGGTCGCTCCCGTCGCGGTTACGCCCAGCACGCGGCCGCCTTCGGTGACGATTTGCCCGTCCTTCGTGGTCGTGCCCGCATGGAACACCACCGAATCCCGCACGTCGTCCAGTCCGTGTATCGGAACCCCTTTCGGGTAAGAGCCCGGGTAGCCTTCGGAAGCGAGTACGACACATACGGCCGAACGGTCGCTCCAGCGAATATCGACCTCCTGAAGCCTTCCTTCCACCGCCGCCTGGAAAATGTCGGCCAAATCCGTTTCCAGAAGCGACAGCACGACCTGCGTCTCCGGATCGCCGAAGCGCGCGTTGAACTCGATCGTCTTCGGACCGCTTTCGGTCACCATCAGCCCGGCAAACAGGACGCCGCGGAACGGCCGCCCTTCCTTCACCATCGCTTCGGCCGTCGGCTTGATGATCGTCTCGATCGCTTCATCGATAACCGATTGCGGAATATGCGGCAGCGGACAGTATGTGCCCATCCCTCCGGTATTCGGCCCCTTGTCGCCGTCGAACACTTGCTTGTGGTCCTGCGAGGGCAGCATCGGACGCACGACCGCTCCGTCGACGAACGACAAGATCGACATTTCCTGGCCTTGCAAAAACTCCTCTACGACGACCTGGTTGTTGCCTTCGCCGAACACTTGCGCGACCATAATGTCGTGCAGCGCCTTCTCGGCTTCCTCCACCGCCTGCGCCACGACGACGCCTTTGCCGGCGGCGAGGCCGTCCGCCTTCACGACGATCGGAGCTCCCATTTTGCGCACATAGGCGAGAGCCGCTTCATAGTTGTCGAACGTCTCGTAGGCCGCTGTCGGGATGTTGTACTTGCGGAGCAGCTCCTTCGTGAAAATTTTCGAGCCTTCGATAACGGCGGCGTTTTGCCGCGGTCCGAACACGGGAATGCGCCGCTCTTCCAAATAGTCGACGATGCCGGCCGCCAGCGGATCTTCCGGCCCGACGACAACGAGATCGATTTTCGCCTCGCGGGCGAATTGCGCGATTCCGGCGAAGTCGCTTTCCTTGACCGGGACGCATTCCGCGATCTGTGCGATGCCCGCGTTGCCCGGGGCGCAGTACAGTTTCTCCACCCGGCTGCTCCTCGTGAGCGCCCAGAGGATGGCGTGCTCCCGGCCGCCTTTGCCGATCACCAATATTCGCATCGTTCGTCCCTCCGAAAAAATGGTTGGCGCTTAATCAGGCGCGCTTCCGTCTAACTACGCCTTGTTCCAAATGCGCAGCTCGGTGCGGCCGTCTTGCCGGCTGATCGTCTTGACGAGCAGCGCGACTTTATTTTCCGTGTCCAGCCGGTTCCAGTAAAATGCACCTGCCTGCGCCACGTCGTCGAACAGCGGCAGCATCACCGGCTCGCCCTGGAACGAAGGCAGCGGATTGCCGTCTCCGGCATACGTATGGATGCAGTGGCCAAAGCCGGGAATGCCTTGCTCGTAATGGAAATAGTGGCGCATTGTCTGGGAGGCGTCGCCATTATTCGTTTTCAAAATCGACAGCTTGTAGGCGCAGGATCGATCGTCCAGATCGACCAGACCGGAAATGCGCGGCGTATAGTTGGGCGCGTCCGGCTCCCAGGTGCGTGTCGCGAGTGCTTGCTCGAACGTGCCCCCCGCCTTGAGCGTCTCGTAGATCGTATCGGTCTGGTCGCCGTTCGTGACGATATGCGCCTGATTCACATGGCGGACCGGGTAATAAATGATGAGCGACGGGTCGATCAGCTTGGCCGGGTCCCGCGCCTCGGTGCGGACGAAGCCGTTCGGCTCCTGCACGAATACGCGGTTGCGGCTGTTTTCGCTGCGGCCCATAATCCAGTACACTTGCATGTAGCGCGTTCCGTCCGGGGTCAGACCGATGATGATGCCGCGGCCCGGATACGGATTCGCATGCAGGCGGACGGCGTTCGCCTCCGCCGCGGAATTCCAGCTTATTGTCACGATGCGATCTCCTTTGCCCGCATAATGATTAATGATGGAACAACCGTACGCCGGAATACGCCATGACCATGCCGTACTCGTTGGCGGCTTGCACGACTTCCTCGTCGCGCATCGAGCTTCCCGCCTGCACGACGTAACGGACGCCGCTTCGGCTCGCCCGGTCGAGGTTGTCGCGGAACGGCAGGAACGCGTCCGAGCCGTAAGAGACGTTGGTCAGCCCCGACAGCCACTCACGCTTCTCGGCGGCGGACAGGCGCGGCGGCACTTCCTCGAAGCACGCTTCCCAGCTGCGCAGCTCGAATGGTGTAAGCTCGTCCTCGAGCCACAGGTCGATGGCGTTGTTTTGCTCCGCGCGGGACAGCCCTTCGCGGAACTTCATGCCGAGGGCGATCGGATGCTGGCGCAAATACCAGCGATCCGCCTTGTCGCCGGCGAGCCGCGTGCAATGGATGCGCGACTGCTGGCCCGCGCCGATGCCGATCGTCTGGCCGTCCAGCGCGTAGCAGACCGAGTTGGACTGGGTATACTTGAGCGTGATGAGCGCCACGAGCAGGTCGCGCTTCGCTTCTTCGGGCAGCTCCTTGTTTTCCGTGACAATATGATCGAAGACGGAGGCGTCGATGACCGCGTTGTTGCGCTCCTGCTGCATTTTGAGACCGAACAGCGTGCGCGTCTCGATCGGATCGGGGACGTACGACGGGTCGATTTCCAGCACGAGGTATTTGCCGCCCTTCTTCGCCTTGAGAATGGCGAGCGCCTCCTCGGTGTAGCCCGGGGCGACGACGAGGTCGGACACCTCGCGCTTGAGCAAATGGGCCGTCGATACGTCCACGACGTCGCTTAGCGCGGCCGCGTCGCCGAACGACGACATCCGGTCCGCTCCGCGCGCCCGCGCGTATGCCGTCGCCAGCGGAGACAGCTCGAGTCCCTCCACGAAGTACGCCTTCTTCAGCGTGTCGCTAAGCGGCGCATAGACGGCCGCTCCCGCCGGGCTGACGTGCTTGAACGATGCTGCCGCCGGCAATCCGGTCGCCTGGCGCAGCTCCCGCACGAGCTGGAACGCGTTCAGCGCGTCGAGCAGATTGATAAAGCCGGGATCGCCGTTCAGCACCCGGATCGGCAGTTCGCCTCCCCCTTCGACGAACAGCTTCGCTTCTTTCTGGTGCGGGTTCATCCCGTACCGCAAATGAATTTCGCTTGGCATTGTCGAACCATCCTTCTCGTTTATTCGTGGCCGTGGGAACCGTCAGCTCCAAAGGACGCGGCGGCCGTCCGGGGCCAGCCGGATGCGCCCCTCGCCGATGGCGCGGATGACGGCCGGGTACAGCTCGTGCTCGACCGGGTGAATTTTGGCGGCGAGCGTCTCCTCCGTGTCGTCGTCGGCCACTTCCACGGCGCGCTGCGCGATGATCGGTCCCGTGTCCATACCGCCGTCCACGAAGTGCACCGTCACGCCCGTCACTTTCACCCCGTGGGCCAGCGCCTGGCCGATGGCATTCAGCCCCGGAAATGCCGGCAGCAGCGACGGGTGAATGTTCACGATCCGCCCTTCATACGGAGCGAGCAGCGTCTCCGATACGATGCGCATGTAGCCGGCGAGCACGACCAGATCGATTTGTTGGTCCCTAAGCCGCGCGACGATCTCGGATTCGTACGCCTGCTTCGACTCGTAGTCTTTCGGCCGGAAGGCGAATGTCTCCACGCCGGCCGAAGCGGCGCGCTCGACGACGTACGCCTTCGGCTTGTCGCATACGAGCAGACTGATTTCCGCCTCCAGCTTCCGCTCCCGCACGGCATCGACGATCGCCTGGAAGTTGGAGCCGCTGCCGGAAGCGAACACCGCGATGCGAAACGGCTTCATCACACAACCGCTCCCTCGAAGGTCACGATCCGCTCGCCCGGCGTTATCGTTCCGATACGGTACGCCCGCTCTCCGTTCGCCTCGGCCAGCCGGATCGCTTCGTCCGCCTGCTCGGCCGGGACGACCAGCACCATAGCGATGCCCATGTTGAACGTGCGGAACATATCGTTGTTCGATACCGAGCCGAGCCGTTGCAGCAAGGAGAAGATCGGCAAAATCGGCCAGGAGCCGTATTCGATCCGGGCGTTCACGCCGGCTGGCAGCACGCGCGGAATGTTTTCCAGAAACCCGCCGCCGGTAATATGCGCCATGCCCTTGATGTTGATCCGCTCCAGCATGGCCAAAACCGGCTTCACGTAAATTTTCGTCGGCGTAAGCAGCACGTCTCCGAGCTTGCCGCCCAGCTCGGCCACTTCGTCATCCAGCTTGTAGCCGTGATCCTGAAGCAGCAGCTTGCGCACGAGCGAAAACCCATTGCTGTGCAAGCCGCTCGACGCCAGGCCGATGATGGCGTCGCCGGCAGCAATCGACGATCCGTCGATGATCTTTTTCTTGTCGACGATTCCGACGGTGAAGCCGGCGATGTCGTATTCGCCCTCACCGTACATGCCCGGCATCTCGGCCGTTTCCCCGCCGATGAGCGAGCAGCCCGCTTGCAGGCAACCGTCGGCGACGCCTTTGATGATCGCCTCGATTTTCTCCGGAACCACCTTGTCGCAGGCGAGGTAATCGAGGAAGAAAAGCGGCTCGGCGCCTTGCACGACGACATCGTTGACGCACATGGCGACGGCGTCGATGCCGATCGTATCGTGCCGGTCCATCGCGAAGGCGATCTTCAGCTTCGTGCCGACTCCGTCCGTGCCGGAGACGAGAACCGGCTCCTCATACTTGGACTTGTCCAGTCCGAACAGCGCTCCGAAGCCGCCCAGCTCGGTCAGCACTTCCGGTCGGAACGTCTTCTGGACGTGCTTCTTCATGCGGACGACCGCTTCGTTGCCGGCGGCGATATCGACGCCCGCTTGCTTGTACGCTTCCGACAAATCGTTTCACTCCTTAAAGGGTAGGATGCGCGTAAAACCGTCAGTCGCAGCCGCCGCAGGCAGCCGCCTCCTCGTCCGGAACCGGGGTCGGGTATAGGTTGTCGAAGCAGGCGGTGCAATGCCCGCCTTCCCCGGCGCCGTCCAGCCCCCCGATCGACTCGATCAGCCCTTCCTTGCTCAAAAAATAGAGCGAATCGGCGTTGATCGCCTTGCGAATTTCCTCGATCGACTTTTGCGAAGCGATCAGTTCTTTCCGATTCGGGGTGTCGATGCCGTAGAAGCACGGATTTTTGAACGGCGGCGAGCTGATGCGCACGTGCACTTCTTTCGCCCCCGCCTCGCGCAGCAGGTTGACGATGCGCAGCGACGTCGTCCCGCGCACGATCGAGTCGTCGATCATGACGACGCGCTTGCCTTCGACCACTTTGCGCACCGCGCTCAGCTTCATTTTCACGCCCTGCTCGCGCAGCTCCTGGCTCGGCTGGATGAAGGTGCGGCCGGTGTAGCGGTTTTTGATCAGGCCGAGCTCGTACGGGATGCCCGTCTGCTCGGCGAAGCCGATCGCCGCCGAGATGCTCGAATCCGGTACGCCGGTCACCACATCGGCATCGACGAACGATTCCATCGCCAGCTTCCGGCCCATCCGCTTGCGCGCCGCATGGACGTTGACCGCGTCGATGTCGCTGTCGGGACGGGAGAAGTAAATGTACTCCATCGCGCACACGGCCCGCTTGGCGGGGGCGGCGAACCGGTCCTCCTTCATCCCGTCGCGGTCGAGCACGAGCAGTTCCCCGGGCTCGATGTCGCGCACGTACTCGGCGCCGATGGCGTCGAAGGCGCACGTCTCGGAGGCGAACACCCAGGCGCCCCCCAGCTTGCCGAGCACAAACGGCCGCAGCCCGTGCGGGTCGCGCGCCGCGATCAGCTTGTCGTTCGTCAGGAACAGGAACGCGTAGGCGCCGTTCAGCGTGACGAGCGATTCCTTGACCGCATCGACGATATCGTCATGCTGCGAGCGCGCGATCAGATGGGCGACGACCTCGGTGTCGCTCGACGTCTGGAAGATCGAGCCTTGCCGCTCCAGCCGGCTGCGAATGTCCGGCGCGTTGACGATGTTGCCGTTGGTCGCAACGGCGAGATCGCCTTCGCGGTATTTGAACACGAGCGGCTGGGCGTTGGCGAGCTTGCTCTCCCCCGCGGTCGAGTAGCGCACGTGGGCGATCGCCACGGGGCCGCTCAGCGCGAGCAGTTTGTCGTTATCGAACACTTCCTTGACGAGTCCCATGCCGCGATGGTAATGAAACTCGCTGCCGTCGGAGACGCAGATGCCGGCGCTTTCCTGCCCCCGGTGCTGCAAGGCGTGCAGTCCGTAGTAGCACAAATGAGCAGCTTCGCGGTGTCCGTACACCCCGAATACGCCGCACTCCTCGTTCGGCTTGTCGAACCCGTTGCCGGGACGGACGCCTTCGTTGTAATAGCTTCCGCTCCAACGCGCGTATTCCGGAAGCTTCATCGCATCAAGCATGGGATCGCATCCTTCCACACCTTTTCCAACTGGTCGACAGGGGACACGATAACCGGTTTGCCGTTGATTTCAATGGTAAGATCTTGCCCTTGCACCGTGCCGATCGTCTGCACCGGCACTCCGCGAGCGCGCAAAAACGTCTCCAGCTCGGCCGCCTTCTCGGGCGAAGCGCTGAGCAGAATGCGCGACTGGCTCTCGCTGAACAGTGCAAAGTCGCCGCGCAGCTCCGTGCTGATACGGACTTTCGCGCCGAGTCCGCCGCCGATGCACGATTCGGCCAACGCCACCGCGAGGCCTCCTTCGGACAAGTCGTGCGCCGACGCGACGAGCCCTTGCCGGATCGCCTCCAGCACCGCGTCAAGCAGACGCTTTTCCGCATCGAGATCAAGCCGGGGCGGACGTCCTTCCGTTACGCCGTGCAGCACTTTCTGGAACTCGCTTCCGCCGAGCTCGGCCTTCGTCTCGCCGAGCAGCAGGATGACGTCGCCTTCCTTCTTGAAGTCTTGCGTCGTAATATGATCCAGATCGGTCACGAGCCCGACCATGCCGATGACCGGCGTCGGATAAATCGCGCCTTTCGCGTTTTCGTTGTACAGGCTGACGTTGCCGCCGATGACCGGCGTGTTCAGCTTGCGGCAAGCTTCGGACATGCCGTCCGCAGCTTTTTCCAGCTGCCAGAAAATTTCCGGCTTTTCGGGGTTGCCGAAATTCAGGTTGTCGGTAATCGCCAGCGGCTCCGCGCCGGAGCAGACGATGTTCCGCGCCGCTTCGGCGACAGCGATCGCTCCGCCCACTTCCGGATCGAGATAGACGTACCGCCCGTTGCAGTCCGTCGTCATCGCCAGCGCCTTGCGCGTGCCCGGCACGCCGACGACCGCGGCGTCCGAACCCGGCCGCACGTAGGTGCTCGTGCGCACCATGTAATCGTACTGGTTGTACACCCATTCCTTGCTCGCGACCGTCGGCGAAGCGAGAACCCGCTTCAGCGCGTCGGTCAAATCCGTCACTTCCGGATAGCGCGTCGTGTCGACGTTCGCTTGCTGCTCGTAATACGCCGGCACTTTGGACGGCTTGTTGTAAACCGGGCATTCGTCGACGAGCGCCTTCACCGGCATGTCGCCGACGAGCTCGCCTTTGTGGAACAGCTTCAAGCGGCCGTCGTCGGTCACTTTGCCGACTTTGGCGCAGATGAGACCCCACCGTTCGAAAATCGCCTTCGCCTGGGCTTCGTGCTCCGGCCGGACGACGAACAGCATGCGCTCCTGGGATTCGGAGAGCATCATCTCGTACGGCGTCATCCCTTTCTCACGCTGGGGCACTTCGTCGAGGTACAGCTCCATGCCGTTGCCCGCCTTGCTCGCCATCTCCGAGCTGGAGCAGGTCAGGCCGGCCGCGCCCATATCCTGAATGCCGACGACGATGCCGGAGTTGATCAGCTCGAGCGTCGCCTCGAGCACGAGCTTCTCCATGAACGGGTCGCCGACCTGGACGGCCGGGCGTTTCGCCTCGGACTCCTCGGTCAGCTCCTCGGACGCGAACGTCGCGCCGTGAATGCCGTCCCGGCCGGTCGCCGGTCCGACGTAAAATACCGGATTGCCGACGCCTCCGGCGACGCCGCGCTGAATTTTATCGTGATCGATCAGGCCGACGCACATCGCGTTGACGAGCGGGTTGCCCTCGTAGCTTTCGTCGAACATCACTTCCCCTGCGACGGTCGGGATGCCGATGCAGTTGCCGTAGCCGGCGATGCCGGAGACGACATGCTCGAACAAATATTTCACCCGTTCGCTGGTCAGCGGCCCGAAGCGAAGCGAGTTGAGCAGCGCCACCGGACGGGCGCCCATCGAGAAAATGTCGCGGATGATGCCGCCCACACCCGTCGCCGCCCCCTGGTACGGCTCGATCGCCGAAGGGTGGTTGTGGCTTTCGATCTTGAACACGACGGCCTGGTTGTCGCCGATGTCGACGATGCCCGCCCCTTCGCCGGGGCCCATCAGGACGCGGGGACCGGTCGTCGGAAACTTTTTCAGCACCGGCTTGGAGTTTTTGTACGAGCAATGCTCCGACCACATGACGCTGAACACGCCGATCTCGACGTAGTTCGGCTTGCGTCCGAGAAAGCCGCAGATGAGCTCGTACTCGGAGTCGGTCACGCCAAATTGCCGGTAAATTTTTTGCTCCGCGATCTGTTCCGCCGTCGGCTCTTTAACGGACAGCTGCTGCGCCATGTTTTTCCCTCCATGCGTTCAAAATCGACGTGAACATTCGCGCGCCGTCCTCGGAGCCGAGCAGCTGGTCGACCGCGCGCTCCGGATGGGGCATCATGCCGAGCACGTTGCCCGCCTTGTTGCAAATGCCGGCGATGTCGTCCACCGAGCCGTTCGGATTTTCCCCGTGGTAGCGGAACACGATCTGGTTGTTCGCCTTCAGCTCGGCGAGCGTCGCCTCGTCGCAATAGTAGTTGCCTTCGCCGTGAGCGATCGGAATGTCGATCAGCTCGCCCTCGGCGTATTGGGTTGTGAACGGGTTGCGGTTGTTTTCGACGCGCAGCGTCGCCGGATGGCAGCGGAACTTGAGCGACCGGTTGCGCAGCATCGCGCCCGGCAGCAAGCCCGATTCGAGCAAAATCTGGAAGCCGTTGCAGATGCCGATCACGTATTTGCCTTGCTCCGCCGCCTTGACGACTTCGCTCATGACCGGGGCGAACCGGGCGATCGCGCCGCAGCGCAAGTAGTCGCCGTACGAAAAGCCGCCCGGCACGATGATGCAGTCGTATTGGGACAAATCGGTCGCGGTATGCCAGACGTAGTCGACCGGCTGGCCGACCGTCTTCTCGACCGCCTTGTAACAGTCGATGTCGCAGTTCGAGCCCGGGAAGACGAGGACTGCAAAATGCATGGCTGAACCCTCCCTTTCAAAAGCTAAACGATTTTTCGATCCCCTCTTTCCCCCTTCGCCAAGGGGGAGGACTCGGGCGTTACACCCCGAGACCCCGTTAATGTGAGGGTTATTACGGTTGTGTTCTTATGTTACGGTGATGAGGGCAGGGATGCGGTTAACATTAATGCAGCTCGAACCGGTAGTCTTCGATGACGGTGTTGGCGAGCAGCTTCTCGCACATCGCCTTGACGCGGTTTTCAGCTTCGGAGCGGTCGTTTGTGTCCAGCTCCAGCTCCATATATTTGCCGATGCGGACTTTGCCGACTTCGGCGAAGCCCATCGAGTGCAGAGCGCCCTGAACGGCGCTGCCTTGCGGGTCGAGCACGTTTTGCTTGATCGTCACGTATACGGTTGCTTTGATCATGGGAATCCTCCTTGTTAGGCGCTCCCGCGCCCGATGAAAAAAGACGAATCCGCTTTCGGCTCTTTATCCTTGTGGAGCCGTCAGGCGGTGCAAAATATCGCGGTAACGGCGGGACGTCTCGGCGACGACCGACTCGGGCAGCGGATCGGGCTCGCTGTTTTTGTCCCAGCCGGAGTTCGCCAAATACGTCCGCACCGGTTCCTTGTCCATGCTGTCGATCTCGATGTCGAGGGCGTAGTTTTCCTTCGCCCAAAACCGCGACGAGTCCGGCGTGAACAGTTCGTCGATCACGATGACTTTACCGTCGACCAGCCCGAACTCGAACTTGGTATCGGCGAGGATGATGCCGCGCGCGGCGCAGTAGTCATGCGCGTACGCGTACAGCTGCAAGCTTTTGTCGCGC
>Ga0310832_101470_pt1 | contig 10300 bp, 11 predicted proteins | sample WT_ome_7_FD_201303 | JGI IMG/M metagenome (GOLD analysis project Ga0310832, IMG submission 201303) | Sorghum-adapted microbial communities enriched on wild type (WT) sorghum from Joint BioEnergy Institute, Emeryville, California, United... ...
GCTCTAATGCGATTGTCCAGCGGCGGGAACGGACGGCGGATTTCCTTTTTTGTTCCGAATGGGGTACAATAAATGGACGCTGCATGCAACGTAACGACAGTCGCCGCGCTTGCTGGCGGGAAGGGGGACATCGATGAATCCGAAGTTGAGAGCCGCAGGGATTATGATTCGCGATTTTGCCAAGGGTGATCCCCGGTACGGAACCGAACGGCAAGTGCTGGTGCAATGCGACGAGGACGAGTCGTTCTACCGGTTTGCCGGCGGAACGGTGGAGTACGGCGAGACGGCGGCCGAAGCGATCATCCGCGAATTTATGGAGGAATACGATCTCGAAGTTCGGGTCGGGCCGCTGATCGCGGTCAACGAGCATTTTTTCCAGTATTACGGCAAGGAGCATCACCAGGTGACGCTCATTCACCGCTGCGAGCTCGAGCGGACGAACGAGATCCCCGAGCCGCTGTGGCATAAGGAGCACGCCTCGGTCAAGCTCGTCTGGCGAACGTTGTCCCAACTGAGGCGGCGTCCGGTATATCCGGAAGGCATTTTCAGCCTGCTGGAGCAGGATGAGTCGTCGATTCTCCATCTGGTAACGGGCCGAGGCCCGCGGTAGCGGTCGGTCCGCGCCGCGCCGCGCCGCCCGAGGCCGATTGATGTCCATTGCACAATCGTGGCAAATCCGGGCACTTTCGACGAATACCGGGATATTCCCGAAGCACTCCAGGCATATCCGATGCACATCCGGCGGATGCACAACGAAATACGCGACGCATAGCCGGCGAATCCCTGTTGTATTCTGCACGCACCCGACGCCTCTTTTGCCGGGTGCATTTCCCTCTCTGCGGTTCATTTGGACAGGATGCCGCTACTTGCTTTTCAGCTTCCCGAGCGCTTCTCCTACCTTCACTTTGACACCGACGGCCAGATCGGATCTCGGCTCGAAGATGCCGTTCTCTGTCAGCAGGACGACGGTCGAGCCGAATTCGAAATAAGCGAGCTCGCCGCCCCTCTCCAACTTGTCCGGCAACGGCTCGACATAGCGGATACTGCTGACGTTCAACGCCCCCACCTTGACGACGGCGATTTCGCCGTACTCGTGGTCGATGTACGTCACGAGCCGCTCGTTGCGGCTGAGCACCCGTTTCATATGCGTAAGGCCGAAGTCGTTGACCGGGTACACTTTGCCCTTCACATGTTCCTTCTCCACGATCGTGCCGGTGACGGGCGAATGGATCCGGTGGTAGTCCGTCGGACTCAAGTACAGGACGAAAAAAAATCCGTTCCGGTAGTTGACCGTGCGCGGCGACCGATTGAGCAATTCCTCCACGGTATAATCCTGGCCCTTCACATTCATCATCGTGCCCGACTGGATCGGCCCCATTCCGGTAATGAGCGAGTCGACCGGACTGAGCAGCGCGTCGGGGTCCGCATCGAGCGGGCGCAGATGCGGCTTCAGCCTGCGGGTGAAAAATTCGTTCAACGTCCGGTATTCGCCGAGCGCCTTCTCCGCATCTTCGACGCGAATGCCGTACGCTTTGGCGAACCGGGCGATCAGATGGCGGCTCCATCCGGACTTGGCGAACGAGCCGGTCATGCGGGAAATCCATTTGCGCGAGGAAAGCTCGGTCATAAGCCGAAACAACGGTTTCATGTTTTGTTCTCTCACCTGTCCGATGTAGGATGCAGCTTGCGGTTGACGACGGCGGCGGTCAGCCGCCGGCTTCCGGCTGCCGCTCCTGGAGCTTGCCTCCGCGCTTGTATTCCTGGCAGGACAGGCATGTCGCCGCGTTGACCTGCACCGGAATGGAACAGCCGGAATATTTGACGCAATGTACGGGTGTTTTGTCTTCCGGATTGGCGGAAATATGCGTGCAGAAACGACACCCGGCTATCAATTCGTGCGTGATGTCCAGCATCGTCTGCTTCAACCGGACGAGCTCTTCCATACGTTTTGCGGCTCCTTGTTCGATTTACAAATAGTGTAACATATCGGCGGCGAAAGTGTCACGGTTGCCGGAGGCACGATTCGAATCCGCCTCTTTGCCGGCGTGCAGGGCAATCGCATTAGAATTTCGATTGGCGCGGGAAAGGCGGGGAATCCCATAAAGTGGGGTCCCCCAAAAGTAATACCAATCTCTTGGATCGAAGGATTTAAACGAAGCGCATTCGTGTTCCAATGGTTGCGATTGGTGCGAGCAGCAAGCTGCTCTAACGGAATCTGCTTCGGAGCTTCGCTTCACTTTTGGGGGAGGAGGAGCGATTGGAGGATCAAAGGGCTTCGTAGCCGCTCCAATTTGCGCGGTTACGGCTCTCATGCGATTGCCCTGTGCGGGCGTGAAACTTTCATTGACAAACGAAGGAAACATGTTATTATGAAATGTGTCACTAGGGGAGCCCGTCAGGGCTGAGATTGGATGAATGAGCATCCTAGACCCTTTGAACCTGATCTGGATGATGCCAGCGTAGGGAAGTGGGACGCCTGAAACGTTCGAAGCCGTATTTCGAATGCGAATTGAGTCCGCCTCTATGGGGCGGATTTTTTGCTTTGCATCTGAAGCAAGATGCCAGGGTACCTGCGGGGACGACCGGCGATCCGGCCCGCCGACATGCACGGCTTAAACCCGGTGACGCAAAATTTGGTCGATTGAAGGAGTGGTTCGGATGTCGAAAGGTTTGAAGCTGACCGATATTTTGGTCACGGCGGTGATCGCCATCGTGTTCGGGCTTATTTACCGGATCTGGGGGCCCGTGTACGATCTGGTCAAGGTGGTCGGGCTGCAGGCAGAGCAGCTGTCGTACGGGATGTGGTTCATCGCCTCCACCGTGGCGTTTCTGATCATCCGCAAGCCGGGCGTCGCCCTGATCGCCGAAGTGGCCGCCGCCTTTTTCGAAATGGTGCTGGGGGCGTCCTACAGCGTCGAATCGCTGACGTACGGGATTGCGCAAGGGCTCGGCGCGGAAATCGTGTTCGCCCTGTTCGCCTACCGCTCGTATTCGCTGGCGGCCGCCGTTTTGGCGGGAATCGGCGCCGGGATTGGTTCGCTGGCGATGGATGTGTATAAAGGGTACATGACCGAGCTGCAAAGCTGGAACTTGGCGCTTTATCTGATCTTCCGGTTTATCAGCTGCATTGTTATCACGGGGGGCCTCGCCTACTACCTCGTGAAGGCGTTGGAGGCGACCGGGGTGACCCGGATCGTGAGGCCGGTGTCCGAAGAGGACCGGAGATCTTTGCACGATTGATGACGGCCGCGGCGAACAAACGGCGAAGGAGAGATGGACGATGGACGTAGCGGCGGGAGTGGAGAAGCTGCGGCTGAAATTTTCCGGCGCGCCGGCGCTGACGTTCCGGGACTTGTCCCTTTCGATTCGCCGGGGGGAGCGCGTTTTGCTGCTCGGGCCGAGCGGCTGCGGGAAATCAACGCTGCTGCAAGTGTTGACCGGACTGATCCCTCATGCGGTCGAAGTGCCCGTGTCGTACGAGTCGATCGTCGTGCCGGGGCGGTGGGGATTCGTGTTCCAGGACCCGGACACGCAGTTTTGCATGCCGTTCGTGGACGAGGAGCTGGCGTTCGTGCTGGAAAACCAATGCGTCCCGCGCGGGCAAATGATTCCGCGCATCGAGCAGCTGCTCGAGCGGGTCGGCCTGCGGCTGGAGCGGCTGCATATGCCGATCGCCCAGCTGTCGCAAGGGATGAAGCAGCGGCTGGCGATTGCCGGCGCCCTGGCGCTCGAGCCCGACGTGCTGTTCGTCGACGAGCCGACGGCGCTGCTCGATCCCGAAGGAACGGCGCAAGTATGGGAGGCAATCCGTGCGGCGGGCGAGGGGCGGACCGTCGTCATCGTCGAGCACAAGATCGAGCGCATCGTCGATTACATCGACCGAGTCGTGCTGTTCGACCGTGGCGGCGGCATTACGGCCGACGGCCGCCCAGCGGATGTGTTCGCAAGCTTCAAGCATCGGCTCGTCGAAGACGGCATCTGGTATCCCGGCGTATGGGACGACTACACCGCGGGCCGACGGTACTCGGGGGCCAGCGGGCGCGGCGCGAACCGGAAGCTTCCGGATTCCCCGGAGACGACGGGAGTGCCGGCTGCCGGAGGCCGGGAAACGTCCGCCGCATCTGCCGGGACCGAGCCGCTGATCCGGTTGGGCGGATTCGAAGTATACCGGGGCAAGGAAGCGAAGCTGAGGGTGCGGTCGGCGGACGTGCGTCCCGGAGAATGGATCGCCGTCGTCGGGCCGAACGGGGCGGGCAAAAGCACGCTGCTGCTCGGTCTCATGCGGCTGCTCCGCACATCCGGCGGCTACGAGCTGAACGGCCGACCGGCCGGGAACACGCGAGAGCTGGCGGATCAGATCGCCTTCGTTTTCCAAAACCCCGAGTTTCAGTTCGTGACGAATTCCGTTTATGCCGAGGTCGCGTTCTCGCTGCGCAAGGACAAGCGGCCCGAGTCGGAGGTGGCGGCGAAAACGGAGCAGCTGCTGGACGCCTTCGAACTGGCCGACCGCCGGGACCAGCATCCGTTTCTGCTGTCGCTCGGCCAGAAACGCCGCCTGAGCGTTGCCTCGGCGATCGTGAAGGAGCAGCGCATTTTGCTGCTCGACGAGCCGACGTTCGGCCAGGATGCGCGCAACACGTTTGCGCTGTTGGAGAAGCTGGAGGAATGGCGTGCGCGCGGAACCGCGATCGTCATGGTGACGCACGATCCCGATATCGTACGGCGGTTCGCCACGCGCGTATGGGAAGTGGAGGCCGGCGAGCTGCGCGCGGAGCGGAGTCCGCAAGAGTGGGCCGACGCCGTCGAGGCCGCCTTGTCGGGAGCGGACTCGCAAGCAGGCGCAGCGGCACCGCAGGCGCAGCCGCCATTGGCGGAGGCGGCGTTTGCGGGTGCGCGTGAAGCGGACGAAGACGCCTTGCCGGAGCCAGCGTCCGTGGGCGGCGAGCCTGCCGACCTGGGCCGGACGTTCGCAGCAGTCGCCGTGAACCGCAGGAAGGAGCGTTAGCGACGTGCATATCGAATTTGTTTACCGCGAAACGTGGCTGCATCGGGTCAATCCGACGCTCAAGCTGGCGCTCAGCCTCGCCCTGTTCGGGTTCGCGCTCGTCACGCACAATCCGAGCGTCATGCTCAATGTGACGGCGGTCACGTTCATCGTTTTCGCCGCGTTCAGCGGCCATCCGGCCAAACGTCTGGCGCTGTATGCTTCTCCGGCGCTGCTCCTGTTCATTTCCTCCTCCACATCGATGATTTTTTACGGCAAAGGGGAAACGACCTGGCTGGAGTGGGGCATCGTCCACGTGACGAAGGAGAGCTTCTTCCGGGGCGTTCAGGTCGGCCTCAAGTCGCTTTGTTTCGCTTTCGTCGGGCTGACGTTCGCTTTGACGACGCGGCCCGTTCTGCTGTTTTATTCACTGATGCGCCAATGCCGGCTTCCGCCGAAGTACGCCTACAGCCTGATGGCCGCCATGCGGCTCATTCCGATCATGATCGAGGAACTGCAGACGCTTCGCCACGCGCTCGCCGTCCGAGGCGTGGCGCACGAGCGCGGCTTTCGCGGGCTATACCGCAAGCTTCGGTCGTATGCGGTGCCGATGCTGGCCCAAAGCATACGGCGCGCCCAGCGGATCGCGGTGGCGATGGAGGCGAAGCGATTTGCCGACACCGGCCGCCGCACGTACTTTTACGAGGTCGGCTTCGGTCCGGTCGACGCCATGTTCGTTGCAGGCGCGATCGTGCTGTACATCGCCGCTTACGCCGCGGGCATATCGCTTCCTTATGTCGACGTGACGGATGTGCGCTAAGAAGCCGGAGACTTTGGCGGTTTTGACACCGACCAGGAAAGGGGTATATCGATGATGAAGTTTTCCGAGCGAGTCAGAAAGGCGGCGGATGCAAGCTGGCAAGCAAGCTTCGAACACCCGTTCGTTACCGGGATTGCCGACGGCCGTTTGCCGCTTGACCGGTTCAAGCATTATGTGCTCAACGATGCCTACTACTTGTCCTGCTTCGCGCAAGTGCAAGCGCTGGGAGCGGCGAAAGCTCCGAATTTGCGCACCTCCGGCCGGATGGCGGAGCACGTTCAACGGACATACAACGCGGAGCTGTTGCTGCACGAAAAGTTCTCCGCGCTGCTCGGCATTACGCCGGAGGAGCGGGAATCGTTCGAACCGGCACCGACCGCATACGCTTATACGTCGCATCTGTTTCGTGCGGCCTACACCGGGCATCTGGGAGATATCATCGCGGCCATCCTGCCCTGCTACTGGCTGTACTTCGAGATCGGCCAGCGGCTGAAAGGCGCCCAGCCTGAGGAGCCGATCTATCGCGAATGGATCGCCGCCTACGGCGGGGATTGGTTCCGGGAGGTCGTCCAGGAGCAGATCGACCGGCTGGACGAAATCGCGGAGCAAGTGACGGAGTCGGATCGGGAGCGGATGCTGAAGCATTTTCTGATCAGCAGCCGGTACGAATACGAGTTTTGGGAGATGGCGTACACGAAGCAGCGCTGGCCGGTATGACCGGCCGGCGCGAAAGCCGGGAACTTCCCGACACGGCCGCCGGGCCGTTCGGGCGGGAAAGATGCGGCGCGGACTCGGCACGAGGAGTCCGCGCTTTATTTTTTGCCTATTCGATCGCAACAGAAAAAACGGAGCGGGCATACGGACGCGAGCGCTGGTTATTGGCGTGCGACCCTCCCTGTCCTGGCCGCGGCGGGTGTGGTATGATAAAGAATTGAAGCAACGATTCAATACCGTTTAATTCGCCGGATCTCTTCGGCTTCCTGGCGCATCTTCTTCCGATGCTGCACTTCGACCCGGATCATGAAGGCGAGGCCAGCGGCAAACAGCAAAACGAAGGCGACAACCTCCGGTGTCCGTAAGGAATGCACGGTGCGAATTCCCTCCCGAATCAGAATCAATTGGAGATCCATCCATTTATTCTCATAGCTGTTATTTCGAATTATACACCATATTTTGAATAATCGGCAATATCATTTTTTGCGATTTTTAAATCTCTTATACTGGAGGTCAGAGGTGATAGAGAACATGACTTTCGGTGCCCGCCTGAAAAGCGCCAGAAACAGCAAGCGTCTCACCCAGCATCAGGTGGCCGACGTGCTCGGCCTCAACTTCACAACCGTATCCAAATACGAAAACGACAAATCCCAGCCTGACAACGAAATTTTGCAAAAGCTGGCCGTTTTGTACGACGTTTCGATAGATTGGCTGCTCACGGGGGAAGAAGGCGGCGCCGGTTCCGGCAGCGGCAAATGGAAAGTATACTTCGGCGGCGAAGTCGAGGAGCTGACCGAGGAGGAAGCGAAGCATCTGAAGGACAGTCTGGAGATGTTTCGGCTGCTGAAGGAGAAGCGGGCGAAGTACGAAGGAGCCCGGAAGTCCGGCAAATCCGCCAAGGCGGACAAAGCATCCGGCGCAGCAAAATCCGGCAAAAACACGGCGCAGTCCGGCGATTCCGGGGCGGAAGAAAATTGATGCTTCAGTCCGGCGGCCGCGCCCGAGCGCGAGCGCCGATCCATAGGTGAAAGCCTCCCCGGCCGGGGAGACTGCCAAAGGCAACCTTTCATATGTAGAAACGTGAACTGTCGCGACATGCGGCAGTTCTCTTCATTTATTGGCCACTTCAACGATTTACCGCCGCACTGCTCGGCATTGCAAGCGCGTCGCTTTCGGGCCGGCTTCGGGCGCGGCTTTGCACGCCGCCCAGCCCGCGCCGGCCTCGGGCGGGCCTATTTTCTCGTTCCGGCCGCCGGTCCCGCGGCCCCTTGTTCTACGCTGCTGCGGTACAGGTTGGGCGGCAAGCCTGTCAGCTTTTTGAACGCCTTCGAGAAGGAAAACAGATCCGCGTAGCCGACCGACAGCGCGATCTCGGCCAGCGTGAAGGGCGTCTCCGTCAGCATGCGCTTCGCCGATTCGATTTTCAGCTGCTGCAAATAGCGGATCGGCGACATGCCGTAGACGCTGCGGAACTTGCGGCTGAAGTGCGCGCGATCGACCCCGACGTAAGAAGCGGCCTGCTGGACCGTAATCCCCTCGGCAAAATGCATGTCCAGGTAATCCACCCCTCTCTGCAGCCAGCCGTCTGCGGGCTGGCCGTTGTCCGGATTGCGCTTCGCCGCCGGCGCCGTCAAGGCGTCGAAGACAAGGTACAGCATGCCGAGCTTGGCGAAGCCGGACAAATCCTGCCCCTCGGAGCGGACGAGCGCGAAGAAGTCGTCCAACCGTTTCCGCAATTCCGGCCGCACGCTGCCTGCCCGATACGGCGACTCCGGCCGGATGCCGAACTGCTCGAGCATGTGCGCGGCTTTCCGGCCGTCGAAGGCGATCCAGGCGAGCTGCAGCGGCTGCTCCTCCGATGTGTAATATTCGCTCGTGCGATTCGGGAACAGGCAGAACAGATCGTCCCGGCCGAGCGGATAAGAGCGGCCGCCGTGGACGAACGTGCCGGCGCCCTCCAGCACGAAATGCAGACTGTAGTATGTCGTCGTGCGAGGGCCGGAATGATAGTCGCGCTTCGCCACGTTGCGTCCGAGCCGCAGCGTCCATACGGCGTTGGATCTCTCCGTGGCGTCGGGCGTAAAGAAGTAGCGTTCCGTATATTCCATAGGCTCGTCCTGCAAATACGGATCCATCACATTCTGCCTCCTTCCCGCCAATTTCTCAACCGACACTGGCATGCGTAAACGAAGCTCCTAATCTATTCGATCACATTAGGACAAAAGAGTTCGACGCATAGTGACATTGACGGCGGCGGGTATCGCTTGTAATATCAGTATAACCTATTAAACAACTAAGAATAAACGGAATTAGTAGGAGGCGCCTATGAAATTTTTGTTCTCGACAAGCTTCTCCTCCCGCGATGAAGCGCAGCGGCTCCTTCCCCTTATCGCGGAGTCGGGCTTCGACGGTGTCGAGCCGACGTTGCTGGAAGAAGGCTTCCCGGCTGTGCGGACGTACCGGGAGGACGCGGAATCGCTGCGGAAGCTTGCCGAGCAGGCGGGGGTTGCTCTGCCGAGCATGAGAGGCGGTCCGCTGTTTTGGTCGCGCTTCGGCTCGTCCGACCCCCAATTGCGCGAGGAGGCGGTGTCGCTGGCGGAGAAGGCGGCCGAAGCGGTCCGGCTTATGGGCGGGCAAGTGCTGCTGATCGTGCCGGGACGATGGGAGCCGGCGCAGCTGTATGCCGAGCTGTATGCGAACGCGCTCGAGACGGCAAGGCGCGTCGCCGGGGCGGTGGAGGAGAGCGGGATCACCGTCGGTCTGGAGAATGTGGACAACGGCTTCCTGCTGAGCCCGTCCGAATGGCGCCGCTTCCTAGACGAGACGGATCATCCGCGCATTCGTTGCTACTACGACGTCGGCAATACCGTGTATGCAGGCCTCGGGCATCCCGAGCAGTGGATCCGGGAGCTCGGCCGGGAGCGAATCTGCCGCATTCACGTCAAGGATGCGACCCGCAACCGGCAGCTGACCGCGCTTTGCGAGGGAGAGGTGCGTTGGCCGGCCGTCACTGCCGCTCTCGAGGAGATCGGCTATGACGGGTGGATCGGTGCGGAGCTGCAGCTTCCGGCCGATGATCCGCTTGCGTTCCTGCGGAAAATCCGGCGTAAGCTCCGGGACATCTGGGGCTTGTAGGCGCACGCCGGGCATATACCGGCGGCCGGCAGCCCAATTTGATCGATGGAGGGAACAAAATGACACACCATGATGCGACAGCGGCAGGCGGACTGCGTCTCGGCGTCTTCATGGATGCGGTGGGGCATTACGCAAGCGCATGGCGCCACCCGTCGACGCCGATCGATCGGCTGTTCGATCTCGGCTATTACAAGCAGCTGGCCCGGACCGCCGAGAGGGGCAAGCTCGATATGATTTTTTTCTCCGACCGGTACGGCATTCCGGACCGCTACGGCAACGACTTCCGGGCAACGGTCCGTTCGACGCACTCGGGTCGGCTCGATCCGCTCACCTTGATCTCCGTCCTCGCTGGCGTGACGGAACGAATCGGCCTCGCCGCTACCGTTTCGACGAGCTTCAGCGACCCGTTCCTGCTGGCTCGCCGCCTCGCCTCGCTCGATCATCTGAGCGGCGGTCGGGCGGCCTGGAATATCGTTACCTCGACGAGCGACAACGAGGCGCGAAACTTCGGCGCCGATCGCATTCCGGACCCGAAGACGCGCTACGAGCGGGCGCGGGAATTCGTCGAGGTCGCAAGGCGCCTGTGGGACAGCTGGGAGGACGATGCGCTCGTGCTCGACAAGGAGGCCGGCATTTACGCGGACGGA
>Ga0310832_101471_pt1 | contig 10296 bp, 6 predicted proteins | sample WT_ome_7_FD_201303 | JGI IMG/M metagenome (GOLD analysis project Ga0310832, IMG submission 201303) | Sorghum-adapted microbial communities enriched on wild type (WT) sorghum from Joint BioEnergy Institute, Emeryville, California, United... ...
CCGCAGGGTCGGGTCGCTCGCCGGCACGGTGACCGACGTGACCGCGAACGCGTCGACCCACGGGCCGTCACCGGACCACAGGACCGGGTTGCCGGGCCGGTCGGGGTCGTCGTCGACCACGGTCCACGCCAACGGCAGCGGCGGCAGCGTGGTGGCGCCCTGGAACTTCAGCGACCGCAGGTCCTTGCCCTTCAGCGGCGTACCGTCGGCCTTGCGCAGCAGCACGTAGTCCGCGCCGTTGGGGGCGGCGCCGGGCTGCTCGTAGCTGCGCGGGTTGTCCAGGTTGACCAGTGAGTTGACGCTCGCCGAGGTCACCTTGCTCTTCTGCTCGCCGATGACGAGACCGAACCGGGTGTCGACGATCCGGTCGAGCAACGTCGATGCCTGGAAGTCGTGCAGGACGGAGTAGAGGTCGGCGCCCTCGGCGTCGAGCGCGGCGTCCAGGCTGGCCAGACCCTGCCGCTCACCGTCGGTGTGCAGCCGGGTCAGGACGTCCTGTCCGAAGTGGTCGAACAGGTACAGCATCAACTGGTACGCGTGGCCGTAGTCGGCCAGCACGCCCGCGGCCGGTCCCTCGTCCCAGAGGTTGAGCGAGTTCTGGGCCCCGTTGCAGTCGCGCGGGTTGGGGTTGCCCGGGGTCTGCACGATGCCCCAGCCCTGGTAGCAGTTGATGTGGCTGTCGTTGCCGATCTGCTCAATCGTCAGTCGGGCGTCGACGTACCCGACCAGGGTCTGGGCGAAGTCGGACAGGCCCTCGTTGAGCCAGGTGGTCTCGCCCGGGTCGGTGTAGTAGTGCAGCAGGTGCTGCCACTCGTGCGCGAACGTGCCCTCGTACAGGCGCGGACGGGCCGGCCGGCTCGTGCACACGTCGTCGGTCGGGTCGTTCGGCGGGTTGGCCCCGGTGCGGTGCAGCCAGTCAAACGAGTCGATGGTCATGACGTTGCGGTCCATCAACTCGTTGAAGGTGCTGAAGTGGAAGCCCGCGATGTACGTCGGCGAGTTCGGCAGGTCGAAGTAGTTGTCGTCCTGGACGTTGTCGACCAGGGCCAGGGTCTTGTCGCCGTCGCCGGTGAAGTCGAGCGGGATGCCGAACAGCGAGGAGAAGAGCTCGTTGGTGCCGTCCCGGTCCGGCGGGGTGCTGAAGGCCGTCGTCTCCTTCGGGTACATGTTGTTGTCGAACTCTTCGATCAGGCTCTGCACCTGCTCGTCGGTCACCTCGATCGAGCCGGGGACGTCGTTACGGCAGTCGCCGGCGGGGAAGGCCAGGTTGTTGGCCACCCATACCTCGATCTTCTCGCCCACCCCGCGCAGCGTGAAGGTCTTCAGCAGCAGGGACAGGCTCCCGCCGACCTGGCGGATCGCCAGCAGGGTGCGCTGGGTGCCGACGGGCGGGGTGGACGCGGCGGCGGCGCGGGCGCGCGCGGCCCGAGGCTGGTAGGACTTCGGAACCTCGACCGGCTGGCCGTTGAAGGTGAGCGGCAGCGAGGTGTCCAGCTCGACGGTGTCGACCGCCGGGGCCGCGGTGTTCTCGAGCCGGGCGGCCGTGGCGGACGGCGCCACGAGCATCGCCAGCGGCAGGGACACCGCCGCGGCGGCCGTCCCGATCAGGTACCGACGGGATCGGTGACGCGCTCGGCGCGGCCGGTCGCCGGGTATGGCGGGGTGATTCGGTGTTGCGCGGTCATGCGATGGACCCGGTTCGTGGCCGGGCCTGGTGTCCGTCCAATCGGACAACGGGCCACCCCCTCACGGTGACAGGCGAATCGGCCGCCGGAACGGCACGAATGTGCCTCCACTCATGCGGCCGGACATCGATTTCTCCGGCGGCGCGAGGAAGCCTCCCAGCGAGCCTGCGAGCGAGAAGCGGACCGAGCGTGCCGCCGGAACCAGGTATTTCTCCGGCGGCGCGAGGAAGCCTCCCAGCGAGCCTGCGAGCGAGAAGCGGACCGAGCGTGCCGCCGGAACCAGGTATTTCTCCGGCGGCGCGAGGAAGCCTCCCAGCGAGCCTGCGAGCGAGAAGCGGACCGAGCGTGCCGCCGGAACCATGTATTGATGACTACCGGTGACCGTCGCCCCGCGCAAGCGTGACAAGGGGTTTCCCTGTGACAAACCACCACGATCCGCCCGATCGCTGGGACCGGACGGATCGTGGCGATCTCATTCGATGGGCCGACGCAACGAGTACGTCACCGCATTGAGCCGTTGGGGCTGACCGATGAGGCGGGCATGCCGGTCGTACGCCTGCCAGCCCTCGGCCCCGGCCCGGTTGAGGTGCCGCAGGTCGTCGAAGCGTTCGTCGACGCCCCAGTGCTGCGGCCCGTCGGGGTGGTGGAAGGTGGCGCTCCAGTCCACGTGCTGATCGGTACCGAACGATCCCGTGGCGCGGTACTCCAGCCGCGCATACTCCCATCGCGTCACGCGAATATCGTGCCGCAGCACCGCGACGGGGTGTGGGAAGGCGCTCCGTACGGCAGGACCGCGTCGCGATGGTCCGGGTTGGCCGGCGCGCCACGGCGCCGGACCGGCCCGAGCCGACCCAGCCGCCCGGGTCGACTCCGCCGCCGTATGACCCGACCGCGTATGACCCGACCGCGTATGACCCGGCCCAGCCGGTCGACCCGGTCTTGTCCGTCGACCCGACCGCGCAGTCGGATTCCCGCGGTTGCGCGATACATACGAGGTATGCATACTGCGTAGCCATGAGCGTGCGACACGGGTTGCTGGCGCTGCTGGAGCGGGGGCCCCGCTACGGCTACCAGCTGCGGGCCGAGTTCGAGCGGACCACGGGCGGGACCTGGCCGCTGAACATCGGGCAGGTCTACACCACCCTGGCCCGCCTCGAGCGCGACGGGCTGGTCCGGGCGTTGCCGGAGAACGACGGGGGGCAGCGGCCGTACGAGATCACGCCGGCCGGGCGGGCCGAGCTCGCGCTGTGGTTCGCCAGCCCGATCGAGCGCGGCGACCGGCCCCGCGACGAGCTCGCGATCAAGCTCGCGTTGGCGCTCACCACGCCCGGGGTGGACGTGCGAGCCGTGGTGCAGACCCAGCGCACCGCCACGGTGCGGACGCTGCAGGAGCTCACCCGGCTCAAGGGGCGCGACCCGGGCGGTCGCGAGGACATGGCCTGGCGGCTGGTGCTCGAGTCCATGGTCTTCCAGGCCGAGGCGGAGGTGCGGTGGCTCGACCACTGCGAGGCCGCCCTGGCCCGCTTCGCCGCGACGCCGGCGCCGCTCGACGGGGCCGCGCCCGCCGCGAACCTGGCCGCCGCGCCGGAACCGGAGCTGGCCGCCGAGTCCACAGTCGACGGTCCGTCTCAGGTCGCCCGGGGGACGCGATGAGCGACCTCGTGCTGGAGCTGCGCAACGTGACCCGCATCCACGGCAAGGGCGAGGTGGCCGTGCACGCCCTGCGCGGGGTGTCGCTGCAGGTGCGGGCGGGCGAGCTGGTGGCCGTCATGGGGCCGTCGGGCTCAGGGAAGTCCACTTTGCTCAACCTCGCGGGCGGACTCGACGCGCCGACCAGTGGTGAGGTGGTGGTCGAGGGCGTCGTGCTGGGCCGCATGAACCGACGCGAGCTCGCCGCGGTGCGCCGTCGGCGCGTGGGGTACGTCTTCCAGGACCTGAACCTGCTGCCGAGCCTGACCGCCGCCGAGAACGTCGGCCTGCCGCTGGAGCTGGACGGTGTCCGGCTGCGGCGGGTCCGGGCCACCGCGATGGCCGCCCTCGAGGAGGTCGGCCTGGCCCATCTCGCCCACCGCTTCCCCGACGAGATGTCCGGCGGTCAGCAGCAGCGGGTGGCCATCGCCCGGGCCCTGGTCGGCGACCGGCGGCTGATCCTGGCCGACGAGCCCACCGGGGCCCTGGACTCCCAGACCGGTGAGGCCGTGCTCAAGCTCATCCGCGCCCGGGTCGACGCGGGCGCGGCCGGAGTGCTGGTGACCCATGAGGCCCGCCACGCCGCCTGGGCCGACCGCGTCATCTTCCTCCGGGATGGGTGCATTGTAGACACCTCGGGGCCGCTACCCGGCGCGGAGAGCCTGCTCGTCCCCGGGCAGACGGGGTAGTCCGCCGCACCCGTCGACCCGGGCGGGTTCCGCCGGCCCCGCTCGTCGCGCGGTCGCCGCTCCGGCCCGGTCGCCGTCGGGCTCCCGTAGCCCCCTTCCAGGGCCCGGTCACCGACCCCGGACAGCGCTGATCATCCACATCGGACTAGCCACCCGCATGTCGTCCACCACCAGGACGTCCATAAGCGACAGACACGGTACGGAGCAGGCATGGATTTTGTCGCGAGCTGGCGCGCGGCCCTGCGCATCGCCTGGCGGGAGGCCCGGCGGGCCAAGGGACGGTCGGCCCTGGTGGCCATCATGTTGGCGCTGCCGGTCCTGGCGCTCAGCGCCGCCGCCGTGACCGCCGACACGATGTCGCTCACCGGGGCGGAGAAGGCCACCCAGCGGATGGGCGCCGCCGACGCCCGCATCCAGTGGAGCACGCGCCGGCCGATGACGCAGATGCCCGATCCGGCCGACGGCAGCGCGTTCGCCGACGCGTACGGCGTCGGCCCGTCCTTTGTGGCCGAGGAGTCCGACCTCGACCGGCCGGGCACCCAGGAGGAGCTGGTCGAGGTCCTGCCGGGCAGCACGGCCGTGCCGGTGCGGCGCGGAACCGTGGTCGTCCGCACGCCGGACGGCCTGGGCCAGCCCGACGCGGTCATGGTCGACGCGACCCACCCGCTGATGCGCGGCTACGTCGAGATCCTCGCTGGTCGGGCCCCGACCGCGTCCGGTGAGGTGGCGCTGACCAAGCAGGCCATGGCCTGGCTGGCGACCGGGATCGGCGACGAGGTCACGGTCACGGCCGGGACGACGGAGCGACGGTACACAGTGGTCGGTCAGGTCGAGTTCCCGTCCCTGCTGGACTCCGTGCTGCTGTTCGCCTACGACGCCGACGATACGGCGGTGAGCGAGTGGTTCATGCTGCGGGAGAACACCTGGCTGGTCGACACCCCGGAGCCGATCACCTGGGACCGGGTTCTCGAGCTCAACCGGCTGGGCATGGTGGTCGCCTCGCGAGCCGTCCTGGAGCACCCGCCGGCCGACGACGAGGTCCCGATGCTGCAGTCCGGGTGGAGCACCGGACCGATCGTGCAGCCGGAGGACGTCGCCCTCGCCGTGCTGGTCGGGGGCCTGGCGCTGCTCGAGGTCGTGCTGCTGGCCGGCCCCGCGTTCGCGATCAGCGCCCGGCGCCGCCAGCGGCAACTCGCCCTGGTGGCGGCCAACGGCGGCACCCCCGCCCACGTGCGGCGCATCGTGCTCGCCGACGGGGTGGTGCTCGGCCTGCTGGGCGCCGGGCTCGGCCTCGCGCTCGGCATCACCGGCGCCTTCCTCGCCCGACCCTGGTTCGAGGAGACCATCGCGCACGTCCGGGGCGGCGCTTGGCGGGTCTTCCCTGAAGCGCTGGTGGCGATCACGGGCCTGGCCGTGGTGACCGGGGTGCTGGCCGCGCTCGTCCCGGCGTTCATCACGGCCCGCCAGGACGTGGTCGCGGCGCTGGCCGGGCGGCGCGGGGTCACCCGCTCCCGCAAGCGCTGGATCGCCGTAGGGCTCGCCATGATCGGCCTGGGCGCGGCGATCACCTACGGGGGGACGGTCTCCGTCGACACCACGATCATGCTCTTCGGCCTGGTCATCGGCGAACTCGGCCTGGTGCTGTGCACCCCCGCCCTGGTGGGACTGGTTGCCCGAGTGGGCCGACTCGTACCGCTGGCCCCGCGCATTGCCCTGCGGGACGCCGCCCGCAACCGCGCCGCCGCCGCCCCGGCCATCTCGGCCGTGATGGCCGCCGTCGCCGGCAGCGTCGCCCTCGGCATGTTCCTCGACAGCCGCACCACGCACGAACGCCGGATGTACGTGCAGCAGTTGCCCACCGACACGGTCCGCGTCCACTTCGGCTACGGCGGCGAGAACCCGCACGACTCGCCGTCACTGGCCGCGATCGAGCAGTCGATGCGCTCCGCGCTGCCGGTCGCCGAGGTCTACCCGGTCAGCGCGACCATCTGTCCCGAGGGTTCCCCGGAGTGGGGGTCGTGCGAGCTGCGGGCGTTGGTCAACGACGCCTGCCCCCAGCTGCTGGCCTGGGAGAGCGGACAGTCGCTCACGCTGGAGGAGCGCCGGGCGGCGGCCGACAACCCGGCCTGTGACCCCCGGCATCTCTACGACACGACGCGAGTCCAGGTGATCGACGATAACGCCCTGGCGGCGTTCACCGGCGCCTCCGGGAACGACCTGCGCGCCGCCCGCGAGGTCCTGGCCGCCGGCGGCGTGGTCGTCCGGTCGCCCCTTCTGATCACCGACGGCCAGGTCACCCTGGCCGTGCTGCGACCCGACCCCGACGCCGACCCGGAGGCGCTCGCGGCCGGCACCGGTGCGCCCACCCCCGGCCGGGGCGGAGTGCTGGTGTGGCCCGGACACACCGTCGACTACGTCACGCTCCCCGGCCACCTGCTCACCACCGCGGTCGGCCCCGGGCCGGCCGTCGTGACCCCGGCCACCGTGGCCCGGCTTGGGCTCGACCGCGATGAAACAACCCTGATCGGTACGACCACCCGCTCGCCGACCGCCGCCGACGAGGAGCGAGCCCGCCTGCTGCTGCAGCGATTCGAGGCGTTCCCCCAGGTCGAGCGCGGGTACCAGCCCCGGTACGACGAGATCCTGCTGATACTGCTGGCCGCATCGGCGATCATCACCATCGGGGCCGCCTCCGTGGGCACCGCGCTCGCCGCCGCCGACAGCCGGCAGGACCTCTCCACCCTGGCCGCGGTCGGCGCCTCACCCCGGCTGCGCCGCGGCCTGTCGGTGAGCCAGTCCTGGGTGATCGCCGGCCTCGGCTCGATCCTCGGCACGGCGGCCGGCATAGGGACGTCGGTGGCCGTGCTAGCCGTCTACGCCCGGCAGTACGGCGAGGCGCTGTGGCCGCAGGAACCCCCGCCGACTCCGGTGATGCCGTGGTCGGTCCTGCTGATCACGCTCATCGTGGTGCCCGGCATCGCGGTCCTCGGGGCGGGCCTGTTCACCCGCAGTCGCCTGCCGATCGAGCGGCGCCTGTAGCGCCGACCGTACGGCCGGTTGCCACCGTCCGCCCGCCCACGGCCCTGGACCACGGCTCGCCGGCCCCGGCCCGACCAGCAGCCATAACCAGCCACAAAGGACAGTGACGGACCACAGGGGACAGTAACCGACCACAGAGGACAGCCCACCGACACAGACCATCGACAGCGGAGAAACACGGTACGGAGCAGGCATGGATTTCGTCGCGAGCTGGCGCGCGGCCCTGCGCATCGCCTGGCGGGAGGCCCGGCGGGCCAAGGGACGGTCAGCGTTGGTGGTCGTGATGCTGGCGCTGCCGGTGCTGGCGCTCAGCGCCGCCGCAGTGACCAACGACATGATGACGCTGACCGGGGCGGAGAAGGCGATTCAGCGAATGGGCGCGGCCGACGCCCGTATCCAGTGGCCGTTGCACCGGCCGATGATGCAGCTCCCCGATCCGGCCGAGGGCCACGTCATCGCGGACATGGGCGACGGTCCCGAAGAGCAGTCGACCTCCCCCGACGCCTACCGTCCAGGCACCGAGGCCGAACTGCTCGAGGTGCTGCCCGGCAGCACGGCCGTGCCCGTACGGCGCGGCACCACCGTCGTGCGCACGCCCGACGGGCTCGGCCAGCCCGACGCGGTGATGGTCGACGCGACCCACCCACTGACGCGCGGCTACGTCGAGGTCCTCGCCGGCCGAGCCCCGGCCGCGCCTGGCGAGGTGGCGCTGACCAAGCAGGCGATGGCCTGGCTGGCGACCGCGATCGGGGGCGAGGTCACGGTCATCGCCGGGGAGACGGCGCGACCGTACACAGTGGTCGGTCAGGTCGAGTTTCCCTCGCTGCTGGACTCCGTGCTGCTGTTCGCCTACGACGCCGACGACGAGGCGGTGAGCGAGTGGTTCGTGCTGCGGGAGAACTCGTGGCTGGTCGACACCCCCGAACCGATCACCTGGGACCGCGTGCTCGAGCTCAACCAGCTGGGCCTGCTGGTCGCCTCGCGGGCGGTCTTCGAACACCCGCCGGCCGATGAGGACGTCCCGCTGCGGCAGGACGGCCTGGCCATCGCCGGCTCGCCCGTGCGGTCGGAGGACATCGCCCTCGCCGTGGTGGTCGGGGGCCTGGCCCTGCTCGAGGTCGTGCTGCTGGCCGGCCCCGCCTTCGCGATCAGCGCCCGGCGCCGCCAGCGCCAGCTCGCCCTGATAGCGGCCAACGGCGGCACGCCCGCCCACGTGCGGCGCATCGTGCTCGCCGACGGCGTGGTGCTCGGCCTGCTGGGCGCCGGGCTCGGCATCGCGGTGGGCATCACCGGCGCGTTCCTCGCCCGACCCTGGTTCGAGGAGACGATCGCGCACGCCCGGGGCGGGGGCTGGCGGGTCTTTCCCGAGGCGCTGGTCGCGATCGTGGGCCTGGCGGTGGTGACCGGCGTCCTCGCCGCCCTCACGCCGGCCTTCATCACGGCCCGGCAGGACGTGGTGGCGTCGCTGGCCGGGCGGCGCGGGTCCACCCGGTCCCGCAAGCGGTGGGTCGCCGTGGCCCTCGCCATGATCGGCCTGGGCGCGGCGGTGACGTACGGCGGCACCCTCGCCGCCGACACCCGGATCGTGCTCGCCGGCCTGGTCATCGGCGAGCTGGGCCTGGTGCTGGGCACGCCGGCCGTGGTGGGGCTGGTGGCCCGGTTGGGCCGGGTCGTGCCGCTCGCCCCGCGTATCGCCCTGCGGGACGCCGCCCGGAACCGGGCCGCCGCCGCCCCGGCCATCGCCGCGGTGATGTCCGCCGTCGCCGGCAGCGTCGCCCTCGGCATGTACCTCGACAGCCGCACTGCGCACGAGCGGAACCAGTACCCGCAGGAGGTGCCGACGGGCACCGTCCGCGCTGTGTTCCCGCGCGGCGACGACCCGCGGACCTCGCCCGATCTGACCGCGATCGAACAGGCGATGCGCGCCACGCTGCCGATCGCCGAGGTGCACCGGGTCAGCTCGGTCACCTGCCCGGACGGCGCACCGGGGCCGGCGTCCTGCCAGCTGCTGGCCGTGCTGAACGACGCGTGTCCCCAACTGCTCGCCTTGGATCGGGGCGAGCCGTTGACGGACGAGCAGCTGCGGGCGGCGGCCGAGAACCCGGTCTGTGAGATCCGGAACCTCTACAGCGCCATGACCACTCACGTGGCCGACGAGGGCGGGCTCGCCGCGCTGACCGGCGCCGCCGGGGATGACCTGCGGGCCGCCCGTCAGGTCCTGGCCGCCGGCGGCGTGGTCGTGCGGTCGCCGCTGCTGATCACCGACGGGAAGGTCACGGTGGCCGCCATCCGGCCCGACCCCGCGGCCGACCTCGAGGCGGTCGCCGACGCCCCGCCCCGGCCGGCCCGGGGCGAGGTCCGGGTGCCGGCCGGCCACACGGTCAGCTACGTGACGCTCCCGGGCCACCTGCTCACCACCGGCGTCGGTCCCGGGCCGGCCATCGTGTCCCCGGCCACCGTGGCCCGACTCGGGCTGGCCAGCGATGAGTCGGAGCTGATCGGTTCCACCACTCGCCCGCCGACCACCGCCGAGGAGGAACGGGCCCGCCTGCTCCTGCAGGAGCTGGAGGCGTTCCCGTACGTCGAGCGCGGGTACCGGCCCCGGTACGACCAGACCCTGCTGATACTGCTCGCCGCATCGGCGATCATCACGATCGGCGCCGCCTCGGTGGGCACCGCGCTCGCCGCCGCCGACCGCCGGCAGGACCTGTCCACCCTGGCCGCGGTCGGTGCGTCGCCGCGGCTGCGCCGTGGCCTGTCGGTGAGCCAGTCCTGGGTCATCGCCGGCCTCGGCTCCATCCTCGGCACGGCGGCGGGCGTCGCGACGGCGGTGGCCGTGCTCGCCATGGAGGCCCAGGCGTACGGCGAGGCGCTGTGGCCGCAGGAACCCCCGCCGACTCCGGTGATGCCGTGGTCGACCCTGCTGGTCACGCTGGTGCTGGTGCCCGGGGTGGCGGTGCTCGGGGCGGGCCTGTTCACCCGCAGTCGCCTGCCGATCGAGCGACGCCTGTAGCCGCCGACCGTACGGTCACCGCAGCGCGAGCCGCGCGGTCGGGGCCTACCGCGGGACCGACGGGGTGGGGGTGCCCGGAGCCGGCTCCCCGAAGTCCGCGGGCGCCCGGGTGTAGAGCAGGTACCCGCCGACGCCCCACAGCGTCAGCAACGCCGCCAGCGCCAGCACGAGCAGGACGACC
>Ga0310832_101472_pt1 | contig 10295 bp, 8 predicted proteins | sample WT_ome_7_FD_201303 | JGI IMG/M metagenome (GOLD analysis project Ga0310832, IMG submission 201303) | Sorghum-adapted microbial communities enriched on wild type (WT) sorghum from Joint BioEnergy Institute, Emeryville, California, United... ...
TACGATCCCGCGTTCACGCCCCCGGCGAAGCCGGACCCCAAGCGGCCGGTGCCCATCTCCCGGCGCAACTTCGTCGAGCTCTGCAGCCGCCAGACGCTCGAGGACGAGCGCTCGTACGAGGCGCTGTGGCGGCGGCTCGGGCTGAGCTACGACTGGTCGTACCAGTACTCCACGATCGGCGAGGTGGCCCGCGCCACCTCCCAGCGGGCGTTCCTGCGCAACCTGGCCCGCGGTGAGGCCTACGCGGCGGAGGCGCCGTCGCTGTGGGACGTCACGTTCCGCACCGCCGTGGCCCAGGCGGAGCTGGAGGACCGGGAGGTCGACGGCGCCTACCATCGCCTGCGGTTCACCACCCCCGATGGGGCGGGCGTCGACATCGACACGACCCGGCCCGAGCTGCTGCCGGCGTGCGTGGCGCTGGTGTGCCATCCCGACGACGATCGCTACCGCCACCTCGTGGGCGCCACCGTGCGGACGCCGATCTTCGGCGTGAGCGTGCCCGTGCACGCCCACCCGCTGGCCGATCCGACCAAGGGCACCGGCATCGCGATGGTCTGTACCTTCGGTGACCTGGTGGACGTGACGTGGTGGCGGGACCTTCGGTTGGCCACGCGGGTGGTGATCGGCCGCGACGGGCGCCTCCTGCCCGAGCCACCGTCCGATGTGGATGCCGCCGCCTACGCCGAGCTCGCCGGGCTCACCGTCACCCAGGCCCGCGCCCGCATGGTCGAGCTGCTGCGCGCGGCCGGCGCGCTCATCGGCGAACCGCGGCCGATCCGGCACCCGGTGAAGTTCTATGAGAAGGGCGACCAGCCGCTGGAGATCGTCAGCAGCCGACAGTGGTACATCCGCAACGGCGGGCGCGACCCCGACCTGCGGGCCGCGCTGATCGAGGCGGGTCGACAGCTGCGCTGGGTGCCGGCGCACATGCGGCACCGCTACGAGCACTGGGTCAGCGGGCTGACCGGCGACTGGCTCATCAGCCGGCAGCGGTTCTTCGGGGTGCCGTTCCCGGTGTGGTACCGGCTCGACGAGCGCGGTGAGCCCGACTACGAGCAGATCCTGACCCCGTCCGAGGCGGACCTGCCGGTGGACCCGTCCATCGACGTGCCGCCCGGCTTCACCGAGGACCAGCGCGGGAAGCCGGGGGGCTTCGTGGCCGACCCGGATGTCATGGACACCTGGGCCACGTCGTCCCTCACGCCGCTGATCGCCGGTGGGTGGGAGCGGGACCCGGACCTGTTCGCCCGGGTGTTCCCGATGGATCTGCGGCCCCAGGCCCACGAGATCATCCGGACCTGGCTCTTCGCCACGATCGTGCGGATACGGGCCGAGTTCGGCACGCTGCCCTGGCACACGGCCGACATCTCCGGTTGGGTGGTGGCGCCGGGACGGGAGAAGATCTCGAAATCCAAGGGCAACGCAGCCACCGGGCCGAACGAGCTCATCGATCGGTACGGCGCCGACGCGGTGCGTTACTGGGCCGCCTGCGGCCGCCCGGGCACGGACACGGCGTTCGACGAGGGCCAGATGAAGGTCGGGCGGCGGCTGGCCACCAAGCTGCTCAACGCCTCGCGGTTCGTCCTCGGCTTCATCACCGGCGCGTCCCCGACCGACGGGTCGTCGACGGGCGGGGCATCGGCGAACGGGGCATCGGCGGGCGTGTCGCTGGCGGACGTGACCGCGCCGCTGGACCGGGCGCTGCTGACCCGACTGTCCCGTGTGGTCGAGGACGCGACGGCGGCGTTCGAGGCGTACGACCACAGCGCGGCCCTGTCGGTCACGGAGAGCTTCTTCTGGGAGTTCTGTGACGACTACATCGAGCTGGTCAAGGACCGGGCGTACGGCGACGGTCCGGCCGCGCTCTCGGCCCGGTCCGCGCTCGCCACGGCGCTCGCGGTGCAGCTGCGGCTCTTCGCGCCCTTCCTGCCGTACGTCACCGAAGAGGTGTGGTCGTGGTGGCGCGCTGGGTCCGTCCACAGAGCACCGTGGCCGACCCGCGACGAGCTGGTCACCGACGGCGACCGGGACGTGCTCGCGGCCGTCGCGGCGGCCCTGCACGACGTCCGGCGCGCGAAGTCGGAGCGGAGCCTGTCGATGCGAGCCGAGGTGCGGCAGGCCGAGGTCCGCGGGCCCGCGAACATGCTGGCCCGTATCGAGGCGGCCGCCGACGACCTGCGAGCCGCCGGCCGGATCGCCGACCTGCGCCTGGTCCCCGGCGACGACGCCGAGCTGATTGTCGCCTGCACCTTCTCGGCGTCTCGTGGGGCCGCCTGATCGCCTTGTCGACCGCGCCTGGTGACGCCGTGAGGCGTTTGTACGCCTCCGGGTGCGTGATCGCCTCACCGTGATCATGTATGTAGATCACGGTGAGGCCCTCATACGCCCCGGTGTGCGCAACTGCCTCACGGCGATCATGGCGGCCCGCACCGGTGCCCTGCCGGCTGCCTCGTTCACCTGGACAGCTAGGCCTAAGCGAGCCAGCGTTACCACGATGACGTTCCGAGGGGCCTCAGCCGCCGAAGAGGTCGCCGATCGTCCGAATGATGTCCGAGTAGAAGGTTCCCTCGATGTCCCGGAACGGCTCGAACGGCTCGTGCGGGCTGCCGAAGAACGGCCGCAGCGTCCAGGCGAGCTGGGTGCCGACGAAGCCGAACAGCGCGATCCAGATGTAGAGCAACGTCATGCTGGCCGGCCGGGTAGCCGGCTGCACGGTGGTGGTCGGCCGCGGGAACGCCCCGGATGGGATGACCACCGGCGCCTTCGGCAGCACCGCTACCGCCGTACCGGTGCCGGCCGGGCCGGTGCCCGCCGCCGCGGACCCCGCGCCATCGGCCCCAGCGGACACGGATTCGGACGCCGCGGCCGCCCCGGAACCCGCCGGGGCCGGTGAGGTCGGAGCCGCGGCCAGCGCAGCCTCCCGCTCCGCGCGCTGCGCGGCCAGCGCCGCCTGGTACTCGTTGAGCCGGGCCATGCCGGAGGTGAGGAACCGCAGGCCCACGATGGCGGCGAGCACCATGATCGCGACATTGAGAAGCTTGAAGAACTCGTAGTTGTTCGCCGTGATCAGGAAGAACAGGCTGATCGGCGCGAACGCGAGCACCATCACGGCCATCACGGTGATGGACACCATGATCAACGAGATGGCCTGAAGCATGCCGAGACGGGCCCCGAAGATCAGGTTGAACAGGTAGAGCGTCGGCAGGCAGATGACCAGCGTCGCCAGGAACAGCAGCGGCAGCTTCAACGCCGACGACACGGCCTGGGCCCAACTGTGGGACGCGCCGAGGACCGCGCCGTAGGCGGCGAGGCAGACGAACGACGTGAGCAGCATCGAGCCGACCATCCGGCCGAGCTGACGCTCCTCGATGACTTGACGCCAGATCGATTCGCGGTCCCGCAGGATCCGCTCGACGATGAGCCCCTTCTGCTGCGACATGCAGGGACCGTATCGGTAGCCATTTGGTTGCGCTACCCCCGGGCGCCATGGGCCGGGCTGATCCAGACGCTGGCCGGGGCCGATTCAGACGCTGGCCGGGCTGACCCGGACAGCGGGGCCCGGCTGATCGAGAGAGCGGGCCCGGTTGATTCAGGCGGCGGGCTGGGCTGATCGAGGGGGCCGTACGGTCGCCCGCTGCGCGGCGGGCGGCACGGGCATTAGCCTGTGCTCGTGACTGCCCCGGTCGAGCGAAACCCTCAGGCGGAGCCGGGCCTGCGCGCCTCCGACGAGGACCGGCGGCGCGTCGTGGCCGAGCTGGAACGGCACACCGCCGAGGGGCGCCTGTCCCTGGCCGAGTTCACTGAGCGGGTGGGGCTGGCGTACGCCGCCACCACCCACGGCGAGCTCGCACGTCTCACTCGGGACCTGCCGGTGCTGCCTCCTCCGCCACCACCGCCCACGCGCGACCAGCGCGCCCTTGTCGTCTCGCTCGGCCTGTCCCTGGCCACCGTCGCCGTCCTCGCTGTCGTCCTCGCCCTGCTCCGGTGATCGGGGTCAGCCAGGGTCTTCGGCGGGGCGGGCGGCCTTGAGGCGGGCCCGAGGGCTCCATCGAGCCATGGGCATACCGCGACCAGCGCCTAGGATGGTGCCGAACAGCGACCGGATCGGCCGGGCCGGCTGAGTGCGGCGGTTACTTCGGGTCGCCGGGGCGTGGGGTGAGGTCTCCGTCGACTTCGGGGAGCCTGGCGGGCAGGCGGCGGGCCCCGGCGACAGCGTGCCCGAGAAAGTCGAGGAGCCATCGCCAGCGGCGTTAATGGCGATATATGCGGCAGTCAACAGGCCGATCAGGCAGCCCTGACTACTGCTCGGTCGACGGGCGAGCAGCTTCGAGGCGGGCCCGGGCCCCGTCGAGCCAGCGCTGGCACACCGCGGCCAGCGCCTCGCCTCGCTCCCACAGCGCCAGGGCCTCCTCGAGGGTGCCGCCGCCGGACTCCAGCTTCTCCACGACCCGAATCAGCTCGGCCCGAGCCTCCTCATAGGACAGTCCTTCGACATCGGGCTGGCTCATGCGCGACCCTCCCCTTCCGTAGCGCCGCTCCGCCGGGACGTCACCGTGGCCGTCAGCTCCCCGGCCGCGAGTCGTACGCGCACCTCGTCGCCCACGGCCACCGCCTCAGGATCTCGCAGCACCGCACCGTCCGCGGCCCGCTGCACGATCGCGTACCCACGCTCTAAAGTAGACAACGGCGACAGGGACCGGAGCCGGGCCAGCGTATGGGCCACCTCGCTGGCCGCCCGCTCCAGCCGATGGGTCACCACCACCCGGGCCCGGGCCCGCAGCGCCGCCACCGCCGCGGCGTGCTGGTCGATGAGGGTCCACGGGGCGGCGAGCACCGGCCGGGAGCGCAGCGCGTCGAGGCGTTGCTGTTCGTGGTCCAGCCGCTGGGTGATCGCCCGGGCCAGGCGCGACCGGGCCTGGGCCAGCAACCGCAACTCTTCAGCCAGGTCCGGCACGGCCCGCTTGGCGGCATCGGTCGGCGTCGACGCCCGGACGTCGGCCACGAAGTCCACCAGCGGGGTGTCGGTCTCGTGCCCGATCGCCGAGATGACCGGCGTGCGACAGGCGAAGACCGCTCGGCACAGCGTCTCGTCGGAGAACGGCAGCAGATCCTCGACGCTGCCTCCGCCCCGGGCCAGGATGATCACATCGACGGTGGGATCCGCGTCGAGCCGAGCCAGCGCCTCGACGATCTGGGTGACCGCCGACGGCCCCTGCACCGCGACCGGGATGACCCGGAACTCCACGGCCGGCCACCGCCGCCGGGCGTTGGTCAGCACGTCCCGCTCCGCCGCGCTGGCTCGGCCGGTGATCAGGCCCACCCGTCGGGGCAGGAACGGCAGGGGGCGCTTGTGGGCCGGGTCGAAGAGGCCTTCGGCGGCCAGTTGGCGCTTGAGCCGCTCCAGCCGGGCCAGCAGCTCCCCCAGCCCGACCTGGCGTACCTCGTCGGCCCGCAACGACAGGGTTCCCCGGGCTGGGAAGAAGTCCGGCTTGGCGTGGACGACGATCCGGGCGCCCTCCGCCAAATTGGGCACCCCGGCATCGAGCACGTCGCGGTGGGCGGTCACGGTGAGGCTGACGTCCGCCGCCGGGTCGCGCAGCGTCAGGAACACGGTCTGGTTGCCGGGGCGGCGCGTGATCTGGGCCACCTGCCCGTCCACCCACACCCACCCGAGGCGCATGATCCATTGGCCGATCTTCTGGCTCACCACCCGGACGGGCAGCGGCTCCTCGGGTGTCCCGCCCCGGACCGCAGCCGTACCGCCGGCCGCCGCCCCCGCCGCGTCGCTCACCGTTCCAACCTTCCCGCCCAAGCACCCACCCGAGCTGACCTTCCCGCCCAAGCGCCCACCCGAGCTGACCTTCCCGCCCAAGCGCCCACCCGAGCTGACCTTCCCGCCCAAGCGCCCACCCGGACACCGTACGACCGGCACCCCGGCCGCCGGCGACATCGGCGCTCGGCTGAACTGCCCCACCGACCGTACGATGGGCGAATGACCGGTTCGCCGAGCCCCGCCCAGCCCAGCAAGCGCATCCTTCTCGCCAAGCCGCGCGGCTACTGCGCCGGCGTCGACCGCGCCGTGCAGACGGTCGAGGAGGCCCTCAAGCTGTACGGCCCGCCGATCTACGTACGCAAGCAGATCGTGCACAACAAGCACGTGGTGAGCACGCTGAGCGCCAAGGGCGCGATCTTCGTCGAGGAGACCGATGAGGTGCCCGAGGGCGCCATCGTGATCTTCTCGGCGCACGGCGTGGCGCCGGAGGTGTACGAGCAGGCCCGACGGCGGAACCTGCGGACGATCGACGCCACCTGCCCCCTGGTGACCAAGGTGCACCAGGAGGCGCGGCGGTTCGCGGCGCAGGACTACGACATCCTGCTGATCGGGCACGAGGGGCACGAGGAGGTCATCGGCACCGCGGGCGAGGCACCGGACCACGTGCAGCTCGTCGACGGACCCGACGCGGTCGACAAGGTCCGGGTGCGCGACCCGAACAAGGTCGTGTGGCTGTCCCAGACCACCCTGTCGGTCGACGAGACCATGGAGACCGTCGAGCGGCTACGCCGACACCTGCCGATGCTTCAATCCCCGCCGAGCGACGACATCTGCTACGCCACCTCCAACCGGCAGCAGGTGGTGAAGGTGATCGCCCCGCAGTCCGACCTGGTCCTCGTGGTGGGCTCGCGCAACTCGTCGAACTCGATGCGGCTCGTCGAGGTCGCGCTGGCCGCCGGGGCGCCCGCGGCCTACCTCATCGACTACGCGCACGAGATCGACGACGCCTGGCTCGCCGGGGTGTCCACGGTCGGGCTCACCTCGGGGGCGAGCGTGCCCGACGAGCTCGTGATGCAGGTCATCGACCACCTCGCCGAGCGGGGCTTCGACCAGGTGGCCGAGGTCACCACCGCCGAGGAGACGCTGAGCTTCTCCCTGCCGCAGGCGCTGAAGCGGGACATGCGGGCCGCCGAGGCGAAGCGCGCCGCCGCCGTGGCCGCCTCGCTCAGCGAGTCCGGGCCGGCGGTGCCGGAAGGGGCGCCGTCCTGACGCCGGGCGCCGGGGCGACGGCCGGAGCGCGTCAGCGCAGGGACTCGGCGAGTGTGATCATCTCCTCGACAGGCGCCCGGCCGACGATGACGATGGTGCGCCCCTCCTCGACGAGGACGAGCGAGCGTTCGTCGCCGCGCACGATCGACCGCGTCCAGGACTGACCGGCCACGACGACCTCGCCGTCGGGCCGTACGTCCTCACCCAGTTCGGCCGCCAGCAGGGCTCCGGCGTCCGCGTTGGATTCGACCAGCAGCACCTGCCCGCCCGACGGCGTGAGGTAGCCCAGCCGGAGCGTGCCGACCGCGCCGTCGTCCGGGTCCCGGCGGAACTTGGCCTGCACCGTGCGCCAGTCCTCGCCCAGCCCGTCCGGTACCAGGACCGGAAACAGGCCGGCCGTCCGGGCATCCTCGATCGCCGGGGCCGGGTCCAGGACCGTGGGCTCGGCGCTGCCGCAGGCGCGCAGCAACGCGCCGATCAGCAGGATCGGCACGAGCAGGCTGGCCAGCGCCAGGAGCATGTCGCGGCCCGTACGGTCCCGCCAGGCCCGGCGCTCCGACGGGGCCGGCGTCGCTGGCTCGTCGGCCCCCGCTTCCGTCTCGATGGTGCTGGCGTCGGACACCCACCCATCCTCACCCAGCGATCCTGCTCAATGCCATCAAGGACGCCCGCCCGACCCGGGCCGTGCCGGGCTCCCGCCGCCCTGGGGCCGAGCACGGTGTTCTTCCCAACAATGGCCTTCCCAACAATCGGACATAAATCCGCAACATGGGCCACGCAGGATGACTCAGGTAGCTTTGCAAGAACCCCGCAGCAACGATGCTGAAGGAGCTGGCCATGACGCACGACACGACGCTCGATGCGGGCGCTCACCGTGGCACTCCCGCCCGCCGTACCGAGGATCTCGACCGCAACCTCGCGTTGGAGCTGGTCCGGGTAACCGAAGCGGCCGCCATGGCCGCCGGCCGCTGGGTCGGCCGGGGCGACAAGAACGGCGGCGACAAGGCCGCGGTCGACGCGATGCGCCGGCTCATCAACTCCCTGCCGATGCGCGGGGTGGTCGTCATCGGCGAGGGTGAGAAAGACAACGCTCCGATGCTCTACAACGGGGAGCACGTGGGCGACTGGAAGGGCGGTCCCGAGGTCGACGTCGCCGTCGACCCGATCGACGGGACCACGCTGATGAGCAAGGGCATGCCCAACGCCCTCGCCGTGCTCGCGGTGGCCGAGCGGGGCGCGATGTTCGATCCGTCGGCGGTCTTCTATATGGAAAAGCTTGCGGTCGGGCCGGACTGCGCCGACGTCGTCGACATCGAGGCGGGCGTCGCCGAGAACCTGCGCCGGATCGCGAAGGTGAAGCACTCCAGCGTCTCCGACGTGACCGTCTGCATCCTGGACCGGCCGCGGCACGAGGAGCTCGTCCAGCAGGTCCGGCAGACGGGGGCCCGCATCCGGTTCATCAGCGACGGCGACATCGCCGGCGCGATCAGCGCGGCCCGGGAAGGGTCCGATGTGGACGTTCTCATGGGGATCGGCGGGACGCCCGAGGGCATCGTGGCGGCGTGCGCCCTCAAGTGCATGGGCGGGGCGATCCAGGCGAAGCTGTGGCCCCGCGACGACGCGGAACGGGAGAAGGTCCTGGCCGCCGGGCACGACCTGGACCGGGTGCTGTACACCGACGACCTGGTGCGCGGGGACAACGTCTTCTTCGCGGCCACCGGCATCACCTCGGGTGACCTGCTGCGCGGCGTCCGGTACCGGGGCAGCGGCGCCTACACCCAGTCGATCGTCATGCGCTCCAAGAGCGGCACGATCCGCATCATCGACTCGTACCACCGACTCGAGAAGCTGCGGTCGTACTCGCTGGTGGACTTCGACGGGGCGCCGCCGGAGCCGGACGGGGACGCGTCCGCCGAGCCTCCGGCGGCGTGACGCCGGCCGGTGGGTCAGACCGGGCGCGCTGTCAGAGCAGGGTCGTAGGGTCGGCGCATGGCGACGTCGGCGACACCCGTGACGGTCACGCCGCTCACCGTGGATCGGCTGCCCGACCTGGCGACCCTCTTCGGGGCGACCGGCACGACGCGGGGCTGCTACTGCATGTGGTTCCTGCGGCCCGGTAAGGAGGTGGAGGCCGGGTGGGGCGGGGCCAATCGGCAGGCCTTCGAGGCGTGCGCGCGAGCGGAGACGCTGCCGATGGGGCTGCTCGCCTACGCCGACGGCGAACCGGTCGGGTGGTGTGCCGTCGGGCCACGGGCCCGCTACGCCCGGGCCCTCCGCTCGCCGACGCTGCGCGGGCGCGACCCCGCGGAGGACGACTCCGTCTGGCTCGTGCCGTGCTTCTTCGTCCGGCGGGACTTCCGGGGACGGGGGATCATGCGGGAGCTCCTGCGCCGGGCGGTCGACCTCGCCGCCACCCACGGGGCGCGTGCCATCGAGGGGTTCCCGCTCGCTGGCAACGCCCGACGCGGCAGCGGGGACGCGTACCTCGGGGTCGAGCCGCTCTTCGCCGCCACCGGGTTCACCGTCGTGGACCGGCCCACTCCCCGTCGGGTCGTGATGCGGCTCGATCTTTCCGCGCGCGATAATACGGTCGATCGTTCCGCCCGCGGCCGTACGGTCGGCGGTACCCGGTCGCACAGGGCCCGTGGGAGGATGGCCGGGTGAGCGACCGACGACTGGTGCTCGTGCTCGGCGACGACGAGTTCCTCGCCGAGCGGGCGATCACCGCGGTGGTCGAGAAGGCCCGGGCCGCCGATCCGCAGACCGTCGTCGAGGTCTACCCGGCCGGGGAGATGTCACCGGGCGACCTGTTGGCCGCGGTGAGCCCGTCGCTCTTCGGCGGCCCCCGGGTCGTGGTGATCCGCTCCGGCCAGGACGCTCGCAAGGACCTGACGGCCGCGATCCTGGAGTATGTCGCCGCGCCGGAGCCGGACGTGACGCTGGTGGTCACCCACGCCGGTGGCGCCAAGGGCAAGGCACTCGCCGACGGCCTGCGGGGGGCGGGCGCGACGGTCGTGCCGGTGCCGACACCCAGGTACCAGGAGCGCAACGCGTTCGTCCGCGACGAGATCCGCCGGCTGGGCGGCCGGTGCACGGAGGCGGCGGTCGACGCACTCGTCGAGGCGGTCGGCAGCAACACCCGGGACCTCGCCGCGGCCTGCCAGCAGCTGGTCGCCGACACCGGCGGCCAGATCGACCTGGCTGACGTGACCCGCTACTACCGCGGCCGGGCCGAGGTCAACGGATACACCGT
>Ga0310832_101474_pt1 | contig 10293 bp, 9 predicted proteins | sample WT_ome_7_FD_201303 | JGI IMG/M metagenome (GOLD analysis project Ga0310832, IMG submission 201303) | Sorghum-adapted microbial communities enriched on wild type (WT) sorghum from Joint BioEnergy Institute, Emeryville, California, United... ...
TACTGCGCGAAGAGTCGTACCACGAGGACGTCCAGCTCGACGCCAACCCCGACCCGTACCTGCACTACCCGACCCTGCGGTACCTGGCCACGCTGCCGACCGATCCCGACCTGCTGCTGCTGAAGATCTACTGGGAGAACGGCGACATGGGGCCCAACCCGCAGCAGGAGGCGTTCGTGACGATCGGCGACCTGATCCGGGAGCAGATCGTGTCGCCGGACGTGGCGAAGGCGCTCTACCAGGCCGCCGCCCGCATCCCGGGCATCGAGGTCGTTCACGACGTCGAGGACGCGCTGGGCCGGCCCGGCATCGCCATCGCCCGCACCCACAACAACATCCGACACGAGCTGATCTTCGACAAGAACACGCTGCAGTTCCTGGGCGAGCGGTCCGTGGCGACCGGCCCGCTCGAGGGTCCAGTCGCGGAGAACGGGTCCCCGGCACCCCCGGCGCCCGAGGGTTTCGTGCTCGTATCGATCGCGGTGGTGGCCCGGGCGATCGTGGATGCGCCCGGCCAGGTGCCGGGCGAGTGATCCGCCCGGTCAGTGGGGCACTCCCACACTGACAAGCATCACGGCGAGTCCAACGTAACGGGGCGGCGGAGGTTGCACGATCCCGGTAGCGTGGTGCGCCGGTTTGTCGAAGCCCCTCACGGAGAGGACTGCAACCATGGCCACCTGGAGCGACCTGAAGACGTACATCCACAACAGGTACAAGGTCGCGAACGAGACCGACGACATGCTGCGGCTCATCTTCGAGACCGGGAACCTGCGGGAGCAGGTCGTCCTCGTCCGCCGGGTCGTGCTCCCCGCGAACGGCACCGAGTGGGTCCACATCGAGTCGGCGATCGGTGAGATCGACAAGCTCGACCTCGTCGCGCTGCTGCGCAAGGTTGGCAACACGGTGGTGGGCGGCCTCGCCACCGCGGGTGACTCGATCGTCACCTTCCGCCACTCGGTGCCGCTGGCCGACCTCAGCATCGCCGAGTTCGAGCAGCCGCTGCACCTCGTCATCGGCACGGCCGACCTGCTGGAGCAGCAGTTCACCGGCGGCGACCGATTTTGAGCCACGCCGGCTGGCCACGTCGGTCACGCACGGCGCGGCACCGACCGTACGGAAACCGATCCGTACGGTCGGCGCCGGCCGTGATAGGAACCTTCTCGTGGACCTGCACGCCGTTCCCGCGACCGTGGCCGACCGCCCAGCCGTCGTCGCCACGATCGTGGCCGCCTTCGTGAACGATCCGGCGTTCCGCTTCTTCTTCCCCGACGACGCGACCTACGACCGGTACGCGGCCGCCTTCGCCGGCTACCTCTTCGACCGGCGCGTCCGCCGCGGCACCGTCTGGATGGCGGCCGGCGGCGCGGTGGTCGCGCTCTGGGAGAAGCCGGAAGTATTCTCTGCTTCCGCTCCGCAAGCGTCGCCGGAAGTACTCTCTGCTTCCGCTCCGCAAGCGTCGCCGGAAGTACTCTCTGCTTCCGCTCCGCAAGCGTCGCCGGCAGTACTCTCTGCTTCCGCTCCGCAAGCGTCGCCGGAAGTCGCGCCCACGCCGTCGGTGACCGCCGAGGCGCCCCGGCTCGACCTGCCGGCCGCCGAGCTCGACCGCATCCGGGCGTACGACGCCGCGGTGGAGGCGGTCCTGCCGACCTACCCGCACTGGTATCTGGGTGTCCTGGCCACCCGACCCGACCACGCCGGCCGCGGGCTCGGGCGGCGGCTCATGGCGCACGGCGTGGCCCGCGCCCATGCGGACGGGCTGCCGGCCGTGCTGGAGACGATGAATCCGTCCAATGTGGATCTCTATGTCCGGGCCGGCTGGCAGGTGTACGCCGAGACCACCGCAGCCGACGTGCCCCGGACCTGGGTGCTGGTGAACCCGCCCGTGCTCGCGCAGGACCCGGACGCCACGGCGCGGGGGACGGCCGATCCGATGAACGACGGCGCGACCGGGGGCGACCGGCCTTATCCCGACCGGACCGCGAGGGCGGCGGCGTGACCCGGACCGACGCTCCCGCTCACGCCGTCCGCCGCACCAAGCGCCGCAGGCTGGCGGGTTTCGTCGCCGTGCTGGCCACGGTCACCGCCCTGCTGTTCGGTGTTCCCTTGTGGACACTCGTGCTGGCCCCGGCCTGGCCCGGGGCGGTCACGCTCGCCGGTACGCTGGCCTTCATCGCCGCCGCGGTCGCCCAGCCACTACTCATGTACCTCGGCCACGGCCGGGGCTCCGACGCCGCGGCCGTGGCCGGCGACACGCTGCTCGGCGTTATCTGGGTCCTCTTCACCTGGTCGGTGTTCGGCACGATCGCCGGTCTCGCCCTGGCCGCCATCGGCGTCGACGCCCCGCTGCGTCAGCGCACGGTCGCGGTGACCGTGCTGGCCGTGTCGCTGGTGCTGCTCGCCTGGGGCTGGCACGAGGCGATGCGCGTGCCCCGGGTGCGGACCGTCGAGGTGTTCCTGCGCGGGCTCGGGGCCGGGCTGCAGGGGGCCCGGGTCGTGCTCATCACCGACACCCACTACGGGCCCATCGACCGATCCCGCTGGTCGGCCCGGGTCGTCGAGGTGGTGAACTCCCTCGATCCGGATCTGGTCTGCCACACCGGCGACATCGCCGACGGCTCGGTGGCCCGCCGCCGCCCGCAGTCGGTGCACCTGGGTGACGTGCGCGCCCGGCTGGCCAAGGCATACGTGACCGGCAACCACGAGTACTTCGGACCGAGCGCCGACGCCTGGCTCGCGCACCTGACCGAGCTCGGCTGGGAGGCCCTGCACAACCGGCACATCGTGGTGGAGCGCGACGGGTCCCGGCTCGTCGTCGCCGGGGTCGACGACCGGACGGCCCACGGCTCCGGCCACCCCGGGCACGGAGCCGACCACGCGGCCGCCCTGCGGGGCGCCCCCGAGGGTGTGCCGGTGCTGCTGCTCGCCCACCAGCCCCGGCAGGTCGACGCGGCGGTCGCCCACGGCGTCGACCTGCAGCTGTCGGGCCACACCCACGGCGGGCAGATCTGGCCGTTCCACCTGCTGGTGCGCCTGGACCAGCCGGTCCTGCACGGGTTGTCCCGGCACGGCGCGCGCACCCAGCTCTACACCAGCCGGGGCACCGGCTTCTGGGGTCCGCCGTTCCGCGTCTTCGCGCCCAGCGAGATCACCCTGCTGATCCTGCGCCCGGCGTAGCTCGACCTCGCGGAGACATCCGTGGTCAGCACCACCATCGCCCACAATGGACATCTCGCCGGTTCGGATGTTCCACCGCACGACGTGGGCGGTCTCCCGCTCGAAGGGTCGGTCCGCGTCCGGTCGGTCGACGAACCCGATTAGGCCCCGCCCAGGACCGTGTTGTCGTCGGTGATGCCGATCGCGTAGGCGTCGTCGTAGCCCGGCGGGGTGGGCAGCGGGCTCCAGGTCGTCCCGTCCAGGGACACCCAGGCGACGGTGCGAGCCACGTCGTTGCGGCGCAGGCTGCCGACCACGGCGCCGTGCCGGTTGACCGCCGCGGGGCGCACGTTGCGCAGGCCTTCGCCGCCGATCGGGAGCACGCGCCCGACCCCGTTGTCCCCACCGGACCGGCAGCGCGCGCCCGGTCGGCCCGTCGGAGTTTCCCCAGGAACCGTCCGGACCGACGGGCGGCCCGTAGGTGCCGACGACGAAGCGGCCGGTCGGGTCGACGTCGGTCAGCCACACCGGGTGCCCCGGCTCGACGTCGAGCGGGGTGGGGATCGCCTCGACCGGGCAGGCGCCGGTGAAGGTCCGGGGCATCGTGGCCCAGCCGCCGAGGGGACCGGTCGGGGCCGCCGTCGGGCCGGCGGCGTCGGGACCGAACGGGCCGGCCAGCAGCGCGGCCGGGACGCTGGCCGCGACGGCCACCACGGCGGCGGCCCCGGCGGTGAGGGCGAGCTGGCGGCGTCGGCGCTGGCGGTGCCGGTGCTTGACGGTGGTGACGAATGCGTCCGTGTCGACGACCAGCTCGTCGGTGACGGCGGCGATGGCGGCGGCGAGGTCGGCTTCGGTGCGGGTCATGGTCGCTCCCCCATGAGCAGTCGGCCCCACCGGCCGTACGCCCGGATCAGCACCTCCTGGACGACGTCCTCGCCGAGCCCGCGGTCGCCGGTGAGCGTCACGGCGAAGCGCAGCAGCGCGGGCAGTCGGGCCCGGGCCCATTCGTCGAACGTCACCAGCGCCTCCGTCAGCCAAGCCTCCGGCGTTCCGAGGTGTCAACGCATCCCGCGCCGGATCTGCTGCCCCCCACGCCGACGCATCGATTCGCCTAGCATCGGTCGACGTGACCCCTCAGATCGGCCCGTGGGACTCGGATGCGGTCCTGGTGGACCTGCGCCCTGCCCGGATTTTCGGAATCATTCTGAATCTGCTGATCTGGCCGGGCGCGATCGCGCTGTTCGTGTTCGGCGTCATCATTCCCGACCCGGACTGGCGGGTCGACGCCGTCGCCGCGTGCTTCATCGCGTTCTGCCTGGTCCCGATCGTCAGGACGATCCGCCTGGTGCGGCCCATGCTCGTTCCGATGGGGTTCGCCTTCGACCGACGCGGACTGCACTACTGGCGGGGGTCGGAGCGCGGGTCGTTCGCGTGGTCGGAGATCGCGGCGATCGGCATCGGCTACGAGGCCCAACCCGAGCTGCCACCGGTGACCCCCGCGCAACTGGTGGGCCGCTTCACCGTGAACAAGATCATCAAAGACCGCCAGTGGGTTGCCCTCGAGATCTTCCCCCGCACCGGCGAGGCGTTGGACCGGGCCCCGGCCTTGCAGCCCTACCGCTGGACCCTCGAGGCCCCGTGGCCCGACGTGTCCGCCGAGCGCTGGCTCATCCCGCTCCCGCCCCGTCCGGGCCTGCCCGGCCAGATTCAGCGGGGCGCCGAGCGGTTCGCGCCGCAGGTCTGGCGGGGGTGGTTCCGCCGCCCGTGGCGCTCGTTCCTCCGCCACGCCCGCCAACGCCGCCGCCGGGCGGCCGACCCGAGCCGAGCGTGACCGGGTGGGCTTGGTGCGGCGGTAGCGACACCAAGCCCACCCGATCCTTGCCCACCCGATCCTTGCCCACCCGATCCTTCCGGGGTCAGTCCAGCAGGGCGGTGACCTGGCCGACCCCGACCGTACGGTTGCCCTCCCGGACCGTGAAGCCCAGCCCGGCGTCCATGGCGACCGGCGCGCCCAGCGTCACCTGGACGTCCACCGTGTCCCCGGGCCGGACCTCGACGACCGGGTCCTCGTCGACGGTGATCAGGTCGATCGACCCGGGCACGTCGGTGGTCCGGAAGTAGAACTGCGGCCGGTAGTTCACCCCGAACGGCGTGTGCCGGCCGCCCTCCGGCGCGGTCAGCGCGTGCAGGGTGGCGCTGAACCGCCGGTGCGCGGTGATGCTGCCGGGCGCGGCGAGGACCTGGCCGCGCCGGACCTGGTTGCGCCGCACACCCCGCAGCAGCACGGCCGCGTTGTCGCCGGCCTCGGCCCGCTCGAGGGTCCGCCCGAACATCTCCAGGCCGGTGACCACAGTGGACAGCGGCTCGCGCAGCCCGACGAGCTCGACCGTCTCCCCGACGGTGAGCGCGCCCTGGGCCACCGCCCCCGTCACCACCGTGCCGCGGCCGGAGATGGTCAGCGCGTTCTCGATCGGCATGAGGAACGGCCTGTCCAGCGCCCGCGGCGGCACCGGGATGTACGCGTCGACCGCGTCGAGCAGGTCCACGATGGACCGGACCCACCGCGGCTCCCCGGCGAGCGCCCGCAGCGCGGAGACCCGGACGATCGGGACCTCCTCGCCCGGGTACCCGTACCGGGACAGCAGCTCCCGCAGCTCCAGCTCGACCAGGTCGAGCAGCTCCGGGTCGTCCACCGCGTCGGCCTTGTTCATCGCGACCACGAGGTGCGTGACACCGACCCGCCGCGCCAGCAGCACGTGCTCGCGCGTCTGCGGCATCACGCCGTCGAGCGCCGAGACGACGAGGATCGCCCCGTCGACCTGGGCCACCCCGGTGATCATGTTCTTGATGTAGTCGGCGTGACCGGGCATGTCGACGTGGGCGTAGTGCCGCGACGCCGTCTCGTACTCGACGTGGGCGATGTTGATGGTGATGCCGCGCCGGATCTCCTCGGGCGCCCGGTCGATCCCGTCGAAGGCGACGTACCGGTTCGCCGCCGGGTCGCGGTCGGCCAGCACCTTGGTGATCGCCGCGGTGAGCGTGGTCTTGCCGTGGTCGACGTGCCCCATCGTGCCGATGTTGAGGTGGGGCTTGTTCCGGGTGTACCGACCCCTGGCCATGATTACTCCACTGTAGACAGAACTGATCGGCGGACAGGCGTACGCGGGCGGGCGCCACCCCGCAGCATGGGCTCATGCGATTCCGCGCCAGGACGAAACGAAGACGACCACCCTCCTCCACCCGTCCTGCAGCAGACGGGAGGAGGGTCAGCTATCAGCGCCGATCAGCGACGCGAGCACGGCGACGACGCGCGGCCGACCCGTGCTCGACAGCGACGCCGTGACGAACATGGCGCCGAGGGTAGCTCGGTCAATGTCCAAGCAGCAACCGGGAAAACCTCGCCGGAGCACGAAGCCCGATCGTCCCGGCGTGGGCTCCTCACCGGGGCACGGGCACCGGCGCCGGGACGAGCGGCTCATCCGGGGGCGGCGGGCGTTCGAGCGCGAGCGTGACCAGCACGCCGGCCGCGACGCTCACGCCCAGCGCCACGCCCACGTACAGGGGCGGCACTCCCCATCGGTCGAGCACGGGACCGGTGAGGGCGTAGGCGACCGGTCCGGCGAGCAGGTTCATCGACAGGATGAACGTAATCACTTTCGTCCGCAGCTCAACGGGCGCGAGCATCATCATGAGCGTGATCACCGGGGCGTTCAGCACCGGGGTGAACACGCCCGAGACCAGCAGGACCAGCGCGAACTGCCACACGCTCAGCTCGAGGACGAGCAGCCACAGTGGGATCGCCAGCCCGACCGCCCCGATGGCGGACAGGACCAGCGGCTCGTACCGCCTCGCCGCCGGCAGCACGGCCAGCGTGCCGATCAGCGCGCCGCCGCCCCACGCGGCGTAGAACAGGCCGGCGACGCGGGGGTCCTCGCCGTAGCGCACGTGGGTGAGCACCGGGAAGCTGGCCAGCAGGGGCGGAAAGAAGAATCCGAACAGCATCGCCGCCAGCGTGATGCGCCGCAGCCGGGGGTTCGCCCACGCGTACCGCGCTCCCGCGAAGACGCCCCGCCCATCCGGCGACACCGCCGACGCGCGCGCCGGGCGGACCGGCAGCCGCCACCGCAGAATCAGGTAGGCCGCCGCGAACGTCGCCGCATTGATATAGAGAACGTTCTGGGCGTGCAGCGTGCCGATGGCGAGGCCGGCGAGCGGGGGTCCGAGCAGCATGCCGAGCCGGGCGACGCTCTCGACCATGGCGTTGCCCTGCACGACCAGGGACAGGTCGTCGGCGAACGTCTCCGGCAGCAGCAGCCGCTGCGCGCTGAGGTACGGCGCGTTGAACACGCCGACGGCGAAGACGATCGCCAGCAGCACCGGGAAGCTCAGCAGGTCGGCGACGTGCAGCAGCGGCACCGCGGCCAGCAGCGGGGCCCGCCACAGGTTCGCGTGCAGCAGCGTCCGGCGCACGCCGATGCGCTGCACCACCAGGGCGGAGGGGATGCCGAGCAGGGCGGCCGGAATCAGCTCGACGGCGAGGACGAGCCCCATCTGGGTCGCCGACCCGGTGGTTTTCAGGACGAACCAGGGCAGCGCCAGGAATGTCATCTGGACCCCGAGCGCGGAGATCAGCTCCGCGACGAGAATCGCCCGCACCACTGGGTGACGCAGCACGCCGCCGGGCGCCCTGGAAGCAACGGTAGCCACCACCGGATATCCAGAGGTCTGGTCGGAATGGGGACACCGGAAAGCGTAGTAGTCCCGCGCAATTTCTCCGCCACGCAAAACACGTTCTGACATCCATTCATGTTTCTGTGTTTTCGCAACGCCGATCTTTCGTATTCCTGGCGCAGAGTCGGATCGGCGCGTGGCCGCCTCGTGGTGCGGCTCATCGTGGCTGGCGCGCGCGTCGTGGGTGGCGTGGATCGCCGGTGGCCGCGCATCCTGGACGACGCCGGCTGCGGGTGGCCGCCACATCGTGGACAGCGGCCGGTGGCGGTCGGTCGTCGGCGAGCGGCGACGCGGGTGGCAGAGTTTCCCCATGGCTGATCCACTCGACGAGGTAGCCGAGACCGTTCCGGCGCTCCGGCAGGTGCTGGACGCGGCCGGGCCCTACCTGGACTCCCTGCCTACGCGGCCGGTCTACGACCGGGCGGCCGAGCCGATGCTGGCCGAGATCGGCGATCCGTTGCCCGAGCACGGCGTCGGGACCGCCCAGGCGATCCAGACGCTCCTGCGCGTGGGCACCGCGACCGCCACGGCCTCGGCCGGACCCCGCTTCTACCACTTCGTGATCGGCGGCGCGACCCCGGCGGCCCTGGCCGCCGACTGGGTGGTGTCGCTGCTGGACCAGAACGCCTTCGCCCGCGCGTCGTCCCGGTTCGCCCACGAGGTGGAGACGACCGTGCTGGACTGGCTGCGCGCCCTCGTCGGCCTGCCCGAGGGATGGGGCGGCGCCCTGACCGCCAGCGCCACCTTCGGCAACGTGACGGCGCTCGCCACCGCGACCCACTGGTGGGGCGAGCGGCACGGGGTCGACGTCGCGTCGCAGGGGATCGTCGGGCTGCCGCGGATGCCGGTGCTCGGCGGCGGCTACGTGCACCCGAGCGCCCGCAAGGCGCTGCAACTGCTGGGGCACGGCAAGGACACCGTGGAGACCTTCGTGCGCGACGACGCCGGCCGGGTGGACCTGGCCGCGCTGCGCCGACGGCTGTCCGAACTGGACGGTGCGCCCGCGGTGCTCATCGCGACCGCCGGCGAGGTGAACGCGGGCGACTTCGACCCGATCGCCGACTTCGCCGACCTGGCCGAGGAGTTCGGCGCCTGGCTGCACGTGGACGGCGCGTTCGGCTTGTTCGCGTCGCTGTCCCCACGGACGCGGCACCTGACGGCCGGCATCGAGCGGGCCGACTCGATCGCGGCCGACGCCCACAAGTGGCTCAACGTGCCGTACGAGAACGGGTTCGCCCTGATCCGCGACCCGTCCCGCCTCGGCCGCGCGTTCGGCATGCCCGGTGCCCCGTACCTGCCCGGGCCGGACGATCCGCGCGGCGGGTACGGCCTGCTCGGCCCCGAGTCGTCGCGCCGGGCCCGGGCGCTGCCGATCTGGGCGAACCTGGCCGCCTACGGTCGTGACGGCCTGCGGGCGATGGTGGAGCGACACTGCGACCTGGCCCGGCACCTGGCGGCGCGGGTCGACGCGGCGCCCGACCTGGAGCGCCTCGCCGATGTACCGCTGAACATCGTCTGCTTCCGGTATCGTCCGTCCGATGTAGACGACGAGGCCTGGCTGGACGAGCTGAACCGCCGCCTGGCCGACGCGCTGCTCGACGACGGCCGGGTCTACGCCGGGGGCACCGTCTACCGTGGACGCGTCGCTCTGCGCCCCGCGATCGCCAACTGGCGCACCACCGCCGCCGACCTGGACTACCTGGTCGACGTCGTCCGCGACCTGGGCGCCCGCCTGGCCCGTGAGGTCTAGGGCCGGGTTCGGAGCCGGGCTCAGGGCAAGGAAGGACCCTTCCTGACGCTGCCTGCGTGGAGGGCTCCTTCCTGGCCGAACGAGCCGGGCGAGGACTCAGGGCACCGGGCCGCCGGGAGCGACGGTGAGCCAGGCGACCCAGGCGAAGCCCACGAGGCTGGCCGTCATCACCGTCAGCCACAGCCGCAGGTCCCGCACCACGACGGCCACCGCCATCCACAGCGGAAAGACCGCCGCCAGCAACCGGGGCAGCGAGGGCAGGCCGCCCGCGATGACGGACACGCCCACCATCGGCACGGTCCAGGCCAGGTAGGCGAACGGCAGGCGGCGCCCGCACAGGTACAGGGCGACCCCGGTGGCGGCGAGCAGGGTCAGGACCAGCGGCCAGGGATAGTCGTCCGACGGGGTGTCCAGCAGGAACTCCCCCGGCGCCTCGCGCAGGCCCGGGACGGGGTGCACCCGGTACGGCGTCAGCGGGTCGCCGAACGCCCACCACGCCCAGGCCAGGTACCCGCCGGTGCCGACCAGCGGCGCGAGGGCGACGAGCCACAACCCCCACCGGGCAGCGCCGCGACCCTTGGCACCGCCGCGGTCCCCGCCCTCGCCCTGACTCCCCCGGCCACCCTGACCCTTGTCGCCACCCCGGCCCTTGTCCTTGC
>Ga0310832_101476_pt1 | contig 10277 bp, 14 predicted proteins | sample WT_ome_7_FD_201303 | JGI IMG/M metagenome (GOLD analysis project Ga0310832, IMG submission 201303) | Sorghum-adapted microbial communities enriched on wild type (WT) sorghum from Joint BioEnergy Institute, Emeryville, California, United... ...
CGCGTCGTAGAGGATGCTTCCCTCCCGCTTGTCCACGTCAGCCGGAGCCCGGTCGAGCATGCGCTGCAAAATCGCGCGAAATGTCATCTGTTCATACATGCGCCCGCTACACCTCCTGTTCGATCGAAATGCGGCCGAACGTCGTCGCGACGGTAAACGAAGCCGTCAGCGAGTCTCCGTTCACCTCAATGTGTATCGGGTCCACGGCCGTAATGCGGTCGTCCTGCAGCAGCGCTTCCCGGATGTACCGGCTCGCTTCCGGCACGGCGATCGACGGATCCCGGCCCTGCAGCTTCGCGCATTCGTGCCCGTAATTGGCGCTGTATATCCAATACCGGAACCGGTCGGTTTGCAGCAGCTTGTAAATCGCCTGCCGCACCGCGTCGGCGCCGTCGATCATGCCGACGATCCGGTTGCCCGTTATCGCGTACGTGCGGCTCGGAAGCGCCATGGCGCCCAGCCGCGCATTTCGAATGGTGCCTCCTTGCGGTATCATTGCATCACCCGGCCCATCACCATATATTGCTGCCCGCCCTGAACGCGCATCAGCACCAGCCGGTCGCCGGGCTCTAGCGCTTTGCGGATGACGATTTCTTGCCCGTCTACCGTAATCCGGCTTTCCGTCATATGCTCCGGCACGATGAGAAACGGCTCGGGCAAGGTCAGCCGTTGGTCGATCCGCACTTCAAGCGGTTGAACAGCCGTCACCGTACCGTATAAAATAGCGACCGGATTGGTCGCTTCCACCGCTCCCAGTCCGGCCCGTTTCATCACGTCCAGTAAGCTCATATCGGTTTCTCCCCCACCCGGATGTCGATCAACTCCAGCGACATCGTATGATCCGCTCCGGAGAACCGGTGTGTGCACGAATCGACAAGGAAAAACTGGTCGAGCTCCCATTCTGCGATCCGAACCGGCAGGTAACATCCCGCCCGCACCCGGATGTCGCCGATCGCCTCGAGCGTGAGGCTCCGGCTTTCCCGGTTGTACCAGCGCATGTAGTTGCGAAGCGACTGGGAGATTTGCGCTTCGTTGCGGTTCTCGTCGGCCACCAGGTAATATTGCAGCAGCCCCCATTTGGCGATGTTGGCGCTGTCCTGTTCGATGTAGACGTAGCGCACGCCTTTTTCCTTACGGTCTTGCACGATTTTGACCCGGTTGTAGGAGTTGTCGATCGACTTTTTCTCCTTGTAATCGAACAACAGGCTTTCGTCCCCGATGACCACGTCCAGCGTCCGGTTGCGCACGTCGCGAAGCGTCAGCTCCCCGAAATCGTCGTAAAACACATAGTTGCGCAGCGTTGCTATCAAGGTCTGATCCAGCGCTTTGCAGATGATGTCGATCAGCTTGGCGTTGTTTTCGACCATCTTCGGAATGACGTAGCCGGTGTCCTCAAGCGTGCCCACGTTCAGTTGAAAATCCGAAGCGATGCGCCGGATGACGTCCGCGGCGGTCACATCCTGGAAGACGTAGCTGTCGCTTGCCATCAAATACCGCAGCTGATCGTAAGCGGTCAGCTTAACGGCCTCGTCTCGCCCGCTCTCGATCGTGAACACGTAGCCGTAAAAGATGGGGGCCTCTCCCTGCCGGATGCGCACGACATCACCGGGACCATACCGGAAGGCGTTATCCTCGTACAAGCCCCCCTTGATCAACGTAAGCTCGACGGTGGACGCCTTGCCGATCCGGGTTGTCCGGTACGTGACGTCGGAAACGAGCGGGGAGATGTCCCACAAGTTGCCGTCGCGGTTGTCGATGATGATTTCCAGCATAAGCCTCCCCCCAATGAGCCCCACAAAGTGAGGCTTTGCTTCGATGCTTACTCAGGTACTTTGCGAGGATCCCAACTGATGAACCCCACAAAGCAGCGCGATTGCTTACTTTGCGGGAACCCAACGGCCAACGGATTAGCCCACATAGTGGGGAACGTTTGCTTCGATGCGGATTGAGTTACAACGCAGGGAACCCCAGCTGAAACATCCAATGTGAAGATGTGCTGCGATGGGATCCAAGCATGTTACGGGGCTCCTTCGCTCATACCTGCGGCAGCCGAAGCACTCTGCCGGTCTCGAGCGGCCGCGTTTCCGCGTCGGTCAGCCCGTTCAGCTTCTGGATGTCCCGCGCCCGCGAGCTGTCCAGGTTGTAGAAGCGCATCGCGATCTTGATCAGATCGTCCCCCGGCTGTACGGTGTACGTCTCCGGCCGTTCCCGCTCGTCGGGACGGTCGGGCCTCTCTCGCACGAGAATCGTTTCGCCCGCCTCGTTCGTAACGACGGTGGCGCGCCGCGCCGAGTAAAATACGTATTCCTTGAGCGAGAGCGAATATTCGATGGTGCCGGGTGAGCCCGCCCGCTCCTTCCACTCGAGCTTTTCGATCGAAGCGGGGATGCTGATGTACATATCCGAGCCGTAATAGACGAACCGGATCGGTCTTTTCGACGCTTTCCAGGCCTGCAAGTACGAAATATAGCGGACGGGTTGAAGAAGCGCGCTTTCCTCGACGACGACATACGGTCCGTATTGGGCCGGGAACAGGCTTTGGAAGCGAATCTCCTTCAGCCTCGGGCTGCCGATGACGTTGATCTCCCCGGCCCGGGTTTCCTGCGTCCCTCCGCCGTATCCGACGATGTCGTACGTTTTGCCCTGGCCGCTCTCGCTGATCTCGATCGTTTCCGGATTGACCGGGATGCGGAAAAACTGCTCGTAATTGTTGAACCCGAGCTCAATCGTGTAATGCTCCGGAACGGCGGCCATCATGCATACACCCCTTGCGCGGAGTTCGCGATTTCCTGCATCAGCTTCTGCTCGATCTTGCCGACGATCAGGTCCACATCCGCTTCATGGCGTATATCACCCGTCGTCACCTGCACGGTCGGCGTCAGTGTAACGAAGTTTTGAATGCTGCTCAGTTCGGCCAGGTCGCGCAAAAGTTTCAGTTCCTCGCTGGAAATGTCGACGGTATCTTCGATTTTGCCGACGGATCCGACCCTGTCGATTGAGGAGATGCCCTTCTCCTTGTCGCCGGGAATGGGGAAGCCTCCGTGACTGGCGTCCCATTTGGCAAGCGCGTCCGTATTAGGGTCTGTCTTCGCGGCACTGAGCTGTTCCAATCCGAGCATCTTTTTGAACTGGTCGATGTTGAAGTTTTCGGTCGCGTCGGCCACGGCGTCAAACGTTCCGGTAATGCGTTGCTTCCAGCCTTGCTTAATTTTGCTAAAATCGAACCTATCCAGTCGCGGAATGTTTATCCCCACAAATTCACCGACTGCATTGACCGCGCCGATCAACACATTGATCCCGTCGATAAAACCGTTGACTAACCACTCCAGCCCATCCAGCGCGGAGCCGACGAAGCCCGCAACGATGTTGCCTAAAGCCCGGAACGTATTCGCAAAAAATTCGCGCACGGGCTGAAGTGTGGCGATCAGGGAGAGGAGTGCCATGATCAGGCCGACAATCAGCATCGTAATAAGCAGTACCGGATTGGCGGACATCACGGTATTAAGCACCGCCTGTGCTGCGGTCCATAGCTGGGTGGCGATCTGTACGGCTCTTGTCACGACGAGATACGTCCCGAGCGCCGCCGCGATGCCAAACAGCAGCGGGCCGACGTACGGCAGCCAGCTCATCAGGACGCCCCCCAGCCACTGCGCCCCCTGGACCGCCACAGTCAAACCTTGAACGAAAGCAGACAGCCCCATCGCCAACGCATCGAAGAACGGCTGAAATTTGCCGGATTGAAACGACTCGTTAAACAGGACGATGAGCGGCGTAAGCCCCTGCACGGCCGCCTCTCCCGGCCTGAGCCATCGAGGCTTGCAGGTTGTTCCTTAATTGCTCGGTCTGATAGGCGGCCGTCTGCTGGACGGCCTGGAACACTTCGCGTCCGAGGTTCTGTTCCTCCAGCATCTTGTCGAACATTTCGATGAACCCGCTCATGTTTCCCGCTTCGCCCATCTTCGTGAACGCCTCCGCATCGATCGCCGACTGCGGAATCGCGTACTTCTCGGAGAGCGCGTCCACATCACCGGCATAAGCCGCTTTTAGCGCCTCCGCAGCGTCCGTGATCCCCCCGCCCGTCATGTCGAAAGCGGCCAACTGCCCTGCGAGCCGGTTCAGCTCGGAGATGTGACCGGAGTTTTGCGTAACGGAGAAGAACGACAGCGCATTTTTTAACGACTCGCCGACATCGGCGCCGGCTTTCAAAGCCTCTTCGCGGAACTTGTCAAACATGGCGCCGCCGACTTCCGCGCTCCCCGTCCGCCCCACAAATCGGGCTCTCAGGCTCTCTTCCTCCATGGCGCCTCCGACGGACGCTTCCCACAGCTTCTTCGCGTTTTCCATGCTGAACAACTCCCCGACCATCTCCCTCATCTTGCCGAGAAGGCCGCCGGCCGATTCTTCCACCGCGGCCGCCGCCGCACCGGCGGTCGCCTGAGCCAGCTCCGCATTCGACATTTGCCCGTGCACCGTCTGGTTGGACATGAGTGACTGACCCAACTGATACAGGGCGGGGGCTGCCCGGATCACGTCGAACAAGCCGTCGGGAATTTCAAAAGGCCCCAAGCGGCGTCCCTTGCGGCCGTTTTTGGCATCGCCGCCGGAATCCGACTGATCGGAATCCGCCTTGCCGTCCTGCTTAACGTTGGCCTTGACTGTAATGTTTCCCAGCTGCTTCTCGATCTGGGACCGAAGCGCCCTCGCCTGGCGCACCGTATAGTCCGGATCGAACCGGATCGTGATGGGCGTCTCCAGCTCCCGACGCAACTGCTTCGCCGTCGCGGCCACGTCCGCCATCATCATCTGCGCCTTCAAAAGCGGCTTCGAGAACCGGTCGATGACCCGCAGCGTCGTGATGATCGTCGCCATTTCGATCACCTCCTTATCCCCGCTTGTCCCGCCTTCGCTTCTCCTGCTCGACGCGCAGGGCGATCATCGCGTAGATGACGGCCCTTTCGCGCCGGGACATGCGGATCAGCTCGTGGGGCAAAATATGCAGCTCGTGGAGGGCGTAGTAGGCGTAGTTCGCCTCACCGTCGCCCTCTCGAATCAGTTTTTTGCTTCTTCCACCAAATCGTCCAGGCTTTTGTCGAAGCCGTTCATCTCCTGCACTTTCTCAAGCAGCGTCGCATACTCGCCCGGCAGCAGCATGCGGCGGAGCAAGTTTTCCGCCCCAAGCACGCCGTACGATTTCTGCAGCTCAGCATCGCGCAAATTCGGGAAGACGACGCTGGCCACCGCCAGCTTCGCCATATATTCGTCGGCATCGACCTCCGGCAGCCGCACGCCGCCCTTGCCTTTGCCGTAGCGGGTCGCCGCCTTGCGGCATTCCTCGCTCTCGGCTTGCGTCATGCTGCGGATCTTCCACGGGACGGGCTTGCCGTCCTTGTCCTTGAACCGCTCGGATACGACCACTTCCTCGACCAGGTCGACAGCCGCGCTCTGCGCATAGAACATGCTCAAATCGCTCATGGTACTTCGCCTCCTCCTTCGTTACGACGCATTCGTCAGCCGCCCAGAACCGGATCGGCAAACGAGCTGGAAATCAGCACGTCCTCGAACGTGAAGCCGACCTCTTCATCGAGAATGTCGCTTTCCGTATCGAGCTTGGCGACGATCACCTTGTCGAGATTGACGTTTTTCAGCTGCACTTGCTGCTTGCCGACCGTAGAGTTCGGATCTTCGTTGATGACGGTGATGTCGAAGTAGACGTCTTTGCCCGTAGAAATGTAATCGTACATCATTTGGCGGAAACGGGAGGTGACGTAGTAGATCGTCATCGTGCCGGTGCCCTTCCAGCCGGCCGCCCGGTGCTGCACGCCGCGGCGCCCCAGCGCCTTGAGCTCCGCCTTCTGCTTCTCGATCGTCGCCTCGAGGTTTTTCAGATAAAACATCTCCACGTTCTCCCCGTCGATCGTCGCATAGGCGCGGCCCTCCTGGCCGGAAATCGTGTCGCTCGCTTTGAGATAGCTCATCTTAGTTCACGCTCACTTTCATGTAAATTTTCTCGATGGCGTCGACCGGCTGCACGTGCACCTCGGCGTAGACGCTGTCCGGCTCGCTGCCGGCGGATACGGTGACGTCGTTTTGAGGATCGAAGTTCTGGATCGCCTTCATCCCCTGCAAGGTGCTCAAGTACGTATTGCATTGGCTGCGGAACAGGCTGCGGCCGTCCTCGTTGTTGTCGACCTTGCCGATATAGTACGCCTCGAAGGTGCGGCGGAAATCGTTGTTGATGCTGTCCAGCACGCGGATGACGCGGTTTTTCGAGAACGGCTTGCCCTTCTCGGGCGTGTAGCCGGTGAGCGTGTTGATGTCCTGCTCGACGACGGCGCGGCCGTTGCTGGCCACGAAGACGAACTCGCCGGCTTTGAGCGCGGCTTCGATTTGCGAATTCGAATAGCGCGGCGCGGCGTCGACCGAATCGTCGTACGCCCGGTAGGTCAGCGTTTCGTTCGGGCCGGCTGCCGCCGTCGCACCCGCCACCCATGCGGTCGCCTGTGCCGCCGTCAGCGTCGTTCCGTCCGTCAGGACGACGCCGTTTTTGACGCTGATCACGCCTTCGTAGTCGGCGGCCGGGTAATTTTCCACGACGAGCTGGATTTTGCGGCCTTCATCGTCGCGCAGCCGTTTGACGAATGCGGTGTAGACCGACTTCAGCGTCGCATCCTCGGCGGGCAGCGCCATCGTGTGGAAGTCGTGAACCTCGATCGCTTCGAGATACGAGGCGTGATCTTCGTTCGACACCGTCCCGTCCGCGCCGTTTGCCAGCGGGATGCCCGCGGTCGCCGTCAGATCGCCGGTACCGGAAAAATCGACCCATGCGTTGTCCGCCAGCGCGTCGATATCCGCGACCGTCTGGCTGTCGACCTCCACCCCCGCCACCAGCGTCTTGACATCGAACAACGCTTCGTCGTCCACATTCGTCTGCACGACGATGCGGATATCGTTGCCCCGGACGCCGCCGAACTTGGCCGTCGCCGTCAAGCCGCCGTGGGTGGCCGTCGCCTTCGTGCCGGTGTTCAGCCGATACAAAAGCAGCGTCTTTGCGCGCTTGAGCGCCTCGCGAACGAGCAGCAGCTGCGGCGCCGTCATGTCGTAGCCGAGCGTCTCCTTGACCGGATCGCCGGCCTGGATGGCGATCACCGTCTTCGGCGCTCCCCAGTTGAGCGGCAGCGCCATCGTCACCGTGCCTCGCTCGCCGACCGCAGGTGTGGTCGACTGTCCTTCAAACCGGATGTATACGCCCGGACGCACTTTGTTCTGGGCGGTCCAAAAGCCTCCACTCATCGTCCCATCATCTCCTTGTCGTTGTTACACGTTTCGGTCGGCCCGTCGTCGGAGCCGCCGATTCATGCCTCCTATTTGAAATCCGGGACCCGTTCATGAAACGGTCCCCCGATAAAAGTCCCGCAGCGCGCTTTCCGCCTCGGCGACCGTGTACCGTTCGCCGTCGCTTAAGAGCGCCGACAGCACGTCTCTTTGCAGCGGCGTGAACCGCCTGGAGCGGAGCAGCTGCGCCTTCGAGTAGGACGCGGCATTATCCGCCGGCTGGCTGGCCGGGGCCGCATCGCTTCGATCCGGTTTCATTCCTTCAAGTTCCCCTCCTGCGTCAGATGCTGCATTTTCGCGGTTTCCGGCTTGGACTCCACGATCTGGAAGTGGTACTGGACGAAAAAGTGCAGCACGTCCTCCGTAAGCTCCGCCCGCATCCCGGCGCCGCGGACGCCTTCGCCTTGCACCGCGATCCGCCCGAGCGCCGCGTACAAGCTGTCGGCGACGTCATAACGGTCGGCGTTCGTATCCGTTACATACTGAACGTCGAACGCGTACGTCAGCCGGAGCCGGCGATTCAACCCGCCGTCCAGCGTGGAGGAGAGCAGCTTGACGTAGAAGTACGGCTGCTGCGGACTAGCCGGCGCCTCGGTGTAGACGTCGGCATCGGGATAAGCCGTCCCGATCGCCTGCACGATTCCGCTCATTACCGCTTGCGTCGTTACGCTCATGCGCATCCCCTCCTTGCGGGCTTCGCATCGCGCGGCAAGCCGCCGCTTCTGTCTCCGCCCGACTGACTTGCCGCTTCCTTCGGACCCGCTTGCTTCGAAGAGGGCTTGTTCCGGCTCGCTTGCACCTTGCCGGTCCGTCCCGAGCTTGCCTTGCTTCGGCGGCCGTCCGTCGCGATCGCTCCGTCGCCCGCCCTGTTTTCGTTGTCACCCGCATGTTCGGCGTTCACCCCCTTTCGCGGCCGTCGTACGGCGCAACCGCTTCTTTTACGCAAAACGGCTTCATGCAAAACTGACGGCTCGCTTCCCAACGGCCCCAGACGCAGTTCACGCATTTGTCCGGCTGCTTGTACGGGCATTCCTCCTCACGGCTTGCGGTTTCGGTCATGGCCGATCTCCTCCTTGTCCGCCGACGAAACGGCGCGGAATCGGATAAAAAATAAAAAGACCGCCGCATCGGCAGTCCCGCTGTCCTTATCGAGTTCCTGAGTCGATTATAGAATGCGAACATGTGTTCGTTCAACATTTGTCCGGCTTGTCCGTTTTGTCCGAAATGTCAATCCGCCTCCTCTACCTCCAACCGCCAACGCCGCCGTCACGAAATGTCCTTTTGCTCCGTTCCGAAAATATGTTCCGCCAGCTGGCGCACCAGATCCAGCTTCAACTCGTGCAGCCGCTGCCGGGACACCCCGATATGGCGCGCGATGGCGTTCATCCGCTGCCCTTCCATAATGCATTCGAGCACCGTCCGCTGCCGGTCGTCCCGCACCCGGTCGGCGGCCGACTCCAGCCGCTTCACCTTCTCCTCGAGCTGCTTCAGGCGCATCCAATGCTTCTCCCGCCTTTGCGCTTCGCGGCGGACCGGATCGGCATAGCCTCCTTTTCCGTGGGGCTGCCCGGCGTCGAGGCCGTACCGTCCCGTCAGGCCGGTGCCGAACTGATCCAGCAGCCGGCGCAGCCGCTCGATTTCCCGCACCATCCAGGCATAGTTTTTCATCTCTTCCTCGATCTGTTCCATCTGCTCCGTCTTCATGACCGACCGATCCTTGCCGGATGCGTCCGCCCTGACCGCCGACGCTGCGTTTTCCCACTCCGGGCACATCTTCACCTGTCCGATCGACAGCTGATGGACGCGGCAGACGCTCTTCGCCCCCCACAAGCTCCCCGGACAGCGGCCGCATACTTCTTCCCGGTAAATCTCGATTTGCTCCTCAGTCGGCTTCGTCATCGCACAAGCCCCTTTCGCCGGTTATGGTATCGGTCCGCCGCGAACACGTCCTGAAAAACGCGTTTCGCGAACGGATTGCGCGAAAAATTTTTGCGAACACTCGTTCCTGTATCGTTTATTATGTACGCGTTTCGCGTACTTTTCAACCTCTTTTTTAACCGAAATTCTAATATCTTGAAAAAAAGTTCGCATTATGCGAATATGTAGATAAACTCGCATCGAAGAGCTAGCGAGCGAACGGAGCGTGTCCCGATGATCGGCGAGACGATCACGCGACTGAGGAAACAAATGCGATGGTCCCAGCAAGAAGTAGCGAGCCGGTTGAACATCGCCAAAAGCACGTACGCCGGCTACGAGTCGGGCTACCGCGAGCCGTCGCTGGACATGCTCCGCCAGATGGCCGCGCTGTTCGGCGTAAGCCTGGACCAGCTGGTCGGCCGGACGGACGAGACAAAGCCGGAAGAGCGTCCGGCCACTTCGGCCTCGTCGCTGCCCGTCGAACCGGACGATCCCGAGTTGGGGCTCTGGTTCAAGGAGTTATTGGAAGCTCCGGAAGAGCGACGGGAAGAACTGCGCAAAATTTGGGAGATTATCAAGTCGAGGGAAGCGGACCGGAAACCCGGAGCGAAGCAAGGGGAGTAACACGGCGGCAGGCTGAGGAAAGCGAGCGGCATCGCTTGCGGGAGGACGGCAAGATCATGCTGTGGAGTAGTTCCGTTGATGGTGAAACGGTCAAGACGTCGCGCTGACGGGGAAAAGTTTTTCGATGGAGAAGTTTCGTCGAGATCGGCCCGCAGTAATCGGCAACGTCCCGTCGTGACCTGCATCACTCGTCTTACATGCGACAAACATACGGGCCCGTCAAGGGCTTTTCTTTTCCACCTTAAATCGAACATATATTCCCATTTTCGAAAGGGGACTTCGTTATGTACAGCTACCGGTTCACGCCGCTGGAGCAATCGATTCGCGACTTGTACCGGGCGATGGAGATTGAGGAGCCGTTCGAGCTCGAACCGGAACCGATTGCCGCTCGTCTGGGCATCTGG
>Ga0310832_101478_pt1 | contig 10271 bp, 8 predicted proteins | sample WT_ome_7_FD_201303 | JGI IMG/M metagenome (GOLD analysis project Ga0310832, IMG submission 201303) | Sorghum-adapted microbial communities enriched on wild type (WT) sorghum from Joint BioEnergy Institute, Emeryville, California, United... ...
CTGCTTGCCGAGGCGATCCGCCAGCGCGAACATGACGCGTTCGGACAGGAGCAGTCCGCCGAGCCGATCGAGGTTGCGCCGCATGTTCTCGGGCTTGACGACGAGCCCTTCCAGCACGGCCTTCGTCGAGGCGAGCTGGGCGGACAAATAGATGCACGTCTCCGGCAGCGCGATCCATTCGCCCCGCCAGGACATCGCGTCCCGTTCGTGCTCGACGATCATCGCTTCCTGTGCGAGCGCGACGTTGTAGCGAACCGGCTTTGACAGGCTCGCGATTCCCTCGAGCGCCGCGGGATTGCGCTTGTGCGGCATCGTGGAGGAGCCGATTTTGCCGGAGGTGAACGGCTCTTCCAGCTCGTCGATCTCGGTGCGCATCAAATTGTAGAATTCGTTCCCCAGCTTGCCCAGCGTGGCGCTGATCATGCCGAGAATGCCGATGTATTCGGCCTGGCGGTCGCGGGAGGAGTGCCAGCAGATGTCCGGCGCAACAAGGCCGAGCTTGCGGAGCGCCAGCTCCTCCACTTCGGGGCCAAGCGGTCCGAACGCCGCGTACGTGCCGACCGCGCCGCCGATGACGCCGGTGAACACGCGCGCTTCCGCTTCCTGCAGCCGGTCGAGATGGCGGAGCACTTCGCTCAGCAGGACGGCGATCTTGAATCCGAACGTCGTCGGCAGCCCCTGCATGCCGTGCGACCGGCCGGCGATGGGCGTGTCACGGTATTCGCGGGCGAGCCGGGCGAGCTGCCGGGCGACGGCGCGCAGATCGCGCACGATGATCGCGTGCGCTTCTTTCAATTGAAGCATGGTGCCGGTGTCCACGATGTCCTGCGTCGTGGCGCCGAAATGGACATACTCCCCCGCTTCCGATCCGCACAGCGCCTGCAGTGCCCGGATCGTCGGCATCAGGGAATGCTTCGCCTTCAGCACTTCATCCGCGATCGCTTGCAGGTCGAGCAACTCGACCCGGGCTTTGCCCGCGATCACGTTCGCCGCATCCGCGGGGATGAGGCCAAGTTCCGCCTCGGCGAGCGCGAGCGCCGCCTCGACGTCGAGATGTTTTTGCAGCCGGTTCTCGTCCGACCAGACGGCGCGCATTTCGGGCGTGCCGAACACATTGCGCAGCATAACCATGTCAATGACGTGTGAAGCCATGTCGTTCCCTTCTTTACTATAAGGATATGGGTTTGGTCGATATGGGTTTCGCAGCCAAAAATCCGACTTATTTACTTGGGCAATTGTACTACTAGCATTCCCGGCGGTCAATGGATATCCTCTCCCATTGTATCATGGGACGACAGGACGGCCGAATCCGCATGACGCTGTGCCGGGACGGCTGGACGCTATGACTGCATGCTCCACATTGCCGCATATTGACGCAAAGACGCAAAGTGATAGAATACATTTACAATCGTATGACTATGGAAGACGCGGGTTGTCTCGATCGACCCGGATTTGATCTGCCATGTCACGACGAAAATCGCAGCACAGGATTTTAAGTTGACTAATCCAATCGGAGATCGTAAGATTGTAACAGTCGGAATTCGAGCGAATTCCACAAGATCCAACAAAGGGGTAAACTCATCATGAAAAAACTGACCTTCACCTTGGCAGTCGTACTGCTATTCAGTCTGGTTGCCGCAGCCTGCTCATCCGGCAAGTCCTCCGGAGGAGACGAGAAGAAAGTGATCCGCGCGGGCTCAACGGGACAATCGTTCCCGAACAGCTACAAGGAAGGGGACAAGCTGGTCGGCTTCGACGTCGAGGTGCTCGAAACCGTTGCGGCCAAGCTCGGCTATACGGTAGAATGGGTTAACAGCGACTTCTCCGGCCTGATGGGCCAGTTGGAGACCGGCAAGATCGACACGGTCGCGAACGTCGTCGCGGTGACGGCCGAGCGGAAACAGAAGTTCGACTTCACCGTTCCGTACTCGTATGCCGGTGTGTCGATCGTAACGCACGTGGACAACAAGGATATCAACACGCTGAAAGACCTGAAAGGCAAGACGGTCGCCGGCGTGCTCGGTTCGCAAAACGTGAAGAACCTGGAAAATTACGATCCCGAAATCAAGGTGCGGACGTATGAGAACCGCGACGGCGCGCAGAACGACGTCCTGAACAAGCGCGTCGAAGGCTATGTCCAATCCAAGGCGAATCTGATCGCGGAAATCAACAAGAAAAACTTGCCGCTCAAGTTCGTCGGCGAACCGTTCCACTATGAAGATGTCGCGTTCCCGTTCGCGAAGAACGAGAAGAACAAGAAGCTGATCGAACAGCTCAACACCGAGATCGAGAAGCTGCGGGCGGACGGCACGCTGAAGAAGCTTTCCGAGAAATACTTCTACGGCGAAGACGTGACGACGAAGAGCGAGTAATCTTAAGCGCACGGAAGCGCACGAGAGCGAGCGATTGACGTGAATTTCGATCCAACCTACATCATCGAACTGTTGCCGAGGATCATCCAGTACATCCCGATTACGCTGCTCATGGCGGTGCTTGCCATGATTCTGGCGATTGCGGTCGGGCTGATGCTGGCGCTCGCCCGCAACAGCAAAAACCGGCTGCTCAGTTCAGGAGCAGCCGTCTATATTTCGTTCTTCCGCGCCATTCCGATGCTGGTGCAGTTGTTCCTGATCTACTACGGCTTGCCGCAGTTGTTCCCGATTTTCTCCAAAATGGATGCGGTGACGGCGGCTGTGATCGGTTTCGGATTCAAGCAGGCGGCGTTTCTGGCGGAAATTTTCCGCGCGGCGTTCAATTCGGTGGACAAGGGGCAGATGGAGGCGTGCATTACCGGCGGCATGACGAAGCTGCAGGCTTACCGGCGCATCATTTTGCCCCAGGCGGCGCGCAACGCGCTGCCTGGCACCGGCAATACGTTCATCAGCCTGATCAAAGAAACATCGCTTGCCTTCACGCTCGGGGTAGTTGAAATTTTCGCCGAAGCCAAGATGCAGGCCGCCGAATCGTTCCGATTCTTTGAGGCTTATCTGGCGGTCGCCTTGATCTACTGGCTGCTGATTATCATCTATTCTTACCTGCAGCAAAAACTCGAGAATTATTTGGATCGCCCATACCGAAGATGAAGGTTGATTGCCCATGATCAAAGTGACGAACCTCAAGAAACGATTTGGCGACCTCGTCGTGCTGAACGGCATCGACTTCGAGGTGAAGGACGGCGAAGTGCTGTCGATCATCGGCCCGTCCGGATCGGGGAAATCGACGCTCATCCGCTGCCTGAACTTTCTGGAGCGGCCGGACGCCGGCGTGATCGAGATCGGCGATGCCAAGGTCGACGCGGAGAAATGCACGAACAAGGAAATCCATAAGCTCCGCCTGCAGACCGCGATGGTGTTCCAGAACTACAATCTGTTCAAGAACAAGACCGCCCTGCAAAATGTGACGGAATCGCTCATCGTCGTGAAGAAGATGCCGAAGAAGCAGGCGGAAGAGCTCGGCATGGAGCTGCTCCGAACGGTCGGATTGGAGGACAAGCGGGACAACTATCCCGCCACGCTCTCCGGCGGCCAGCAGCAGCGCGTCAGCATCGCCCGGGCGCTTGCGCTCAGGCCCCACGCGATCCTGCTGGACGAGCCGACGTCTTCCCTCGACCCGGAGCTGGTCACGGAAGTGCTGCAGACGATCAAAAAGCTGGCCGAGTCGGATACGACGATGATCATTGTGACGCACGAGATGGATTTCGCCCGGGATGTGTCCGATCACGTCCTTTTCATGGCGGACGGCAACATCGTGGAGCAGGGACCGCCGGCCGAGGTGCTCGAAAACCCGCAGAAGGACCGGACGAAGCAGTTTTTGCGGACATTCCACGCGAACAGGAAGCGGTGACGATGGCGACGGACAGTTTGACGGCGGCGTTTCTTGCGAAATTGCGGCAGATGCCTTTTTCCGGAGAAAGTCTGGAGAAGGCGAAATACGGCATATTGGACTATATCGCATCCGCCTTCGCCGGGAGGGCGGATGCGGGCGTTTTGAAGCTGCTTCGCGCGGCGGATGAGGAAGGCGGCCGGCCGCTCGCGCCGGTGCTGTTTCACGGGCGCCAGGTGTCCCGGGAGCAGTCGGCGCTCATCAACGGCTTCATGGGGCATGCGCTCGATTACGACGATGTTCATGTGGAGGTGCGCGGCCATCCGAGCACCGTCATTTTGCCGGCGCTGATCGCACTTGCGGACCGCGGCGGAGACGGGCGGCGCTTCCTTGAAGCGTACATCGTCGGCGTCGAAGCGATGGCGCGCATCGCCCTGGCGCTATCCAACGAGCATTATGAGCGGGGCTTCCACAACACCGCCACCGCAGGTGTTCTCGCGGCGGCGATTGCCGGCGCGCATTTCCTGGGCTGGCCGCCGGAGAAGACGGCGCTGGCGCTCGGGCTGGCCGCGACGCAGGCCGGGGGGTTGCGCGTCCACTTCGGCACGGAGACGAAGCCGCTTCACGCCGGGCTGGCCGCCGCGGCGGCGATCCGGTCGCTCTTGCTCGCGGAGGCGGATGTGCAGGCAAGTCTCGCCAGCCTGGACGGCCGGATCGGCTACTTCGCCGTGTTCGGCCAGGGGGAAGAGCGGGCGCGGGAGCATCTGCTGCGCGATGACGCTACCCCGCGGATCGTCCGCCCCGGCCTGTGGCACAAGCTGTACCCGTTCTGCTCGGCGGCGTACTTCGGCTGGCATGCGGCGGAACAGCTCGGCCGCATTCCGCTCGATCAGATCGAGGAAATCGAGATCGCCTTCACGCAGCGAAGCGACGCGGCGCTCATCCACCGCCGTCCGACGAACGGAGAAGAGGGCCGCTTCAGCATCGAGTATATCGCCGCGCTGATCTTGAGCGGCCGAGGCATCCATGCGGGCGACTTCCAACGGGTGCCGATCGGCGACGAGATCCGGGCCTACATGGACCGGATGCGGCGCACGAACGTGTTCGACGAGCCGCCGGGCGTCCGGTATACGCGCATTACGGTGAGGCTTGCGGGCGGCGGAACGGCGGTCGCCGTCGGCGACCGGCCGAAGGGCTCCGCGGACAACCCGGTCACGGAAGCGGAGCTGCTGCGAAAATTCGATGAAGTGGTGACCGGTCCGAACGCCGCGGCCATTCGGGAGCGCATTTTGGCGCTGGATGAAGCGCGGGATGTTCGGGAGTTCGCCGGGCTGCTCGGCTTGTCTGTGGGTGAATAAAAACGAATCAGAATGAAATCCCGGCTGGCGGGCCGGGATTCAATGGAAGCTCCAACCGAATCAACGTTGGAGCTTTTTGTTTTGCGGCGGTCTTATCGAAACGCTTGTCTATCCGGATATCGCGGTCTACGGGATCGAGCGAACGAAATGGCTCGACATTCACCCCAGCTCCTTAACCGCCTCCAGCACCGCCTCCACATGCCCTTTGACCTTCACGTTGCGCCATTCTTGCGCGAGGCGGCCTTCCCGGTCGATCAGAAACGTCGAGCGCACGACGCCCATATATTCGCGGCCGTACAGCTTCTTCAGCTTCCAGACGTCGTACAGGCGGCAGACGGTCAAGTCCTCGTCGGACAGCAGCGGGTAAGGCAGTCCGTATTTTTCCGCGAATTGGAGATGCCTCTTGAACGGGTCCGGGCTGATGCCGAGCACGACGGCGCCGTGACGGCGAAAGCGGCCGATGCCGTCGCGGAAGGCGCAAGCCTCCGTCGTGCAAGTCGGGGTGTTGTCCTGGGGATAAAAGAACAGGACGACCTTCTTGCCGGCGAACTGGCCGAGCGAGACCGATTTTCCCGTCGACGCCGGCAGCGTGAAGTCCGGCGCCGGTTCTCCGATAACGGGCGTTGACATGTTCCGTACCTCCTAACAGGTTACGATCCTTACAGGTTACGATCCGGCTCCCCGATATTTCTTGACGCCGTAATTCCAAAGCGACAGGCCGATCGTCAGAAAGACGGCGCCCATGACGGGCGTACACAGCGCCACCCATCCCCAGTTGGCACGATCGAGGAAATAGGCGGCCGGATAAAAGCCGACGAAGGCGAAGGGCGCCACGAACGTCAAAAACAGTTTGATCGGCTTGTTGTAAATGTTGACCGGGTAGCGGCCGTAGTTTTGAATGTTCCACATGAGCGGCAAAATGCCCGTAGGCGCGTCCGAGAAAAACGAAACGGACGTGAGCGAAATATAGACGCCGCCGTAGATGGCGATGGCGCCGAGCGTGAACAGCACGAACAGCAGCGGGTCGTACCAGGCGAGCGTCAGGCCGAGCTGCGCCCCGGCATAGCCCATAATGATCAGACCGACGATCGAGCCCGACAGCGAGGCGGGGTCCAAATTTTCCAGCATGAGCTGCCACAGGTTGTAGGCCGGCCGGGTCAAAATCCGGTCCATCTCCCCTTTGACGATGTACCGCTCGGTAAAATTCCACAAGTTGAAGAAGCAGCCGAAGATGCCGGCCGGCACCATGAAATAGCCGTAGATGAATACGACCTGCTCCTGCGACCAGCCGCCCAATAGCGGCGTATGCAAGAAGACGACGAGAATGAAAACGAGGTTCATCCCTTGAAACATCAGGTCGGTCAGCACCTCGACCCAGAAGTCGGAGCGGTACGTCAACCGGCGCTTCAAGTAGTCCTTGAAATATTCGATAAACAGCGAAGCATAAAACATCGTCTCACCCTCCCTGCACGAACAGCCGGCTTCGGGCGCGCCGCCACATCCACCAGATCGGCACGATCAGGATGAGAAACCAGACGACTTGCACGGCAAACGCTTGGTAGACGGCCGCCCCCGTCACCCGCCCGGTGAAGACGGAGCCGGGCAAGTAGGTGATCGCCTGAAACGGCAGCCACTCGAGCACCGCCGACATCGCGGCAGGAAACAGCGACACCGGGATAATGAGTCCGGAAAACAGGTCGACGGCCACCCGCTTCATCCGCATCATGCCCTCGTTGTTCTCGACGAAGAAGGCGAGCAGTCCGGTCAAAATATTGATCTGCGAGTTGATCAGGAAGCTGAACAGCAGCATGACCAGAAAGACGGCCCAGACGCCGGGATTGGACGGCAGGACGACCGGGAACAATAACGATGCGACGATCATCCCCGGCACGGAAAACAGAAAAAGCCGGAACAGCCCTTCCCCGAAGCCTTGCATCATTTTCACGATCAAATAATTGTAAGGACGAATAAACTGCACGGCGACGCTGCCGTCACGAATTTCGTTGGCGATTTCCCGGTCGAGGTTGTTGAAGTAAAAAGCCCGGGCCATCCACGAAATGGCGACGTAGGTTGTCATCTGCGTGACGGACATGCCGCCGAGCGATTCGCTCGAGCCGTAAATCGCCTTCCACAGGAAATAGTAAGCGCCGATATTGAGCGCATAGATGACGATGCCGCTGTAATAATTGACGCGGTAGGCGAGCATCATCATGAAGCGGATGCGGATCAGATCGACGTAGGCGTTAACCATGCTTGCCCGCTCCTTGCGCGGTCACCGGCGCGCGGTCGGCATCTTCTCCGGACTTCGCTTCGGAGGCATGGTTTTCCCCGTCGCCGCCAGTGCTTCCGCCGCCGGCATTGCCGCTAGCGCCGTCCGTCCCTCTTGTCTCGGCAGGCGATGCGGCCGATCCGGCCTTATAAATTTCCCGGACGATATCGTCCGTATTCGGCTCCAAAATGCTGACATCCCCCACCTCGACCGCGCCGACGACGCGGCTGAGAACCGCCGACACCGGCGCCGCATCGAACGGCACCCACACTTTCGCCGTCAGCTCGTTCTCCTTCGTCCACGTCACGCCGAGCCCTTCGGTGAGCTGCTCCAGCCGATTAAGCGGAATCGGCTCGTGAAGGCGGAACGACAGCTCCCGCCCTTTCCCCCATTTCGTCTTCAGCTCGTCGAGGCTGCCGTCGTAAATAATGTTGCCGTCGTCGAGCATGATCACCCGCGAGCAGAGCGCCTCGATATCTTGCAGGTCGTGCGTCGTCAGCAGCACGGTCGTGCCGTAGCGGCGATTCATCGATTTCAGAAATTCGCGGATCTCGGTTTTGACGACGATGTCGAGTCCGATTGTGGGCTCGTCCAGAAACAAAATGTCCGGGTTATGAAGCAGCGACGCCGCCAGCTCGCAGCGCATCCGCTGGCCGAGACTGAGCTTGCGCACGGGACGGTTGAGCAAATCTTGCAGCTGCAGCCGCTCGGTCAGCTCGTCCAGCCGCAGCTTGAACTCTTTCTCCGGCACCCGGTACACTTTGCGCAGCAGCCGGAACGACTCGATGACGCCGATGTCCCACCAGAGCTGGCTGCGCTGGCCGAAGACGACGCCGATGCGGCGGACGAACCGCTCGCGGTCTTTGTACGGGACGAAGCCGTTGACCTCGATTTCCCCGGAAGTCGGCACGAGGATGCCGGTGAGCATTTTGATCGTCGTCGATTTGCCGGCGCCGTTCTCGCCGATGTATCCGCATATTTCCCCCTTCGGGATCGTGAAGCTGATATCTTTAACCGCCCGCACCGTCGTATATTCGCGGTTGAACAAGTCGCGCAGGGCGCCTTTGAGACCTTCCCTGCTCTTCTGCACGCGAAATTCTTTGCGCAAACGTTGAACATTTATCGCGTTGGTCGCGTCTGTCATAGTGTCCCCTTTCGCAAAAAACGAGCGCGTTCGACACAGCCGGGCTAAAAACCGGCCTGCCGCCCGAATGGTATAGAAGCGGCGTTTGTCCCGGCGGCAATCGAACTTGCGGCACGCTTTTCGCAACACGTATAATGAAGAAAACGATCGACTTTTGGCAAACTTTTCGAGCTTTGCCGTCGAATGACGAGGATTCCGCTCGGCGGGCGTACATATCGGCTGCGCGCCTGGCTTCGGCGCCGGCAAAAATACGCACCTGGATGATAACGTTGGACGTTTTGGATCACATTAAAAGTGTTTGCAATTTATGATACACGATCGGCGCCCCAAGGAAAAGGTGACCTGTACTTAAAAAGGAGTGGGGAAGCGCATGTGGCGTAAAGTCAAATGGTTCGTGTTGGGACTGGCTGTCGTCATTGTCGGTGTAATCGGCTATTATGGATATTCCTTTTATCAATTCGGCTCCAATATTCAAGCCAAGGATGACGACCCGCTGCTGTCGCAGTTCAAACCGCAGCAGACAAGCCAGATCGAGGAAGCTCCGCCCAAATGGGAAGGCCGGGAGCGCGTCAACATTTTGCTGCTCGGGGCCGATGCCCGCAGCTCGTCCAAAAACACGAGTCCGCGTTCGGATACGATTCTAATCGCCTCGATCGATCCGGTGACGAAGAAGGCGAGCTTGTTCTCGATTTTGCGCGACACGTACGTGTCCATACCGGGGCACGGGCAAGACCGGATCAACGCCGCATTTTCGATCGGCGGACCGAACCTGACGATGAAAACGGTGAGCGAGTTTCTCGGCATCCCGATCCAATATTACGTTTACACCGACTTTCAAGGCTTCGTCGCGCTTGTGGACGCGATCGGCGGCATCGAAATCGATGTCGAGAAAGATATGAAATACCACGATTCCGAAGAGCCCGAACTCGATATCAATTTGAAAAAAGGGCTTCAGCACATGGACGGGAAAACGGCGCTGCAATACGTCCGCTTCCGGCATGACGCCTTGTCCGACTATTCGCGAACGGAGCGGCAGCGCAAATTTTTGACCGCCGTCGCCCAGAAGCTGCAGTCGACGACGTCGATTTTGCGCCTGCCGAGCATTTTGAACAAGATCGATCCGTACATTACGACCAATTTGTCGATAACGGACATGATCAAGCTCGGGTCGCTCGGCTTCGAGGTGCGGGCTTCGGGCGTGAACAGCCAGCAAATCCCCCCTTCCCATCTGCTGCAGGAAACCAATATCGGCGGCGCCTCGGTGCTGACGGTGAACAAGCAAAAGCTGCAGCAGTTCGTCAAGGAGCAGCTGGAAGGAACGGAGTCTTCCGGCAGCATGATGTACGCAGACGGCGACGCGGATAAGCGGGCATCGGCCATAAAGTCCGGCAGCACGTCGGCAAGCGGCAGCAGCGGCAAATCGGGCGCGACTGCGGCAGGCTCGTCCGGTTCCAAAAGCGGATCGTCGTCCTCCGGCACGAAGTCCGGGACGACGGGCGCAAGCTCCGGCGCGGGGACAGGCACCGCATCCGGCGGCAGCAAGAGCTCCGGCACAGGATCGGGTAGCACCACCAATGGCAGCAAGAGCTCCGGCACGGGATCGGGTACCACCACCGATGGCAACAAGAGCTCCGGCACAGGATCGGGTAGCACCACCAATGGCAGCAAGAGCTCCGGC
>Ga0310832_101479_pt1 | contig 10253 bp, 5 predicted proteins | sample WT_ome_7_FD_201303 | JGI IMG/M metagenome (GOLD analysis project Ga0310832, IMG submission 201303) | Sorghum-adapted microbial communities enriched on wild type (WT) sorghum from Joint BioEnergy Institute, Emeryville, California, United... ...
GTCGTAGCCGTTTTGCGCGGAAATTCGCCTGAAGAAGTCGTTACGATGGCGGAGCAGGCGATCCGGGGCGGCATCAAAGTTATCGAGGTGACGATGACCGTTCCGTATGCGCTCCGGGCGATCGAGGAATTGGCCGGCCGATACTCGAGCGATCAGCCGGGCAGCGACCGGTACGCCATCATCGGCGTCGGCACGGTGCTCGATCCGGAGACGGCCCGGGCGGCCATTTTGAGCGGCGCCGAGTTCGTCGTGGGACCTTCGCTGAACCCACAGACGGTCGTCCTGTGCAACCGGTATCGCATCCCGGTTATGCCGGGTGTCATGACGATTCAGGAAATTCAGTCGGCGCTCGAACTCGGCGTCGACATCGTCAAGCTGTTCCCTGGCAACCTGTTTTCGCCGTCGATGATCAAGGCGATCAAAGGGCCGCTTCCCCAGGCGAATGTCATGCCCACCGGCGGCGTATCGCTGGACAATCTGGGAGAATGGGTCCGGGCGGGCGCCGTCGCCGTCGGCATCGGCTCCGATTTGACCGCGGAGGCGTCGAAGACGGGCGACTACGGGCAGATCGCCGTGAAGGCGGCCCAATATGTAGCGGCTTATCGCGCGGCGAAAGGCCGGTAAAAGCGAATGAGAGGGATCGGCCCATTTTCGGCCGTTCCCTTTTTCATCGTTAAGGAAAGTTTAACTTCGCTAAATTGTTAAAGCGAAGTGCGACATTCCTTACCAAGAACAAGCTACATCTTACGCAGGGTCATTTGTCGTGGACATGGCTTCGTTTGGAAGCTTTTCTTATTTGCCGGCCAGACTAACGGCAATAAGATGCGATCCGGTTCCCCCCTGCGGCTTGCGGCTTGTTTTGCGCCTGCCCGCTCGTGCGAAGCTAGGATTCGGCGGGCGGTCCTTTCAGGCCGAGCCAGCGATAAAACCGCACATACACGATGAGCATGTAGTAAATGGCCGGATACAGGAAAAACGAATGCACCAACGACCATTGGTGATGCCACATGATGCCCACCTTCAACGTCAGCCATTCGTACGAGGTGGAGAAGACGGCCCATGCCAACAAGTACAAGCCTTTCTTCCACCAGACGGAACGGTAAGGATACCAGTTGATAATCATGGCCGCGGCAGCCGGGTATATGCCCAAAATAATGAACAGGGCGCTAAATTCGGCAGCATCCGGCTTGAAGAATCCCCATGCCTTGTATTTGAAACTGGCGTACGTATCGACGAGAACTTCAACGAACAAGGCGAAGAAGATCGTGGCCATTATTTCGTGCCATCTTAATCGTTTGCGCATCCGGATGACGATTCCGTTAAACGTCATTATCGTAATCCCGAGCACGACCCACGTCCACACCATAAGCAAGCCCTCCGCGGATAGTATGCGCGGAGGGCGGGCGCTCTCATACTCGGAATTGGAAGTTAAACCAGACTGTACTGGTGAATGGCGGGAGGGACTTCGAGCAGCGATTTCAACCGCAGAAACGCCCGTTTGGGCCTAACGGAGATGTCCACCACGTTGTATTGCCATTCGCTGATGGCCGGGATATGAATCGCATTGATCCCCGTTTCCAGAGCCGGCACGACGTCGGTGCGGATCGAATTGCCGATCATCCATGTCTTCACTCGGTCGAACTTTTCGCGCGACAAAATCGATTCCAGCACTTCAGTCGTTTTGTGTGAAGAGATGAACACCCGGTCGCCGAAAAAGGCGTCAAGACCCATCTGCTTCACTTTTTTCCGCTGAATCGCCGTTTCACCCCCTGTGTACAAATACAGTTCATGCCCTTCTTCCTTCAGGCGCTCCAGCGTCTCCCACGCATGCGGGTACGGCTCTATATTCGGAAATTCGTACACGCTTTGCCCCAGCTTGAACAGACGTTCCCGTTCCTCCGCGCTCGTTTCCCTGCCCGTTACAGCCGAATAATAGTCGTACGTTTCCACGAGCGACTGGGGAAAATGCTCGGCAACGAATCCGAGCTTGCTAACCCCGGCCGAGTCGATTTCATATTGCTTGCGCTTGATGTCGTCCGCCTTCAGATCGTAAGTGCGGAACCAGGTCGTCATCAAATCGGCGAACTGGTCGAGAACGGTATCGAAATATTTGTTGCAATGAATCAGCGTATCATCTAGATCGAACAAAATCGTTTGCCGGATCACGTCCCGTTCGCCTCCTTTGCAGTCGCTTTTTGCCGCATGCGGGATATTTCTTTATTGTAACATGAACGATCGGGGTATCCTAAAACAAGATTCGGAAAAATCCGACATAGGAAGAAGGTGGAACGATGAACCGAAAATCGGCGCTTGCCGCCGTTCTGCTCGCCGCTATTGCCGCCGCCGGCTGCAAGCAGGCCAACTACAAGATGGAGGAGCTGCAAAATCCGGATCAGGACAGGCGCGGCATGCGGGACGAGTATCACCTGGAAGACCGTGTCAACCTCAACATCCCGCAGGGCGGCACTTCGCCGAAGGACGAATATGACAGACAGCAAAACATTCGGCCCGGCGACGCGAGCAGCGGACGCCCGCCTACGCAGCAGGGGGGCAACGTCATCGGGCAAGACTCGATGCGTCCATCGACGGTGAATCCGTCCCAGGCGAAATGAAGCTGCAAGTCCGGGCAACGCTATCCGGGCTTAAAACAATCAATCCTCCCGAAAACGGTCTCGGGAGGATTGATTTGTGTTGCGATCGGTTACTCCGTAGCCACCGACTGATCCGCCTGCATCCCGACCGGCGAGATGCGGACGAAGTGGGCGTCCAGATCGGCGAGCAGCGCGTCGATCTTCGCCGCCGCTTCGGTTTGGCCGGAAGCTTGCAGCTCCTCGCGGTAAGCGCCGAGCAGCTCGGTCAGATCCTTGCGGCTTTGTTCGCCAAGCGGCTGGATGCTGACTTTCGCGCCCTTGGCGATGCGGCGCTCGATCGCTTTCGCGTCGAGTCCCATTTCGGGCACGAGGCGCTGGTAGATGACGCCGCCGGTCATGCCGGCGCAAATCCACGGGCCCGGATCGCCCATAACGACGGCGCGGCCGTTCGTCATATACTCGAAGGCGAAGCCTTTCAGGTTGGCGCGGCTCGCGATGGAGCCGAGCTCGTCTTGCAGCGGCCGCTCGATCTCGCCGCCGAAGACGACGTCGGCGCCGGACAGCCGGATGCAAGCGCGGGAGTCCGCGTTGCCCTGTACGATGAACAATCCTTTTTGCGCGCCGTAGCAGAACGATTTGCCGACGGAACCGTCGATGTAGGTCTTATGCTTGCTCGGCGATTTGAGGATGACGACTTTGCCGCCGAGCGCCATCTTGCCTACGCCGTCCTCGGCGCCGCCGTGTACGGTGATGTTCACGCCGCGGGCGTTGAACGCGCCGAGACCATTGCCTGGCACCGAGCCGTCCGTCAGCGTGAGCGACACTTGCGGCAGCTTGTCGTAGCTGCCGTCGAACCGGTCGCGGACGCGGTGGCTCGAGTAACGGCTGCCGATGATGCGCGACTCGGCGTCGATTTTCGACCATTTGCGCTCCACCGACTTGTGGAAGGCGAGAGAATCCGGATAAAACTCCTGGCCTTCCGCTCCGGCCGCGATGCGGATGTCGGAGGAGATGGCCGCCGCCGCTTCCGATCCCGCCGCTTGCAGGAACGACAGCGGTGCCGGGCGGAGCAGATCGGACAGGTCGATGCGATCCAGATGCGCGACTTGCCGCAGCAGATCGGAGCGTCCTACGAGATCTTGCGCCCGCTTGAAGCCGAGCTTCGCGACGATTTCACGGATTTCTTCGCCCATGGCGCCGAACATCCGGACGAGGGCGTCGACGGCGAGATCGAACTGGCGCGGCACGAAGCGGCGCAGTCCTTTTTCCTCCGCTTCCTCCATCGAATCGATCTGCGTGGCGATGCCGACGTGGCACGTGTCCAGATGGCAGCCGCGGCAAGTCGTACAGCCGATCGCCTGCATCGCGAGACTGCCGAAGCCGGCGCGGTTGGCGCCCAGCATCATCATCTTCACGACGTCGGCGCCGGACTTCATGCCGCCGTCGGACCACAGCTCGACTTTGTGCCTCAAGCCCGCTTCGATCAGGGCAACATGGGCGAGCTTCGTGCCGATCTCGGTCGGCAGGCCGACGTGCGTAATCGAGTGGACGCGGGCTGCGCCCGTGCCGCCGTCGAAGCCGGACAGCGTGATGACGTCGGCTCCGGCTTTGGCGATGCCGACGGCGATCGTGCCGATGCCGGGAACGACCGGAACTTTGACGATGATTTGCGCTTTGCGTCCGCTCGCTTCCTTCAGCTCGGAGATGAGCTGGGCCAAATCTTCGATCGAGTAAATATCGTGGTTGTTCGACGGCGAGATCAGGTCGGAGCCGATCGTCGCATTCCGCGCCGCGGCGATTTTGGCCGTCACCTTCGAGCCCGGCAAATGTCCGCCTTCACCCGGCTTGGCGCCTTGGCCAATCTTGATCTCGAGGAAGGCGACCGCGTTCGCCAGCTCGACGTTGACGCCGAACCGGCCGGAGGCGACTTGCGCGCCGCGCGTCCGCTTGTAGCGTCCGAGCATGTCTTTGATTTCGCCGCCTTCGCCGTTCATCGTCACCATGTTGAGCCGCTCGCCGGCTTCCGCATAGGCGCGGAAGGCGATTTCGTTCTGCGAGCCGAAGGACATGGACGAGATGAGCATCGGCAGGCTGTGGTTGCCGACGGAAATGTCCACTTCGGACGGGTCAAGCGGCTTGCGGCCGGATTTCTCGTAATCGAATTCGGCCACGTGGCGGATCGAAATCGGGTTGCGCTTTTCTTCCTCCTGCAGCTTCGCGGCGTACTCGCCGTACGTAGCTTCGCCGGAGGCGGCGTCGCCGAGCGATTTCCACATGCGCTGGAAGAAGCGGAAGTTTTTCGCCGCTTTCGCCTTCGGATTGTGGTAGTCCTCGTAACGGGCTTCGGCGTCCTTCTCCAGCTCCGCATATCCGGTTCCGGCCTGGTCGCTGCCGAGGTAGCTGACGATGTCCAGCACTTCCGCCAGCTCCGGCTTCAGGCCGATCGCCGAGAAGAAGCGCGTGTAGCCGCGCAGCTCGTGGGTGCCGATGGTGGAGATGACTTTCTCCAGACCTTTCTGCAACGTGAGCAGCACTTTTTGCGCCGCCGCCGGACCGTCCTTGGCCGCCGCCGTCTCGAACAGGATGTACGGCGAGACGATTTCGGCGCCTAGGCCGCAGGCGAGCGCGATGTCGTGCAAGTTGCGGATCGCGGCCGAGCGGACGGCGATCGAAGTATGCCGGCGCAAGTTGTCGCCGGAGCCGAGCTTTTCGGCGCGAAGCGCGATGTCGACTTTGGAAATCGCCAGATGCGGGTCCATCCACAAGTTGTCGTCCTGGTTCGCCAAGGCGTCGTCCAGCAGAACGAGCACGGCGCCGTTCTTCACCGCTGCCACGGCGTCTGCCGCCAGCTGCTCAAGCGCCGCTTTCAGCGAAGTGCCGCGCTTGAACGTGATCGAGAGCGTGGCGACCGCTTGCTCACCTTGCTTGCGGAATTCCGCGATGATCTGCTCGAGCGACATATGGCCGATCTTCTCCAGCGAATCGGCGCCGTTTTCGCCTTCGAGCACCATCGGGGCCATAATTTCGAAAACGGGCTCCGTTCCCGGCTGGCCGTAAATCGACGGACGGCGTCCGATGACGACGCGGGTGGAGAAATGCTCCTGCTCGCGGTCGCGGTCGATGGCCGGGTTCGTGACGACGGCCACACTTTCCTTGATGAAGTCCGGGATGTTTTGCCGCTCCCAATGAATCGCCGCAAGCGGGGAATCGTGTCCGAGCGAGCGGATCGGCTCGGCGCCCGTCTGCGCCATCGATTCGATCATCTGAATGCCGTCGCGGTCCCAGCCGAAGGCGCTGTACACGTTGTCCGTCGCCGCTGTTTTGGGAAGCAGCTCGCCAGCCGCATCGGTCGAACCGAAGGACAGATGCTTGCGCATGCCGTCCAGTTGAACGCGCTGCTTCGCGCGCTCCAGCACGGTGTTTTGCACTTCGGCGTACGGAAGAACGCGAACCGGCTGACCGGCGGTCAGCACGACGCCGATTTTTTCGCCCGGGGCGATCGGCTTCGGCTCGGCGACCATTTGGTCGACGGTGATAACGCCTTGCTCCGAGGAGAAGTACAGCGACTGCTCGCTTTCCACCATCCAGAGCGGGCGCAGGCCAAGCGCGTCGACGCTGAACACGCACTCGTCGCCGTAGCGGGAGACGATGCCGGCCGGTCCTTGGGCGTAATGGCCCCAAATTTGCCGATAATACATATACAAGTCCTGCAGCTCGGGACGGAACAGCTTGATCTCGTTATGAATCGGCGGGAAGACGAGCTCCATCGCTTCGAACAGGCTCATGCCGAACCGATGGATGAACGTTTCGATGACGCGGTTCATATCTTGCGAGTCGCTGCCGCCGTCGACGAGCGGGACGCCGATCATTTCGGCCTCGTAGCGCATCTTCTTGATCGTGTTGATTTCGCCGTTGTGACCGAGCAGGGAGAACGGCTGCACGCGGAAGAAGTTCGACAGCGTGTTCGTCGAATACCGGTTGTGGCCGATCGTCACTTGCGCCGCAAACAGCGGGTCTTGCAAATCTTTGAAATAGACCGGCAAAATGCTGGCCGCGCCCATCACTTTGTAAGCCGCCGTCACATTGCTGAGCGACGCGACGTGAACGTCGAACTTCGCTTCGATGTCGACATGCAGCTCGAACAGATGGTCGGCGACGACGACGCCTTCCCGTTCGCACAGGGCGGCTACCTGCCAGAAGCACGGCTCGTCGAGACGGCCGTTTTTGCCCAGCACGTCGCTGTTCGTCTGCGCTTCCTGCTCGAGCAAAATGCGAATGCCGCGTTCCGCGAACATCGAGCGGACGACTGTCTGGATATCCGCCACGGGCTGCTCCAGCCGGCGCGGAATGAAAATGTGCGCGATCGAAAAGCGCGGGTCGCGGGCGAGGGCGCCGTCCAGTCCGGCGTCGGCCAGCCGCTTTTCCCACAAGGCGCGCGGGATGTCGGTCAGAATGCCGCAACCGTCGCCTTCGCCGTCGATGAAGCCGGAGCGGTGCTCCATTTTCACGAGCGCGTCGATCGTCTTGCTGATATTGTCGCGGGACGGATGTCCGTCCTTTTCGATGATACAGATGATGCCGCAGCTGTCGTGTTCTGTCTTTAATAGGTCTTTAAATCGACCTTCGTTGACCATTGATTCGTTCATATCGAGACGGCCGGTTGCTTGCTTGTTTCCGGCCTGTACACCTCCTTGAAGTTGCCATTCAAAGCAAGTTTGCCCGCAGACGGTTCGCCCTTCAAAAAGCGGGCATCGTCTCCTGCCGGATCGCCCTTAGCCTATTTTCGCACGTTTTCCCGCGATGCGCATCGAATAAATAGTTCCATCATCGGGGTGGGACAGCGCTTTACACCGGCTCTTAAGCCTCCGATGAAGGGACAAAAGCTCCGGCCGATGAAGCGGCGAAAACTTTGGGCGAGTTCGCCATGGAGACGGCAAGTCCGTACTCGGGCTTTAATTGCGATGATGGTTAGCAGCAGTACAATGGAGTTATTTTCGGCAACATGATCAAGTGAGAGGTTTTTGGTTTCAACGGTTTGGTTTCAATGGTCCTGGTTTCAATACGTTTGGTTTTTGGTTTCAGTCGGTTTGGTTTCAGTTCGCTTTGGTTTCAAATGGTTTTTGGTTTCGTTCGTTTTGGTTTCAATAGGTTTTGGTTTCCGTAAAATTGGTTTCAGATGATTAATAATTAATGGAGTGTAAGTTTGAAAAAAGAAATAGGGTTTAAAATAAATATATATGAAAAACGTCAAACGACGTCTTTCAACGAAACGACAAGACGCGCTGCTCATCAGGATGCCGCTGCTTTGAGCAACGGACGAATCCTGAACGGCCGTCACGTCAGGAACATGCGCCGCCGCCCGGATGCGCCTAGGACGAATGTCCGACGGTAGCGGACAAACGGCGGATGTTGCATAAATACTCGCCGAAATGGAAAGGTATACACTGCATCATATCATGATTATTCCGATCATTCAAGAGATGCCCGCAATATTTTCAGAAAGCAAACTCTTCCTACTAGTGTCAAGGGGAGACGGCTCGTCCGAGCGTTCCGATCGGCAAAAAGAAAGCGAACATTCGGATTTTGGATTTTCACGAATGTTCGCATTTTAATCGGATTTAGCGGATCGCGGCCAATGCCTGGTCGGCCGCCTCGATCGTATAATCGATATCTTCCTCGGTATGGGCCGTCGTCAGAAACCACGCCTCGTATTTGGAAGGGGCCAGGCAAATGCCCCGGTCGAGCATGTTGCGGAAAAATCGGGCGAAGAGGTCGCCGTCGGCTTTTTGCGCATCCTCGTAAGAGCGGATCGGATGGTCGCAGAAGTGCGTCGAGAACGCGCCTCCGATCCGGTTGATCGTGAGCGGAACGCTGTGCCGGGCGGCGCTCTCGGCCAATCCTTCCGTAAGCCGCCGTGCCAGCGACTCCATCCGCTCGTATACGCCGGGCTCAGAGAGCGCTTCGAGGCAGGCAATCCCGGCCCGGATCGAGGCGGGGTTGCCCGCCATCGTTCCCGCCTGGTAAGCCGGACCAAGCGGAGCGACCCGCTCCATAATGTCGCGGCGGCCGCCGTAAGCGCCGATCGGCAAGCCGCCGCCGATTATTTTGCCCATCGCCGTCAGATCCGGCTCGATGGCGGCGAAGTCGGGAAAACCGCCGCCGGCATACGTCTGGGCCGCTCCGTAATGGAACCGGAATGCCGTGATGACTTCGTCGTAAATGACAAGCGCGCCGTACGAGTGGGCCAATCGGCACAAAGCTTCCAGAAAGCCGGGCTGCGGCATGACCATGCCGAAATTGCCGACGATCGGCTCGACCATAACGGCCGCCGTCTGTTCGCCCCATCGTTCGAGGGCGACCCGGAGCGCTTCCGGATCGTTGTACGGCACCGTGATGACCTCGTGCGCGATGCTGACCGGGATGCCGGCGCTGTCGGGGATGCCGAGCGTCGACGGTCCCGATCCCGCCGCTACGAGCACGAGATCGGAATGGCCGTGGTAGCAGCCGGAAAACTTGATGATTTTGTCGCGGCCCGTGTACGCCCGCGCCACGCGAATCGTCGTCATGACCGCCTCGGTGCCGGAGTTGACGAAGCGGACTTTATCGAGGGAAGGAACCGCTTCCTTCAATTTGCGGGCGAAGGCGATTTCCAGTTCCGTCGGGGTTCCGTACAGAACGCCGTTCTCCGCCGCGCGAACGATCGCTTCCGTCACGTGCGGGTGCGCATGCCCCAGAATGATCGGGCCGTAAGCGGCCAAATAGTCGATATAGCGGTTGCCGTCCGCGTCCCAGAAATAGGCGCCTTTCGCCCGCTCCATGAACACCGGCGCTCCGCCGCCGACCGCTTTGAACGAGCGGGAGGGGCTGTTCACCCCGCCCACGATATGTAGAAGCGCCTCTTCGTACAGGCGCGCCGACCGTTCCCGGTTCGGATTCGTGCTCAAATCCCTTCATCTCCTGCGTAGTGGTGGCGTTCATCGCGAACCGCCCGTTGTCCCTCCGGTGCCGCCGGAACTTCCGCTTGTGCCGGCAGATGCCCCTGCACCGACCGAAGTTTGCGTTCCAGCTGACGGGGTCCCTGTACCCGTTTGCTTCCCGCCCGAGGAAGTCGAACCGTTTCCAGTGGACTTGGAACCGCCGGAAGCGGAAGCGCCTTCCGGTTGGATATTGCCGGAGCCGGCCGTACCGGTTCCCGATGCCGAGCCCGTTCCGGCTCCGCTTGTCCCCGGCGTGGAACCGGCTCCGTTAGTTCCCGAACCGGACTTGGTCCCCGACTCCGTCGATGCCGAGGGCGGTTTGTCTCCGCCGGTGGTGGTACCCGTCCCCGTAGCGGCGCTCTTGTCACCGCCGGTAGTGGTGCCCGTCCCGGCGCCGGAGCTCTTGTCACCGCCGGTAGTAGTGCCCGTCCCGGCGCCGGAGCTCTTGTTGCCGCCGGTGGCGGTACCCGATCCCGTGCCGGAGCTCTTGTTGCCATCGGTGGTGGTACCCGATCCCGTGCCGGAGCTCTTGCTGCCATTGGTGGTGCTACCCGATCCCGTGCCGGAGCTCTTGTTGCCATCGGTGGTGGTACCCGATCCCGTGCCGGAGCTCTTGCTGCCATTGGTGGTGCTACCCGATCCTGTGCCGGAGCTCTTGCTGCCGCCGGATGCGGTGCCTGTCCCC
>Ga0310832_101488_pt1 | contig 10217 bp, 10 predicted proteins | sample WT_ome_7_FD_201303 | JGI IMG/M metagenome (GOLD analysis project Ga0310832, IMG submission 201303) | Sorghum-adapted microbial communities enriched on wild type (WT) sorghum from Joint BioEnergy Institute, Emeryville, California, United... ...
AATTTAAGGAAATGACAAAACAGGCGAAAGCAGTGATTCGTACAGGGGAGGCAACTCCTTATGCCAATATCATTCTTCGTTCTGGTGTGAACTTTTCATAGGAAAATGTCTGAAAGAAAAGGAGGGCGGAATCGATGAAGCCCTTGATTGACATGCGGTCAATTCAAAAATCATTTGGTTCCCATACCGTTCTCAACGGCGTTGATTTTGAAGTGCTTCCTGGTGAAGTGCACGCGTTAATGGGTGAGAATGGAGCCGGAAAATCAACGCTCATCAAAGTGTTGACCGGCATTTACGAGCGGGATGGAGGAACGATTGTTGTCAATGGGCGCGAAGTGCATTATCGCCATCCGAAAGAGGCAGAGCAGGATGGAATTGTTGTTATTCATCAAGAGTTGAACGTTATTCCGACATTGACGGTGGCAGAAAACATTTTTCTTGGGCGTGAGCCCAAAATTGGGAGGACGGGTATCATCCGTCATAAAGAAATGGAAAAACAGGCGGCCTCCTATTTGCGACGATTAGGAATGGATCTTCACCCGAGAGAACTCACCGGCCAATTATCGGTCGGGAAACAGCAGATGATCGAGATTGCTAGGACGATTTCGACGAATGCCAAGTGCCTCATTATGGACGAACCGACAGCAGCACTCACGGAGCGGGAAATCCAGGCCTTATTTTCCATCATTCGTACATTGAAAGAGCAAGGCATTGCGATTGTGTACATTTCTCATCGGATGGAAGAGATTTTTACCATCTGCGACCGGATTTCTGTTCTTCGTGATGGCCAGTTCATTGGGACGAAGCGGATTGAAGAAACGAATTTTGATGAAATTGTTCAAATGATGGTTGGACGACAAATTGGGGAACGCTTTCCAAAAAGGAGTGTCACGATCGGGAAAGAACGATTGCGTGTTGAACAGCTGACGAAAAAGGGAGTATTTGAGGGCGTATCGTTTTCTGTGCGAGCTGGTGAGGTGCTTGGTGTGGCGGGGCTGATGGGATCGGGACGAACGGAAATAATGGAAGCAATTTTTGGTGCTAGACCATTCGATGAAGGAAATATATATATTGACGGACGCCCCGTGCACATCCGTTCTCCACGCCAAGCGGTGGAACATGGCATTGCAATGATTACCGAAGATCGAAAACAAAAAGGACTCATCTTGAATATGAGCGTTCATGAGAATCTAACCTTGCCAAAGTCGGAACAATTGGCGACAGCGGGATTCATTCAGTCATCCAAAGAACGAGATATTGTGTCGTCCTTTATTCAGCGGTTGAATATCAAAACTTCTTCACCTGATTTAGCGGTGAAAGCATTAAGCGGAGGAAATCAGCAAAAAGTTGTATTCGGAAAATGGTTAGCAATGAATCCTCAGATTCTTATTTTGGATGAGCCAACACGTGGCGTCGATGTGGGCGCGAAGAAAGAAATATACGAAATGATTAATGAACTAGCTGCGCAAGGTGTTGCAATCATTATGGTTTCTTCCGAGCTTCCTGAAGTACTAGGAATGAGTGATCGTGTCATGGTGATCCACGAAGGAAGAGTTCAAGCCATCTTAGAGAACAATGAGTTGGATCAGGAAACCGTCATGCGTGCAGCGACAGGGGGGAATTGATGATGGAAGCGAAGCGAAAGTGGGATGTAAAAAAGCTTGGGCCCCTTATTGGTTTAGCATTATTATGCATCGTATTGTCCATACTAAGTGAAGATTTTTAACGATGAATAATTGGCTGAACCTGTTGCGCCAAGTGTCGATTAATGCATTGATCGCTTTTGGTATGACCTTTGTCATTTTAACAGGCGGCATCGATTTATCAGTCGGTTCTGTGTTAGCGCTGTCAAGCGCTATTACGGCAGGTTTAATGGCTCAAGGTGTCGATGGGTTTTTGGCCATTTTAATCGGCTTATTATCAGGTACGGTAATGGGGGTGCTAAATGGAATCATCATTACGAAAGGGAGGGTTGCACCGTTTATTGCGACATTAGCAACGATGACCGCTTTTCGCGGGTTAACACTCGTCTATACGGATGGTCGTCCGATTACAGGATTTGCGTCCGATGATATCATGTTTCAGATGATGGGACGTGGTTATTTCTTTGGTGTTCCTGTACCGATTGTATTGATGCTTGTTGTTTATATCGTTTTGTATGTCGTATTGAAAAAGACGACATTTGGCCGTCATACGTATGCGATTGGTGGGAATGAGGAAGCGAGTCGGTTATCGGGTTTGCGTGTCGATCGGCTCAAAATCTACGTGTATGCGTTAACTGGAACGTTATCAGCTTTAGCTGGTCTCATTTTAACATCCCGTCTGAATTCGGCACAGCCGACAGCGGGGACAGCGTATGAATTGGATGCAATTGCCGCTGTTGTCTTAGGAGGTACAAGTTTATCTGGGGGAAAAGGATGGATTTTCGGTACACTAGTCGGCGCACTCATTATTGGTGTGTTGAATAATGGATTAAATTTGTTGAACGTGTCATCGTTCTATCAACAAGTGATAAAAGGGGCGGTCATTCTTCTTGCGGTGTTGTTAGATCGCCGCAAAGAAGCTTGATCTATAAACCAAATGAAGGGGGAAGTCAAAATGAAAAAGGCATTTCGTTTGTTTACCGCTGTGTTATTTGCAGGAGCCGTATTGGCTGGATGTTCACTGGATCAAAACAATGCCGCGGACAACAAAGAGAAAACGCAAGAAGATGGAGAAGTAAAGATCGGTTTATCGATTTCAACGCTCAATAATCCATTCTTTGTCACATTAAAAGAGGAGCTGAAAAAGCTGCAAAAGACGAAGAGGCTGAGCTAATTGTCGTCGATGCCCAAAATGACTCGGCGAAACAAATTAACGACATTGAGGACTTAATCCAACAAAATGTCGACATACTGCTTGTAAACCCAACAGATTCCAGTGCAGTAGTTTCAGCCATTGAGTCAGCTAATAACGCCAACATTCCAGTGATTACAGTGGATCGCAGTGCAAGTGGTGGGGAAGTAGTTGCTCACATTGCTTCAGACAACGTGGCTGGCGGAGAAATGGCGGCACAGTTTCTTGTTGAACACTTGAAAAATGGAGGGAATGTTGTAGAACTAGAAGGGATTCCTGGTTCGTCCGCAGCCCGTGAACGCGGAGAAGGATTCCACAAAGTGATTGACAAAGCAACTAATATAAAAGTAGTGGCAAAACAAGCAGCCGATTTTGACCGGGCTAAAGGCTTGTCGGTTATGGAAAACATTTTGCAAAGCCATAAAGACATTCAAGCGGTTTTTGCGCATAATGATGAAATGGCCTTAGGAGCTTTAGAGGCGTTGCAAGCGCGCGGAATGGACGATGTTCTTGTAGTCGGATTCGATGCTACTGATGATGCGGTCAAAGCGGTAAAAGAAGGCAAAATGGCGGCGACCATCGCCCAAAAACCAGCATTAATTGGTGAAAAGGCGGTAAAAGTAGCAATCAGTGTTCACAAAGAAGAGAAAGTGGACGAATTTATCCCGATTTCGCTGGAGTTGGTTCAAAAATAATAACGGTTGGAAACATAAAGAGGGTGTCTCCAAAGCAACGAGACACCCTCTTCATTTTGCATATACGTGCCGGACGAATCACTATATCTGTTGTTTCACCGGAGAGCAGACAGCCTTTTGAGTTAGCCCCCTTTTGAATGCTGAGCGCTTCCGTGAGGGCTCTCTCGAAGATAGGCAGACATATTTTGGGGCCCATCACCTTTCATGTTGTATGACATGGGTATTCGACCGACGCGAAGCAACAAGCCAATGCTTTTGTATGGTTTTATCCCATCTTTCGTAATGCCGCCCGCACAGGGCTTCCATCGGCATTGACTAAGGGGAGAGGAAGAGCCGCTAGTTCATAGTCCCCAGGGGAAACATGGTCTAACAAGAGCCCTTCTAAAATATGAATTCCACAACGATGCAATTCGTGATGGGCAGGCAATTGTTTGCTTGTTAACGGGTCGACAGAGGGCAAATCGATCCCGATCAGACGAACTCCATATTTTTTCAAGTATGGAGCGAGTGGCGGATCAATATAGGGAATAGTTTCAGGGAATGTTGTCCGATTCGTCCATGCCCCCGTGTAGATTAATAAGCGCGTCACTCCATGTAAATCTATCGTTTGCAATTCATCGATCCCGATTTTTTTCGGATTTGAAAGATGGATTACACGGGCAGGTCCGATATAGATATTTAAATCAAGATCGATGACTCTCTTTCCTTCATTATCAAAGTGAAAGGGAGCATCAATGTGTGTGCCTGTATGTGTGCTCATCGTGATTTGGCCCACATTCACGGATCCACTTTCCGCCTTGTTCCAACGAGTGCGATAGGAAAAAGGTGTATCGCCTGGCCATACTGGAATATGCTCATCAAGTCGTTGGGAGATATCGATCCATGGATTCATCATTTTGCCTCCTGAAGTTCTCTGAATCTATAGTTTTGTTCTTAATGTCCATAGCTCAGGAAAGAACGAGCGATCGAGCGATTTTTTTAAGTAGGAGACGCCCGATGATCCTCCGGTTCCTTTTTTGTAGCCAATAATTCGTTCCACTGTATTCATGTGCATGTAACGCCATGTTTGTTGTTGGCTGCCGATATCTACTAGCTTTTCGGCTAGCTCATATAAATCCCAATATCGATCAACATTTCGATATACCGTCAACCATGCTTCTTCCACGCTAGCATTTGGCTGGTAGGTTTGTGAGTAATCTCGATGAAGAACGTCTTCATCGATAGGCAACCCCCGGACGGCCAATGCTTTGATCGCTGCGTCATACACGCTTGGGGAGTGGAGTGCTCTTGTCATCTTTTCATAAATTTCCGGATCGTGTTGGAAAACAGGCAAAACATGTGCATTTTTCTGCCCAAGTGCAAATTCGATTAAACGGTTTTGATAAGACTGGAACCCGGAAGCATGGCCTAGACATTCACGAAATTCCATGTACTCTGACGGAGTCAGCGTCGAAAGGACGCTCCATGATTGAATGAGCTGTTGTTGGATTCTTGAGATACGGGCAAACATTTTAAAGGATGGTTCTAAATCGTCATCTAAAATACATTGAATAGCGGCTTCCATTTCATGTAAAATGAGTTTCATCCAAAGTTCACTTGTTTGGTGAATAATGATAAATAGCATCTCATCATGATGATTAGATAACCGCTGTTGACTCGATAAAATTTTATCAAGCTGAAGATAGCCTGCGTACGACATTTCTTCTTGGAAATCTGTATGAATGCCTTTCTCCAGTTCGAATTGATTTTGTTTATTTTGCATATGTTCTCACCCTTTTCGTAGAATGGTCGATTGATACGATCATTGATTCGCGCTAGTGACTGTTTCATCGGATGGTGTAGAAGGAGTTGCGTTATGGTATGTGGTATGAACCCTTTTCCAAAGGACATACGCAATGGATAGCAACAGTAACCAAGGAATTCCGAATTGCAGCATCGTTTTAAATGGTGTAAACCATGTCGTAATCATCAAGCTGAGTAATAATACGCCACCTAAAATGGTTAAGTAAGGAAATCCAATCATTTTGATGGGCAATGGTCGACCATTCATTTGATTCCACTTGTTTCGGAAAAAGAGATGGGAAACAAAAACCATAAACCAAGTGAAAATTGCCCCAAACATCGAAATACCCATCATGACAGTATACGATGTATCAGGAAGAAAAGCTGAAACGATGGCTGAAATGGCAATTCCAGCAGTAGAAATAAGTAATGCCTTGATCGGGACTCCTTTTTTGTTCACCTCAGCAAAGAAAGAGGGAGCATACTTTTCTTGCGCCAATGAGAACATCATTCTCGTTGATGCATATAACTGACTATTCATGGCCGATAGCGCCGCAGTGAGAACAATGAAATTTACCACACCGGAAGCACCAGGGATGTTTAAGATTTCCATTACTTTCACAAAAGGACTTTTGTCAATTCCTGCTGCTTTCCACGGAACGATCATCAACATGATGGCGAGCGTGAGTACATAAAAAGTAGACAAACGAAAAACCGTTGCTTTTAATGCTTTGGGAACGGCAACTTCGGGCTCCTTTGCTTCACCTGATGTAACCGCTATCATTTCTGTTCCTAAGAAACTAAATAGGGAAATAAAAATAGCTACCCACATTCCCCACCAGCCAAATGGGAGAAATCCACCATCATTGACGAAATTGGCAGGCCCAATTCCAGATTGTTCCGATGCTCCGAATATAACATACGTTCCAAGGAGAATAAAAAGGATGACTGCACTCACCTTGATCATCGAGAACCAGTACTCAAAAGTAGCAAACGTATGGACGTTGGTAGCATTGACGTAAATGAGAATGCCTCCAAATAGTAGAATCCATACGATCCCTGGTGTATGCGGAAACCAGTATCTCATATAAACGGCAATGGCACTCACTTCCACCCCTACGGCGAGGACATTGGCGATCCAATACGAATAGCGGACGATAAAACCTGCATAGGGGTGGATGTACCGGTCAGCAATGGTTCCAAAAGAACCTGATGTTGGATGGGCGACCGTCATTTCAGCTAAACACCCCATCAACAACAATACAATGAAAGCGCCAATGGCATAACTAAGTAAAACGCTAGGTCCCGCCGTTTGAATAGCAAGGCCGCTCCCAAGGAACAGCCCAGTACCAATGGCACATCCCATAGCGATCATGGTTAGTTGGTTCGTCTTTAATTCACGATGTAACCCGGTGTCCTTTTCTTGCGATTTACGCGTATCATGATTTTGCTTGGCCATTCTCTCTCCCCCCTTATATTTAGGCGACTACTTCACGCTCGTTGGAAAACTTCTTATACTGTTTCTCTTGCATGATTTTCTTCATAATTTGTACAACGTTCCATACTTCTTCATAAGATGTGTACAAAGCAATAGGCGCTAAGCGAATAATATTTGGTGCTCGGAAGTCTGGAATGACACCATTTTCTTTTAATGACTTGCAAATGCGGGCAGCTTCCTCGTGTTCCAAGCTAATATGTCCTCCACGGCGCACATCGTCTTTCGGATTGCCAATGATAAAGCCGAAATGGGAAAGCTCTTGTTCGATTAAGTACATCAAGTAATTAGTCAGTTGCAACGACTTTTGACGAATCCGTTCAATTCCGGCTTCTTGGAAGATTTCTAAGGATCCAATCAAAGGAGCTAGACTCAAAAGATGTGGAGTTCCAATTTGATAAGCTCCAGCCGTCAAGGAAGGGGTGAATGTATGTTCCATATCAAATTGTTTATCTTTTTTCGAGCCAAACCATCCAGCCAAGCCAGGTGCTGAACCGAAATGTTTACGATGGACGTAGAGTCCTGCGACACAGCCAGGTCCCCCGTTCATATACTTGTAGTTGCACCAAAAAGCGAAATCAACTCCCCATTCGCTAAATGAATGCGGAATGGCTCCAATGGAGTGGCAAGCATCGAATCCGATCAAGATGCCACGCTTATGTGCTTCATCAGTCAGAAGTTGGATGTCCAAAATTTGACCACTGCGGTATAACACAGTCGGCAAAACAACTAAGGCAACGTCTTCGGACATGGCTGCAATAATATCTTCTTCTTCCAAAAAACGCCCATCACGACTTTTCACTCGAATCAGATGAGTGCTGGGATCATAACCGTGAATACGAAGCTGACTTTGCAACGCATAAATGTCTGATGGGAAGGTCAATTCATCAGCTAAAATCTTTGTCCTCTTTCCTTCTGGTTGGTAAAAGGTAGAAACTAGCTGGTGCAAATTGACAGTGGTAGAACCTGTAGCAATCACTTCTTCCGGTGAAGCACCGACTAATGGCGCCAACATAGCTCCTATCTTCTCCGATAGGTCGAACCATGGATAGGTTCCTTTTGTCCACCCATCGATCCCTAACAATTTCCAATCTTGTAATATGGTGAATAGTGTTTTTTCCGCCCTTTTGGAAAGAAGACCTAGTGAGTTGCCATCCATATAAATGGAATTCGGCGGTAAGTAAAATTCATCGCGAAAATGACGTAATGGGTCTTCTTGGTCAAGTTTTCGAGCGAATTCTAATGTAGGTTCCAGGGCTGTGCTGTTCACGAATATAACCTCCTGTTCCATTCGGTGAGATGTTAAAAAAATTTTACATAAAAAGTTGACATGATGTCAATTATTAAATTTTTTAAATATTATATTTTGTTGTTCGTTTTTTGTCTTCTTCTTTCATTTTGATTGGATACCCCTTATGCTAGTAAGCAAGGGAGGATGGCAAGGAGGGATACAGTGGAGCATAAAAAAACAGTCGATCGTCGTCATATGCGTTCCGCGGCCACACGCCAAAAAATATTGCAAGCAGCACGGGAAGTGTTTATCCGAGAGGGATTCCATCATACCACTGTCACTCAAATTATCAAAAAGGCAGGGGTAGGGTATGGTACGGCTTACGTTTACTTTAAAGGGAAAGATGATATTTTGATTACGTTGATGGAGGATGTGATGGGGCAGTTTTATCAAATCGCTGAGCTTCCCTTTTTTCCTACATCAAAGGAGGAAGCACAGCAGATGATTCAACGTCAAGCGTATTCATTTTTGAAAATGGCGGAAGCGGAGCGCGATATGTTACAGGTATTCGAGCAAGCTATTGGTGTTTCCCAAGCCGTATCGGCGAAATGGGCAGAAATCCGTGAGCGATTTGTCCAACGAATTTCTCAAGATATTTCTTATTCCCAACGCAAAGGACTCGCTAGGACGGAATTAAATCCTGAATTAGTGGCGCGTGGTTGGTTTTTTACGAATGAAATGTACTTATGGGACATTGTGCGTGGTCATCATCGTAAATGTTCCATAGAGGAAATTGCTCGGACGATCACTGCGGTGTATACGGAAGGGCTGTATCGATGACGGTTTATTCACTTGTTTTGTTGTTAGTTAAAAAGAGGAGCTCATCCTAAGCTCCCACGTTCCGGTTGTCGATACGACTGGGGCGGGCGATATGTTTAACCGCGCGCTCAATGAAGGAAAGGAAATTTTTTTCGATGATGCAGCGAGCGATTCTTTTGGAATGTAATCATATGGTGAAAAGGAGATTGAACGTTTCTGGCTCATGTGTATGTATTTCGTTCATCCATAAACCTCTTAGCGACGGATTGAACCATATTTGATAAATCGGTTTCAATAGACAAAAAGAAAGCCAATTGAAATGAACTTTTAAGCCCATTTCAATTGGCTTTTGCCGTTTTATCGATGACCCCCTTTGTAAAAACTCCCCCATATCAAATGAACATTAGACTCCTTCAGCAATCATTCCATTAGCAACTTTGATAAATCCGGCAATATTCGCACCGACCATGAGGTTTCCAGGGGAACCGTATTTTTCTGCGCATTCTTTACTTGTTTGATAAATGTGTTTCATAATGTCACGCAGCTTTTCGTCGACTTCATTAAAGGACCAGTAGATGCGACTTGAATTTTGTGCCATTTCTAATGCGGAAGTGGCCACCCCACCTGCATTGGCTGCTTTCGCAGGTCCGAATAATACACCGTTGGATAAATATTCATCGATTGCTTCAGGAGTGGAAGGCATGTTCGCACCTTCTGCGACCACTTTCACTCCGTTCGCAATTAAAATCCGTGCAGATTCTCCGTCAATTTCGTTTTGTGTGGCGCATGGAAGAGCGATGTCGCATGGAATGGTCCAAATGCCTTTGCAACCCTCGGTATAGGTCGCTTTTGGACGATACTTCACATAGTTGTTCATTCGTTCGCCTTTCACTTCTTTGATTTCTTTTATAGCATTTAAATCAATGCCATCTGGATCGTAAACATAACCATTGGAATCAGAGCAAGCGACCACTTTCGCTCCTAATTGTTGTGCTTTTTCCATCGCATAAATAGCAACATTTCCAGATCCAGAAACAACCACCGTTTTTCCTTCAAGAGAATCATTAACATCACGTAACATTTCCTCTACAAAGTAAATGAGTCCGTATCCTGTTGCTTCTTTGCGAACTAAAGAACCGCCATAACCTGGTTGTTTGCCAGTAAGAATACCCGCTTCATGCATTGCTTTTATGCGTTTATACTGTCCCCATAAATAACCGATTTCACGGGCGCCTACGCCAATATCTCCAGCAGGAACATCGACATCAGGACCGATGTGACGATATAACTCTGTCATGAATGCTTGGCAGAAACGCATGATTTCTGTATCGGATTTTCCTTTTGGGTCAAAATCAGAGCC
>Ga0310832_101491_pt1 | contig 10192 bp, 10 predicted proteins | sample WT_ome_7_FD_201303 | JGI IMG/M metagenome (GOLD analysis project Ga0310832, IMG submission 201303) | Sorghum-adapted microbial communities enriched on wild type (WT) sorghum from Joint BioEnergy Institute, Emeryville, California, United... ...
CCGCGGTTTTTTACCAAAATCTGTATCCAGAAGCACGATTCTATATACCATTTTGACCGATTTCGTAGGAAACTAGCAGCGAAAACATTTAAATTTTTTTTTGAAATCTAGTAGAATAGTTTTTGACAAGCTAAATTTGTACAGAAGGAGAAAACCATGGCTTACAATAATTTAATCGCTCGTGTGGAATTAACGCATGTCTCGTTTGGTGAAGTGGCCTCCGTCATTGGCAAAGCGGGCGGCGATATCATTTCGATTGACGTGATTAGCTCAAGCAGCGAATCCTCCGTACGCGATATCACGATCGAAGTACGTGACGCAGATGAGGAGCAAGTATTAGAAAGCTTGCGCGCGACCCCGGGCGTCAAAATTATCAATGTCTCGGATCGGACATTCCTTGCCCACTTGGGTGGTAAAATCGCCATGAAATCAAAAATTCCGATTAAAAACCGTGACGATTTATCGAGAGTCTACACTCCGGGTGTTGCACGGGTGTGCGAAGCCATCCATGAAGATGAAAAGAAAGCCTATTCTCTGACAATCAAGCGAAATACGGTAGCCGTCATATCCGACGGAAGTGCTGTTCTCGGTCTCGGAAATATTGGTCCGCTTGCTTCAGCTCCGGTTATGGAAGGAAAAGCGATGTTATTCAAGCAATTGGCAGATGTCGATGCCTTCCCGATTTGTTTGGATACCCAAGATACTGAGGAAATTATTCAGACGATCAAAAACATCGCCCCGATTTTTGGCGGTATTAACCTTGAAGACATCAGCTCGCCACGCTGTTTTGAAATTGAAGAGAGGTTGTCCAAAGAATTGGACATTCCAGTCTTCCACGATGACCAGCACGGGACCGCAGTCGTTGTCATTGCCGGGCTTTTAAATGCGTTAAAAGTTGTCGGCAAACAAATGGATCAAGTACGCGTCATTGTGAATGGCATCGGCGCAGCCGGGGTAGCGATTTGTAAAATGCTGATCAATGCTGGTGTCAAAAGACTTGTGCCCATTGATCGAGATGGCGCCATCGTGCGCGGGGGAACCTATCAACATCCCATGTGGCAATGGCTTTCGGAGCAAGAACAGGTTGAAGCCCAAGAAGGCACGCTTAAGGATCTCATTCGCGATGCCGATGTTTTCATTGGGGTGTCTCGCGGCGGCATTTTAAATGCCGAGGATGTTAAAAAAATGGCGCCGGATCCGATTGTTTTTGCGATGGCTAATCCGGACCCGGAAATTTCACCGGAGGAAGCCCTGGAGCATGTGCGGGTGTTTGCGACCGGTCGGAGTGACTATCCGAACCAAATCAATAACGTTTTAGTTTTCCCTGGTATTTATCGCGGGGCACTCGACTGCCGCGCAAGTGTCATCAATGAACCGATGAAATTGGCAGCCGCAAGAGCGATCGCTTCTGTTGTCACCAATAGTGAATTGAATGAACAATACATCATCCCAAGTATCTTCAATGAACAAGTGGTTTCGAAAGTCCGCCATGCCGTGATTGAAACCGCAATTCTGACGGGGGTCGCCCGCCGTATCCCGCCGGAATTCAGATAAAATATTCAATAAGTCCTTGCGATCATGAGGTTGACTCAAAGGGGTTTTGCCCCGAGCTTTGAGTCAACCTTTTTTGTATTGGGAAGAAAGTCATTCATTTTTCAGACTAGCATAGGTGCAACTGGTTTAGCTTTCGCCCAAAAAGCTGGCACTGGTAAGAAATTTTTTTCATTTGTCAAGCTAGCATGAGAGTAACTATGGGTCTGCTATCGCTTAAAAGGTGTGGTAGAGCCAAGTTTTTTTATTAGCCAATCAGCTCATTGCAAGATTTGCGCATCACTTTTTACCATGTGTTTTGTCACTGATCGGACCCTGTGGTATAGCTGTTAAGGTTTCAAGGCATATTAGTCAATAGTTAAAGAATGTTTATAAGCGAAAGGGCGGCGACATTCGTTGTACATAAAAAACGTCATCGCAACGATCAAAGAACGTGTGAACCTCGATCGTCACTTACCACCGGAGACTTTTTCTTTGTTTGGCGATCTCTTCGAAGATGCCGATTTGAATATTTCCTACGATGATATGGCAGACGCTGAATCGCTCATGCGCGATGCCAAATCACCACAATCCCCTTAATACAAATCCGAAAGAATATTTCTTACACGGATGTTACGCCCGTGGTACACACATGTGAACGCTATTCAATATTGTTGCTCAAGGTTTGAACGATAGACTATTGGAGGTCACCATGAAACAAACCATTGCTGATTTACTGATTGATGCTCTTGTTCGTGCTGGTGTCAAAAGAATTTATGGCATCGTTGGGGATTCCCTTAATGCCGTTCTGGACTCGATTCGCCGCTCTAAAAAAATCCAGTGGTTTGGCGTTCGCCATGAAGAAGTGGCGGCGTTTGCTGCAGGTGCGGATTCCCTTCTCAGCGGAAGCATTGCCGTATGTGCCGGCTCAAGCGGACCGGGAAATTTACATTTGATCAATGGGTTGTATGATTGTCATCGAAGCCGTATTCCTGTGTTAGCCATTGCAGCACATATTCCGAGTAATGAAATTGGCAGTGAATATTTTCAACAAACCAACCCCCAAGAGCTGTATCGCGAATGCAGTGTTTTCAGCGAGGTGCTAACACGCCCGGAACAAATGCCGCGCATGGTGACGATTGCCATGCAACACGCCATTTCAAGAAAAGATGTTTCCGTACTCGTGCTTCCCGGTGATGTTGCGGCGCTTCCGGATGATGAGTCCGTCCCCAAGGAAGTCATTCATGTCACCCATCCCGTCGTTCGCCCGTCTGATGAAGAAATTAAAAAGCTCTCTGAATACCTGAATAAAGGCGAGCGCATCACTTTGTTATGCGGAGCCGGTTGTGAGGGCGCTCATGACGAACTGATGGCACTTTGTGATCGGCTAAAAGCGCCGATGGTCATTGCCCTAAGAGGGAAAGAACATCTGGAGTATGATAATCCCTATTCTGTAGGTTTAACAGGGCTCATCGGTTATTCGTCCGGTTTTCACGCCATGATGGACTGTGATGTTTTACTCATGTTGGGGACCGATTTTCCATACCGGCAATTTTTTCCGAAAGAAGCCGATATTCTTCAAGTCGACATTCGGGCAGAGCATCTTGGGCGGCGTGCCAATCTGACGATGGGGGTTTGCGGGGATGTCAAAGAAACGGTTGAGGCATTATTACCCCATGTAAACGAAAAGACCGATGACCGTCATTTAAGAAAATATGTTGCTCACTATCAAAAAGTGCGCCGCAGCCTTGACGCGTTGGCGGATGGCAAGCCGGGGCGCAAACCAATTCACCCTCAATTTTTAACGAAAGTCGTTAGCGACCACGCCAAGGAAGATGCTGTGTTTACATGTGATGTAGGCACGCCGACGTTATGGGCGGCGCGCTATTTGAAGATGAACGGAAAAAGGCGGCTCTTAGGTTCGTTTAATCACGGGACGATGGCAAATGCCATGCCGCAAGCAATCGGTGCGCAGTGTGCTGACCCCAAAAGGCAAGTGATCGCATTATGCGGCGATGGCGGGCTTTCAATGTTAATGGGTGATTTATTGACGATTCACCAATATCAATTGCCGATTAAGATCGTGGTTTTTAACAACAGCGCATTGAGCTTTGTGGAGCTTGAAATGAAAGCCGCCGGTTACTTAGAGACAGGCACAGAACTCGTTAATCCGAATTTTGCCTCCGTCGCGCAAGCCATCGGCATTACCGGAATAAGGGTTGAAGACCCTGGTGACCTGGAAGCAGCGGTCGATCGGGCCTTTACCATGGACGGCCCCGTGCTGCTGGATGTCCTAGTCAACCGCCAAGAACTTTCACTGCCGCCGAAAATCAACTTTGAACAAGCGCATGGTTTTACCCTCTGGATGCTGAAAGCCGTCCTGAACGGTGAAGGCAGCAAATTGGTGCAATTGGCCAGAACGAATTTATTGCGCTAGCTGATGTCACCGTATGAAACAGGGATTTCTAAGAAAATCCGCGAAATGATCCATACGGATACACCTTATTTCTTGAATTTTTTGTGTCGCCGGTTCGAAAAATTGGGAAAGACGGTGGAACTGCTGTATATTGGAATCGAAAAAAGAACCGGAATGAGGGTGGAGCACATGGCATTCTCAGTCAGTAAAGAAGCGGCAGAATGGTTTAAAGAAGAACTTGGTGTCGGTCAAGGGGACTATGTCCGCTTTTTTATAAAACTTTATGGCGGTATTCCAACCGCCCATCCGGACTATTATTTGGGGGTTACCGTCGGAAAAGAAGGGGAACCGGCCATTAAAGATGTCGTAGATGGCATCACCTTCTATTTTAATGCGGATGACGCCTGGTTCCTGAATGAATACCAGCTGAAAGTGGTCATGGGTAGTGATGAAGTGGAGTATATTTTTGACTCCGCGAAGTGAATTTGGAGATCATAAAGCAACTGACCCAAAGCACTTTCACACTGGCATGACCTATTCGGTTTGATTCGGGATTTTAACGAGAAAATCTACTTAGCTTAGAGATTGAGGCTCTTCCCTGTAAACAATGCTGTCAATCCGTTAAGATGAAAGCAGGGTATACTTATAAAAAGGAGATGTCGGCATGGAAAAGTTAACTTTAGATGTTCAAGGAATGTCTTGTAGCCACTGCGTTCAGGCCGTAACGAAAGCCTTGAATGAAATCGGCGTCCGTGACGTCAAAGTGGATCTTGAGTCTGGTAAAGTCGATGTCCAATACGATCCAGCCAAAGTCACCATCGACCAAATGAAAGAAGCCATTGAAGATCAAGGCTATGACGTGCTTTAAGCGCGTCCACTCCGCCACCTGTTTCATAAAAAGGCGACGAACGGCTCCGCTATAACGCGGTGCCGTTTTTACTTTATGGGATAGGAAAATTTCCCGAAAGACTTGCGCTATGGCGGCTATTCAATAGATGAAATAGTTGTGCCTTACCAAAATATGAATTATACTAAAGTAGATTAATGAGAATCGCACGGACATTGAAGACCTTTTAACAGTGAGGAGCGGAAAAGTGACGGAGACCAAACGTTTTCATCGTGCCTTCGGGGTATATGGCATATGTTATCAAGAAGGAAAGCTGCTCGTCATTAGTAAAAACGGCGGTCCATATATCAACCGGTACGACTTGCCCGGCGGCAGCTTGGAAGACGGGGAACCTTTGCTACATGCTCTAAAGCGCGAGTTCCACGAAGAAACCGGTTTTGACATTGCCGTTGAGAAAAACATCGGGGTTTGTGACTTTATGCTGCCTTGGCAATGGAAAACATTTACCGATGTCCACCATATTGCCGTCTTTTATTTAGTTAACATTATCGGCGGCACATTATCCACACCGAAAATTTTTGAAGGTCAGGATTCCGACGGCGCATTATGGATTTCGGAAGAAGAAGCGACCATTGATACGGCATCACCGTTAGTGCTTGCCGCATTCGCTTGGCTCCGAAAGGGAGAACTGGATTTGAATGTTATTAAGTATGACAGTTGGAAAATCAAAAGAGAGGCGGCATCTCCCTTAAAGGAGTGACCGCCATTTTAAATATGATTGGCTTAGCGGCCGAACCGTTATATAATGTGTAGAAAATGTTTCTTAAGGACTGTGATATCATGAAAACTGCATTTCTTGGACCTGAAGCAACCTTTACAGAGATGGCAGTGAAAGCCGTCTTTCCCAACGCTGAAAGAATCGCTTGCCAGACGATTCCTGATTGTTTGGAAGCCGTAAAAAACAATCAAGCGGATGCAGCGGTCATTCCTTTAGAAAATGCGTTGGAAGGATCCGTAAATGTCAGTGTGGATTATTTGTATCACGAAGAAAATCCGCCGATTCGGGGAGAAATCATCGTTCCGATCAAACAACATCTGATGGTCCACCCGCACCATGCACAGAATTGGGAAAAGGCAATAAAAATAGTCTCACACCCCCATGCCCTTGCCCAATGTCATAAGTTTCTCCGTTCTCATTTTCAAAAGGCCGTGATTGAACCGATGAATTCAACGGCTGCTGCCGCTAAATATGTGAGTGAGCATCCGGAAGGTAACTATGGAGCCATTGCCAATCAATTGGCGGCTGAAAAATACGGGTTGACGATCGTCAAGGCGGATATTCAAGATTATACCGTTAATCATACGCGATTCATCGCTTTATCCGATCGCCCGTTGAAGTTTGCCCTTTCCTCATCGGTGGTAAAAACATCTGTCATGGTTACGCTTGCTTCAGATCGAGCGGGCAGTTTAAATCAAGTGCTCTCGGCTTTTGCTTGGCGCAATCTCAATTTAAGCAAGCTGGAATCCCGCCCGCTAAAAACCGGCCTCGGGAATTATTTTTTTATGATCGATATTAATCATTCCTTGAATGAGCCGCTTTTGCAATTTGCATTAGAAGAAATCAGAGCCCTCGGATGTACTGTTAAGATCTTGGGAAGTTATAAGAGTTATGCGGTGGAGTCGCCATGAAAAACCAAGCCGCATGACTCGTCTTTTAGTAAAATAAAATACAGATTGATACCACTGACAATGAAAAATACATAAGCGGTGGTTCTTCTTCAAAGAGGATCCGTGTGTAAAAATAATAGTAGGGGTGAGGCAGTTGTTTAACGACTTTAAGCCTGAGGAAGGCCGGCCGGTGTATATCCAACTTAAGGAGTATTTGAAACGCTTGATCACAAACGGCCATCTTCCAGAGCATACGAAACTGCCGTCAACCCGTGAAATGAGTGAACTCGCGGGGGTCAGCCGAAATACGGTCCTCGCAAGTTATGGGGAGTTGGAACAAGAAGGACTCATCTACCCGGTAAAAGGCAAAGGCCATTTTGTTGGAAAAGTCACCACCGCGAAGTCCCCGGAAGCGAGTCTCGATTGGGAAAAGAAACTCAATGATGATGTGCGCATCGCGTGTGAAATGGATTTAATGAAACACGGCGTTCGCTGGGAAAAAGGCATGATCGCTTTTAACAGCATTGCACCCGATGAAAAACTGTTTGATGTCGAAAATGTAAAAAGGGCATTTCTCAACCGGATGGCCATTGAGGGGCAAGTGGTTTTAAATTACGGCTATGCCAAAGGCTATAAACCGCTGATTGATTTACTTTTTCACTATATGGAAGTGAAGGGTGTCGATCTCACTGGCAAAGACATCCTGATGACAAACGGTTTTACAGAGGGGTTGGACATTGTTTTATCCGCCTTGTGTAAGAAAAGCGGGCGCATTATTTGTGAAAACCCCACCCATCAATCGGCATTGAAGCTGTTTCGCCTTCACGGCTATGACGTTCACGGGATTCCCATGGAAGAGGATGGCGTCTCGATTGAGCAACTGGAAAAGACACTCTCTCAATCAGACTATGATTTGGCGTACTTTATTCCGTCCTATCATAACCCGACTGGCATTGTCACATCTTCAGAGAAGCGCATGGCAGTGATGAACCTGTTTTCCCAATACGACATCCCCATTATTGAAGATGGGTTCAACGAAGAGTTGCGGTATTCCGGATCTCACTTTTCCCCGCTGTTGGCCATTGCCGGTCAAGGCAATAATGTCGTCTATATCAGCAGTTTTTCGAAAATCCTTTTTCCGGGTTTGCGCATCGGCTGGATCCTTGCCGATCGATATCTTATTGAGCAGTTAGAGAGCGTCAAACGAGCCCGAACCATCCATACGTCAACATTAGATCAGGCCTTGTTGTATCAGTATATGCACGATGGGTACTTTGAAAAATATTTGAAAAAGGCTAAAGCCGTTTATAAGAAAAAATATGAATGCGCGTGGGCGGCTTGCCAGAAATATATACCTTATAAGCGCTTAACTGGTGACGGGGGCTTGCATCTTTTTGTTGAGTTAGAAGATGATGTGGACGCGCGAACATTATTAAGACGTTGTTATGAGAAAGGTGTCGTTTTCTCACCCGGTGATGTTTTTTATACGAACGGTGGTGGCAAAAACACCTTCCGTCTCGGCTTTTCCCGCTTGAGTGAAGCGGAGATCCGTCTTGGCATTCAACGGATCGGCGACACTTTAAAAAATATGTTGGAGGCTAGAACATGAAAGTTGGCGTAGTCATGGGGGGCATTTCCTCCGAAAGAGACGTATCTTTAATGACCGGTCAGGAAATGATCGCTCATTTAGATCAAACGAAGTATGATGTCATTCCGGTACAAATTGACAAGAAGGAAGATTTAATCGCGAAGGCCAAAGACTTAGATTTGGCTCTGATCGCCCTGCACGGGAAGTTCGGCGAAGACGGCACCATCCAAGGCACGTTGGAAACGCTTGGCGTCCCTTATACCGGAAGCGGTGTGTTATCAAGTAGCTTGTGCATGGATAAAAATATGTCCAAGAAAATCATGCGTTTCGAAGGGATTCCGACACCGGATTGGGTCTGTTTTTCAAGGGAAGACGAAGTCCCTTATGCGGAACTTGAAAAATTGGGATATCCCTTGGTCGTCAAACCCAACTCCGGCGGCTCTAGTGTCGGGGTGAAAATCGTTAAAGACCAAGGCGCCCTTTTAGCGGCCATTGAAGAAGTTTTTCAATGGGATAGCGAAGTCCTCATCGAACAGTATGTGAAAGGCGATGAAATCACGTGTGCGGTGTTGGATGGTAAGCTCCTTCCCGTTTTATCCATCCGGCACGCCGGCGAATTCTTCGATTATCAGTCTAAATATAATGATGCCCGAACGATTGAAGAACCCATTGAGCTTCCCGAAGCACTTCAGGAAAAAGTGGCCAAAGTGACGCTTGATTGTTATCGCGTGCTAAAGTGCAGCGTGTATGCACGCATTGATATGATGGTGAAAGATGGCGTTCCCTATGTGATGGAGGTCAACACATTACCGGGAATGACGAAAAACAGCTTGCTGCCCAAAAGCGCCCGGGCCGCTGGTATTTCATATAGCGAATTACTAGACTTGATCATTCAAACCTCGCTCAGAGTAAGAAAAAGCGAAGGGATGTAATAAGATTAAAAAACAGCTTGGGATAATAGGGAGTAAAAATCGTGTGACCGATTCCAATAATCACCCCGTATCAGCTAAAAGTGGTACGGGGTGTTTTGTTTTATAAGTAGGAAGTGTAAAAATCTTCTCAAACCATCATTAGGGTCTTCTTTCAACCAGGTTTTCAATTTACCGTCATGTCTCAGTATTTTACCGTCGGATTTTGATGATTTACCGTCATGTTTCAACCGTTTACCGTCAAGCTTTGGGGATTTACCGTCAAGCTTTGGGGATTTACCGTCATCTTTTAGCGGTTTACCGTCCGGATTTTTAAATTTACCGACGGGTGGGAACAATTGTAAATTTTCAAGACAAACTCACACCGCTCAAGATCGTCCCGGGGGGGCGTTTTTATGAACTGTCATGACTCGCTAACATTTTTCCATCAAATAAAGATTGAAAAACGCTAAAGATGATTGTCAAAGAAGAACGAGGGGATTAACATGGGAAGTGTAACCAATGAAGAGAGGACGTTGGCCATGGAAACCATTCGCAACATTTTTTGTGTCGGAAGAAACTACGTCGAACATGCGAAAGAATTGAACAACGCCGTCCCGTCATCCCCATTTATGTTTACCAAACCGACCCATGCTTTGGTAAAAGCAGACGGCCAAGCGATTCCCTTGCCAAAGGGCGCTGGCGCCATCCATTACGAAGCGGAATTGGTGCTCTATATCTCCAAGCCGTATGAGAAAGGGATTCGGATCGACGAAATCGTCGACAAAATGGCTTTGGGCATCGATTTTACGTTGAGAGACATCCAAACGGAGTTGAAAAAGAAAGGCCTGCCATGGCTTCGAGCAAAAGGCTTTAAAAATTCCGCCGTTCTTACCCGTTGGATTGATTTTCCAGGCATTGAGCCATTGAAAGACACCGATTTTGTTTTACTGAAAAATGATGCAGAGGTTCAGCGTGGCAACATCGAGGAGATGATTTTTGGTCCGCAAACTTTAATTGATTTTGCGGGCGAGCATTTTGGCCTCGGACCTGGGGATCTCTTATACACCGGCACGCCTTCGGGAGTCGGTCCGGCGGAAAGCGGTGACCGTTTTACGTTAAAATGGGGAAATGATGTTTTAGGGACATTTTCCATCGAGTAAAAAGAATCGAACAGCCGTCTCATTGGAGGCGGATTTTTTACGGATAAGAAAGTCTGTCGTTTTTTGGCCAGC
>Ga0310832_101493_pt1 | contig 10172 bp, 10 predicted proteins | sample WT_ome_7_FD_201303 | JGI IMG/M metagenome (GOLD analysis project Ga0310832, IMG submission 201303) | Sorghum-adapted microbial communities enriched on wild type (WT) sorghum from Joint BioEnergy Institute, Emeryville, California, United... ...
TTCACGACGCATCCGCCTCCGTATCGATCGGCAGCAGCTCGTCGAGCCGGTTGCGCGGCCGTTTGTCTCCGATCATGAAATATTCGTAGCGCCCGAACCTGGCGAGCGCCGAACTGTCGGACTGCCACAGCCACGGGTCGAGCTCCGTCTGCGAGCGGTGGGCCCGGAACGCGCGCAGCTTCTCCGGCAAGCTGTCGGATACGTCGATGCGGACGACGTCCGCCTTGGTAAGGCCGTACGACTCGGGGTTTTTCAACGACTCGCCGAACGAAATGTAATACAAATAAGGCGGCTTGCAAGGCTCATCGTCCGAATCGCCGGTTGTATAGCCGGCGTCGCTCGCAACCTCGACGGCGCGGACGGCGGCCCGGCCGATGGCGCAATGGTCGGGGTGGCCGCCCCATACCGGATGGAACGTCAGCACCGCATCCGGCCGTTGCTTCCTGATAATTCGGCAAAGCGTCGCCGCCAGCTCTTCGAACGGCTTGAACTCGACCGTCTTGTCGCGGATGCCGAGAAAGATCGGCTCCTCCGCCCCGAGCAGCCGGCAAGCTTCGCGAAGCTCCTTCTCCCGCACGAGGGGCATCGTTTCCCGGGAAATGAACGGTGGGTTGCCCATCCGCCGGCCCATCTCTCCCTTGGTTGCGGAAACGATCGTTACCGTCGCTCCCCGCTTCGCGTAATGTGCGATCGTGCCGCCGAATATGAACGTTTCGTCGTCCGGATGCGCCAGCAGCGCAAGCAGCCGGCCTGCTTTCTTCTCCATCGCCATTACTCCTCTCAAGCCGGAAACGGCGTCCAACTCAACTGAAGCGCGGTCGTCAGCCGTCCCTTGTCGTCATGGCCGGCGAGCAGCAGCCGCTCCTGCTCGTCCCGCGCCCGGTGCGTCAATCCTTCCACCCGGACCCATCCGTGCTCCGCCAGCTTGAGCGCAACCCGATACGGTCCGGCTCCGGCCACATGTGTCTTCTCGACTTGCGCCCGGACGTTGCGCACGAACGCTCCGGGAGTCACTTCCACGTGCAAATAAGCCGTCCGCCCTTCGAAAGGGCGAAGCAGCGATTCCAGTTCCGACGGATTGATAGGCTGCATCGCAAGTCCTCCTTCTTGTAACGCCGTCTCCGGTCGTTTCGGCGTTGTCGCGGGACACCGCTACCATTTAACGGTATCAAGCGCGGATGCGGACTGTCAAGGCGGCTCTAGATTGCCGCCCCTCCGCACCGCCCCTCCCCCTTCGAAGACGCGTTGCATGGCCGGAAAAGCGCCAAAAAAGCCGCGAATGAACACGTCCATTCACGGCTTTCAAGACGTTCACTTTTTTTGTAACGATCGGGGTCGCATTTACGTCGTTTACGATAGGGGGTGCATCAAGACATGAAATCGTTTTTTACAGGGCTTGCGTTCGCCGCCATTTTGTTCGGAGCCGCCGTCATTTTTTGGGTCAACATTCATCCGGACGGCAAATGCCGCGAATGGAACGGCGGTGCCGCAGCTGGCAACGTTGCTTCTTCCGCGGTCGCCGCATGCAAATAAATGAACGGCGTGCTCAATCGAGCACGATGCCGAAATAGGTGCGCAACGCCTCGGCGAATTCCTCCTTCGACTGCGGCGTGAACGTCTTCACACCTTCGGAGGTGAAGATTCGAAATTCCTCGCCCGCGATCGTATTCCGTCCGTCGCGAGTGCGAATCGCCGCCATGACTCCCTGGCGGAATATCGAATCCGGCGCGTGCTCGCACCAATAGGAAGCCATGATGTAATCTTTCGCCAGCTGGCGCTCCTCGGTAAACGAGTAGATCGGGCTCCACCCGTCCTTCTTGCGCTCGCACAGCATCCAGCCGAAGTCGGGATCGCGCTCCAGCTTGTACGTCTCGTCGCCCTGGCGCTGCTCGGCGCCTTCCACGATCGCAACCGGCCGCCGCGGCACGATGCCGCCGACGCCGACGTCGCACAAATAGCTTTCACCCTCGGCCTCAACCCGGAGCACGTGATGCCGGCGCTTCGGAGGAGGATCGGGTTCGTCCCGCCAAAAGCGGGCGAAGTAGTCGGTGACCGTATACCCGAGCTCCCGCAGCAGCCAGCCGAACAGGGCGTTCAGCTCGAAGCAGTAGCCGCCGCGGCGGCGTACGACGATTTTGTCGAACAAATCGGGAATGTTCAGCGACAGCGGAACGCCGCGCAAAATGTCGAGATTTTCGTAAGGCACCGTATGAAGATGGCATTCCTGCAGCCCGGCAAGCGCGGCAGCGCTTCGGTCCAACGGGCCGTCGTAGCCGATCCGCTCCAGGTAAGCGCGCACTTCCGGCTTAAGCGCGGAACGATCGCTCATCGTCATTTCCACCTTTCCTTATGAAAACATGGATTCACGGGCATGTGCTACAAGCTAACGATACCATACCGCGGCCGCCCGCGTCGACGATTCGTTTCCAAAAAGCCGCTCCCGATCTGGCTATGCCGCCGGAGCGCGCGCCGATGCCGTCCTTTGTCCGATCCGATGACTACACCGCTTAAGCCTCGCTTCGCTTCGAATACACGAGTGGATTCAGCTCGCTCACGGCCGGATCGCCGGCCTTGCAGCCGGGCAGCCACGCCTTCAGATCGTTCTGGCGGGCGTTGCTGTCGGGCTCCGCCACCTTTGTGCCGTCGGCGTAATAAATGATGGTCATGACCTCGCGCATTTGCTCCGTCGGGTTGCCCGGGGCGCTGTGCAGCGTCCAGCCTGCATGGAATGTCGCGTCGCCGGCGGCCATCGCCCCGTAGTTGACCAGCTCGAATCCTTTCGCTTCGATATATTGCTTCAGCGTCCGGTGCGACTCGTCGGAAATGACCAGCTTGTTGATGTACCCGATCCGGTGGGAAGCGGACGCGAACGTCATCGAGCCGACCTCTTCCGGGATCGGGACGAGCGGCATCCACATCGTAATCGTCTTGTCCGTATCGAGCGGCCAATAGATCTGGTCCTGGTGCCAGGGCGTATGTCCGCCGCCCGGCTCCTTGAACAGCGCCTGGTCGTGGTAAATGCGCACGCCGTCTACGCCCATCAGCTCGGCGGCGATTTTCGCGAACCGGCGGGCCAGCACAAAGCGCTCGATCGCCTTGCTCTTCTTCCACAGATTGCCGATCTGAATGAACGCCTTGCCGTACGTATCGCGCTCGTGCAGCGGCTTCGTATGGTTGTTGTACCGCTCCACCAGATAAAGAAAGATCGGGCGGTACGCGTTCACCTCGTCTTCGGATGCGACGCCGCGCAGCATCACATGCCCGTTTTTCCGGTAATCGGCGATTTGGCTTTCTGTCAATTCGTACGTCTCATCAAACTTCGGCAGCGATGCGATGTTTTCCATGCGCCATTTCCCCTTTGCAGCGGATTTGGTTTCACCGCCATTATAGTCCGCGGCTTTGGAGGAAATCGTGGTTTGGGCCAACTGGATATTGGTCCAAAACGACTGTTTACATCCGGCGCCGGATGCGGCATGCTAGAAGCAAAAGACGGACGATGCGGGGGAATCGCCATGTACCAGCTCTCCGACTTGTTGGAACAAATGCCTCTCGTTCCGTACATCCGCCAATCGTCGCACGCGGTGCGCAGGCCATGGATGCTTTTCGAGCGCCGGCTGCTGGATTACTTGTTCATCTACATTCAGGAAGGCACGTGCCGCATTCGCGCCGATGGGACGGACTACACGTTCGAGGGCGGGCAATTTTGCCTGCTGCAGCCCGGTTGCCTCCATACGCTGCAAGGCGTTACGAACACGGTGACGCCTTTCGTGCATATGGATCTGTTTTACAACCCGCGGCGGCGGGAAAGCTTCCCGACGAAGCCGGCCCAAATCGACCTGACGCCCTACGCCCATCTGATGCAGCCCCGGCTGAACGACATCGCCGGGCTCCACGTGCCGGTCCGGGTCGAGCCGCGCGATCCTTACCGGTTTCGCGATCTGTTTTTGCGCATGGTGGAGACGTGGAACCGCCACGATCCGCTCGGCTATATAGAAGCGCAAAGCATCGCGACCGAGCTCGTCACGACGCTGATCGCCCAATATTGGCAGCAGCCGCCCTCCGCCGTCCACGAGGAAACCGCGCTCGACTGGCTGATCGCCTATATGCATCTGAACTTGGCGGAGCCGATTACGGTGGAACAGCTCGCCGAACGCGCCAACTTGTCGCCGTCGCGGTTTCGGGCAGTGTTCAAAGCCCGCTTCGGAGCCCCGCCGCACCAATATTTGCTGCGCATGCGGCTGCGCCACGCCCGGGAGCTGCTGCGCACGACCGGCCATACGCTGCAGGAAATCGCCGATTTTTGCGGCTTCGCCGACCTGCACCATCTGTCCAAAACGTTCCGCCGAGAAACTGGCTTGTCGCCAGGGCAATACCGCCGGCAGCATCGGGAGCAGCAGCCTCGGCCGCACAAGCCGTAGAGGCGAGTGCGCGCGACCTCATGTATTGCAGCAGCGGTGGCGGCCACTTTCGTTTTACATATGCTTTCCGTTGCCGGGCGCCGGGCGGCCGGACGATAATAGAAGGTGCTGTGAAAAAATCGAAAAGGGAGGCGACAGGTCGGTGATCGCCGTAGAACGTTTGAGCAAGTCGTTCAAGGTGGCCAAACGCCGGACCGGGCTGTGGCAAGCCGCCAAGGCGCTGTTCGTCCGCGAGCACACGCTCGTGCGCGCGCTAAGCGACATCTCGTTCACCATCCGCCCCGGGGAAATCGTCGGCTATATCGGACCGAACGGCGCCGGGAAGTCGACGACGATCAAAATTATGAGCGGCATTCTCGTGCCGGACGAAGGCCGCTGCGATGTGTTCGGCTTTACGCCGTGGAAAGACCGGGTCGAGTACGTGCGCAACATCGGCGTCGTCTTCGGGCAACGGACCCAGCTGTGGTGGGACGTTCCCGTCATCGACTCGTTCGAGCTGCTGAAAGACATTTACCGCATCCCGAAAACCGAATACAAGGCCAACGTCGACATGCTCGTCGACACGCTTCAGCTGGAAAGCATCGTGCATACCCCCGTCCGCCAGCTGAGCCTCGGCCAGCGGATGCGCTGCGAAATCGCCGCATCGCTTTTGCACGGTCCCCGCCTTTTGTTTCTGGACGAGCCCACGATCGGGCTGGACGCCGTTTCCAAAATCGCCGTCAGGAAGTTCGTCAAGACGATCAACAAGGAAAAAGGCGTCACCGTCATTCTGACCACCCACGACATGAACGACATCGAAGCGTTGGCCGACCGGATTTTGCTGATCGGCGGCGGCAGCCTGCTGTACGACGGCACGCTGCAATCGTTGCGCAGCCGGTTCGGCACGCGGCGGACGATCACGATCGATTACCGCGAGACGGCGGACAGGCTCGACTTGCCGGGCGTCGAGGTGGCGTCGTGGACGCCCGAGCGGGCGGTGCTGCACGTCGATACGGAGCGGGCGACCGTCTCCGAGACGATCGCCCTGCTGTCGTCGCGCGTCGAGCTGAAAGACGTCGCGGTGGAAGCGCAGCCGATCGAGGAAATCATCGTGCAGCTGTACAAGGAGCATCGAATATGAGAACGTACCGGTCCGTGTTCAAGCTTCGTCTTCTGCTCGGCATGCAATACCGGGCCGCGGCGCTGGCGGGGGTGGCCACCCAGTTTTTTTGGGGATTCATGCTCATCATGATCTACCGGGCGTTCTATCTGCATGCGTCCGGCCAACCGCCGATGTCGCTGGAGGAGCTGGCCTCGTACATTTGGCTGCAGCAGGCGTTCCTCGCGCTCGTTGCGCTCTGGTTTCGGGACAACGAGCTGTTTACGCTCATTACGACCGGCAACATCGCCTACGAGCTGTGCCGTCCCGCCGACCTGTACGGGTTCTGGTACGCCAAGCTGCTCGGGATGCGCCTTTCCGCCGCCATTTTGCGCTGCATTCCGATTTTGCTCGTCGCAGCTTTCCTGCCCGCGCCGTACCGGATCCAATTGCCGCCGGACGCAAGCGCTTTCGTCCTGTTTGCCGCCGCCCTGCTGCTCGGTCTGCTGCTTGTCGTGGCGATTTCGATGTTTCTGTACATCTCCGTGTTCGTCACGATGTCGCCGACGGGATCGATGATCGTATTCGGGCTGATCGGCGAATTTCTGGCCGGCCTGACCATCCCGGTTCCGTATATGCCCTCCTGGCTGCAGCAGATCGTCTATGCGCTGCCGTTCCGCTGGACCGCGGATTTTCCGTTCCGGGTGTACTCCGGCAACATTCCGCATGACGAGGCGCTCATCGGGCTCGCCGTCCAGGTCGTTTGGCTGCTTTCGCTCACGCTGCTCGGGCGATGGCTGCTCGGCCGAACGATGCGCAAAGTCGTCGTACAGGGAGGATGAAGAGGATGATCCTTTATTTCAAATATTTGCGCATGCTGTTCAAGGCGCAAATGCAATACCGCGCGTCGTTTCTGCTTCTGTCGATTGGGCAATGCGTCGCGCCGCTTACGGTATTCGCCGGGCTTTATATCCTGTTCCAACGATTCGGGCAAATTCAGGGCTGGAGCTTCTACGAGGTGGCGCTGACGTTCGGGGTGATCCATATGGCGTTTTCCATCAGCGAATGCTTCGCGCGCGGCTTCGACTCCTTCTCCGTCCTCGTCGGCGGAGGCGACTTCGACCGGCTGCTCGTGCGGCCCCGCGGCACCGTCGTCCAGGTGATGGGCTCCCGGTTCGAGTTCACCCGCATCGGCCGGCTGGCGCAAGGGACGATCGTGCTCGTCTGGGCGATTGCCGGGCTCGACATCGTCTGGACGGCGCCGAAGCTGGCAACGCTTGCGCTTATGGTGACAAGCGGCGTGTTCATCTTCACGGGCATTTTCATTTTGGCCGCCACGCTTTGCTTCTGGACGATCCAGGGTCTGGAGGTGGCCAACATCTTTACCGACGGCGGACGGGAAATGGCGCAATACCCGCTGAACATTTACGAGAAATGGGCGACCCGCTTCTTCACGTTCGTCATTCCGTTCGGCTGCGTCAACTATTATCCGCTGCTGTACGTGCTGGACCGTACAAACAGCGGCCCGGATATCGCCTACATGCTGGCGCCGCTCGCCGGCATCGCCTTCATCATCCCGTGCCTGCTCGTCTGGCGGTTCGGCGTCCGGCATTACCGCTCGACGGGATCCTGATTCGTCCCAAGACGAAGGAGCTGCCGGTTGCGCGGACAGCCCCTTTCTTGCGTTTCCCAAGCGCCAAGCTCCATCCATTCGCCGGCCGTCGCCGATGCTCTTTGCGGCAACGAGGTTCCGCCAAGGCTACTTGATGCCGGTAAACGTAATGCCGCGGATGAACGCTTTTTGCACGAAAAAGTACAGCAGGATGACCGGCACCGTAATCATGACGAGCGTCGCCATCATCATCTGCCATTCCGCGCCGTGCTGCAGCCGGAACGCCGCCACGCCGAGCATCATCGTATATTGCGATTCCTCGGACAGGTAGATGAGCGGCCCCTGGTAGTCGGTCCAGCTGCCCATGAACTGGAACAGCGCCACCGTCAGCAATGCGGGCCGGCAAAGCGGCAGCATAATGCCGGCGTAAATGCGAAACTCGCCCGCCCCGTCGATCCGGGCCGCGTCCTCGAGCTCTTTGGGCAGCCCCATGAAAAATTGCCGCAGCAGGAAAATGTAAAACGGAGCGCCGAAAAACGCCGGCAGCCAGAGCGGAATGCTCGTGTTCACCCAGCCGAGATGCTTGAACGTGATAAAGATCGGGATCATCGTCACCTGACCGGGAATCATCATGACCGCGAGCGTGGCGGCGAACAGCGCCTTCGAGCCGCGCCACGGGATGCGCGCCAAACTGTAGCCGACGATCGGGCAGGAGACGAGCACCCCCGCCGTCGCCAGAAGAGCGATCAGGAGCGAATTGCCGAGATACGTGAAAAACGGGATGTATTCGATCGCGTCCGGGTAATTGCTCCATAAGATTGTCGACGGAATCCATTTCGGCGGCCATAGAAACAGCTCGTCGTCCGCCTTGAGCGAGGTGGACACCATCCACAGAAACGGGGACATGAAGAACGCCCCTACTCCGATCAAAAAGATGTGGGCCAGCGCTCTGCCGAGTGGACGGCCGATTTTTCCCGCGTTCGTCATGCTGTCACGCCCTCCTTTACTCTTTGCCTTGATAAAATACCCACCGCTTCTGTGTCGCGAACAGGATCGCGGTCAGCGTAATGACGATGAGGAACAGCACCCACGCCATCGCGGAGGCGTAGCCCATTTTTAAGTAGCCGAAACCGTTAATGTACAAATACATGACGAGAAACATCATCGAGTTGGCCGGCGACCCTTTGCCGTTCGTAAGCGTATACGGCAAGGTGAAGTTTTGCAGCGCCCCGATCATCCCCATGATCAGGTTGAAAAAGATGACCGGCGTAATGAGCGGCAGCGTAATATGCCACATGCGCAGCAGCGGGCCGGCTCCGTCCACTTCCGCGGCGTCGTAATAGTCTTGCGGCACGTCCTGCAGCCCCGCCAAATAAATGACGATCGACTGGCCGATTCCCCACAGGCTCATCAGCACGAGCGAAGGCTTGGACCACGCTTCGCTGCCGAGCCAGGCCGGGCCGGGAATGCCGACTTTCTCAAGCCAGTAGTTGACGAGCCCGAACTGCGGGTTGAGCAGCCACAGCCAGATGATCGTTGTGGCGACCGGCGGCACGAGGCTCGGAATGAAAAACAGCGTCCGGTAGATGCTCTGGCCGCGGATTTTAAGGTTCAGCACGAGGGCGATCCCAACGCCGATGACGATGCTGAGCGGCACGAAAAACAGCGTAAAATAGAGCGTATTGTACAGGCTTATGCGAAACGTGCCGTCTTCGAGCAGCATCCGGTAGTTGTCCAGCCCGACCCATTCGGCCGGCTCCAGAATGCTGTAGTTGGTAAAGCTGTAATATAGCGAAGCGACGAGCGGGTACAGGTTAAACAGCAGCAGGCCAACTATCCACGGCAGGGCGAACAGAACGCCGAACCGGCGCAGCCTCGTTTCGAATTTGCTCTTGCGCGACGCCTTCGTCGCGGCGGACGGCCGGACGGCCGCCGGATGCGCATCTGCCATCGCAATCGTTCCCTCCTAATCGCACCTGCAAGCCAGGGGCGGGCGCCGCTTTCCTCGCGGACAACCCGCCTCCCGTTTCCCGCAGACGTTATTTTTTTGTTTTGGCAAGCTCGGCGTCGACATTTTTCTTCATTTCGTCGAGCAGCGCCTTCGGCTCGCCCTTGCCGTTGATGGCCAGATCCTGAACCCGGATCGCTTCGTTCCACATGAAGCCGCCCACCGGCGTCACCGGACGGGTATACGCTTTCGGCATCAGATCGAGGAACACTTTGAGCGCCGGATTGTCGGACAGCTTCAGCTCCTCGTTGACGGCCGGCATGGCGGTAATGTCGTTGCCGGCTTTGGGGCGCTTCGCCCACAGCAGCGTGCCTTCCTTATGCGCGACGAACTTGACGAACTGCCACGCCTCCTTGATATGCTTGGCTCCCTTCGGAACGACGTACGACCAGCCGCCTGCCCAAGTCGTCGGCGGGATTCCGTCGGCGGACGGCATCGGCGCGACGCCCCATTCGAACGGAATTTTATACTTGGCCAAGTCGTTCAAAATCCAGTTGCCGTCGAAGATGAAGCCGACTTTGCCGGTCCAGAACGGGTTCATGCCGGTTTGGCCCATCGCGTCGGAGAAGCTTTGCAAATTGGCGATGTCGTACGTCTTCGCGTAGTTCACCATCCATTCCAGCGCCTTCACGTTTTGCGGATCGTTCGGGGTCAGCTCGCCGTTGGCCTCCCATTTGCCGCCGAAATTCCATGCGTGCGTGTACAGGAAGCCCTGGTTCATCCATGGGATGAAGCCGACCGTTTCGTATTTGCCGTTGCTGCCTTTCTTGAACAGCTTGGCCGCCGCCGCATCCAGCTCCGCAATCGTCTTCGGCGGCTTCTCCGGATCGAGCCCCGCTTCCCGCATCATCGTCTTGTTGTAGAACATCGCCCGGTCGTCCGTCCCCCACGGCAATCCGTACACTTTGCCTTTATAGACCGCCTCTGCCCAAACGCCGGGATAGTAATCGCTTTCCTGAATGCCGTCGGCCTTGACGTAAGAGGTCAAATCTTCGAGCGAGCCTTTGTCCGCCCATTGGCCGATCAGAAACCGGTCGAACAGCGCCACGTCGGGAG
>Ga0310832_101494_pt1 | contig 10157 bp, 8 predicted proteins | sample WT_ome_7_FD_201303 | JGI IMG/M metagenome (GOLD analysis project Ga0310832, IMG submission 201303) | Sorghum-adapted microbial communities enriched on wild type (WT) sorghum from Joint BioEnergy Institute, Emeryville, California, United... ...
GATGTATACGAATGTGTTCGGCATCAAGGATACGCTGTTTGCGCTCATCGTGCCGGGTCTGCTCGTCAACGCCTTTTACGTGATCCTGCTGCGCACGTTTTTCTCCGTCTCGATACCCGGCGCCATCGTCGAATCGGCTCATATCGACGGAGCCGGCGAGTTCCGGATCTTTTTCAGGATCGTGCTGCCGCTTTCGCTTCCCGTGCTGGCCACGGTCGGCCTGTTCCAGATTATCAATTACTGGAACGATTGGTTCAACGGGCTGATCTACATCACCGATCCCCGTTACTACAGCATTCAGGTGTTGCTCAATTCGATTTTGCTGAACGTCCAGTTTCTGATCGACAATGTGCAATATTCGAGCCGGATGGAGGAGACGGCGACCATTCCGACCCAGGGCGTCCGCATCGCGATCGCGGTTATCGGCGTCGTTCCGATTCTGGCGGCATATCCGTTTTTCCAAAAATTTTTCATCAAAGGACTGACCGTTGGGGCGATCAAAGGATAGGCAAGGAGGTGATGTTCTTGGGCAGGCGCTGATGCTTGAGGTCGGATCGCGAGCGAATGTGATTGCAGCACCGTGAAATACGGGAGTCCGGCAAGCGGCTGGCCGCTGTTCGCCGAATACGAGCATGGAGGGATGTACGGAATGAACATTTGCATAGGCGGTTTCTCCGTCTTCAACAATTTGAAAGCGGGCAAAATCGACACCTTCGGCTTTCTGGAATCGTCGAAATACCGGTTCCGCCTCGACGCCGTCGACTTGTGGAACGGGACGTTCGAAGGGTGCCGGCCGGATATATTCCAATTGCCGGACGAAGCGTACATTCGCAAAATTCGCGAGGCGCTGGATGAGAGGGAAATGACGCTGATCAATCTGGCTGTGGACGGCGCCCATCTGTGGGATGCGGACGCGGATAAGCGCAGCCGGCTGTTCGGCAACGCGCTCGCCTATCTGGACATCGCCGCCCGGCTGGGCGCCCGGTCGATCCGCATCGACACGGGGGATCAGCAGTCGGCTCCGCCGAGCGAGGAGCAGTTCGAATACGTGGCGACCCGTTTCCGCGAGCTGAGCCGGCGCGCCGCCGAATTGGGGCTGATCGTCGGACCGGAAAATCATATGGGGGCGTCCAAAAGCCCGCATTACTTGAAACGGCTCGCCGAAGCGGTCGACCATCCGAGCTTCGGCATCCTGCTCCATATGGGCCGCTGGGCGGAAGATGAAGAGAACGGCGACCGGCTGGTCGCGCCCTGGGTATACCATACGCATTTCGACGGCAACACCTTAAGGTCGGAGAAGGGCGAGCAAATTTTCAACATGCTGCTTGATGCCGGATACGACGGCTACTGGGGCATCGAGTACAATTTCCCGGAGGATCGTTACGTGGAAATGGAATGGGCCATCGCCACGGTCAAGCGCCTGCTGCTTGCGCGCCGGTCAGCATCGACGAGCTCGTAAACCAAACGATAAGGAGAGGAACCGGATATGGGGAACACGATTCGCATCGGTATTGTCGGAGCGGGGCTCATCGGCAAGGCTCATTTGCGGAATTACGAAAACATAGCGGACGCCGAAGTGGTGGCGCTTTGCGACGTCAACGAAGCGGAAGCCCGCCGCGTCGCGGAACAGTTTCGGGTGCCGCACATCTATACGGATTTCAGGGAATTGCTGAAGCGCGACGATCTGGACGCGGTCGACGTCTGCCTGCATAACAATTTGCATGCTCCCGTGACCGTCGCCGCGCTGCAAGCCGGCAAGCACGTCTACTGCGAGAAGCCGATCGCGGGCTCGTACCGCGACGGGGTCATGATGCTGGATGCGGCCCGCGACTGCGGGAAGATGCTGCACGTGCAGCTGGGGACGTTGTACCGGAAAGAAACGAAAGCCGCCAAGGCGCTGATCGACGGAGGCATGCTCGGGAAGCTGTATCACGCCCGGGCGACCGGCCATCGGCGCAGAGGCAGGCCGTTTGTGGATGGCTACGGAACGCCGGCTTTCCTGAACAAAGCGGTGGCGGCCGGAGGAGCGCTCATCGACATGGGCGTCTACCATATCGCGCAAATGCTGTATTTGCTCGGCATGCCCAAGGTGGATCGGGTGTCGGGCAAAGGCTACCGGGAAATGGAAGTCGATGCCGTGCGCGGCGCACAGGCGACGTTCGATGTGGAGGAGCTCGGCCTTGGCTTCGTCAAGTTCGAAGGCGGGGCGACGCTGGACATTTGCGAGGCGTGGAGCATCCATCTGGGCAGCATCGAAGGCTGCAGCGTCGTCGGGACGAAAGGCGGCATCCGCATGCCGGCCTATTCCGATCAAAAGATTTTGGCTCCATTCAGCTACCATACGACCGTTTGCGACATCGATCTGAACTGCACGGTCAATCTCGACGAGATGGACGGCCGGTGGAGGCATCTGAAGCCGAACTACGACGCCTATGAGTCGTCCCAGCACCATTGGATCGCCGCGCTGCAAGGACGGGTCGAGCTGCTGCCGACGGCGGAGATCGCGCTGCAGACGATGCTGATCAGCGAAGGGATTTATTTGTCCGACCGGCTCGGGCGGGAAGTCGGCCGCGAGGAGATTGTCCGGCATTCCGAATCGACGGCCGTTGCCCTGTAACGCCATCTTGCGGGGGAAAGGAGGGGGCATCCCATGTCGGCACCGACCGAGGCGACGACCGAAAGATCGCTTGCCGTCTTGAAACGGTTCAATTTTTTCCTGTACGGGACGATCGCCATTTTGACATCGTTCTTCCCGCTTTACTTCCAGGAGATCGGGCTGAGCAAGATCGAGATCGGCATGGTGATGGCGGCCGGACCGTTCATTTCCATCTTCGCCAATCCGTTCTGGGGCTACTGGAGCGACCGGCTGCAGAACGTCAGGCGGATTTTGGTCATCCTGCTGATCGGCAACCTGCTGGCGACGATCGTCGTGTTCCAGCTTCGGGAATACGCGCTCATTTTCGCCATGATGGTCGTGTTCTTCTTCTTCAACAGCCCGACGTTCTCGCAAAGCAACAGCCTCATCTTGAACGCGATCGAGAACACCGGCCACAAATTCGGCGCGTTCCGCCTGTGGGGATCGCTCGGCTGGGCGATCATCGCGGTGCTTGCCGGCCCGGTACTCTCTTGGATGGGGCTCGTGAATCTGTGGATGTTGTACGGCGCCATGATGCTTGTCTCGCTGGCGTTTACGGTCGGACTGCCCCGGGGCAACGTCAGCTCCAAGCCTCGGAGCGAGAAGATGAGCTATTGGAAGGTGATGGTCACAAGCCGCATTTTCTTCGCCTTCGTGCTGCTCGGCGTGCTCATCTCCGTGCCCAATTCGATCAACCAGACGTTCGTCTCGCTCTACATAGCCAATCTTGGCGGGTCCGAATCGTTGATCGGCTGGTCGGTGTTTCTTTCCGCCATTTTCGAGGTGCCGGTGTTTCTGCTTTTGGACCGGTATTTAAAAAAGTCGACGAGCGCCATGTTCGGCTGCCTGATCGTCATCAGCGTCCTGTTCACGCTGCGCTGGCTTCTTATGTCGGCGGTCGGCGGACCGGTGCATATCGTCCTTATCCAGATCATGCACTGCATCACCTTCGGCGGGTACTACTACGTCGGCACCAGCTTGTCGGCCGTGCTTATTCCCGGCGAATACCGGGCGACCGGCCAGGCGATTTACGCCCTCACCTGGGGCGGCATATCGGGCATCGTCGCCGGCCTGGTCGGCGGATGGATGTTCGACTATCTCGGCCCGCGGCCGATGTACGAAATCGGCGCGACGCTTTCCGCGGTAGGGGCGCTCGGATTTCTCGCGATATGGCTTCGGGTGCGCCGGCCGAGCGAACCGGCCCGGGAAAAGCCCGCATAAAAAGGCGGGCAGCGGATACCGCTTGTACGGCGGTATCCGGTTTCCCGCCGTGAATTTGCAAGCGTTTCCTTTTTCAAGCGAAACTGATTCAGGGAGGTCATCTTGGCGATGACAAAAACGAAACCGATCGTTCGTTCCTTGCTTGCGCTGCTGTTGGTGTCCGTCCTGGTACTGGCCGGGTGCGGAGGGGCAAGCCCGAAATCGGAACCGGCGGATGGCGCCTCCGGCGCGTCGGGAGGCCAGGAACTGCCCCCTTACGAAGTGGTCATTTTGTTTTACGGCGCCAACCAGCGCGACCTGGGGCTGGTCGAGGAGGCGATCAACGCGATCACGAAGCCCAAAATTCAGGCGACCGTCAAGCTGAAGCGGATCGAGCCGGCGGCGTGGACGCAGCAAAAGACGCTGATGCTCGCGGGCAACGAGAAAGTGGATCTGATCTTTACCGGAGAGAACCAATATATCAACGAAGTGGCGCAAAAGCAGCTGCTCCCTCTGGATGATCTGCTGCAATCGCACGGGCAGGACATCATCAAAGCGTTCCAGCCGGAGGTGCTCGCCGCATCGAAAATCGACGGCATAACGTATGCGGTGCCGAGCATCCGCGACTTCGCCTCGTATCCGAGCATGCTGCTGCGCACGGACCTGTTGGAGAAGTACAACATCGACGTCAGCGGAGTGAAGTCCTTCGACGACATGGACGCGATTTTTCAGAAAATCAAGGACAACGAGCCGAATTTGAAACTGTTGGGGAAAGCGACAGCCGGCGCGACGATCGCGTACTCGCCCCTCATTACGACGGTCGACCCGCTCGGGGACAATATCGGCGTGCTCGACAATCTGGACGAACTGAAGGTTGTCAATTTGTACGAAACCGAGCATTACGCCAAGCTGGTCCGCACGATCCGCAGATGGTACGAAGCCGGATACATCCCCAAAGATATCGCGACGAGCACGCAGAGCGGCAGCGACTACATTCAGGCCAACGTCGGCTTCGCCGTCATGGCCAAGGGCAAACCGGGCATTGAGACGCAAACCGGCCAGCGGATCGGCGTTCCGCTGACACCGGTGGCATTCGGCCCGGCCAAGACCGACACCGTGGCGATTACGAACGCGATGTTCGCCATCTCGGCGCGTTCGAAAGATCCGGAGCGCGCGATGATGATGCTGAACCTGCTCTACTCCGACAAGGACATCATCAACCTGATCGACTGGGGAATCGAGGGCAAGCATTACGTGAAAAATCCGAACGGGACGATCGACTTCCCGCCCGGCGTCGAAGGCTCCTCCACCGGCTACAACCTGAGGCAGGGCTGGATGTTCGGCAATCAGCTGCTGTCGTATCCGTGGGCGACCGATAGCCCGGATATATGGCAGAAGATGGACGAATTCAACCGGGGGGCGAAAAAGTCGGCGGCGCTCGGTTTTATGTACAATCCCGATCCGGTGAAGACGGAGCTCGCCGCGATCAGCAACGTCGTCAAGCAATATTCGGTCGGGCTGGAGAACGGCGCCCTGGACCCGGACGAAAACTTGCCGAAGTTCATTGCCGCGCTGAAGGCGGCCGGCATCGACAAAGTCGTTGCCGAGAAGCAGCGGCAGCTGGACGAGTGGGCGAAAACCTACAAACAATAAAGAAGTCGGGGGTCAGTCCCCCGGCTTCTCCATTTCCAGCACGATCGGGCAATGGTCGCTTCCCATCACGTCGGAGTCGATGCGCGAGTCGATCAGGGAAGGGGCGAGCCGGGCCGAGGCGAGGAAGTAGTCGATCCGCCAGCCGACATTGCGCTCGCGCACTTTGGGCATCTGCGACCACCACGTATAAGCGTCTTCGCGGTCCGGGTAAAAATGGCGAAACGTATCGATGAAGCCGGCTTCCAAAAGCCGCGTCATTTTCTCCCGCTCCTCGTCGGTAAAGCCGGAGTTGCCGCGGTTGCTCTTCCAGTTTTTCAGGTCGATCTCGCGATGGGCGACGTTCAGGTCGCCGCAGACGACGACCGGCTTGCGGGTGTCGAGCTGCTGAAGGTACGTACGGAACCGGTCCTCCCATTCGAGCCGGTAAGCCAATCTGGACAAATCGCGCCTCGCATTCGGCGTGTACACGTTGACCAGCTGGAAGCCGCCGAAATCCAACGTAATGACGCGACCTTCCTCGTCCGGGTCGTCGCCTAGGCCGAACCGGACGTCGAGCGGCTTGATCTTCGTCAGTACGGCCGTGCCGGAGTAGCCTTTTTTCTCGGCACAATGCCAGATTTGCTCGTATTCGCCGCCTAAGTCGAGCTGAATTTGATCCTGCTGCAGCTTCGTCTCCTGCAAGCAGAACACGTCGGCATCGACGCGGTTGAAATAGTCCATGAATCCTTTTTTCAAACAGGCTCTGAAGCCGTTGACGTTCCAGGATACGAGTCTCATGCGCCCGAAATCTCTCCTCCGTAAAATGAGGCATGTCTCGTTCATTGTAACACAAACGGGGCTGCCGCTGGGGAGCATTTGCGAACGAGGGCGGAGGGGGAGGCTCGGCCGGATGATGTCCTCCTAAGCCGGGCAAAAGCGGCTCCGCAGTCCGGGCATTAAGGACGGTCGATCAACTCGAAGAGGGCGACCTGCCGCTTGCCGATCTTGAAATGCTGCACCCGTCTGAACCGGTCATGCTTCAGCTTCTGGTGTTTGTCGGCGACGACGGTTACCACGGATCGGCCGGGCTCGAGTGATTCGGCGACATTCTCAAAAAACCGGTCGAGCGGCGCCGCGCTTTCGCCCTCCCAGCGGGCGAGCTGTCCGTAAGGGAGGTCGGTCAGGACGATATGAACCCGCTTCGGAATGCGGTCGCCGTCCGGTGCGGTAATGTCTCTCCGGAAGCAGACCGTTTCCTCGAGGCGGAGCCGTTCGATCCGCTCGGCCAGCCTCTCGGAGCTGTCCAGCGCGTCCCGATGGGACGGCTTTCCGTATGCGTCGAACAGCTGGCGAAGCTGCTCCTGGCGCTGCCGCATGCCTTCCGGGGTCAGGAGCGACAAGTTTCTTTCCGCGACTTTGACAAGGTCCGGGTCGATGTCCGACGCGTAAATCCGATTTAGGCGGTGTCCGTGGAGCAAGGCGGCGACGGCGAGCAGATACCCGCCGCCGCAGCAAGGATCGTAGACAGCGTACGGGCCGCCGTGGCAGCGGGCTTCGAGCCGAGCGAAGCATCGCTGAATAATTTCGCCGGCGAGCCGGACCGGAAATCCGGTTGCGCCGGGCGCATGGTAAAGGACGCGGCCGCTGGCAAAGTCCTCGTAATCGCTCGCGGCCGGCTCGTACAAATATTGCATCTTTCGCAAGTTCCTTTCTGGTGGCGCCAGCTTTACACTACTGCATGGACTATGGCTTCAAGCAGGTAGAGAAATTCGGCCATTACGCGAGTCGTATCCAACTCGCGCAGCACAAAGTCGGACGCCGCTTCTTCTTTCAATAGCTCTTCCATTTCCTCCAACCCCTTGAAATGCAATGCCTCTAGCAACTGGATGGCCATATCCTTGGTAAAAAACGAAGGATGATGTTTGACAGCCCCAATATAAGTCATAGAAATCTCGGGCTTTATCTCTATTGATGAAGGCGACCATCTTCATATTCAGCAAATCTTTCAATGAATAAACTCTAAATCCGTTGACGGTCTCTATTTTTTGCATTTTCTTGAGAAGCAGAGGCTTGTTTCTCAAGCTGATTTCCAACTTTAGGGTAAGACCGCTCGCTGATGCTGTCGTAGTCGATAACCTGGATTCTCTCCGACTTGTAAGGTTCCAGCTTTCCAAGATCTATAGAAAGGTTTAAATTCTCTTGCCAACCAATCATCCAAAATATCCCTCCTGTCCTCATCCGGATAGGCTCTCATTTTGACCAACTGCTTGAATAGCTGGATAGCATGATCTTTGTTGAAAAAAATGTCTTCGACGCATCCTTTTGCATAACCGATCATACGAAACTTGGTCAAATATTCGTAGACGAGGTCCAGTATTGCTCTGGTGTGGTTGGCAATATAAACTTTTTGAACCGGGAGACCTAATTTCCGAAGACGTTCCTCCCGATTTGCTACGCCATAATAGCCGTATATGGGGTTCGTATTCGTGTCGGTGCCTTCCCCGTAAAGCTTAATCGGAATCGTTCCGCCCCTCCAGTAACTGGAGAAGTGCCAATCGTAACCTGTTCCATCTTCGAAGTCCATATTTAACGAGTGCAAACCCGAAATATAGGTACTGGGCGTTGTTTGAGGAATAGGCTTGAAATCCTACAATCACATCCTTGCTTCGAGCATGCTTGCTCGCACCGGTCTAATTTCATTGTACCACAATGTTGAGCAGGGCAGACAATGGGTGAGGATATGACGTGCTTGCCAGCGACCGGACGATCTGTATTTTCCGGCAACTCTTTTTATGGAACTTACGTCTAAAGGGTATATAAAAAGAGAGAGAACCGGATAAGGAGTGGAGACGGGCATGCGATTTTTCATGAAAAGGGCCTTTCCTTTTTTATTGATCACGATCCTGCTGGCACTTGCCGGCTGCCAGCAGCAGCAGCCGGCTTCGGGACAGCAGGCGGACGCCGGGATGAAGCCGCCCGCGTCGGCCTCCGAGCCTTCGACGGGAGCGGACGGTGCGAAGATGGGCGAAGGAGCGGATTCGTCCGGAGCTCCTTCCGGCGCGACTCCGCCGGCCGGGGACAACGCCGGAGCGCAGCCGTCCGATTCGTCGCTTGCCGACGTCCATATGGACCGCGTAACCGCCCTGCGGCTCGCCGATCCCCGTTCCGGCTGGTCCGGAGGCGACGGATGGATTGCGCGGACGGACGACGGAGGCAAGACGTGGAACGTGCAGGCAACCGTTCCGGGAACGGTCGCCCAATTGTTTGCCCTAAACGGTAAATTGGCATGGGCCGTTGTCGATCCGTCGGACCATACGAGCGGACGAATCCTGTACGCCACGACAGACGGCGGCGCTCATTGGGCGGAGACGGGCACCGTGCCCAATGACGGCTTTCTCCATTTCCGCTCGCTGACGGAGGCTTACAGCGCCAACGCCAAGACGACGGACGGCGGCAAGACGTGGACGACGCTGCCGATTCCGCAGCAGACGGTGGGGGACGCTTACTTTCACGACGCCGCCAACGGTTGGATCGTTGCGTCCGTGAAAGACTCGATCGTCGTCCAACGGACGGAGGACGGCGGGCTGTCCTGGAAGACGGTCATGACGCGGAAGACCGTAGCCTCGCTGAACGGTGCGGTGATCCGTTCGGCGGGAACAAACGACGCGTGGGTCGAGCTGATCGGCGAATCCGGCATGACGCAGACGTCCTATTCGCTGTTCCATACGACCGACGGAGGACAGCACTGGCAGACGGTGCTGGCCAACTCGACGGCCGGCGGCGGCCCGGCGCCCGGCTTCGGCATCGACTACTCCGACGGGCCGACGAACGCGGGCAGCCGTCCGGGAGCGCTCTACGTCGTCGATCCGAACGTCGCCTTCATGGGCGGACAATGCCCGGCATGCGACAAGCCGAACACGATTGGCTGGACGACGGACGGAGGGAAGACGTGGACCAACGGCGAACAGTCGTTGCCGGGCTACGGAGACCAACTGCTCGCCATGGCCGACGACAAGCAAGGCTGGTGGGTCATCAACGACAGCGAGCAGCCCGCGGTGATGTACACGACCGCCGACGGCGGCCGGAGCTGGAAAAAAGTGCATACGTTCGATCCGCCGAAGCCGGCCAAGTAAGCGCGGCGGCGGCAAACCCATTCCGGATGACGAGGGGGCGAGAAGCCCTTCGCATTCCGGGTTTCTTTTTGCCTGCCCCGCCGCGTCAACTCCTATAAAAATGTTACCGAAGACTAATGCGAAAAAAATCGCGTCTGACTGTTTGGGGGCCACCCAATCACCAGTCAAATGCGATTTTTTTGTACATTTGTTTGAAATGATATTAATGACTAGGTTCAGCAAGAGTACAACTTGTAACGCTGCCGCAGCTCCCACCGCAATCTGCACATGTGGCCGTAAAGTAAGTTCTTACTCGAGACAGCTTTATAAATGATTTAAAACCAAATCTCGGGTCAATGCAATTTTTGTTACTACATTATTATCAAATTCAAATATGATTTGCAAAGTTCCATCGGTTGAGTTCTGAACCAACCCATCATGAGAGTTGCGATCAGTGAACGCATCAGGATATGCATTTATAACATCTTCCTTTGTACTACCAATATGAATCCCTCTAGGTGTACTCCCCTTGAAAGGAGCTGACACCCGTATTAACCAAACCGGGTCGATTCCTAAAA
>Ga0310832_101497_pt1 | contig 10150 bp, 8 predicted proteins | sample WT_ome_7_FD_201303 | JGI IMG/M metagenome (GOLD analysis project Ga0310832, IMG submission 201303) | Sorghum-adapted microbial communities enriched on wild type (WT) sorghum from Joint BioEnergy Institute, Emeryville, California, United... ...
GTCTTCCCGGTCGGCACCGGCGATGAGCAGTACATCGGCTCGGCGAAGGAGACGATTGAAGGCATTCGGCTCATCAAGCAGGAGATGCCGCGCTGCCAGACGATCCTCGGCATCAGCAACGTCTCGTTCGGCCTGCCGCCGGCAGGACGCGAAGTGCTCAACTCCGTGTTCCTCTACGAATGCACGAAGGCGGGGCTTGACTACGCCATCGTCAACACGGAGCGGCTGGAACGCTACGCCTCGATTCCGGAGCATGAGCGCAAGCTCGCCGAAGCGCTCATTTACGATACGAACGACGAGACGCTCGCCGCGTTCGTCGCCGCTTTCCGCGACAAGACCGTCGAGAAGAAGGCGAAGAACACGGCGGATCTCCCGCTGGAAGAGCGGCTGGCGAACTACGTGGTCGAAGGTTCGAAGGACGGCCTGTTCGCCGATCTCGACGAGGCGCTCAAGAAATATGCGCCGCTCGACATCATCAACGGCCCGCTTATGCGCGGCATGGAGGAAGTCGGCCGGCTGTTCAACAACAACGAGCTGATCGTCGCCGAAGTGCTGCAGAGCGCCGAAGTGATGAAGGCGTCCGTCTCGTACCTCGAGCCGCACATGGAGAAGACCGAGACGAGCGTCAAGGGCAAAATCATGCTCGCGACCGTCAAGGGCGACGTGCATGACATCGGCAAAAACCTCGTCGAGATCATTCTGTCCAACAACGGTTACGAAATCGTGAACCTCGGCATCAAAGTGCCGCCGGAAGCGATCATCGAGGCGCAGCGGCGGGAGAACGCCGACATCATCGGCCTGTCCGGCCTGCTCGTCAAGTCGGCGCAGCAGATGGTGACGACGGCGCAGGATCTGAAGGCGGCCGGCATCGACACGCCGATTCTCGTCGGCGGCGCGGCGCTTACGCGCAAGTTCACGAAGACGCGCATCGCGCCGGAGTACGACGGGCTGGTGCTGTACGCGAAGGACGCGATGAACGGCCTCGAACTGGCGAACAAGCTGATGGACCCCGATGCCCGGCGCGAATTGGAGGAAGAACATCGGGAGTTGAAGGCGTCTTTGGCTGAATCGCGGGAACGGGAACGGGAGGAGGCGGCACCGGCGAACGTACGCTCGAACGTTTCGCAGAACGTCCCCGTATTCATGCCGCCGGATTTCGAGCGGCGCGTGCTGCGCGATATTCCGATCAGCCAGATCGTGCCGTACATCAACATGCAGATGCTGCTCGGCCACCATCTCGGTCTGCGCGGCACCGTCAGCGACCTGCTCGCTGCCGGAGACGAGAAGGCGGTGCAGCTGAAGGAAGCGGTGGACGGGCTGATCCGCGAAGCCGCTGAGAAGAAGACTCTCAGGCTCGATGCGATGTATCGCTTCTTCCCGGCGCAGTCGGACGGCAACGACATTCTGATCTACGACCCGGCGGGCAGCGGGGAAATCATTGAGCGGTTCTCGTTCCCGCGCCAGCGGACCGAACCGTTCCTGTGCCTGGCCGATTTCCTGAAACCGGTCGAAAGCGGCGTCATGGATGTTGTCGGCTTCCTCGTCGTCACGGCCGGACGAGGCGTGCGCGGGCTGGCGGAAGAGGCGAAAGAGCGGGGCGACTACTTCCGCTCGCACGCGCTGCAGGCGCTCGCCCTCGAGACGGCGGAAGGGCTTGCGGAGCGCGTCCACCAGATGATGCGCGACGTCTGGGGATTCCCGGACCCGCCGGAAATGACGATGAAACAGCGGTTCGCGGCCCGCTATCAGGGCATCCGGGTGTCGTTCGGCTACCCGGCCTGCCCGAACCTGGAAGACCAGGAGAAGCTGTTCAAGCTCATGCATCCGGAGGATATTGGCGTGGAACTGACGGAAGGGTATATGATGGAGCCGGAAGCGTCGGTCAGCGCGATGGTGTTCGCGCATCCGGAAGCCCAATATTTCAACGTGGACAAATGACGGACCAATCCCCCGCACGGCAGCGTGCGGGGGATTTCTCGATCACCGGACCCGCGGCCGAGTAGGCTCGACGGCGATCGGCCACACTGGATACGGAGGTGTGTCGGATGGAACTGACCATGCTCGGAACGGCGGCCGGACGGCCGGCGGAAGGACGGAACGTGACGGCGGCGGCGCTTGTGATGCCGCCGCAGCGCGGCACGTTCTGGCTGTTCGACTGCGGCGAAGGGACGCAGCATCAGCTGCTCCGCGCCGGATTGAAGCTCTGCAAGCTGGAGCGCATCTTCGTGACGCACCTGCACGGCGACCATGTCTTCGGGCTTCCGGGGCTGCTCGGCAGCCGTTCCTCGATGGGCTGCGAAACGCCGCTCACGCTTCACGGCCCGCGGGGCATCCGGCACTGGCTCGAGACGACGTTCACCGTCACGGGGGCCCATGTGCATTACGAGCTGGAGATCCGGGAAATCGACGGCGACGGCGGAGTCGTCCATGAAGATGACCAATTTACGGTCACGGCCGCGCCGCTGAACCATCGGATCGCCTGCTACGGCTACCGGATCGAGGAGCGGCCGAGGCCGGGAAAGCTGGACGCCGCGAAGCTGGCCGAACTTGGCGTGCCGCAGGGGCCCCTGTATGCGCAGCTCAAGCGGGGAGAGGATGCGACGCTGCCGGACGGCCGCGTCATCCGCGCCGCCGACGTCGTCGGACCGCCGATTCCGGGGCGGATCATCGCCATCCTCGGCGATACGACGCCGTGCGATGCGGCGGTCAGGCTGGCCGAAGGCGCCGATCTCGTCGTGCACGAAGCGACGTTCGAAGCGGCGCTCGCCGACAAGGCGGCCGAATACGGGCACAGCACGACGGCGGAAGCGGCGCGCACCGCGCGCGATGCGCGGGCCGCGCGGCTCCTGCTCACGCATTTCAGCGGCCGCTACCGGGACGAAGATCTGCCGCGGCTGGAAGCGGAAGCCCGGGAAGTCTTTCCGTCATCCGCCGCGGCCCGCGATTTCCTCACCGTTCAGCTGCCGCACAAGCGGAGAACTTGACGCAATCAGCGGCGTCAGCAATCGCACTGACGCTGATGGTTCGCTTCGTCACGGATTTCGGCGCGAAGATTTTCGAGGCTTTCCCGCCGCCGTTCGTTCTTCGCTTCAATCCGTCCCCGCTCTTCATCGCCGATTTCGCTCGCATGCTCGTCGAGATAGTCTTCCGCTTCCCGCATGTTGCGGATCGTGTTCGTGATTGCCCGCTGCAGGCGGGGTACATTGTCTTCGCGATTGTCCGGTTTGGCTACGGCTTCATCACCTCGTCAAGAATTTGACCGCTTCCCGGCAGGGCAAGCCCGAGAACGCGGTTTTACGCGAATAGGATGGATCGCACGCGAGGCGCTTATGACCTGAAGCGCTTCGGAATCGCCGGGAAAGCGGGCCAATCGTTGTCACAAACAAGAAGGCTCCTCCTGCGGACATGCCGGCGAAGCGAAGCATTGCAGGGCGAACATATATTCTGTACAATGGAGTAAATGTGTTTATCGCATGGGAGCAGATGCCATGAACCGCTTGACCGGCAAATTCGACAATCTGGACGAATGGCTGAACGATCTTCGCAGCCGCCCCGAGATCATGAACAACGTCACGCACTGGGAGACGATTCCGGCGCGCGAGGCGGTGTACGCGCCGCTGCCGCGCGGATTGCACCCCAAGCTGGAGGCGGCGCTCCGCGCGAAGGGGATCGACCGGCTTTATTCCCACCAGGCGTCGGCCTTCGAGGCCGTGCTTGCCGGCCGGAACATCGTGACGGTCACGCCGACCGCTTCCGGCAAGACGCTCTGCTACAACCTGCCCGTCCTGCAGGCGCTGCTGGAGGACAACAGCGTGCGGGCGCTCTACCTGTTCCCGACGAAGGCGCTCGCGCAGGATCAGGTCGCCGAGCTGCAGCAGCTGGCCGATCTGATGGAGGCGGACATCAAGACGCATACCTACGACGGCGACACGCCCCCGACGGTCCGGCAGGCGATCCGGAACGCGGGGCACATCGTCGTGACGAACCCGGACATGCTCCACGCCGCGATTCTGCCGCACCATACGAAATGGGTCAAACTGTTCGAGAACGTGAAATATATCGTGCTGGATGAGCTGCACGCCTACCGCGGCGTCTTCGGCAGCCACGTCGCGAACGTCATCCGGCGCCTCAGACGGATCTGCCGGTTCTACGGCTCGAACCCGATCTTCCTCTGCGCCTCGGCGACGATCGACAATCCCGGCGAGCACGCGGAGCGGCTCATCGGCGACAAGGTGCAGGTCATCGACAACAACGGCGCGCCGTCCGGCGAGAAGCATTTCATCTTCTACAACCCGCCGGTCGTCAACCAGCAGCTCGGCATCCGGCGCAGCAGCGTGCTCGAGACGCAGCGGCTCGCCGCGATGCTTCTCCGCCAGGGGGTGCAGACGATCGTCTTCGCCCGCAGCCGCGTCCGGGTCGAAATTCTGCTGACCTACCTGCAGGACGCGGTGAAGCAGCTGCCCGGCGGCAAGCAGATCCGCGGCTACCGCGGCGGCTACCTGCCGAAACAGCGGCGCGAGATCGAACGCGGCCTGCGCAATGGCGAGATCCTCGGCGTCGTCAGCACGAACGCGCTGGAGCTCGGCATCGACATCGGCCAGCTGCAGGCGTGCGTCATCAACGGCTATCCGGGCACGATCGCGAGCACCTGGCAGCAGTCGGGCCGGGCCGGCCGCCGGCACGGGACAGCCGTGACGTTCCTCGTCGCGAGCAGCAACCCGCTGGACCAGTATGTGATCCAGAACCCGGAATTCTTCCTCAACCGGCCGCCGGAGCGCGCGCTCATCCATCCCGACAACCTGCTCATCCTGATCGACCACGTGAAATGCGCGGCCTACGAGCTGCCGTTCGAGAAGGGCGAAACGTTCGGCGGCGAGAAGCTCGAGGACATGCTGGAGTTTCTCGTCGAGGAGCAGGTGCTCCACCGGGTGAAGGACCGCTGGTACTGGATGGCGCAGTCGTTCCCGGCGAACAACATTTCGCTCCGCTCGGCGGCGCAGGAGAATTTCGTCATCATCGACATCACGAACGGCAGCCGCGTCATCGGCGAAGTCGACCGGTTCAGCGCGCCGACGCTCATCCACGAGGAAGCGATCTACATCCACGAAGGCGTGCAGTACCAGGTGGAGAAGCTCGACTATCCGGAGAAAAAAGCTTACGTCCGCGAAGTGAGCGTCGATTATTTCACCGATGCGAACATGGCCGTGGAACTGAAGGTGCTCCATGTCGACCGGGAAAAGGAGAGCGGCGGCATCGTGCGGCAGTACGGCGAAGTGACGGTGAACGCGCGGCCGACGATTTTCAAAAAAATCCGCCTCCGCACCCACGAGAACATCGGTTCCGGACCGATTCATCTGCCCGAGGAAGAACTGCATACGAGCGGCTATTGGTTCTCGTTCAGCGAGGAGGCGGCGGCGCGCCTCGGAACGAATGCGATGCAGAGCGCGCTGCTCGGCATTGCGAACGTGCTCATCCACATCGCGCCGCTCTACCTGATGTGCGATCCGTTCGACATCCGCGTCTATCCGCAGGTGAAGTCGGTGCACATGAAGCGGCCGACGATCTATTTCTACGACCGCTATCCCGGCGGCATCGGCCTCTCCGAGCGGCTGTTCGAATTGCACGACGAACTGCTTGAACGGGCGAGGCAGCTCATCCGCGGCTGCACCTGCCTGAGCGGCTGCCCGGCCTGTGTCGGGCCGATCGAGGAGGTCGGCCTGCTCGGCAAGAGCCAGGCGCTGCAGCTGCTCGAGGAAACGGCGGTGGGGGCGCCGTGAGCAGTCTGCGCGAGCGGATGAACCGGCTGCGCGGTTCGGCCGGCGCGCAGCCGGGCGGCGGGGGAGCGAGCCCGAACGGAACAGGCGGGGGGCAGCCGGAATGCCGGCAGCCGGATGCAGCCGGGGGCGTACCGGCGCCGGAGGCCGGCGATCTTCGGCACGCGGACAGCGTCAGCCCCGCACTCGACCCGGCGTGGACGGCGCTCGGCGTGACGCGCCTCGTCAATGAAGCCGGCGAATGCCTTGTCCGCCGGATCGACTATCCGCTCGATCACCGGCACGGCTTTCACCGGCTCGATGAACTGGCCGAATGCGCCCATGCGCTGGCCGCGCTGTGCAGCGGCGGCAACGGCCCCGCGCCCGCGCCGGAGGCCGAGCGCATCCTGTTCCTCGACCTGGAGACGACCGGGCTGGGCGTCGGCGCGGGCAACGTGCCGTTCATGACCGGCATCGGATACGTCGAAGGGGACCGGTTCGTCATCGAACAGACGCTGATCCGCCATCCGGCGGAAGAACGCGCGATGCTGGAAGAACTGCGCGTGAAGCTGGCGGAACGTCCGTATCTGGCCACCTACAACGGCCGGACATTCGACTGGCCGCTCCTGAAAGGCCGGTTCATCATGAACGGATTCGGCCGCAGCGCGGCGGCCGAACCGTGGCATCTCGATTTTCTCCATCCTTCGCGCAGCATCTGGCGCAACACGCTCGCTTCGCTCCGCCTCAGCCATGTCGAGGAAGAGCGGCTCGGCATCGTCCGCTCGGGCGACGTGCCGGGTTCGATGGCGCCGGCGATCTATTTCCGGTTTCTGCAGGACGAAGATCCCGAGCCGCTGGGCGGCGTGTTCCGGCACAACGAGCTGGACATGCTGTCGCTTGCGTGTCTCGCGATCCGCTTCGGCCGCCTGCTGTCCGGCGGCCTCGGCCGGCATGTGCCGCTGCCGGAGGAAGACGAGGAACTGCTGCGCACCGGGCTTTGGCTCGATCGGATGGGATGCGCGGAGGAAGCGGAAGCGCTGTTCGAGCGGCTGGCCGGCCGGGAGACGGCCGGCCCCTGGTGTCTGCCGCTGGCAGCGCGCGACAAGAAATGTGGAAATTGGCGCCGCGCTGTGCTATTGTGGCAGAAGGCGGCGCTTGCCGCCGAGCGTCAGGGGTGGGCTTCGGGCGAAGCGCACATCGAGCTGTCGATGTACTACGAACATCGGGCCAAAGATTATAAGCAGGCGCTCCGCTACGCCTCGGCCGCGCTGGAGCTCGCCGCGCGGCGGGCGTCCCTCGGCCGCTTCGACGCGAAGAAGCGCGCGGAGCAGGACGCGATCCGCAGGCGGATCGAGCGGCTGACGAAGAAGGCGGGGCGGATCGAGGCCTGACGACCCATTACGTCCGCAGAGCTGCGGATGGATAGAACTTACGGAACGAAAGAGGAATGACCATGCCGGAATGGCCGGAAATGGAACATTATCGCAAACTGCTCATGGAACGGATCGGCGGACAGCGGATTGTCGGCGTTGAGATCGTGCGTCCGCAATCGATCAATGCCGCCCCCGGCGAGTTCGCGCGCGAGACGATCGGATCGGCCGTCTGGTACGTGGAGCGCCGGGGCAAATATCTCATCTTCCATCTCGACAACGGCAAACGGCTGCTGCTGCACCTGATGGCCCAAGGCTCGCTGTTCTTCGGCACCGAAGAGGAGCGGCCGGACCGCACGGCGCAGATTACGCTCCAATTTCCGAACGGCAATCTTTATTTCATCGGGCTGCGGCTCGGCTACCTGCACCTGCTTTCCGTGAAGGATGCGGCCGGCCGCCTCGCGGAGCTGGGCCCCGACCCGATGGACCGCCGGCTGGACGCCGCGGCTTTCGCGGCGCGGTTCGCGGGCAAGCGCGGCATGCTGAAACCCGCGCTCACCGATCAGTCCAACGTCGCCGGCATCGGCAACTGCTACGCCGACGAAATGCTGCACAAGGCGGGCATCCGCCCGGACGTGCCGGTGCCGCAGGTCGATGCGGCCGGCTGGCAGCGGCTGCATGGCGCGATGCGGACGGTGCTGGAGGAAGCCGCGGCGCACGGCGGATACATGGAGATGCCGCTGTACGCGGGGGACACGCGGACAGGCAAGGCCGCCCAACTGCTGCAGGTGTACGACCGGGAAGGGGAACCGTGCCCGAAGTGCGGCGGCGCCATCGTGAAGACCGAAGTGTCCGGCCGGAAGACATTCTTCTGCCCGGTTTGCCAACCGGAACCTTGATCCATGCGGATCGGCTGTCATGTGAGCATCCGCGGCGGCTACGCGGAAGCGGCCGTCCGCGCGGCCAGGCTCGGATGCACGGCATTCCAATATTTTCCGAAAAATCCGCGCGCCTTGGGGCTAAAGGCGTTCGACCGCGCCGACGCCCGCCGCTGCGCCGAATATTGCCGCGAGCGCGGCATCGTTTCGATCGCGCACGCGCCGTATCCGGTCAACCTGGCGGCGGAGCGGCCGGAGCAGCGCGCGCGCATGGCGGCATCGCTCCTGAATGACCTGGAAATCGCCGAAGCCAACGGCTCGATCGGCGTTGTCGTCCATTTCGGCATTTACAAAGGCGCGGACCCGCTTGCCGGCTACCGGCTCATCATCGAGGCGCTGAATGCGGTGCTCGGACGGTGGGAGGGCGCCGCGAAGCTGCTCCTCGAGAACCAGGCCGGCGACCACGCGCCGATGGGGACGACGCTCGAAGAGCTTGTCCAGATTCGGCGGCTGTGCGCCTATCCGGAACGCGTCGGTTTCTGCCTCGACACCTGCCACCTGTTCGCCAGCGGCCAGTGGAACGGCCGGAATGAAGCGGAATGGTGTCGCCGGGCGCGGGAGCTGGGGTACTTCGATCATCTGGCCGCCGTGCATGCGAACGATTCGCTCCACGAGAGCGGGCGGCGGATCGACCGCCACGCGCCGCTCGGCGCGGGCCGGATCGGAGCGGACGGCTTCCGCCGGCTGCTGGCCGCGCCGGAGCTGAGCAGCCTGCCCGTCATACTCGAGACGCCGGAGACGGACGAACTGCCGCTGGACCGGCAAATGCGGCTGCTCAGGGAATGGATGGGAGAGAAGAAGCAATGATTCACGTTTTTCTGGACGATTACCGTCCCTGCCCGCCGGGATTCGTCGCCGCGAAGTCGGCGGAAGAGTGCATCCTGCTGCTGGAAGCGGAAGAGGTGGACATCCTGTCCCTCGATTACGACCTCGGCTGGGGAAATCCGACCGGGCTTGACGTGGTGCGGTACATCGCGGACAACGGCCGCTACCCGCGCCGCATCTACATGCATTCGTCCAGCCCTTCGGGCCGGGAGCGGATGTACCAGGTGCTCCGGTCGGCATTGCCGCCGGGCGTACACCTTTCGCACTGTCCGATGCCGGACAGCGTGGCGGCCGAGGCGGCCGGAAAGCGGGTATAGCATGGAAGGAGACTGCCCAATATGATCAGGCTTCAACAAGTCACCTGGCGGCGCGAGAACCGCGACATTCTCAAAGGCGTGGATCTGCACGTCCGCCCGGGCGAACATTGGGTCATCCTCGGCCGGAACGGCTGCGGCAAGACGACCATACTCGAAATGATCACCGGATACCTGTTCCCGACTTCGGGCACGGTCGAGGTGCTCGGCCATCGCTACGGCCGGGTCGATGTGCGCGAAGTGCGGAAGAAGATCGGATACATCAGCCAGTCGCTCGTCGAGAAAATGAGCCTTTCCGACCCCGTGTGGGAAGTGGTCGCGACGGGCGAATACGCGTACCTGCGCTTCTACCAGACGATCGATCCCGATGTCGTCCGCAAGGCGCATGACATGCTCGAACGCCTCGGCATCGCCCATCTGGCGAACCAGCCGTTCGGCACGCTGTCGCAGGGCGAGCGGAAGAAGGCGCTGCTCGCGCGGGCGCTGATGGCGGAGCCCGAGCTGCTCATCATGGACGAAGCTTGCGCCGGGCTCGATCTGTACGAGCGGGAGAAACTGCTGGCCGACCTGAACCGGCTCGGCAACCTTGCGAAAACGGTGCTCTACGTGACGCACCATATCGAGGAAGCGATCCCGCTGTTCACCCACGCGGCCATCGTCCACGACGGACGGATCGCCGCCGCCGGACCGAAGCGCGAGGTGCTGACCGGCGAGACGCTCAGCCGGGCCTACGAACTGCCGATCGAAGTCGACTGGGTGTACGACCGGCCGTGGATCCGGACGCAAGGGGCCGGGGTCCGGACATGACGCGCTTCATCTGCACGGCCAACCACGGCTTTGCGCCGTACGCCATGGAAGAGCTCAGGCGGCTGCTTGGGCAGGCGTCTTTCCGGATGGTCGTGCCGGGCGAAGTGTTCGAACTGTCCGCGGAGAACGGCCGGGACGAGATT
>Ga0310832_101498_pt1 | contig 10150 bp, 7 predicted proteins | sample WT_ome_7_FD_201303 | JGI IMG/M metagenome (GOLD analysis project Ga0310832, IMG submission 201303) | Sorghum-adapted microbial communities enriched on wild type (WT) sorghum from Joint BioEnergy Institute, Emeryville, California, United... ...
ATAAAGCGAACGGGCTCTAAGGCCGCATTTTTTGTATAAGAAAAACCGTAAATCAGACAAGCCGTGATAAAGGCGCCGATAAAGGCGGCGATAGGCAAAATATAGGTAAAACTATCGTGATTGACAGGTGCGAAAAGAAAATAAACGGCAACCGCTACCCCTGCTCCAGAATTAATGCCAATCACGCCGGGGTCTGCCAGGTCGTTTCTTGACAGATTTTGCAAAATAGCCCCTGAAGCAGCAAGCGCCATGCCAGAAAGCAGCGTAATGAGAAGTCGCGGCAGGCGAATGTCAAAAATGACAAATTCGTCCATAGGGTTTCCGTGGCCGATCAAGGCCAAAAGCGTTTGGGCATACGAAAGCGATGCGCTGCCAATGCTTAAACCGGTTAAACCGGTCAATAAAATTAAAAGCACCAATAATAAAATGATCCGCCTCTGCTTTTTTAACAAAGAAGTTGCCATCATGAGCGAAGCTGACCCCCTTTGCGCACGACATATAAAAAGAAAGGCAATCCTAAAATCGTGATAATGGCGGCAACGGGAGTCTCATAAGGAGCGTGGATGGTTCGCCCCAAAAGGTCCGCGAGCGACATGAAACTTGCCCCGAATAATGCGGAGATAGGAATGACAAACCGATAATCCGTACCGACAAACGGCCGGACGAGGTGCGGAATCATTAACCCGATAAAAGCCATATTGCCAACGAGCGCAACAGCACAACCGGTTAGGATAATGACAATAATCAGCAGTAAAATTTTTATTTGAAGCGTCTTTTGCCCGACGGCAATCGCTACTTCTTCATTCAGGCTTAGTATAGTGAGCTGCCTCGACAAGGCGACCGCCAAAAAAAGCCCGATCAAAATAATCGGCGTAATGATCTGAAGTTGATGCCAAGTAGTACCGACGAGACCCCCTGCCGTCCACATGGAGACGTCTTTAGAAATTTTAAATGTGAGCGCGACACCTTGGGCGATGGCTTCAAGAAAAGCCGTGATGGCTACCCCTGCTAAAACCATGCGCACAGGGGAGAAGAGGCTCTTTTTCACGGCACCGATGCCAAAAACCATGAGACCGCCGGCCGCTGCCCCGATGAAACAGGCGACCGTCAACCATAGATATGATGCGGTCGGAACAAAGGCCATGGTGACTGCAAGTGCGGCATTCGCACCGGCTGTCAACCCGAGTAACCCAGGGTCGGCGAGCGGGTTACGCGTTAATCCTTGAATGATGGCACCGGAGACAGATAGGGCCGCCCCGACAAGAATAGCACCAATTTCCCGCGGCAGCCGAATTTCCCGAAAAATATTAAAGGTTTCATTCGTTTTATGGGAGAAAAAGGCATGGAACACTTTAGCCATGTCCAAATCCGCTGCGCCGAATGTTAACGCCAAAATAAAGGTAACGATAAGAAGGATTAAAGCGATGAAGAGTTTATATGTAAAAGAAAATGCATGCATGAAACCACTCATCTTTTTCTTGATTTTTGTTAAAAAGAGGAATTCCATTTTAAGAATTCCTCTTTTCTATTATTCACCGAGAAAAGCTTTTTTGAAAAAATCCAGTTGGTATTCCAATGAAATGGGATCGTTAAAGTAAAACGCTTTGGCATTGACGGTGTAAACATGACCGTTTTTCACGGCAGGGATATTTTTATAGGTGTCGGTCGTCATAAAGGAAGCATCCGCGTTTGGGTTTTTGCTGAAAATGACGTAATCTCCGCAGTACTCCGGCAAAACTTCAGGCGAGATGGCAAACCAGCCGGGTTTTAGCGCATCCCTTTTCACGGCTTTGGGCATGTTCAACTTCATTTCTTGATAGAGGGGTTCGGTGCCGCGCGCCCAGTTATTGCCAAAAACGTAGAGCTGTTTCCCGGAATTTTCAATGACGGAAACCGTCGCATCCTCACCGATTTTCGCTTTGATTTCTTTCCCAAGTGCTTCGGCGCGTTTTTTATAATCGGCGACCCAAGCTTTGGCTTGTTTTTCTTTATTTAAAAGCTTGCCGATTTCAATGAATTGGTTCAAATAGTCCAATTTGCCGTACGTATAGGTCACGGTCGGTGCAATTTTTTTGAGCTTATCAATATTTTTTGTCGTGGACAGGCCGATGATCAAATCGGGTTTCAGCGCAATAATTTTTTCAATGTCATTTTCAGAAACGGCTTCAACCCCTTTTAAAGCCTCTTTAAAATTAGGGTTGTCTTTCGCGTATGAGTCAACACCAATGAGCGGGGCGCCTAATTTTAGAACGTCACCGGTAAAGGTTGATAAAACAATGACGCGTTTCGGATGGGTCGGCACTTCCACCGGGCCGTTTTCCGATTGGTATGTGACCGTTTTCGGAGCGGTACTTTCGGATTTGGAATCATTGTTTTGACCACAAGCGCTAAATAACAGCACTGCCGGCAAGAGGAGTAAAAGCATCAGTTTTCTATACATAATCGGTTTCTCCTTTAATTAGATTGTAAGTCGTGCAGAGCGGTTTTCCCGTCAATGGGTCAGTGCCAATCACAGCTTCAATGTGAAAAACTTCTCTTAGAACATCTGCCTGAATGACGTCTTCACATGTCCCGGCTTTGACGATGCGGCCGTTTTTTAAAGCGATAATGTAATCGCAAAAGCGCGCCGCTTGATTAATATCGTGCAGAACCATGACGATCGTCCGTTGCTGTTCGTCATTCAGCCGCTTTAACAGCTCCAAGACTTCTAACTGGTGAGCAATATCCAAATAAGTCGTTGGTTCATCAAGAAAAATGACATCGGTTTCTTGAGCGAGTGCTAAAGCAATCCAGACCCTTTGCCGCTGCCCCCCGGAAAGAGCATCGACCGGATGATTTTTGAAGGCAGAAACACCTGTCACTTCGAGCGCCCAGTGAATGACGTCACGGTCCTTTTGTGTCAGATGACCAAAACCTTTTTGATAAGGATAGCGCCCGTAAGAAACGAGCTCGCCGACGGTTAATCCTGCCGGACACTCTGGTGATTGAGGGAGGATGGCCATTTTTTTGGCAAGCTCTTTGGTTTTAATTTCCGTGATGCGCTTTCCGTCAATGATAACGGATCCGGATTGAGCAGCAATGATCCGCGTCATGGCTTTTAAAAGCGTAGATTTTCCGCAGCCATTCGCGCCGATGATCGCTGTGATGCGATTTTCCGGTATTTGAACCGTTAAATCCTCGACGATGGTGCGCTCACCGTAACCAATATGTAGATTTTCCGTATATATTTGAACCATGTTTTTCCCTCAAATCATAAAAAAATATTGATAACAATTATCAATATCATTTATAATATGATTATAGTGAGAATGTTTCTCATTTGTCAATTGATTTTTTTATACGGCTTGGGGGATCGACAATGAACGAAATGAACGTTTTTGACGTGACGGTGATCGGCGGGGGACCAGCGGGGTTATTCTCGGCCTTTTACAGCGGTTTAAGGAAAATGAAAACAAAAGTTATCGAGTACCATCCATATCTCGGCGGGAAAGTCCGCCTTTATCCGGAAAAAACGATTTGGGATGTCGGTGGGCTTCCTCCCGTTACGGGCGCCGATCTTATTGATAATCTAGTCGCACAAGGGCTGACATTTCAACCGGAAGTCGTTTTAAATGAAAAGATTGTTGCGATTCAAAAACAGGATGGTCTATTTGTGCTCGAAGCGGCATCTGGGCGTAAGCATTACTCCAAAACCGTCATCGTCGCTGTCGGCAGCGGCATTTTAAAACATACCAAACTGGATGTTGCTGGGGCGGAGCGTTTTGAACATAGCAATTTACACTACACCGTGACATCACTTGAAGACTTCAGGGATCAAACGGTTTTAATCTCGGGCGGCGGCAATTCCGCGATTGATTGGGCCGTCGAATTGGAGCCTTATGCGAAAAAAGTGTATATCGTCTGTCGCGGTGAGGAGCTTTGCGGCCACGAAGCGCAAATCACACATATCATGAACAGTTCGGTGGAATGTTTACCGCAAACAACTATTACGAATCTGATCCCTGCGGTAAATGAAGACAGAATCCAACAGGTAGAATTAACAAGGAACGGCAGCGATGTTTTTCGTGTAGACGTGGATGCGGTCATCGTCAATCACGGTTTTGACATGGATACCGAACTCCTCAAAAATGCTGAACTAGGCCTAGAGCTGGTGGATGATTATTTTATAAAAGGAACAGCGAAATGCGAATCCACAGTGCCCGGTTTATTTGCTGCTGGTGACATTCTTCATTATGATGGTAAATTAAACTTGCTCGCCGGCTGCTTTCAAGACGCCGCGAACGCTGTCAACCAAGCCAAAAAATATATTGAACCTGATGCAGAAGCCTTTGCCATGGTGTCCTCACACAACGAAGTGTTTAATGAACTCAATAAAAAATGGAAGCAATCGACACAAAAGGCACAGAGTCATGTTCTTCAAAAAGCATAACATTTGTATAGATAAAAATCAGACCGAGCGGAAAGCTAGGATCCTATCGGCAGATCTCATTTTGGGGATCGGCCGAAAGGGTCCTTTTTTTCGTTAAAAAGTATAGAGAATTGGCTTAATCTAGCACTACTATCAGGCTGTATGTCGTGCGTAATTCTTGTGCCTAGCCACCCTTGCGCGACTTTTATAGCTCACGATACAAAAAAGTTTGCCAAAACGGCATTAATGCGCATTTTACTGCTGGAAAAGTTATTAAAAATACAGGGATATTCCATAATATGGAATAATTGCAGTAATATTTGTAAAAAACTGGAGCATATGCGCATTTCTATGCCTGATCCTGGGTAAAAGTGCGCAAAAAACAAATTTATGCTCATTTTTCAACTGAAACAGCCGCGAAAATGAGCAGACGCTCCATAATATGGAAGAATCGCAGCTAAAAATGGTAATAACTGGAGCATATGCACGTTTCTAAGCCAGATCCTGGGCAAAAATGCGCAAAAAACGAATTTATGCTCACTTTTTGGACGTAAAGCGCAAGAAAATGAGCAGACGCTCCATAATATGGAAGAATCGTAGCTAAAAATGGTAATAACTGGAGCGTATGCGCGTTTCTAAGCCAGATCCTAGGCAAAAATGCGCAAAAAACAAATTTATGCTCATTTTTCAGCTGAAACAGCCGCGAAAATGAGCAGACGCTCCATAATATGGAAGAATCGTAGCTAAAAATGGTAATAACTGGAGCATATGCGCATTTCTAAGCCAGATCCTAGGTAAAAGTGCGCAAAAACGGGATTTATGTGCACATTTTTGCTTGAAGAGCGTGGTATTTTTCATTTTTGTTTAGCGATGAAAATGAGGATGGGTGAAGAGGTTTTGATTTTATTCAGTTGCCTTTGCAATGTTTGTCGCACTTTGTAGAAAAGACGGAATAGTCGTACAAATGTCGGGATGCTCCAGCCTATGCTCAACCATTTCCTATATTTTTCGGGATAGGCTACAACCTAGTAAGGATTTACTATAAAAATGAAAAATCGTCCGGAATCAAATGTGATGCCATCTCTGAACCTCAATTCTTTATCCTTCTCTCGTTTTATAAAAATGTAAAGGCTTACAAAGTTTTATAGAAATAGTTAAAGATGCTGAAGTCAATGGTTGCACCAAGCTCGAAGGAGGTGGTGTGAGGGTCACAGGAGGTAGAAAATTCCCATCATCAAGCAGGACAAGATCTTAAAAAAGGAGGAATGTAACATTAAAAGGGTATTGAAAAAGGCGGCCACCCTTACTTTGGCTTTTTCTTTAACTCTACTATATTCCAATGTTAGACCACTCGCAGCCAGTGCCGCCGATGAGACTGTTTCTAAAGAAACCCATTTGACGTACCATTGTACGGTTAAACAACCAATTGAGCAAGAATTTGACATGCCGGTCACGATTAAAGGAACGGTCCCCACAGTTGTAGAGCCGGGGGAAGAGGTACCGATCAATAATTCACAGACGACAGTTACTATTCCTATGGTACAAGTTGGTGTTATGAAACTGCTTGGGAACTATGTATCGGGGAAAACGACGAAGTTTGAAATCCAGTCGTTGAATACGGATAAAACGATCAATGTTGCTGACCAAGCGGATCTTGAGATTCCCGAGACGACAATTGACCCAACTTAGGATATGGAACTGACCGTGCCTGATCCGGCTATTAGTGTCAGCGGATTTAAGGCAGGGAAAGAAGGAACTCTGACATTAAGAGCCGGTGAAATCGATACCGTCTTAGTTATTCATGGACCAAAAGATGTTCCGGTTGAAGCTTCCTGTGTGCCAAAGGATGAGGATACAACAATCGCCAAAATTACCATTCAAGAAAAAGCGGTTGATAATCCACCTGAGATAACTTTAAATGGTGACAATCCCATGAAAGTTGAAGTTGGTGATGCATGGAAGGATCCGGGGGCAACGGCCAGTGATGATGTCGACGGGGATTTGACAGATCAGATTAAAGTTTCCGGTGATAAAGTCGATCCTGATAAACTCGGTACTTATAAGGTGACCTATTCTGTCACCGATAGCGCAGGGCATACCACTACCGTTGACAGAACGGTTAATGTTGTGAAACCGGACGGAAGCATTTTATACAGTTGTAACGTCACCCAACCCATTCCTGTAACTTTCACCATGCCAGTCATAGCAAAAGGAGTGGCGCCGGAAACGGTGAAACCAGGTGCGGCTATTAAAATTACCGAGTCCCAATCCATCGTTAAAATTCCGTCTTCTACGGTCGATGTCATGCGTCTGTTACATGCGACATCTGTAACAGGAACGACAGATGAATTTTTACTCCATGCGACAAATAAGGATGCAACCGTTGACGTCGCTGAACAACAAGGCGGCGCTATTCCAATTCCCGAAACGCCAGTACCAGCTGAAGGCCCGATTACCTTGACCGTTCCAGATCATGGAATGGAGGTCACTGGATTTACAGCTGGTGATGAAGGGGTTCTGACCATTAACGCAGGGGAAATTAAGACGACGATGAAGCTTAATGGCGTTCCTGACATTCTTTCGACCACCGTTGCCGTATGTAACCCGATGGACGGTGAAGATACAACAGCTAATACCATCAAAATCGATGGGGAAGCACCGGTCATCACCTTAAACGGGGAAAACCCGATGACGGTTGATTATGGAAGCACTTTTAATGATCCAGGCGCCAAGGCTAATGACAATTTGGATGGCGACATCAGCGACCAAATCGTCGTAACCGGTGAAGTAGACACGCATAAAGTTGGAAGCTATACCCTTACTTATACGGTAAGCGACCGCGCTGGGAATACCGCTACGGCAGAGCGAACAGTGAAAGTTGTTGATAACGAAAAACCGGTCATCACGCTTAATGGCGACAATCCGATGACGGTAGAGATGGGAAGCACATTCGAAGACCCCGGCGCAACGGCAACTGATAATGTTGATGGTGACTTGACGAGTCAAATTCAAGTGACAGGCAGTGTCGATACGAGCCAGTTCGGCACGTACACGTTGACATACTCGGTCACGGATAGCGCCGGAAACACGGCAACGGCCACTCGGACAGTCAACGTCGTGAAGTCAAAGGGTACCATCACTCCGGGTGAAGAAAAGGTTGTTTATCCAGGAGAACAGGTCACGATTGACGGGACCAATATCGTATTGACCATGCCGGAAGACCTGCCGCTCGGTACGACGTTGACCGTAACGGACGTAAGCAACTCCGACGCTGTGTCGAAAGCGGAAGGTTTAGAGCTTGCCGGGCATGTGTATCAATTTGACTTCACTTATCCAAATGGTCAAGCACCAAAAGGTACCTTTACCTTGACCATGGGGTATGATACCGGTAAATATTCCTCAGATCAAGTCGATATCTACTATTTCAATGAGGAAACTGGTAAATGGGAAGCTCAACATGGTACTGTTGACGGAGATGCCGGAACGATTACCATCCAACCGAGCCATTTCTCCACATATGGCGTTTTTGCCAAAGTAGATAACAGCGGCGATAACGATGGTGGAGACAATGGTGGCAATGGTGGGGACAATGGTGATAACGGCGGAGGAGATAATGGCAACAATAACGGTGATCAAGGTAACGGTGGGAACACCGGAAATGATACCGGCTCCGGCAATAATAGCAACAATAACTCCGGCAATAACAATGGGGATAACAGCCAAGGTGGTAAACTGCCCAATACAGCGGCTTATAACCCGGTAGGCATCGCTTGCGGCTTTATCATGGCTGCAATTGGCGCCATGTTCGTTTTCCGGAAGAAAAAAACGGCGGAGTAGGGTGAAAAAACGATGAAAAAAGCGGGCTTTGTTCTTCTGTTCATTGGCATCGCAATCATGATGTGGTTTGGATACAGCCAATGGAAAGCGGTGCAATCTGTTCATGGTATAAAAGAAAATGTGACCAAAGCCCAAGACCAGAGTGCAAAAGTGAAAGCACCGACGAATCAGGCAACACGAACCGAAAAAGAAAAACCCCTCCCACATTATAAAACCGGAACCCAAGTCGCCGAACTCGTGATTCCCAAAATTAAAAAAACGTATGATGTGTATTGGGGTACCGATGACAAGACTTTGAAAAAAGGCGCCGGAATGTACGTCAGCAAATGGACCGTCCCACCGGGATATGGCGGCCATACTGTCATCTCAGGCCATAGGGATACGGTTTTTCGACCCCTAAAGGACTTAAAAACCGGTGACAAATTGTATGTCCGTTATAAAGGTGTGGACTATGAATATAAGATCCAAAAAATTTGGATTACGGATGCCGAAGATCGAACCGTTATTGTCAAAAAGGATCATCCGACTTTGACGCTAACCACGTGTTACCCCTTTTACTATGTGGGAAACGCTCCGGACCGTTACATCATCCAAGGCGAATTGGTGAAAAAAGGCGAATTGCTTAAGAAAAGCCAACTCTGACGTCCAGTCAGAATTTTAGTGAACACACATACTGCTTGGGTTGTGGTATGTGTGTTCTTTTTCGAAGGGAGATTTCTATGAGACGTCTGAAATCTATTCTATCCATTTTCATTCTCATGCTGTTTCTCTTTCCGTTTTCAGCACGAGCCGAAAGCGCCCCTGTAAAGCCCGTTCTTAACTACGTAGCATTAGGTGATTCACTGGCAGCCGGCTTCCTAAATTCCGGGACAATCGGAAATGGGTATCCCGTTTTTATTAAACAAAAACTGGAGGAAAATGCCGGTTACACTGTTCAGCTCATCAATGAAGGTGTCGGCGGGTATACAACAACCGACGTCTTAAATCAACTTAATAATGAAAAGGTGAAAGAAGCGATTGGACAAGCCGGGTTAATTACACTGGATATCGGTGCGAATGACATTTTGAAGAAAGTTGGAACCAATCCCGACGTGAGCGATCCTGAGACGGTCACGAAGGTTGTTCAAACGATCCCGGAAATCAAAGCCAATGTACAGCAAATTTTACAACAGATCAAAACGCTCAATCCTAACGCACCGATTTATCTCATGGGGTACTACAATGCCTTACCTTATATCGACGGGCAGCAAGCCATCGTTTTGATGATTAATGGACTGAACGCGGCGCTTCAGGGCGCAGCAGGGACCATGGCGACATTTGTCCCAATCTTTGATTTATTTGACGGCAACTATGAGACCTATTTACCGAACCAAAACAATATTCATCCAAATGAGGCAGGGTATCAAGCGATCGCGGGGCGGTTTGTCGAAACGATTTTACCGAGTTTCATCAAAGAAGTGGAACCGGAAAGCCAAATCGAAGTCAAGGCAAACCAAAGAATCTTTATTAAAGGCACGAAAACCGTGCTCACTATGCCGGCTGATTTACCGAATGGCACCCAACTGTACGTAAAAAAGGTACAGACCGATGCAGTCGAAGCAGAGAAGGATTTAGAAATAGCCGGAGAAACTTGGGAATTTTCAGTCATCTATCCGGATGGCAAATGTCCAGCGCAATCTTATCACTTGACCATGGGATATGATAAGGAACAATTTGAATCGGAGCAGGTGGATATTTACGCTCTGGATCATGGCCAATGGGTGAAACAAAATGGGTTAGTGAACGAAGCAGATGGAACGGTGACCGTTAACGCTTCAACGCTTACCAGCTTTGCTATTTTCGCCAAAGCACCGGAAACTTCAGATGGCAATGGCGGAACAAATGACGGAGGCAACCAAAACGGAA
>Ga0310832_101499_pt1 | contig 10147 bp, 9 predicted proteins | sample WT_ome_7_FD_201303 | JGI IMG/M metagenome (GOLD analysis project Ga0310832, IMG submission 201303) | Sorghum-adapted microbial communities enriched on wild type (WT) sorghum from Joint BioEnergy Institute, Emeryville, California, United... ...
TCCATAATTTCCTTCACCGGTGTACCAGACATTTTCATTTCAATTGCCTTCATTTTAACTTCTAGGGGGATAACTAACTCTTGTTCCCAATGAAAAAAACACCTCCAAGGTTGTCTCCATATCTTACGACATGGGCAAATTTTCTTGAAGGTGTTTTTATTTGTCCCACACTATGGGGTCAGTCCCTGACTTTCCATCCGAGCGATTTAGTCAAATTACAGCCCCAATAAGTTCTACTTGAAAGGATCACTTACAACCTCAAGTTGGACTATTATTATTTTTTGCTTAAAACATACTCTTTAAGGTCATCAAATTTATCCTTGTTTTCTTTTGCCCATTGTACTATGTCAGTCATTTTCAAGGACTTCGTTTGACTATCCGGAACCAAAGACTGAACTGCTGGGAAAAGTTCAGTTTTACCTGCCTCAAGTTGGTCAATAATAAATGGCACAGCAGGAAGACCCAGTTTTTTTAGAGAAGTAATTTTCTCATCTTCAGTTAATTCAGAATTAGCGATTTTTTCAACTTCTTCAGGAAGTGTCTTAAGTTTTGCCTTCCATTTCTCCGAGAACTTGTCTCCAATATCCCAAGCTGTACTTTCCTCTTCTTTGAGGTTTACTTTTGTGATTTCTTCGATAGCAACTGAAAAAATGTAATCAAAAAGACCGCTTCCTTCACTTTCATCGATTTTCTTTTCTAAAATTGGAACAGCATCTGTTCCGAGATTTACAATATTTGCATACTCTTCGCTGTTCTTGATGTAATCATAGGGATTACTACTCATGGCTAATTCAGTTTTATTAGTGACTTCCGTTTGTAACTGTTCGGCCAAGCTGTTAAGGTTTTGGTTAATTTGCTTCTCAACGGATGCATTAGCACGTACCGCGTATAAAGAAGAAGTAACAGCAAAACCGAGGGCGAACATTCCAATAAGTAACTTTTTGTTCACTTCGATCACCTCACTATATATTATATACTATTCATTACTTGTATACTTGCAACGCAGATCCGTATATGGAAGATGTGTAAGGGTCCCATCCTAAAGATTGGAGTCTCTCCAATTGGCCCCATTTTGCGTTAGAATAGTTAGTTCCTTCCGCTTTGGAAAAATGAGTGATATTGCTGGTCGACGTGCCATATGCAATAATTTTCACATTAGAAGCACTAGAACTGTATGGGTAAGGATTATACATTCGGGAAGTCATGTAGTCATTTGCTTCTTTCAATGTAGGGTTACTTGATCCCCAAGGCCAGATCCACTGACGTGTGTCTCCTAACGCATATGCTAAACAGTTATAGTTAGGAGTTGCAGCAGCCAGATAATAATAATTGCCCGGTGTTTTAACCATGGATTCATATGTCTCTTTTGGAGCAACAAATAAATTACTATCGTAGCCTGCAAAAGCAACCACTCCCCCTGCACAGAAAAATGCAATGGACACTAGTCCACTAACAAGGTGTTTCTTAAGCTTCATAAACTACCCTTCCTCTCAGAATAAATTTTAAAATATTTACAGCTTTGTTATGAATTGTGATGACATCCCCAGTTGTCCTTACTTAGCACGTAATCTCAGTGTATTTTTGAGGGTCTTGATAGGTATTGTACTAGATCGAATGATACAAGGAGTAAAATTAAAACACCACGAACAGTAGAATATTCCCCATATCCCTACTAACCTCCTTTTCTTAGTTTATTTGAATATATTATTGTAATCACAACTATAATTTACCATATATTTCATCCGGACCAAAGCAGCGATTTTTCGGTATCCATAGCGATATTTATGCCGGATTCGGAGTTCGCAAATTTTCACTACCATGTGGTTCTCGAGTTTATTTTCCCCCTTGCCTTCAAGCGATAGTAAGTGGCGCGAGGGATTCCGATCCAGGCGCAAGCTTGTTGCACACTCACTTCTCCTCGAATCGACTCAATCCACTCTATTACAATCTTTGACGATGCCCCCTCTCCATCTCGTTGTACTTTTTTAGCAGCTCTAGTTGTTGTTTCAAAAACCGGTTCTCCGCCTTAACCTTCCCTAATTCCGAGGTATGTTCGGGTCCTTTGCCATAGCTGTATTGTTTACCTACTGGCTGCTCTAAACGGTTCTGCTCGCCATTGCGATACCATCTCATCCAAGTTTCCGCTTGTGTCTTATTTCGGATATTTAATTGCTCCATAATTTCCTTCACCGGTGTACCAGACATTTTCATTTCAATTGCCTTCATTTTAACTTCTAGGGGGATAACTAACTCTTGTTCCCAATGAAAAAAAACACCTCCAAGGTTGTCTCCATATCTTACGACATGGGCGAATTTTCTTGAAGGTGTTTTTATTTGTCCCACACTATGGGGTCAGTCCCGTCAATGGATTCACTCTGCTTTTTGCGATTCGATGGCCCAGGGCTGGCGCTCGGTCCGCACCGTCTGCCCAGATTGGACCGCCTGCTCCATCATCAACGACAGGTATTGGTCCTGGGCGGCCTCCGCCAAGCTGTAGAAGGATGGGCCTCCGTGGACGTACTGCCCCATCTTCTCCAAGCTGGTAGCGATCGCGATCTCTTCGTCAGTCAACCGTCCCGGCCGGAACGGGTTCACGTACACCCATTCGGAGCCGGCCAGCACACCTTCGTGGTAATACCCCAAGAGGCTGCCGTTCTGGCCGGCATCCACCCGCCGCAGCTGCAGCTCCACCGGGGTGCGGAAATCGCGAAGGTAGCGAAGCTCCGTCCCGTCGATTTCCCCCCGGACGCCGCGCACCAACACGCGATGACGCCGGATCGGTGAGAAATATTGATCGTAGGTGAAATCGAACAATGCCGTCCGCTCACCGAACCTAAGCAGCGCAATCGTCTGAGACGAAGTGACGATCTGCTCCACCTCCGGCCAGCCTCCGCGGCCGGGGCCTTGAACGAGCGGGGAGGAAATCTGCTCCCCGCGGATTTCCGCCTCCTCGAATCCCGCTCCGAGCAGTTGCCGAATCAGGCTGATGCCGTGATAGCCGTGTCCCGCCGATACCTGCACGTGCGACACCTCGCCCAAGAGACCCGACCGCGCGACGGCAAGGCGGGCCGCATGCATCGGCTGGAACAGGAACTGCTCGGCCACTTGAATTTTCGCCGTAGATCCTACGGTTTCATAGAGTTGGTACAGCCCGGACAGATCGACCGCCGGCGGCGTCTCCGTCAGCACGGGTATGCCCGCTGCAGCGAGCCGAACCAAGTACTCCGGCGTAACCGTCCGAGGCAACGACAACACCACAAAGTCGAAATCCCGCTGCTTCAGGAAGGTCTCCCAATTTGTTGTCACCGGAACGCCCCATACCCGGTTCACTTCCCGGCCTTTTGCCTCGTCCCGCATATAGATGTTGCTCACCTCAAAACGCTCCGGCAGCGCGCGGGCAATCCGCAAATAAAATTCAGCCCGCCAACCGCCGCCAACCATTCCGATCCGCAGCTTGCCTCGATTGTCCATCGTCTCTTTGCTTCCTCCTCAAGTCTGCCAACCCATGCGTCAGACCCGGATCACACACGGATACATCCCCGCCGGAACCCATCGTTAGAAGGGCAACACGACGGCGATAATCAGCGCGAGGATACGCGCCATATTGGTCAGCAGGAAATTTTTCACCGATAAGCCAAACGTAAATTGCTTGGTAGGCTGCGCAGTAAACGTTCGGATATTTTTGGACACTGGCACCACGGTGAGGAGAACCAGCAGCAGTATCAATGGATGAACCCCCAGGATCGCCAGTACAATCACATCCACGTAGGCCGCATAATAGAGCAGCTTAAACAACAGCAGCGCCGGACCTTTTCCAATGTAGATCGGTAAGGTGTAGCGTTTGTTGTCGATATCCTCTTCCATATCGCAAATATTGTTGGCCAGCATGATGTTGGCAATGCCAAGAATCGCCGGTATGGAGATGAGGAAGACCAGCAGCGTCTCCAGCAAATGAACTTGGAGAATCACCGTGCCGCCCTGCAGCGAAAGTGAAGCCAATTGGTCGCCCGCATGGATGTAAGCCGACACAAATATAATAACAAATCCCATGAACAGTCCGGAAAAAATTTCGCCCAGCGGCATCCGGGAGATCGGTATCGGCCCAAAGGAATATAAAATGCCAACCGCAAACGACAACGCGCCCAGCAACAGCAGCAGCCACCCGGTCTGAAGGAACAGCAGCACTCCTGCGGTCACTGCGATCGTGAACAGCAAAATAATCAGTGCCAGCACCGCGGTTGGATTCATGCCGTACTTGACGATGGCATTATGTTTTTCATAGCCATAGCCGTGCTTGCGCTTCGCTTTTTTATAATCCATATAGTTGTTTATCGCCGTCGTGGTCATGTCGAAGCTGAGCAAGGAAATCAGCATGAGCACAAAATGCCAAGGCTCAAACACATGGAACCGGTAAACAGCATAGACCGTGCCAAACAAAAGCGGAATCATGCTTGCGGCCTTCGTCTGGATTTCCACCAGCTTGAGAAATTTGGTGATCGCCATTCTCCATCATCCTCTTTTTATCTAGTTAAAAAGAAGATATCTTACTTTTGAAATAATGGCTGTTGAATATGTCCTTGACAAATGGATTTGAGCGAAATTTCACAAACTGATGTATTCGATTCGTTTGCCATGACCTGAAGGCTTAAGCTAAAATGCAAGTAAGTTGTACCAATACTGTAGAAGAGGGGTTCGCGTATTGTCCATGTTCTCCACAGAAGACCTGATTGGATCTTTGATTTTTCTACTTATCCTCGCTGTGATCGCCGTATTGAATTTGCGTAAAATGAGTTCCGGGGCTTACGATCTCAAGGCGCTGCGCAAACGCGGTCTGGTGTGGACGGAAGTGGCGGTCGCCTTGTTTCTGCTGCAGCTCTTGCTGCGTAAGGGAGACAACCGCTTTCTAGTGGTCCTTGGCATGGTGGTGTTGTTTGCTGCCAGTCAATGGCTCGGAGCGATCTATTTGGAACGGAAAGAAAACCGAGGGGAGAAGAAATAAATCAGCTGGGCAGCGGCAAACCGGAATCAGCGGTCATCCGGATCGTGTCGCCGCCCCGCTTGACATCATACATCGTTGCATCGGCGAGCCGAAGCATATCCTCCAAGCTGGCGTTCCCATCCGGTGACAGACTGATGCCAATGCTGGCCGAGATACTGATCCGTCTTCCCCGATACACATAACCTTCAGCCAGGCTGGATCGAATGCGGTCCAGCACTTTTAATACCCCGTCCTCCTGCAAGTTCACCAGCAGGATCACGAATTCATCCCCGCCCAAACGGCAAACCATATCCTGTGCCCGGACCAGGGAAACCAGCCGGCCTGCGATATGCTTCAACAATTCATCCCCGGCTTCATGGCCGTAGGTGTCGTTCACTTCCTTGAAATTGTCCAGATCCAGGAACATCAGGGCGACCGGCTCTCCTCGCCCCTGTGTTTCTTCGTATTTCGCATTAAATTTTGCCCGATTGGCAAGTCCCGTCAGCTCGTCATGATAGGCCAGGAATTGAATTTTTTCCTCTAGCTGCTTCCGTTCCGTGATATCAATAACGACCCCTTCCAGCCTTACGAGATGCCCATGGTTGTTGAAATACGGCCGTGCCCGGTTCTGGAACCATCTGATTTCACCGTCGGGCCGAACGATGCGGCATTCCTTCGTGGAGTTCGTTTTTCGAAGGATGAGTTCATGCTGGATCTCGAGGAATAGCTTCAAGTCCGCAGGGTAGATGATCTCCTGCACTTGCCTCCCCTTCAGGCTCTCTTTCGAATATCCCGTAATTTGCTCGAACCCGGAGGAAACCTCCAATTCCATTTTACTGAGGTCATAAGCCCAGACCCCAACGGATGCGCTTTCAAGGATATCATTCAAAGGCAACTTGTCGCTTTCAGTTCGAGGTGACAGCATCTTCGTCGTCAGTACATAGATCAAGCAAAACGATAAGATAAACAGACCGTATACTACAAAAAATGCAGCATCGCCGCGTTCCAGCTTCCCGCTCAACAGCGCCCCCCGGTATGTCAGCGCTAAATACAGCATCGACAGAAGATGAAGTGCGCCTGCCACTGCCACCGCAAGATAATGATGATACATCAAGCTGAGGAGCGGCAGCAGCCCCAGGAATATATAATTCGTCACGGACAAATCCGTGAATACCATTATATTGAGGTAAATGAACAGCATCACTAGCGTTAAGATCATCGTAAGCCGCGGCCAGCGGCGTCTTACCACAAATCCGGCCAGCACCAAGAGCAGGGAAGCGCCCAAGATCGATTGTGCCACTTCGAAATGCCGATGAACCAGCATTTGCAGCACACTGGCAACGATAAACAAGCCGACAAGCAATTTCAGCATCCAGATGTTTTTGTTATGAATTTGGTGGGCGTTCATCCGTTCTCCCCCCTTAAAGTGAGGCTTATGATAAAATGAATGTATTGGGTACAAAGAACTACGTCTAAGGAAATATTATACTACAACTGCAAAATTGTGCTACACGATTTTATCAGCAACACCCAAATAAAAAAAACCGGAGCGATATCCTCCGGCTTGAATCTTATTTGCATGCAGGATTTCACGGCACATATTGCTGCACAATCCGGACGACCTTGCCTTCTTTCAGCGTGAGGTGATATGGGAATAGGCTGAGATCCAGCAGATCCGTCTGTTGGAACAACTCCTTAAATTTCTTAAAGGTTACGGTTTCATCTGCCTTGATTTCGATATCCTCCGGCTTACCGGTACGGTCATAAATCTGCAGTATAACTTCAGCTTCCGGGGAAACCGGATAACTCACCGATTCCTCTGCGTCATTGACGATATAATAGCCGTCCGGTGGTCCGTCAATGCCAGCCTCCGGTTCGCGTTCTGCGAAGATCGCCGCCGCCTCATCCCCCTGATACCACAAGATCGGGTCCACCGTGAGAACTCCTCCGTCAGAATCAAGGCTCACGGCGTTCAAGTATACCGTAACCGTCTCGGGTAACTGCAGCTCCGCCATCCCAACAGTCGACGACTTGGCTCCTGTTCCCGTTCCCGCTCCGGCAAGAAACCCGAAGGACGACGGCGCATGGGCATCCAGCCCAGGTAACATCACAATGAGCGCCAGGGGAAGCAGCGCTGTAAACCAATTTTTCATGTCAGGTCCGCCTTTCTCATGTCTGCACATCCAGCGATTTACCGCCTCAGGATTTCCATTGTATGGCTTACAGGTTCATTATATGACGGCCTGCCGAAAAAAGGGTCTCACCCCGGTTAAAACAAGTAACAAAATCTTCTTCAATTTCCTAGTGCGCCGGAAAAAAAGCCAGTTGAATCACGAAGATCACGCCAAACACATAAAGCAACGGGTGAACCTCCCGCCCTTTGCCGCTGACCAGCTTCATCACCGGATACGTGATGAACCCAACGGCGATCCCGGTGGCGATGCTGGCGGTGAGCGGCATCATCAACAGGATCGCGAAGGCCGGAAACGCCTCATCGAACGATTTCCACTGAATCCGGGCCAATCCTTCCATCATAAAGCAGCCCACAATAATCAAGGCAGGTGCGGTGATAGCCGGAAGACCGGAGATCGCCCCCACCAGCGGCGAGATGAACATCGACAGCAGGAACAGTACAGCGACGACGAGTGATGTCAGGCCGGTCCGACCGCCCGCCGCCACGCCGGTCGTCGATTCGATGTAGGCGGTGGTGGGACTCGTACCAAACATTGAACCGATGGTGGTCGCCGTCGCATCTGCGAGCAATGCGGCCTTGGCCCTAGGAAGCTCGCCGTTCTTCATAGCGCCGGTTTGTTCAGTAACGCCAATCAGCGTGCCGGTCGTATCAAACAGCGTAACGAGCAGAAATGCGAATACGGTCGTGTACAGCCCTTGGCTAAAGACGCCGGACAAATCCAGATCAAAGAAGACCGGCGCGGGCGGCACAGACACGAAGCCGTCCAATTTCAGTTGACCGGTAAAATAGCCAACCACCGCGGTCAGTGCCATGCCGATAAACAGCGCGCCGGGAACGCGGCGGGCCATCAGCACCAGCGTGACAAAGACGCCAAACAACGTCAGCAACGTCACCGAACGGTGCAAATCGCCAAACGTCACGAGGTTGTCGGGATTCGCCACGACGATGCCAGACATCTTGAGCCCCAAGAAGGCGATGAATAACCCGATCCCCGCAGTGATGCCGAACTTCAGCGAATCAGGAATCGCGCGGATCAGCGCTTCCCGCAGCCGGGTTAAGCTTAGCAGCAGAAACAGCACACCGGCAAAAAACACCGTGCCCAGCACGGTCTGATAAGACAATCCGGTGCTGGCAACCACGCTCGTGAAGTAGGCGTTTAACCCCATGCCGGGAGCGATGGCGATCGGATGCCCGGCGAACAGCGCCATAAACAGCGTGCCGACAACCGCCGCAATCACGGTAGCCATAAACACCTGATCAAACGGAACTCCCGCCGCGCTTAGCACAGCGGGGTTGACGACCAGGATGTAGGCCATCGCCAGAAAAGTAGTTAGCCCGGCGAACAGCTCGGTGCGAATGGTCGTTCCATGTTCTTTTAATTTAAAAAACCGCTCCATAATCAATGGATGCCCCTTCCTTCTGAATATTCATGTTGTCAGTATAGCCAATCATTCCCTATGCCATCATCCCTGTTCCTTGCCGGATGTTCAATCGAAATCTTCAAGTTTTCCAGAATGTTCACATCTAGTCAACGTGAAAAAAACCGGTCCGATGGAAACTTCCCACCGAACCGGTCTGTGTCCGTCTCAAGCATAGACGGCCTTTGATTTCCTTTACGATTAACGCGATTCCGGGTTAACCTCCGGCTTAAACTCCGGATGGCTGCCTGCAGCAACCTGCGTTTCCTCCGGCGCATAAGTGCGGCGCAGGAACAAGCCGATCACCAACGCCACCACGCCAACGTACATCGAAATGGTAAACGCTTGGTGCATACCGGACACCAGTGCGTTCCCCAGCTCGGCTGGATCCTGCGGATTGGCCGAAGCTTTCAAGTAACGTTCTTGGCCATGCGAGAAGATGCTGATGAACAGCGCGGTGCCGATCGCGCCCGACACCTGCTGCAGTGTGTTCATGATCGCGGTGCCATGCGGATACAAGTTACGAGGCAGCTGGTTCAGCCCCGTCGTTTGCCCTGGCATCATCACCAAGGAAATTCCGATCAGCAGCGTAATATGCAACGCGATGACCTCTCCGGTCGAGCTGTCCGTCGACAAGCCGCGCATGAACCACAATGTGGCGATCACGATGATAAGCCCCGGCGCGATCAACGCGCGCGGACCAAATTTATCGAACAACCGTCCCGCCACCGGTGACATCAGACCGTTGATTACCCCGCCGGGAAGCAAGACGAGACCAGCGGCGAACGGTGCCAGCAGCAGCGCGCCTTGCAGATACATCGGCAAGATAATCAGCGTCGAGAACAAGGTCATCATCATGACCATGAGCAACGCGGCCGACAAGGCGAACATCGGGTACTTGAAGACGCGGACGTCCAGAGTTGGCTCAGCGACTCGCAGCTGCCGCCAAACGAACAAGACTAAAGCGATAAATCCGGCAACCAGGCAGGTATAGACAACAGGACTTGACCACCCTTCACCTTCGCCCGCGTGGCTAAACCCGTATACGATACCGCCAAAACCAATCGTTGACAGCAGAATGGACAGCAGATCCACCCGCGGTCTCGTTAATACCGACACGTTCCGCAAATACAGCGCTCCGTAGACAATGGACAATACCGCGAGCGGAATCACCAGATAGAACAGCCAGCGCCAATCCAGCACATCCAGGATTAAGCCGGACAGCGTAGGACCAATAGCCGGACCAAACATAATGACCAGACCGATCGTGCCCATGGCCGCCCCTCTTTTTTCCGGAGGATAGATCGTTAGAATGGTGTTCATCATGACCGGAAGCAGCAACCCTGTTCCAATCGCTTGAATGATCCGACCCAGCAGCAGCACGCCAAACGAAGGAGCAATCCCGCAGACGACCGTTCCGACCAAGAACAGAATCATCGCCGACAGAAACATCTGCCGCGTCGTAAACCATTGAATCAACAGCGCCGTAATCGGCACCAGAATCCCAATCACTAACATATAAGAAGTAGAAAGCCATTGTATCGTCGAAGGCCCCAC
>Ga0310832_101501_pt1 | contig 10094 bp, 8 predicted proteins | sample WT_ome_7_FD_201303 | JGI IMG/M metagenome (GOLD analysis project Ga0310832, IMG submission 201303) | Sorghum-adapted microbial communities enriched on wild type (WT) sorghum from Joint BioEnergy Institute, Emeryville, California, United... ...
CGGAGCTGTTTAGAGGATGCGGGATGAATGTTTCCGGGATCAGACTTGTTGTTGAGGACCGGCCTGTTTGGGCACACGGCATGCGGAGTGAAGAACAGCGAATGCAACGGAGCACGGACGCATGCAACCGTCCTCCGAGGCATGCGTCGGCGAATGTCGAATTCCATCGAGCGATGACCTGCGGAGAACGGCGCACAAACGGCGAAGAAACGGTCCGTCTACAACGAAGACGACTGCTGCGCCGGTGAATCTGCCGCGAGAAAGGCGTCGAGCCGTTCCTTTTGTCTGAGATGGTGGCGGAAATGCATCTCGACAAGTTGAAACCATTCCACGGCGTTCAAGGCGCCGAGGCTGGGATGCGGAACTTTGCTCCGCTTCGGGGTGGCTTCCAACGTCGGTTCCAGTTCGCGCATCCGCCGAACGACCTGCTGCAAGCCGTCCAGCAGCTGCTGCTTGCTCTCCGGCTGCTTGGGTGTATAAGTCTCCGAAGGCGGGACCGAGATACGGATCGGAGGAAAGCTGCCGAGTGCGAACACCGCGCGGCCTTGCTCGGTTTTGCCGTCCGCGGAATCCGCTGCCATGCCGGCCGGTTGTCTGGCAGCCATCGATTCACCGCTCGTCGGTTGGCCGATCGTTTGATCAGTTGGCCGAGTGCGCCCGTGGCCATCGTTTGCCTCCGGGCTGATCGCGCTTCCGATGCCGGCCTGCTCTCCGCACAACGCCACATTGCGAAGTTGCATATGCAAAGCGGATTGGATCAAGTGGACGTACATTTGGCCCAAAGACCATTCCTCCGCGCTCGGCTTGCGCAGCAGCTGCTCCATGTCGTAGCGGTCCAGCTGCTCGGCATAATAGGCGGCGGTTTGTTCGAAACGCTCCAGAATTTGTCGGGTATTCATAAGGGATCGGTTGCTCCTTTCGAGAGGGGATGCCCTTACTTTACCCGACCGCTGCTGACAGCAGTATGTCAGTAGCATTTTAGCATTTGTTTCGCTTCATCAAAAATTCGTTGCTTCAGCGATTCCGGCTCCAGCACGGTCGCGCCGGCCCCCCAGCCGAGCACCCATCGGACAATCTCCTCGATATGGCGAACGCGCAAGGTGACGATCACCCCGTCTTCCAACTGCTCTATTCGTTCCATATAAAAAGTGTCGGCTTCCTCGACTTGCTGCGCCAGCTCCGGGCGGATCCGCACGCGAACGATCAAGTTCCGGTCGTCGACCGGCTTGTACGCATGCAAATCGAACGATTCCGGCCGCCGAAAGCGCCGGTCCAAAACGGTGAGCTCCCGAATTCGGCTCAGGCGAAAATGCCGGATGCCGCCCCTCAAGTGGCAGTAGGCGACGAGCATCCACAATCCGCCGACCAGCACCAGTCCGTACGGATCGGCTTCCCGGACAAGCCCGCGGCCATCGGCGGAGGAAGCGTCGCCGGAAACGGCGTCCGAAGGCTTGATATAGCGAAATCGCACCGTCTTCTCCTCTATAATGGCACGGCGCAGAGAGGCCAGATGGGCCGATACGGCACCGGTCTGGGCGCCGCCGTCTTCACCTTGGAGAAATTTCCACCCCGCGCGCAGCCGCGCCGCCTCCTGGCGGACCGAGCCCGGCAGCACCGCTTCGATCTTAGCGCGCGACGAATCAGCCCGCAGCCGGTATTCCCGGTCGAAGCGGCGCCTGACGAAGTCCAGCCCGAGCAGCAGGACGACCGCTTCTTCGGCGGTAAAGCCGATGGGAGGGAGAAAGTAGCCCTCGACAAGCGAGTAGCCTTGTCCCGGTGAGCCGACGATGGGCACCCCGGCCTCGCACAGCGCCTGGACGTCCCGATAGATCGTCCGGACGCTCGTTTCGAATATGTCCGCCAGATCGACGGCGCGAAGCGACCGTCTTCGTTGCAGCTCCAGCACGATGGCGAGCATGCGGTCGGTTTTGTTCATGCGGCGGTCTCTCCTTTCTTCGATGAGCGGCGCGGCACCCGCTCAAATGCGGTGGCGTCTGCGGTACTCGGACGGCGTCGTGCCGATCCGGGCGGCGAACAGTCGGCTCAAATAATAGCCGGTGGCGTAGCCGCAGGAGGAGGCGATCTGGTCGATCGTCATGCGCGTTTCGCGCAGCAATCGGCAGGCGCGCTCCAGGCGCAAAGCCGTCAAGTAATCTCCCGGCGTCGTGCCGAACGCGGCGCGAAACCGGCGGATGAGCTGCACCGGACTGAAGCCGAGCTCGTCCGCCAGCGCGTTGATGCTGAACGGCTCCCCGCAGCGCTGACGAATCCGCTCGGCTGCGAGCGCCATCGTTTCGTCATGGACGAAGGGACGCATGCCGGCCGATTCGGCCAGCTGACGCTCCAGCCATACGCTTTTCCACAAATCGTTGATGTAGTGGCTGAGCAGCCGGTCGCGGTCGGACGGCGGAAGCTGGCCGATGCTGCGGCATTTGTCCAGCGTGTCCAGCAGCCGGGCGCGGCCGGCGGAAGGAAGCAGGCCGCAAAGGCGGCTTTCAAGCACAGCCGCCTCATCGCCGTTTGAATCGCGGATCGGCTCGCCGTTCGGTCCGATGCGGCTCATGCGGATGAAATGAAACGACAGCGGCGGCCGCACGACGCGCCGGCGGAACGGAACGTTCGGCGGGCACAGCACGAGATCGCCGCTTCCTGCAGTGCCGCGGGTGTCCCCGATCTCGAACTCGAACTCCCCCGACTCGACCGCGAACAGGCACCATTGTTCATAACGGTCTTCCTCCAGCTGAAACTCTTCCTTCTTCGGCCAGTATACATGAAAGGCTACGCTCCATTCCCAGAAGGTCAAGGCGGAGGCGACGCCGGGAACATGCGGGAAACGATCGCTCCGGTCCATCGCTGCTCACCTCTTGCTTGTGAAATAAAAGACACAAAACATGCATATATCATGCATTTTAAAACCACATCGGGATGATAGGATGAAATTATATATATCTATCATAACCGACTAAGGTGGTTTTGACCAATGCGAAATGAAACGGTGCAAACGGACATTACGGTCGTCGGCGGCGGGTTGGCCGGCGTCTGCGCGGCGATCGCGGCCGCCCGGCTCGGGCGGACGGTCGCTCTCGTGCAAAACCGCCCGGTGCTCGGCGGCAATTCCAGCAGCGAGGTGCGCGTATGGGTATGCGGAGCGACGGCGCACGGCACGCACCGCTATGCGCGGGAGACGGGCATCATGGGCGAACTGTTCGTGGAGAACCAGTACCGCAACCCGGACGGCAATCCGTACATTTGGGATCTGGTCGTGCTGGAAGCGGTGCGGGCGGAGCCGAATATCCGTTTGTTCCTCAACACGGACGTGCACGAGGTCGAGGCGGACGGCGACGAGAACGACCGAACGATCCGCTCCGTCACGGGCTGGATGATGGGGTCCGAGCGGCGCATCCGCTTCGAGAGCAAGTATTACCTCGATTGCACGGGGGACGGTCTGGTCGGATTTTTGGCCGGGGCCAAGTACCGGATCGGCCGCGAAGCGCGCCACGAGTATAACGAGGAATGGGCGCCCGAGGTGGCCGACGACATTACGCTCGGCAGCACGATCCTGTTCTATACGAAAGACGTCGGGCATCCGGTCAAATACGTGCCGCCTTCCTTCGCCAAAGACATCACGAAAACGTCGATTCCGATGAAGCGGGTCATCCGCAGCGGCGATTCCGGCTGCCACTACTGGTGGATCGAATGGGGCGGCGAGCTCGACACGGTGCACGACAACGAGCGGATTCGCGACGAGCTGTGGTCGGTCATTTACGGTATTTGGGACTATATCAAAAATTCCGGCAAGTTCGACGCCGACAACATGACGCTGGAATGGGTCGGCGCGCTGCCGGGCAAGCGGGAATACCGCCGATTCGTCGGTGATTACGTGCTGAACCAGAACGACATTATCGCCCAGCGCCCTTTCGAGGACGGGGTCGCCATCGGGGGTTGGTCCATCGACCTGCATCCGCCGCAAGGGATGTACTCGACGGAAAGCGGCTCCAAACATCTGCACATGGACGGTGTCTACCACATCCCGTTCCGTTCGCTGTATTCGGTCAACGTCCGCAATATGCTGATGGCCGGCCGCGACATCAGCGCGACGCACGTCGCCTTCGGCACGACGCGCGTCATGGCGACTTGCGCGGTCATCGGCGAAGCCGCCGGCACCGGCGCGGCGCTCTGCGCTGCCAAAGGCGTCACGCCGCGGCAGCTGTACGAGTCGCACCTCGACGAGCTGAAGCAGACGCTGCTGCGGCAGGACGCCTCGATCGTCGGGCTGCGCAATCGCGACGGCCGCGACCTTGCGCTTCAGGCGCGAGTGAGCGCCTCCAGCGCGTTCAACCGGATCGCCGTGGAGCGTCCGGGCGCCGAGCGGCATCGCCTCGAGCAGGACGCCGCCTTGCTCTTCCCGGTGGAGCCGAGCCTGGACCATCTCGAGCTGCTGCTTGATGCCGATGCCGCGACGACGGTCGAAGTCGAGCTGTGGGATACCGGCCGCAAGGAAAATTACGTGCCGCACACGCTTCGGGCGAAAGCGTCGGCCGACGTCAAGCCGGGAGCAGGGCAGTGGGTCCGTTTCGACTTGCGTTGGACGCCCGCCGAGCCGCAAAATGCGTTCGTCATCGTCAAAGCGAATTCGGCGGTGCAGCTGGCACACTCAGACGAACCGCTGTCGGGCGTGCTGATCTTCTTCCGAAGCGTGACGTCCCACGTCTCGTCCAACCTCGAAAATCATCGGCTGGAGCAGCCCGTCGTCCACTGGCGGATGCAGCGCAAAACCCGGCAGCCGTTCTGCTTCCGGGCCAGATCGGAAACGTCCGCCTACAATCCGGACAAAGTGGTGAACGGCTACCACCGCCCGTACGGCGGTCCGCAGCAATGGATGTCCGCACCGATCCGGGAGGGCGGGGAAGAGTGGCTGGAGCTGGAATGGGACGGTGCCCGTCCGGTCGCCGAGGTCCACCTGACGTTCAACGACGACGTCAACGAGGACCTGATCAACTTGCACCATCACCGTACGCCGTTCGAGATCATCCCCGAGCTCGTCCGAGACTACCGGCTGGAGGCGCGGATCGGAGGCGAGTGGAAAACGCTGCTGCGCGAGACGGACAACCGCAAGCGCAAGCGCGTGCACCGTTTGGCCGAAGCGGTGTCGGCCGACCGGCTCCGGGTCGTCGTCGAGGCGACCAACGGCAGCCGCTACGCGGAGATCGTGGAAGTGCGCGTCTACGGGGAGTGAGAGGACCACGCTTCCTGGACACGCGGGACGCAAATGTAGAGGCTGTTTTGCAAAATAAGATGTGGTAAATGCTCCCCTTGCAGGCTTAAGGAGGAGCATTTTTCATGTTTTTGTCGGGTCGTTCTTGCCCATGATGAATCCAAAATCGATTGTCTTCTAACGTTTCATTCTCAGTTTATAGTTTGGCTGCATATCCTTCCTTCTCTGCATGTCCGAGCAAATACAAAAATGCCGGCGCAGGGATGCGCACAATCGGAATTCGCGTGGGATGCTGAGCAATTCCGTAATCTTCTGCCCGCTTGGTTATAATAAGGGCGCCCTTCACATGAGCCGCAGGGTCATTTGTCAGTTCGACTATGGCGTCTGTTTCCTTGATATGTGTGTTTTCCCTGTATTTCACTTCGCACAATAGCCGACCGAGTGGAAGTTCCACGACAACATCGATTTCTTTCTCGTTTTCCTTAACCCTGCGAAAGTACCCCACTTGTGCGTTCGAAGTGTAGTAAAAAGCTGCGATATGCTTGTATACCGCCGTTTCCACCATGATGCCCATTTCCTCGGGATCCGTAATGATGTTCTCCAGCATAAGCACGGCATTGCGAATAGCAGCATCCGCGACGTATATCTTGGATCGCCCTTTCAAAACTCCTTTCCCATCGACGCTAACCGGATCGCTGATATAGATCAGGTTCGCTTCCTTCAAAAATTGAATATAGCTGGTCAAGGTCGTTTTGTTCATATCGTCGAGTTCCTTGCACATCGTCGTCACATTGATGATGCTGGAGGAATGCAGGCAAAGGTACAAAAATACTTTTTCCAACTGCAAAGGGTTCCGAACGTTAAACAAGCTAAGGATGTCTCGCTTGATCACTTTGTCGACAACGTCTTCTCGAAGCATACGCTGAGATAAGGAATCGTCGCTTGAAAGCGCCAGCTCCGGAAAGCCGCCTACGGTCAAATAACGGCTGAATTGCTGCTGCAAAGGAGAAAGCTTGTTCATCAGTTCGCTAAAGTCGCCCCTTTCCAGTTTGTGCAGCTGTGTAGGGCGTATGCCGGTTGGCAATTGGGGGCGTGAAGGAACGTCCAATAGGTCGCAGTATTCGTAGAAGGATAACGTAGGTACCCGCAAGACAGTCCACCGGCCGACACCGCTGTCAGCGGACCCTTTCTGCAAAGCGGGACTGGCTGAGCCAGTAGCGACCAATTTCAATTGAGGCCGCGAATCGAACAAAATTTTCATCCAAATTTCCCAGTTTTCTGCATACTGCACCTCGTCAAGAAAAAAATAAACGGGACCTTCCGTTGGAAATGTGTTTTCGTACACTCGAAGAACGCCTTCGAAACCGCCCAACTTCAGGATGGGGTTGTCGAAGGACAAGTACACGATATTCCGTGCCGGTACACCGTCCGACAAGAGGTTCCCGATCAGTTGGTACATAATCGTCGTTTTGCCTACACGTCTTGCTCCGCTTAATACGACAAACCTTCTAAGATCGGGATGGGAAAGGATCTTCTTGGCCTCGTAAAAGGCAAAGCGGCGGTGGGGAGGCGCCATATGCTCGGAGACGGGCACGCCCCGCCACCAAGGATTATACTGCATCAGCAAACTTAACAGCTTTTCATCCGCAAACAATGCCATACGGATCACTCCATTAATCATAATACGCTGTAAAAGGCTATATTAAACTTTTTCACATCATATTATACAATATAATAAGAATAATGGATAATATACTATCCATTTTTCTTCGTGCAGGCGAAATCCCTTGCTGTCAAGCCGTCTGCGAGAACCGGGACTGCGCATCCCGTCGGCCCGCTTGTCAGTGGGCAGGCTGCGCCGATATAAACAAGAAGCCGCCGAATCGTCCGATCGGCGGCTCGTTTGCTTTTGCCAAAAGAAGCTGATAAAAGGGCTCGTCATTGCAGCAAATGGCGATACGAACTGTAGTCGATGCCGTTTTTCTCCAGAAACGATATCAGGCTCTTGTGGTCGCGTTTCGGCGTGGCCCGGATATAGCCTTCGATGCAGTGCGCCTCGGTCACTTCGCTCGCGCCTTGCTTGAGGGCGATCTCGCCGATTTTGGCGGCGATCGAGTGGCGGGCGATGTCCCGGAACGGGCCGGGCACGGGCTGGACGAGCTTGTCCAGCAGCGATTTGGAGGCGTCCGTCCACAGATGGCGGGACGCTTCGATGTAATGGTTTTGCCAGTCGAGCTTGGATTTGCCGTCCGCCTGGGGAAGCACCTTTAAAAACTTGCGGAACATGAAGTAGCCGCCGACCGACATGGCGAACAGCAGCACGAAGCCCCAAAAGATCAGAAATACCATAAATGACGGCGAAGGCATCGTTCATTTCTCCCCAATTGCGATGTTCATTAGAATTATACCGTATTCCTAGATTTATTTGTAGTTTATTAGTACAATAGGGACAGTATACGTAAAGGAGTCGAACGTCATGTTGAAAATCGGATCGCACGTGTCCTTTTCCGACAAAGGACTGTTGAACGCGGCCCAGGAAGCCGTCTCCTACGGCTCCAGCTCGTTCATGATCTATACAGGGGCTCCGCAAAACACGAGACGCAAACCGATTGAGGAACAATACATCGAGGAAGGCAAGGCGCTGATGCAGGAGCACGGCATCGACGAGATCGTCGTGCATGCGCCGTATATTATCAATTTGGGCTCGTACAAGGAAGACACGTTCGAGCTCGCCGTTCGTTTCCTGCAGGACGAAGTCCGGCGCACGCATTATTTGGGCGTCCGCAATATCGTGCTGCATCCCGGCGCGTATACGGACAAGGATGCCGAGTACGGAATTGCCCGCATCGCCGAAGGGTTGAACGAAGTGCTTCGCGCCACGAGCGACACGGACGTAAACATCGCGCTGGAGACGATGGCGGGCAAAGGATCGGAGATCGGCCGCGCGTTCGAGGAGATCGCCCGCATTATCGAAAAAGTCGAGGACAACCATCGCCTCACCGTTTGCATGGATACGTGCCATATCCACGACGCCGGTTACGATGTCGTGAACGATTTCGACGGCGTGCTGAACGAGTTCGACAAAATCGTCGGGCTGAACCGCCTCGCGGTCATCCATCTGAACGACAGCAAAAACCACCGCGGCGCGGCCAAAGACCGCCACGCTCCCGTCGGCGCCGGTTTGATCGGCTTCAAGGCGATGCACTACGTCGTGCATCATCCGAGCCTCAAGCATTTGCCGATGATTCTCGAGACGCCGTGGATCGGCAAGGACAGCAAGACGGTCCGGCCGATGTACGAAGCCGAGATCGCGCTGCTTCGCGGCGACCTGGGCGGCCGCTTCGGCGAGGAGTTCCTCGACCACCTCGAACGGCTGCATCACTACTTCGGCAAACAAGAAATCGATCATCGCGAATTCGTCGTGCAGACCTGGGACGTGCTCAAAAACGACGCCAAGGCGAAGAAGGCCGACCCGCGCGAGCCGATGGAGCGGCTGTACGATATGGTGCTGGAAGAAAAGCTGTTCCCCGACCTCAGCGAGGAGCAGATCAACCACCGCCTGACGGCCTGGCTGGCCGGCAAAGAAGTGCTTGCCACGGCTTAAGACGCCGCGAAAAGCGTCTTGCGCGGCCGGAACTTGTGTATGCGATGACGCCGGGTTCGCAGCCCGGCTTTTCCATTTTCTCTTTTTTTCATTTTCAAGACTTTATATGAGAGAGGAACGAGAGAACCGACTATGAAACCAGCAGCACATTCCCCGAACCCGCAACGCTCGGACCGCCATCGGGACCGGGCCCGCATGCTCATCTCCTGTCCCGACCGCCCGGGCATCGTGGCGGCGGTGTCGCACTTTCTCGCCCGCCACGGCGCCAACATCGTCCAGTCGGACCAATATACGATGGACCCGGAGGGCGGGCTGTTCTTCATCCGCATCGAGTTCGACTTGCCCGATCTGGAGGCGAAGCTGGACGGGCTGAAGCGCGACTTCGCCGACACGACCGCCCGCGAATTTGCGATGGATTGGCGGGTAACGCAGGCTGCGCGGAAGCAGCGTCTTGCCATTTTCGTCTCCAAGGAGGATCATTGCCTGCTGGAGCTGCTTTGGCAATGGAAAGCCGGCGACCTGTACGCGGATATCGCCGTAGTCGTGAGCAATCACCCGGATATGCGGGATACTGTCGAATCGTTCGGCATTCCGTATCACCACATTCCGGTTACGCCGGAGACGAAGATGGAGGCGGAGGAAAAGCAGCTGGAGGCGATCGGCGACGTCGATACCGTCGTGCTTGCCCGCTATATGCAGATCATTTCGCCCCGGTTTATCGCCCGCTTCCCGAACCGGATCATCAACATCCATCATTCGTTCTTGCCCGCCTTCGTCGGCGGCAAGCCGTACGCGCAAGCGTACGCCCGCGGCGTGAAAATTATCGGCGCGACGGCGCACTACGTCACCGAGGAGCTTGACGGCGGCCCGATCATCGAGCAGGACGTGCAGCGCGTCAGCCATCGCGACAACGTCGAGGCGCTGAAGCGGATCGGACGGCACATCGAGCGGATCGTGCTGGCGCGGGCCGTATCATGGCATGTCGAGGACCGGATTTTGACGCATCACAACAAAACGGTCGTTTTTAACTGAGAGAAAAATTGGTGAGTGAAGCGCCAAAGGAGCGGTTGGAGGATCAAAGGGTCTTCGCAGAGCGTTCCATGTTGCGCCAGGCCCGGTTCTGGCAAACGGACCAAGCTAATGGTACAATAATGCAAGCGACAAAACCGCCCGCATCTTGCATACGATGCGGGCGAAACCGGTAAAATGCGCCGCGCGCGGCGATAACCGACTTGATATGGGAGGAATGAATGCGATGACGTCTCAACCGAAATC